>FWWL01002533.1_pt1 | contig 25850 bp, 21 predicted proteins | sample 2228331 | NCBI WGS metagenome assembly FWWL01 (sample SAMEA103939775, study PRJEB20133) | metagenome | reverse complement strand
GGTTTCTCCAAAACACTCGGGATATATACCGTAATGTCCTGTATCACATGCGAAACTAAGCACCCATGGATATACAGTATTTGTCAAAGAATTTACATTACTTTGAGAAATAGGAGGTCCATCAGCCCAACTTTCATAAGTTCCATGTCCCGAATATATTACCCAGCCCCTACCTGAATTCACGGCGGAAATCACATCATCAGTCTGAGCACTGTATGTAACGGTATACAGTTTTTGCGAATCAAAACCCGCCGGTTCAAAGTAATTAGAGACTACATAATTATGCGTCCCTTCCGTAATTTCATAATTATCTATCCCAGCAAGAAAAGATGCTTTTATATACCACGGCTCTGTTAACGACCACTGTGCTTTCTCGTACTTTAAAATTTTATTCAAAGCATTATCTAACTGAGTGTTATTCTCTACACATATTCTTCCAACCCACAAATCGGGTGTGTAATATTCATCCCCATCTATTATTGAATAATATAAATCGGTTAGCGGGTTATTAGACGCATAACCAGCCCTTGCGGGGATAGTATTCGCATCTCCTACAAAAACAACAAAGGTAGGTGGAACTTCCCAATTAAAGTATGCCTGTCTAATATATTCCTGAATAGCGTTAAAATTTGCCCCTATATTTGAAACATTCTCAATTGTAATGACAAAGCCCCTCTGTGTTTTCCATTGAACCCACTCATTCAATCTACTATTTCCAACAAAATTTGAAGCGACGATTACAAGCATTCCTGTGGGAATATTAAAATTCAAACTCTTTTTCTTCTCTGAAGTTAAAGAAGGATTGAGAATATAGGGTTCCCATAAGTCGTCTATATATTTAGAATAGTATTTTTCATCGCGGTATAGTAACGACTTTCCACTATCCCAATAAATATCTGCAACAATACTTTTTGTAATATAAATTTTTGAATCCCCCGGAACATAGCAAACAGGATAGTATGTGATCTGATACAAGTTTCTTCCCCGCACATTACCAAAGGGCTCTATCTCAATAATACTGTCTCCATATTTTCTGGGTGTCTTATATCTGTCTTCATTGAATACGAGTTTGGGTCTTGAGACGCCTTCTTTCTTTTCCCATGGCGGTTGAACAGGGAATAGAGGATGGTCCAACTTTATTTCTTCTACTGATGTTTGTTTTTCAATGCTAAAATTTATACTGCTAACACCAGCGGGAATTTCTATTAATCTTCTCCACACAGGTATTTCTGGTTCACCAATTGAACCGAATTTGCCCATATCAGGGATATTTACCAGATTGAATATATAGCCCTCTAATACCTTCTTTTGAATTTGCGGTTGTGAAATTAAATCAATTCTTATTTCTATACCCTCTTTTTGAGGTAATGTTGAAACCCTCACACCACCAGCCACTGCATCAATTGTAAAGGTTAACAACAAAGGAATAAATTTCAGTATTTTCATACAACTATCTTATATATTTTTTCTTTCTTCATTTAATAATAATGTAATATGTATATGTTGCTAAAAAATTATACCATATAAATAGAAAAAATATTCCCTTTAAAGAACTACTGCGGTCTTTACAGACCGCAGTATGAATTAAATATTGTTATACTATAAATCTAACTACTACTTTCCGCCCAGGACTGCATCTTTTGCCGCTTTTGCAACACGGAATTTCAAAACTTTCTTCGCAGGGACCTTCATCTTTTCTTTGGTCTGTGGGTTAATCATTGTGCGTGCTTTGCGTTCTGCAATAACCAGTTTCCCCAAACCAGGAATTGTGAAAGTGGCTGGTGCCTGAGCATAAGCAAGTTCTACTAACTTTTCAAGAACATTTGCTGCGGCCTTTTTGTTCAGCCCAGTTTCTTCTGCAAGTGTAGAGACAATCTGGGCTTTGGTCATTGGTTTGTCACCTTTTTTTGCTTTTTTAATCGCCATAATTGTTCCTCCAGTGGGTTACTCCCCATTGTTTATGTTTGGCTCACGAAACACTACAACGGGCAGTGCCTCGTGAATACCATTTCATTAACGATATAATAAGATATACAATTTAAACATAAAAGTCAAATTGAAAACCACTATTTTATGCGTTTTTTCTAACAAAAAATCCTGCAAATACAGTGAAAAGGAAAGACAATGTTCATACATCTTATTCAGGGTAAAGAAGGGTGTATCTTTGGGAAAGAAAATAAAACAGGAATAGTAATTGTAGATGCGTTGAGAGCCAGTGCAACTGCGACCATGTTACTTCATCATGGAGCAAAAAGAATCTATGTAACAGATGAAGTCAACAATGCCTTTTTATTGAAAGAAAGATACCCAGAATGTTTATTATTTGGTGAAAGGAATGGATTACCTCCTGAAGGCTTTGACCTCGGTAATAGTCCACGCGAAACTATTCACGCAAAGGGGAAAGAAGTCATCTTTACAACAACTACTGGAGCACGATTACTTATTGAAGGATACTATGAATCCATCCCTTTTCTAATTATGTCTACAACGATTAATGCAAAGGCAGTTGGTAACTTTCTATCTGAACAAAATAAGGATGTCGTTATTGTTCCTGCGGGTTTATTTAATGACCCTGATTTTTCAGCCCAAGAAGATTGGGTTGCCAGTACTTACATAACTAATCTCCTAAATGCAAAGGTAGGATACGGAAAGGAACAATATGAATACTGGAAAAAGAGAATCGTAAATGAAGGAATTAAAAAGTTGTTTGAGACTGCCCCTCATTCAGATAAACTTCGAAATGTAGGACTTCAAGAGGATATACTCTGGTGTGCACAAACCAATATAACCGATTGTATTCCCATAGCAGTGAACAAGGAATCAAATAACTGTGTAGTTTTAGAAAAAGTAAAATAGAAAACTTTTCAATATTTTCTATTACATATTCAAAAACAGAATTTCTTATTCTGGTGTATAACCTTCAGGAGATTTAGTAAGAATTGCCCAAGCGGATTTATCTACCCACTCATACAATTTTTCAATACCCAACCCTAATGCATACCAATACGGGGCATACATAAGAGTAATTTGCCCGTGCAAATTCCACCGTAAATGGGAATAGTCCCAGATTCTTAAACCTATAACTTTGTGAAATAAAATTCCTGACACATATTCAACAAGGAAAATCCCAATCATATAGACAACTGCCCGTAAAGGCAATGGAATTCCCTTTGTTTTAAGTGGATTTCTGAGCCATGGTGTAATAATTCCTAACAAGCCATAATCTATCATCATCCAGGGAGAAGAATGCCCTATCATATTGATATTTCTTTGAGATATAAAACTACCTATACCTGTAAATAAGACTTCTATTACTAAACCAAAAAACGCAAAAATTAAAAATCGTACCATTGCTCTGGAATACTTCATCTGTTCTCCTTTCTTTGTATAAGATTATATTATGCACGGGGATGTGCGTTTTTATGTGCTTGTGTTATTCTTTCCACACTTACATGAGTGTAAATCTGAGTGGTAGAAATGTTAGAATGTCCAAGCAATTCTTGCACTACTCTTAAATCGGCACCTCTATTCAACAAATGAGTTGCAAAGGTATGCCTCAATGTATGCGGTGTTACTCTATCGGATAGTCCCGCTAACATTGCATAATGTTTTATTATCCGCCATAGTGTTATTCTACTCATGGCTTTGCCTGTCTTTGATAAAAAAATGGCGGGTGATTTTACTTTTCCCATTTCTCTTATTCTCAGCCACTCATTTAATCTTTCTATAGCCTTATTACCCACAGGAATAATACGAACTTTATCTCCTTTTCCTCTCACTCTCAGAATACCTTCATTTAAAGACAGGTCGTGAATAGTTATGTTAGACAGTTCGCTTACTCTTAATCCACAAGAATAGAAAAGTTCCAGTATCGCAAGGTCTCTCTCCCTATTTTTCTTAGTGGTTTCCGCAACTCTAAATATTTGCTCTATTTCTCCCTCAGTGAGGAAGTGAGGAAGTTTTTTGGTCAACCGGGGAGTATCTAAACCATCAATAGGATTTGTATTAATGATTTGCTCATTACATAGGAATTTATAGAATCCTCTTAATGTGCTTAAATGTTGTGCTATAGAACGGGGAGATATTCCTTTTTTCTGAAGGGACAATAAATATTCCAAAATCAAATTTGGTGTAATTTTTGATAGGTCTTCAACATTCTTCTCATTTACAAATTGTATATAAGAATTCAAATTCCTGCGGTAAGTGTTTAATGTATTTTCAGACAGTCCCCATTCAAAAACAGCCAATTCTAAAAAATAATCAATTAAAGGCTTAAATTTTAAGGTGAGTTCGTTATCATTCATCCAGAGGGAATTCCCCGAGTTCTTTTACATGCGTAAGTTTTGGATTTGTTGCTTCTGGTATCTGTCTGTTTTTCTCTTCTTCTTCCAATTTTTGAACAACTTTCAGTAATAGTTTACTTGCGTTGGGATGTTCCAGAGATACTGCCTTTTCTAACATCCAGCGACTACGGGGTAAATCACCTAATTTATAATAACAATATCCCAATCCATAATATGCATCACGATGTTCCGGACTTTCCTCACAAATCCACCTATACAAAGCAATTGCTTCTACTATTTTCCCACGACTTACCAGAGTAGCCGCTTCTCGAGAACGAACTTTAATATCTGACGAAAAAGACAATTGACTTTTGCCGACACCCTCTAACCCATCATCCGGCATAGAGAGTTTTACTACATTGTTATGACTACCTTCTTTTGAGACAGGAGAATCTTTAGGAGATATAAAATCACCCTCTGGCTTTTCCAAACGAACAGCGATTATCTTCCCGCATCTTGGACAGGTTCCACGCATCTCGTTCTGCTCAATTCTAGGGAGAATTCTTGCACCGCATTCACATTCTAAAATCTTTGTTGCAATTGAATCTTGACCATCCATATAAAAACTCCTATAATTCTATAAAATATTACATATTACTTATACTTTGAATGGAGGATTCATTCCCATTATTAGGAATTTCTTTACATGAAAACTTCTTAATATTTTCTGAAATGTGCCCCAACAAATTGGATTCCACCGCTTTAACTGCTCCACGAATACCGTTAGCAATTCCCTGAGGAGTAGATGCTCCATGTAACACGATAACAACACCCCGAACTCCCAGCAATGGAGCACCTGGATATTCATTGGGATTTACCGTCTTTTTTAATTCTTGCAATGCACTTCTCGCTAAAACAGCACCTAATCGGTTCATTGAGGATTTTAATAATTGTTCTTTCATAAAATTGCCGACAAACTTCGCCACCGATTCAGCAGTTTTTAATATTATATTCCCTACAAAACCATCACATACCACAACATCTGCTTCTCCACCAAAAACACCATTGGGCTCAACATTTCCTATGAAGTTAACCCCCTCAATATTACTCAGTATCTGGAAAGTCTGTTTTAAAACACTACTCCCTTTTACCATTTCCTCCCCAATATTTATTAATCCTAATCTGGGATTATCCACCCCTAATGCATAATGGGAATACGCAATCCCCATTAAAGCAAAATCACAAAGATGTCTTACTTCACAATCTACATTAGCTCCTAAATCCAGCAGGACAACCTTACCGCCTATTGTAGGTAAAGCCTGAGCCAGAGCCGGGCGTGATACGCCTTCCATTATCCCGAGAATAATCCGTGAACCGACCATTACCGCACCCGTGTTCCCTGCACTTACTACAGCATCCACCTCTCCCGCTTTTAATTTTCTCAATGCTACCAAGAGACTACTATCTTTTTTCTGACGAATTGCAGACACGGGCTGGTCATGCATAGCAATGTATTCAGGGGTATGGAATACTTCAATATTTCCTCGTTTAGGGTACTTTTCTAATTCGTTCTTAAGTTTTTCCTCATCCCCAACGAGGATAATATCACATTTCCGCTCTAAACTGGCTTCTACTGCCCCCTGCACTTCCACTGCAGGAGCACCATCCGAACCCATCGCATCTAAAGCGATGCGCATATTTATTCTCCAATTTTTAATTTAATTTTTCTATTCCTCTTCCAGATTAAGCACCAGCCTGTTCTTATAATATCCACACTTCGGGCATACACGGTGTGGAAGAATCTTTTCACTGCAATGAGGACACTCTATTAGATTAGGTTTCGTCAAGGCATGATGAGACCTTCTCATATTTTTCTTTGCTTTACCAGTTCTTCGTTTTGGGACAGGCACTTTTCATTCCTCCTTCAAATTAAGGTTTATTCCTTGAAGTAACTCTGACAACTTTGTATTTTTAATTTCTACATCTTCTTTTTCACTATCTATCTGACAGGAACAGGTTTCATGGTTCCGATTTGCACCACATACAGGGCACAAACCCGCACAATCTTCTTTACACAAAAACTTATATGGCATATCCAGCACCAATTCTTCCCATATATACGGTGTGAGGTCAATCTCATCTCCTTGAAATAGCCGTTTCTCCGCCAACTCGTCAAATTGTTCCTTTCCTTTCTTAGATTTCGTTCCTGCTTCTTTGCTAACTTCTTCTAATAGATTAAAGCAAGAACTAATTTGTCCTCTTTCAAACAACCATATTATTTCCTTTTCTAACTCATACTCCATATCATCCAGACATCGGTCACATGCATGTTGATAACATCCCATAATCTTTCCATGAAACAAAAAATTTTTCCCTGCCTTTTTTATTATTCCTTCTACCTTAATGGTCTCTATCGGCAAGGGTTCTACATCTACAGGTTGTATTTCCGATACACTAATAACCTCATTAATTGCATAACCCTTATCTGATATATCCACTATTCTTATTTTTAGTATATCCAATGGCGTAATCCTTAATCAGATAGGGCTTATTTAAAAAAATTCTACAATATTTATCAAAAGAAACAAAAAAATCTCATACATCATTTTTTATAGGGAAATCATATTATATAACAAGTAAACTCCAACTTTCCAAAAAAGGTTTTATATATAGAAATATTTATTACTGAGACAGCGTTTTGTTAGTATATAAAATACAAAACTCAATGATAGGAGAAACGCTTATGAAAAACAAAATCCTCTTTGTAAAACCTCGCCTCTTTATTTCCACATCTTTAATTATCTTCCTCGCATTAAGTATGTCATGCAAAGCAGATGAAACTAAAAAACTGAACATCGGTGATTCAATGCCAGACTTTGCTCTTAAAGACTATGATGGGAAAGAACATTCCCTATCTCAATACAAAGGTAAAATTGTTGTAATTGAATTTTGCTCTCAAGAATGTCCTTACTCCAGAGGTGCTGACCCCGATTTGGCAAAATTACATGCAAAATATAGCAATCAGGGAGTTGTATTCTTGGGAATTGATTCACACTTTAAAACTCAACCCGAAGACATAAAGAAATATGCACTGGAAGTAAAAAAGCCTTATCCTATCTTAAAAGATTTTGAAAATAAGTATGCAGATTTGGTAGGTGCTAAGGTAACACCTGAAATATTTATTATTGATAAAGAAGGCAAAATAGCATATCACGGTGCATTTGATGACCGAAAAGGACCAGATGGACAACCTACTGAAAAATATACAGAAAACGCAATTGAAGCATTACTGGCGGGCAAAAAAGTAGAGAAAGCAGAAACCAAAGCATGGGGATGCACTATTAAGAGAGTCCCTAAGAACTAACTTCTAATTTAGCAATACTATGAGAAATTATTTCATTGTAAGTTTACTTTTAATTCTTATAACAGATTCTATTTGTGCAGAAGAAAAAAAATCTGAAAAGAATACTGTTATAAACGACTTGACCATAGGAAAAATTGAGACCTTGCTTTCAGAGCGGAAGCAAGGTCTCACAATCATTAATTTATGGGCGACATGGTGTCCTCCTTGTGTGGCAGAACTTCCTCATTTCGGAAATATCTATAAACAGTATTCTGATAAGGATGTGCGCCTGTATCTCATAAATATTGAGGGGAAACAGGCAAAAGACAGTGTTCTGAAACCATTTCTACAGAAAAATCCTCTCCCCTGCCCTGTATATCTTCTGGAAGATGGGGGACCTGACGAATTGGAAAAAGTTTTAAAAACGGAACTTAGTGGTGCTTTACCAATTACAATCATTTATAATTCGGATGGGAAAATCGTTAAAAAGTTTGAAGATAGCATTACAGAGAACGACATAAAGTCCGTATTAGAAGCACATCATATATTACCTACTTCTCAAAAGTAAGCGGAAATGTTCTTGTAATAACTACATTAACTCCTGTTTCCATAAAATTATGGATTAATACCTGTCCACATTTCACAGGCACCTCTATTTTTTGCTTATACAATTCAGCCAGTAATTGATTGATATATTTTCGGGAAATAGGTTTATCCGTTTTTACAGGTATAAAAGGCATTTCTTCCGAATTTGTTTGGACTACAGCAGTAACAACCCGTTTAGGGTCTGTTATCTCCTCTCGGGCGTAAACCTCACCTCGCTCACATTTTGCACCCTGAAATTCATATTCACCATTCTCCAACTCTTGAACTGTTATATGACAACCATTAGGACAACTTAAACAAATAACTTCTCTTTCCATAGTTCTTCCCCATTAACTCAATGAAAATTCAATTGGAAGTAATTCACCGTTAACCACTACATCTTTTAAGTCTTCCTGTTTTAATTCTATATGGAACATCTCAGCAGGTTTTACATGCCTCAATGTAAATTGGCGAATAATCCTCTCTCCCTGCTTTACTACTAATGTCGCCTTATCACGAACAATCAAAGACCTCATAGAAAACCGATTTTTCTCTCCCAATCTATACCTGTTGGGCAGAACATATTTTAAATTAGCCCCTGCGACTACTTTCCCCTGTTCTATCTTCTCTGTTTTCCCTTCTAAAAAGTTGATTACCTCTTTTCCACAACGCTGTGCCTCGTCAGAGACCCAGTCTACAAGGTCATGAACATGCAGAACATTACCGCATGCAAATACCCCTTCTGCTGATGTCATCAATCTTGTATCAACCAGTGGTCCCCCTGTTTCAGGATTTATTTTTATCCCTGCGGATTGGGTAAGTTCGTTCTCAGGAATCAGTCCCACAGAAAACAATAAAGTATCACATTCCAATTTAAATGTTTTGGAATAATTCGGAGCACCATTTTCAAGGGGTGTTATTTCTACCGCTTCAACTCTGTCTTTTCCTTCTATTTTTGAAACTATATGACTTAAATATAACGGTATATTAAAATCATTCAAGCATTGAACAATATTTCGTGTAATCCCGGAAGGATAAGGTAAAATCTCTACCACTCCAAGCACTTCTGCCCCTGTCCATGTCAATCTGCGAGCCATTATCAAACCAATATCTCCTGACCCTACTATTACCACGCGTTTTCCTGGTATATACCCATCTATATTAATCAATCGCTGAGCAAGTCCAGCAGTAAAAATACCAGCAGGACGAGTTCCAGGAATACCTAAATTCCCACGATTCCGTTCCCTGCAACCCATCGCCAGGATAATCGCTCTTGAATTAATCCTGAAAACACCATGCTGGCTACTGCATAGATTAACCTGTTTTATTGGCTGATGAACTGCCATACTCGTAGCAGTCGTATTTAAGTAAACATCAATATTATCGGATTGGACAACTTTCTGGATAAATCGCTCTGCAAATTCCGGACCTGTTAGTTCTTCTTTGAATAGATGGAGACCAAATCCATTGTGAATACATTGAGGCAAAATCCCACCTAAAAAAGGTTCACGGTCAATAATGGCAGTTTTTAAGCCCTGTTCCGCCACGGTTAAAGCACAAGCCATACCCGCCGCACCTGCACCAATCACCACTGCATCATAATTTTGTTCCCGCATAATCTACTCCTATTTCTCTTCAAAATTTCCAGCAAGGGAATTTAATCGCTGATATACAATCCAGCTATTATCGCCCCGCTTTGTGATTTTCTCAATAGGAATACCTGTCTCCCTTGAAATAATCTTTAATATCTTATAGGTACAGAACGCACCCTGACAACGCCCCATTCCTGCACGAGTATAAAACTTAATACCATCCAGTGTTGTATGTCCTTTAGAAATGGCTTCTACAATTTCTGCTTCGGAGACACTTTCACACCTACATACGATGTGCCCATATCTCGGGTCTTTCTGGACCATCTGTTCCAATTGCTCAAGAGTTAATTCCCGAACCTTGACAGGATGAGGTAAAAATGGGTCAAAGTCCTTCTTCTCAACTAATTGAAGCCCTTCTTGTTTCAATATATCTTTTACATACTCTCCTATAGCAGGGGAAGCCGTTAAACCCGGAGACTGAATTCCTGCAACATGTATAAAATTAGGCTGTTTTTTAGAAGGCTCAATATAAAAATCATTGCCTTTCAAGGTGGGTCTCAACCCCGCAAATGAAGTTATAATTTCTCTCCTTGAAATTGCAGGAACCATATAGGTCGCCTGCATAAATACTGTCTCCAGATTTTGCGAACTTGTTTCCACATCACACTTATCATCTGTCTCTATGGCTGTAGGACCTACCATTAATGTCCCCTCTACCGTAGGGATTACCAGTATCCCTTTTGTATGTGCACCGGGAACTGGAAAAATTACATGATTGGGTAAACCCCTTGCATTTCGCTGAAGTAAGAATTCCTCACCCTTTCTTGGAATTATCTGGTATTCTTCTGCATCAAAAGCCTTTGAAACCTCATCCGCAAATAATCCTGCTGAATTCACAATATATCTTGCTTTAACCTCTTCCCCCTCACGGGATTTTACTATCCAGTAATTATTCTCCCATATACCTTTTTCTACTGTAAATTGAGTTTTTACATCCACACCATTTTTCTGTGCCGATTCTACCAGTGCAAACACATAACGATAAGGTTCTATGATTCCTCCCGTAGGGGCATATAATCCGCCCACAACATCTGGATTTAATTGAGGTTCTAAACTTAAAATCCGCTCTCTACCACATATTTCCATTCGTGGAACACCATTGGCAACACCCTGAGCATACAAATGTTCTATCGTCTTCATCTCTTCCACACTAAACGCCACCACTATAATTCCTACCCGCTTAAAAGGGAATCCCAACTCATAGTGGAGTTGGTCAAACATAAGATTACCCCGAATTTCCAGACGGGCTTTCAATGAGGTGATAGGGTGGTGAAATCCGGCGTGTATTATTCCTGAATTGGCTTTTGTAACGCCAAATCCAACATCCACACACTTTTCTAATAATACAACCGACAGTTCGTATGCAGACAATCTGCGGGCGATGGAAGCACCACAACATCCTGCACCAATTATTGCAACATCATACACCTTACTATTCATTGTTATCCTTGCTTTTCTTGTTTTTTATTCAAAGATAAATATCAATTAGACAATAAATATACCAATTATTAGGCTTCTTTTGCTAATTTAGAAGAAAGGAAAATTAATTGCTCTAACTTCTTTTTAGCCTTTCCAGAATCAATAGATTCTTGTGCCATCTCAAGAGACTCTTTCCAGTCGGTCGTTACACTACTGGACAGAATTCCAAAAATAGAATTCAATAAAACTGCTTCTCTGTAAGGAGTTTTTTCTCCATTTAGAACACTGTGGACTATTTCTGCGTTTTTTTCCAATGTGCCACCTTTTATATTTCCCATAGGATAACTTTTCAAACCGAAGTCTTCAGGGGAAACTTGATAATTTCGGATTTGATTTTCAGTAAGTTCAACAACATCCGTTTTATCAGATATACTTATCTCATCCATTCCATCATTTCCCCAAACAACAAAACCTTTTTTTATACCCAATCGTTGTAAAGCCTTCGCCATAGGTACTAATAAATGTCTGGAAAAGACACCTATTATCTGCCCATCTAATTGAACTGGATTGGATAATGGACCTAAAAGGTTGAACACTGTTGGGAAAGGCAATTCAGACCGTATCTTTGCGACATTTTTCATTGCAGGATGAAATCTACGCGCAAACAAGAATCCAATACCCACTTCCTCAATACACAATGCCACCTTTTCTGGAGACAAATCTATGACTACTCCTAAACTCTCAAGCACATCTGCACTTCCACAAGAACTGGTTGCACTTCTATTACCATGTTTCGCTACATAAATTCCCGCACCCGCACAAACAAATGCGGTTATTGTTGAAATGTTAAAAGTCCCTTTCTTATCTCCGCCAGTACCACATGTGTCAATAATAGGATGCTTATCTATACGAATGGGTAAAGCAAATTTCCGCATAGCGGAGGATAAACCTGCCAACTCTTCGCCCAACAGTGGACGAAGTGCTAACGCAGTCAGAAAAGAGCCTGTCAATATTTCAGATGCAGTCCCTTCCATAATTTCGGAAAGAGCAGAGTAATAATCATCATATTCAATAGGTTCATTCTGAATAATTTTTCTCAATGTTTCAGATAATTGCATATACAAACCCTGCTGTAATTTTTAATTTTGGATGGGAATTTATTTCTTCTTTTGGACTTTTAAATCTCGTGGTGATGAATTATAGATACCAATAAAATCCAGCGTTGGACATGCAAGGGATTTATCTATCTGAACTTTTATCTCTTTTGTTTTTTGTTCCGGAATACAATGTATCCTTTTGTAACCAATTGTAGTTGCAGAACTTACTCTTTCCCATTGACCATTCTTATTTTTCACCCAAACCGAATGCTCTTCTATTCTCTGCCCAAGGGCAATTTGTTCTTTTATTACAACTCGGTCAAAAATCACAGGCTTATCAAACCTTAATATAACATATCCACTTTGCACATCATTATCGGTTGCCCAGTAATTATTATCATTTTCTTTTAAACACATTTCTGGGGAATATTCAGGTGAATTTCCACGGACATTACTTGCCTCCCAACTTGCTTTTTCCGCAAGATTAATTTTAAATGTTTCATCCAGAACAGAACGCCATTCCAGAAGACGGTTTACATCCGGCTCGGGTAAATGTCCAGAGCGGTCAGGTGAAACATTTAATAAAAGAACAGCACCTCTACCTACGGAGTGATAATAAATTTTTAATAATTGATTTAATGATAACAATCTTTTTTCACCGTCAGTATGATAGAACCACTGTCCCCTTCGGATAGGCACATCACACTCTGCTGGATACCATACTTTTTTCCCGTTTCTTTCCTGAACATTCCACACAGTTTCCGGAGCCAATCCGTCTTCATTCCCAACCCAGCGAATATCCGGACCACAAATCGCAATCAAAGCATCCGGTTGTAACTCTTTAATCAGTTTGTAATACCCTTCCCAATCATACACATGCCCTTCTGTTCCTGCTCCATCAAACCACACTTCAAAAACCGGTCCGTAATTGGTTAAAAGTTCTCTCAAAAGTTTCATAAAGTACTCGTCATAAGCCTTATTATCGTTATACCGTGGTTCATGCCTATCCCATGGAGAAAGATAGAAGCCGAAATGTACCCCTGCCTTCTGACATGCTTCTGCCACTCCTTTTATTACATCCCCCTGCCCATTTTGCCATGGAGAGAAACGAACACAATAATCGGTATGATGTGTAGGATAAAGAACAAAACCATCATGGTGTTTTGCAGTAACGATTAAATACCCCATACCTGCTTTCTTTGCGACATCTGCCCATTGTTGAGGATTAAAATCCGTCGGATTAAAACTTTCCGCAGGCTTTGTCCCATCTGTCCATTCCTCATTATGAAAAGTATTTATACCGAAATGGCAGAACATCCCTATCTCTTGCTGATGCCACCTAAGTTGCTGTGGAGATGAAACAGGATATAAGGGTTCAGGTGGATTCACTTTTTTAAGAGAACAACAAGCAGAGCCTTCCTTGCCACATACAGACCCAGAGTCAGCAGATGCAATAAAACAAACACTTACAATCATAAAACATAGTTTCAAAAATATATTCATCTCATATCCCTTATTTTTACTTTATATTTATATTCCTGCGGTCTATTAATATTTCATTACCCTGTTGAGATTTGCATTGCATATATAACTGTTTTAATGAATCAAAAACAGTTCTTGCGGAAGTGGTAGAACTGGGAATACAAAAAAGACCACATATATACAAATTTAACAGAGAGTTCTTCTTTGTAATCTCTGCTGACAGTTTATAATTAGAACTTACCTCGGGCAACAACTCCTCCCATGACCTTTTCAAATCTTTTAAAAATACTTCTAAATTTTTTGGTGGGGTTAGAAGCCCGAAATGACCATTCCCAATATGTCCTAACTGATATTCCTTACCGTAATATGCACTTGTAACAGACTTTAAATGTCTTGCGAAGGTATTAATAATTTTTATTATATCCGAATTGGGAAGAATACTTTGTAAATACGGCACACCAGCCATTTCAATATAAACAAAACCACAGGGCTGACGAAGTAAAATGTTCCTTTGCAATTCCAACCGAACAAAGCGAACTGTTCCAAGTCCTGTACAAGAATCTATAAGGGGATTGTTCTCTATAGAAGAAATTAACATACTGACCCGCGATAATAACAACGATAATGAAACAGGTTTTACAAGGTAGTCATCACCTCCCTGAATAAATCCATGTTCCTGTTCCTCAGGGTCATTCATCGCGGACAGAAAAATAATCCCCGTATGATATACATCCCTATTAATGCGAATTTGGCGACATATCTCAAAACCCGAAACACCAGGAAGCATCACATCTAACAAAACAACAATAATATCTTCTTTCTTTATTATGTCTATAACAGCGTCAGATGAATTTAAAACAAAGCAATGAAGATTTTTCTGTTCCAATGCATGTTTTAACTGATTTGAGAATTTTACATCATCATCAACAATAAGTAATTTTGCCAATTTTATTAATCCTGATAATGATACTTTCTTTAAAGACTTACCTATGATTTTATATTTTATTTTAAATTGATACCTTTGAACAACTAATTACTATTTACATTTTTGTATAATATTAATTATATACTTATAATTCTTTAAGCATAAATACTATCTTATGAGCAACGAAGATAAAAATAACGAGTCCATAAAAAAATCTCCTGCGGAAGGGGCTGAAACACCTTCACCCAGTCAGGAGAAGGAAGATGAAATATTAGACCAGTCCTTTATAGATTCTTTGTTTCAAAATACACAACAGAGTGAAACCACAACTTCAAATGAAACAAAAGCAACCGATACACAACCATCAGAATCGGTTCCCAAAAAAGAAGAATTACCTCCTGACCTGGCTGAAAAAGTAATTGCACCGCCCAAAAAGCAAGAGACAGAAGTGTCACTACTCAGTCAGGATGAAATTGAAGAACTAATAGAATTAGCCCGTCAACAGGATAAAGAAAGACAGAAAAAAAAGCAGGAAATATTAGAGCAATTAACCAGTAAAACCCCTCCTACAGTTTCCCCTCAGAAACCTACCAGCAAAACTTTCATTAACCTTAAAAAAATCGCCGTACCAATTTGTGTTAGTTTAGTATTAGGTCTCATCGCCGGCTTTTATACTTATGTTTATCTGATGAAACATCGGATTATCCCGGCTGAAGAAGTACCACCTTCTTACTTAAAGGACCTTGCAACTACAAAGGAATATGCAAAGTTATTAATTGATGACAAACAATATTTGAATGCTATCTATGTCTTAGAACAAGCTCTAAAAAATAATCCTCAACCATCACCGGATAGAACGGATGCCCAGTTTCTTCTCATAAAAGCCCGGTATCTTTCGGGAACGATTTCCGTCGGAAGCAATGAATTTCAGAAACTATTATCCGATATGGAAACCGTAACAAAAGAAAATCCCAATCATCCATTGGCTCCGTATGTTTTCTTATGGAAAGGGAAACTTCACGAAGCGGATAATTTCCCCTATCCTGCAATAGAATCTTACGAAAGAATTGTTCAATCATATCCTCAATTTGAATCTCGGGATGAAGCACTATTTTCACTCAGTCGTCTTGAATTGGAAATGAATAACACAGTGAAATCCGTTCAGTGGGGACAACAATTAATTAAGGAATATCCCACTTCGCCGTATGTATTGGAGACAAGATTTAATATAGCGGAAGCATATCGGCTGACAGGATTATTAGAAGATGCACGAACTTTATATATAAGAATTGCAGATTCAGCACCGGATACTGAAATAGGAGCTCGTTCCATTCTCCGTCTCGCAGAATTGGCATATAATCAAGAGAGATATGAACAGGCTGTAGTTCAATTAGAAACGAAACTAAAACATATTCGTCAATTCCAGTATAACGATGAAGCCTACCTATTACTTGCGAAATGTTATCGTGCTCTTAAAAGGTTGGAGGAGGCAAAAACAACCTTGCAGGATTTACTGGTCTTCTTCCCGGAATCTAAGGTGCACCCTTATGCATGGATAGAATTAAGCCAGGTGTACTACGCTATAGGTGATACAGACAAAGCACACCAAACTGCAAATGAAGCAAGTCTGAAATATTCAACACATCCAGCCGTATTAGCAAATAAAGCAGAATTCTTAGCCTTACAGGGGAATTCTTATGCTTCCGCCATTGCTTATCTTGAAGCAGAAAAAAATGGAGCAGAAAATCCTTCCTATCTACTAAAAGCAGGACAATTACTGGCTCTGAATTCCCAATTTGAAGAGGCGATTAAAGTGTTTGAGGAACTGAAAGACCGTTATTATGGAACAAAAGAATCATTAAAGGGGAATATTGAAAAAGCAAAGTGTCTCCACAAAATAGGGAAATTAGCCTCCGCTGTTTCATTACTGGAAGATTTGCGAAAACTAACCTCTTCTTCCAACCCAGAGTATAAGAATATCTTACAGGAACTATCCTTATTATATTTTGAACTCGGGCTTAAAGAAGCCTCTGCGGATATTGCTAAAGAATGGTTTCAGAAAGCCGATACCTCCGAAGAAAAGATAGATTCCGCTTTTATTTTGATAGACAATAATATTACAGATATTGTCTTTTCTAATCTATCTACAATAGATTTATCCTCAGTCAGTAGAGATAAATCAGCAAAGTTTCTATACTCTCTGGCTCAAAAATTGTTGACCCAATTACCGTCCGAAGGATTATCCATTTTAGAGCAGGTTTATTACCAATACCCTGAATTTAGAACATCTGAAATGCGGTACCAGTTATTAGAAACCTACATCAGCACTGATAGAATAACTTCTGCAAGCCGAATCATACAGGACTGGGAAAACGAATTAGATACCCAGAATAGTTCTTTACAACAGTTTATTGATGGAGAAATTCTATGGGGAAATTATATGTATGATAGAGGAGAACTAGATTCTGCAATGAACGCTTACAATACCGCTCTACAAATTTCCCGAAGAAGTGAAGAACCTTTGCAGGGGTTAAAATTCCATACCGATTGGGCTCAATATCAACGGGCAAATATTCTGGCGAAGAAAAATGATGCCGAAGGAGCAATAAAAATTCTGGAAGAATTGGTCAACTCCAATTCTCCCCTAACATCTATGGCTCAAATGAAAATAGAACAACTAAAACTTGAAATGATAGCCAAAAGGTAAAATTTATATATGCCAATGGCTCATGAAGAACAATCTAAAAAGTTTTCTCAGTGGTCACAACGGCAACAATTATGGCTACAATCACAGATAGAATCCGCAAAATATCTGAAATCCAGATTGCAAGAAAAGCCACTGGACGAAGAGATGGAGAATGAAATTAGACAACACGAAAAACAAACTGAGCAATTAGAAACTTTGACCAAAGAATATGACATTCTACGAAAAGAAATGCAACCCGATTTCATACAGAGTAAAGAAAATCAAAAAATTATTAATACCTTAAAAGAACTTATTCAAACACTTATAGACATTAATGAAGAAATATATCAGATAGTTCTCCAACAGAAAGAAAATCTCCAGAAAGAAATGAGCCAGTTTTTTCCACTAAAGAACCGTTTTGAAAAATATTATCCACAGGACAAAAATAAATCTAATAATCTGGATTATGACATCTAAATCCTCTGAAAAAATGATTTCTATTGCCCAGGCTGACCTGGAAAACTTAACAAAGGCATTAGAAGAATTTACCAAAACCAGTCAGGCATGGGAACAGGCGTATCTCCTTCTACAAGCCCGGATTACAGAACTAAACAAAGAACTGGAGCAAAAAAATCAAGAATTAGCCACCACAACAGAATATCTCAGTAATTTATTGGAATCTATTTCCGATGGTGTCATTGCAGTAGATTTAAACGAAAAAATTAATCGTTTCAACCGTTCCGCTTCAATTATTTCAGGCTATGAACCCTCTGAAGTATTGGGCAAATACTTTTCGGAAGTCTTTAATCGTCCTTTTTCCATTGAAGAAAATAATGAAAAAACTTACCAACTACGCTCTAAAACAGGTAGACTTATTCCTATTGCAGAAAGAAATTCTTTTATAACAGATTCCCAAGGAAATGTGATAGGAAAAGTAAAGGTATTCCAAGACTTAAGCGAAATTCTTGAACTAAAGGCACACATCCAACATAAAGAACGATTAGCACTCATTGGTGAAATGTCCGCAACCATTGCCCATGAAATCCGAAATCCATTAGGGGGGATTCGCGGATTTGCTTCTTTTCTACAACAAGACCTGGCAGAAAATGACCCAAAACAAAGATTTGTTAAAAAGATAATGCAGGGAATCCTGACATTAGAAAATATTGTAAATGATTTGCTGGAGTATGCGCGACCTATTGAACTGAAATTAGAATCAAGACCCATTGCAGACCTGTTATTTTCCAGTATGGAATATTTATCTTATGATAGGGAAAAAATCTCTATCCATGTAGAATGCCCACCGGAAATAAAAGCGAATATTGATTCCTCAAGAATGAAACAGGTCATATCAAATGTTATTGTTAACGCCATACAGAGTATTCACAACGAAGGTGTGATTCAAATAAAAGTAGAACAAGAAAATAAATTTATACGAATAGAAATTAACGATAATGGATGTGGAATAAAACCGGAAATTTTACCAAAAATATTTTCTCCATTCTTCTCAACTAAAGAAAAGGGAACAGGCTTAGGATTGGCGTTATGTGCTAAAATTGTAGAAGCCCACGGGGGGCAAATTAAGGCAGAAAGTATTGTGGGCAAAGGAACTACAATTACTATATGGCTACCAGTTTGATATAGAAGGGAGTATATATGCCAAAGGCAAAAATTCTTGTTATAGACGATGAACCCCTTATGCGGGAATTCATTGAAGAAGCAATGACACGTGCAGGATATAAAGTCGTAAGCACTAATAATGGAGAAGAAGGAATTGAACTTATAAAGAATCAATCCTTTGATGTTGTTATCACGGATTTAAAGATGGAACCGGTAGATGGAATGGAAGTTTTAAGGGAAAGTGTAAAAATATCGCCCGAAACACCCGTAATTATTATGACCGCTTATGCAACCATTGACACAGCCATAGAAACATTAAAAGCAGGTGCTATTGATTATCTAATAAAGCCCTTTACTCCTGACGCTATAGAACTTGCGGTAAAAAGGGCTCTGGAAAAAGTAAAAATAAATGCCGAAAATAAGTACCTCCGTTCCGAATTGGATTCCTATTTAGGACCGCCAGAAATTATAGGCAAAAGTAAAGTAATGCGGGAATTATATGAGAAAATTCAAAGAGTTGCTGATTCTCGTTCCACTGTTCTTATTCGTGGAGAAACAGGTGTAGGGAAAGAACTGGTAGCAAGAACTATTCATCTATTAAGCCCTCGGAGGGATAAACCATTTATAAAAGTGAACTGTGCCGCACTTTCTTCTGGAATTCTGGAAAGCGAATTATTCGGCCATGAACGAGGTGCCTTCACAGGGGCTTATGAAAGGAAAATCGGTCGCTTTGAACTTGCCAATGGGGGTTCCTTGTTACTGGATGAGATTAGCGAAATAAATATTGACCTTCAACCAAAACTTCTCCGTGCCTTACAGGAGCGAGAAATTGAGCGAGTTGGTGGAACAGAAACAATTTCTGTGGATGTCCGCATTATTGCCACATCCAATCGAAATCTGGAAGAAGCCATCCAAAAACATACCTTCCGGGAAGACCTATTCTATCGCCTCAATGTAATCACTATCTTCGTTCCTCCACTCCGCGAGAGAAAAGAAGATATTCCCGAACTTGCCAACTACTTCTTAAAGCGGTTCGCAAAAGAGAATGGTAAAAAAGTAGAAAACATTTCCAAAAAAGCCCTTGATTATTTTATGGAATATGACTGGTATGGAAATGTCCGTGAACTACAAAACATTATTGAACGTGCTGTCGTTCTCTCAGGGGACAAAAAAACACTTTGTATAGAAGATTTTGAATTCCTCAAAACAAAACCTGTTCCCCATCAAAACGCCTCCCAGATACAACCTGGCTTTACTTTGGCTGAAATAGAAAAAGAAATTATAATAAAAACATTAGAACACTGCGGTGGTAATAGAACAAAATCGGCAGAAATTTTAGGTATCAGTGTAAGAACACTTCGGAATAAACTTCACGAATATGGATTAATTAAGCCTCAGAAAAATAGAATAGAACGGATTTCAAAATAAACCTGTACCATATTTTTCCCAGCAAATTCGTATGACAAAAAAAACAACTGTATTTCTAATCTTAATTATATGCACTGGTCTTTTAATCCGAATTGCCTATTTCTACCACATCTCTGGGCAACCTGATTTCAAACATTTGATTATTGACCCACAATTCAATGACTACTGGGCTCATAAAATATTACATAAAGGGAATTATCCTTCGCCTACCGGCACAGACCCAATGATTGAAAACACTTCTTATGGTAGACCACCCGCATATCCTTTTTTACTGGCTTTCATCTATTACTTCTTCGGAGACAATTACACTTCACCACGAATAATTCAATTTTTATTAGGTACAATTAACATTCTGCTAATTTTTCTTTGCATCTCCAGAATATTCAAAGACACAACCGCAGGATTGATAAGTGCACTTTTAATCGCTATCATCTGGGAACCTATTTATTTTGAAGGTGAAATTAATTATCCTGTCTGGGTAATAACTCTGGTAATTATACTTATCGGAGCATCCATAAAGTATTTGCAAACAAATAAAATTAAATATATTGTATATATCGGTATTCTCTTAGGTATATTTTCCCTTTTCCGTCCCAATGCACTTCTGTTATTGCCTTTATATATCATCACTATATTTCTTACCACATCCAAACAAAAAGCAAAGAACATTTTATTCCATTGTGTTATCTTAGTTATCTCTACATTACTCATTATCTCTCCTGTCCTTATTAGAAATTACAAAGTAAGTAAGGAATTTTTCCTGATATCCTGTTTCGGCGGTATTAATACATACATCGGGAACAATAGTAAATCCACAGGAGATAGCCCTACTGTCCCTGACATTATTCATCTGTGTGGAGTAGACAATTGGGACTGCTTTAATTATCGGCTTTTAGTTAAAGGATTAGGGATAAAACAGAAAGGACGCCCCTATTCATTCAAAGAAGCATCTCAATTCTTCTATAAAAAATCTATGGAATTTTGGAACGAACAGCCTTTTTCTGCTATTAAATTAACTTTACGCAAATTACTTTTATTTTGGGGACCCGCTATTGTCTCAGATGGAAAAGTAATCTATTATGATAGGGAATCATCCATATTAAAAATACTACCAGGCTTTCCAATATTGTCCGCATTACTTTTTTTCTCATTGTTTTTGTTCATCTATCTTTGGGAAAGATTATCCAAAGAAACAAAAAAACATATATTATTCTTATTCACATGGAGTTTCATCTATTCCTTTTCTGTTATCCCATTCTTCGTTTCTGAACGCTACCGAGTTCCCGTTCTTCCTCCCCTTTGTATGATTAGCAGTCTTGGTATATCCTTTTATCTAAAAGAAAATCAGAACCTTAACCAAAAACAGAAATTAATAATTTTATCCGCATGTCCTTTATGTTTCATACTTATCTATATCTTACCTGTCCGCTATCAACCAGACCAGTCCCGCTGGTATTACCATAAGGCAATAGTCTCATACAAAGCAAACAGAGAACAGGACGCAATGAATTATGCAAAAAAATCCATATCGTTAAATCCGAAATACTCTGAAGTCTATGCGTTCCTTGGTATAATTTCCCTAAATCAAAACCAACTCAAAGAGGCAGAAGATTACAATATCAAAGCATTAGAAATAAATCCTGATTATGCTATGGCGAATAACAATTTAGGTTATGTAATGGAATTGCAAGGACAAATTGACCTGGCTCAAAAATACTACCAAAAAGCGTGTGAACTAAGCCCAGTATATTATTTAGCATGGATTAATCTCGGAAGAATTTATCTTTACCATAAAAACGATTTAGAACTCGCTGAAAATAGTTTCTTGAAAGCGACAGAATTAGAGCCCAATATGTGGAGTGGCTGGTTCCATCTTGGAAATCTTTATATTCAAAAAAAAGATTATTTCCTCGCAGAAAAATATCTCACAAAATCTTTATTGTTAAGCCCCAATAATGTTTTGATACTAAACAACCTTGGATTTTTATATATTCAGGATAATCAATATGAAAAAGCCATTTCGTTATTAAAAAAAGCCTTAGAACAAGAATCTACCTTTATAGACGCTATGTTCAATTTAGGGAATGCTTTCAAAGAAACAAATAACTTAAAGGAAGCAGAATACTGGTATAAAAAAATTCTGGAAATAAATCCCCAATTTACAGAGGCAGAAGAAAAATTAATAGAAATATCTGAAACAAAAGACAATCAACTAAATTAATACGATATGGAATCAAACTCAAAAAGACATAAAGATTGGGTAATTCTATCCTGGATACTTATCATTGCGTTCGCCCTCCGACTGATATACCTCTGGAACATTATTGATGCACCTGATTTTATCGCACTTCGCCAGGACCTGGATGTTCAGGATTATCAAGCAAGAGCAATGCTCTCCGGAGACTGGACAGTCAGAGAAGGTGTATCTGACCCGCATATTCCCTCTACGCCATACTATAGACCTCCTGGCTATCCTTACTTCCTTGCGGTAGTGTACTGGCTTTTTGATGGTTCTTACCTCGCTCCACGATTAATTCACATTTTCTTGGGATTAATTCATATCATTCTTATATATTTCCTAACAAGAATTGTTTTCAACCGAATTGCAGGTTTATGTGCTTCCTTTCTCGTTGCAACTTATTGGGCTTTTATTTACTATGAGGGAGAAGTAAATGACCCTGCCCTATTCGTATTTTTTGTCCCGTGTATATTGCTTTTGCTCTATTACAATGCAAAGAAAGACTATATCCTTTTCTCTTTCCTATCGGGAATTTTCATCGGTGTTTACGCCATAATGAGACCAAACATTTTATCATTTATTCCTTTTGCTTCCCTATGGCTCTTATACATCTTTTATAAAAATCAAAAACTTACTAAGGGAATCATTCATATTATATTTTTAGTAATTGCGGTCATTACCATCATAACCCCCGTCACCATCCGAAACTATCTTGTATCAGGTGAATTCGTGCCAATCTCTACCTATTTTGGCGAAAACCTTCTTATCGGAAATAGTGAAGACTCGGATGGTGTAACTCCATGGTTACCCTATTTACAGGAATTGGAAGGGACAGGTAACTGGTCGGTATGGCATTATGACAATGTAGTAAAAGGTTTAGGGAAATCATTGGGAAGAGAAGTTACCCACTCAGAAGCTTCAACAATCTTCGCAAAAATGGCAATAGATTATATTATTCATAATCCTTGGAAAACTTTCTTGCTGACCTGCAAAAAAGCCATCTTATTCTGGAGTCCACAAGAAATCACCGAAAATAAAGTGGTAGAAGGTGAGAGAAGACATTACATTCCTCTAAAATATTTACCCCGATTCCCTATAGTGTTAAGCACCTTTCTATTAGGCTTATTTTTCATAATTTATAATCTAATAATCAAAAGAAATAAACAAGGGAATATTGATACATATTTTTTAGTTTTAATTTTACTATTTATTTTTAGTTACTTCGCTTCTTTCCTCCCTTTCTTCGTCAATGCAAGGGCTCGTGTTCCCATTTTTGGTATGATGTTTGTTATCGGGGGGTATACTTTCTCGGAAATCCGAAACTTTTTTCTGGAAAAGAAAACTTTCAAAGGTTTAACAACAATTATTTTCTTAATTCTATTGTTTGTAGTAACACACATTGATATTATCCCCTACAAACCTGATATGTGCAGATGGCATTATGACCGTGCGGACTCTTATTTAAGAGTAGGTCGTATAGAAGAGGCACTGACAGAAACTCACGCTCTAACAAATCAACCCGAACGCCCTATGACCTATATGCCGTTTCGTCTGGGACATGCCTTCGCAAAGTTGAACCACACTGAATTGGCAATAGATTTACTGCGACTTGCACTTAGTCCTGACCCATCTGAACAACATCCAATGTATAGAGAAGACCTGCATTATCATATCGGCGCATTATTATTAAAACTTAAAAAATATGATGAAGCCATAAAAGAATTTGAAAAAGCATTAGCAATTAACCCCAAAGACCCAAGAGTGCACAATGATTTAGGCGTTATTTACAAAGAACTCAATAACTATCCTAAATCAGAATATCACTATAAATATGCAATTGAAATTGAACCCCGTTTCAATCTCGCTGTTATTAACCTAACAGAACTATATATACAGGAAACCAAATATGCAGAGGCAATTGAATTATTAGAACAAAGTCTAAAATTAAAACCAAATGATACAGAATTGTTATATAACCTCGGATATGTCTATCATTGTTCAGGACAATTAGAAAAATCCATTCATTATTACGAAAAAGTTTTAAAAAACAATAAATCTGAACCAAAAACATTAAACAATCTCGCATTGATTTATCTGGAACAAAACGAGGTAGAAAAATCAAAAAAATTACTACAACGGTGTATTAAACACAACCCCTATTTTACTCTTGCTTATGCAAATCTTGGCGACATTTTCTATTCAGAAAATAGAAAAAAAATAGCACTTTATTACTATGATAAAGGACTCGAGACCAATCCTCAACATATCGGACTCTGTGTCGCTATATCTCTACTCTATTCTGAATTAGGACAACCAGAAAAAGGAATTATAGAATTACAAGAGATGTTAAAAATTTATCCTGACTCAAAAAATCTTTGGTTCACGCTGGCAAATATTTATAATATAAATAGAAATTTTGATAAAGCGATAGAATGTTATAACGAAGTGTTGAATATTGACAACTCTTTTCTGGAAGGATATGAAAACTTATTAGAAATTCTTATGAGTAAAGGTGAAAAGGAAAAAGCATTAGAACTACTGGAAAAAGCAAAACAAAATTTAAACAACCCTGAACAAATTGAAAAGTTGTTTTCCATTTTATCTGAAAACAGGGATACACAATGAATGAGTGAGAATAGCGAATTAGAATTAAGCATAGTATTACCATGTCTTAACGAAGAACGAACTATCGGGCAATGTGTAAAAAAGACGAGGGAAGTTTTAGAAAAGAACAATATTCAGGGCGAAATTATAGTTGCGGATAATAACTCTACAGATAACTCTCCAATTCTTGCAGAACAAGCAGGTGCAAGAGTCATTCATATAAAAGAACCCGGTTACGGGAATGCACTTCGGGGTGGCATAAAACAAGCAAAAGGGAAGTATATAATTTTCTACGACTCCGACATGTCCTATGACCCTGAAGATATTCCACGCTTGTTAGATAAACTACGAGAAGGCTATCCAATAGTTCTTGGCTCACGCAGGAAAGGAACTATGGAAAAAGGGTCTATGCCCTGGCACCATAGATATATAGGTACACCCATTATGACCTGGCTCGCCAATATTCTCTTTCGTTCCAATATTTCAG
>FWWL01003965.1_pt1 | contig 25851 bp, 34 predicted proteins | sample 2228331 | NCBI WGS metagenome assembly FWWL01 (sample SAMEA103939775, study PRJEB20133) | metagenome | reverse complement strand
TCCCGCCTCCTTAAAGGCTGCGAGCTTTCCTATTTCGGTGATGCCGACAAGGCCACGTTCCGTCGGCGCTTACGATGAAGCAGCGCCACATCCGAGATCTCTTCCTCCACATCGCCTGGAGAGGCCAGGGAGAATAAGGGTGCAACTTGGATGGGTGCCATGGGCGTTACCCGCTTTATGATGGACTAGGCGGCGTGGACAAATTCGATGTTAGCGCGGGGATCGCCTTCCTGTGATCGGGTTGTTAGCATTGGGAATGACACTGGAAGAAGAGAGCGAACGAACCACGTCGATGCTGCGCGGCAAGATTGTCCGGCGTATTTTGCGCCACCGCGATGGAGAGGTTGTGATCGAGTTTGAGGATGGCAGCCGATTTTTCGCGGATAGTGACGGCCCTCTCGAACTGTCCGTCACCTTGGCGGCATAGCATATGAGCTTTCTGCCATTTGCACGTCGATGCGATTGACGTAACCTAAAAGGATTGATTCAAGGCTGCTTTTTGGAGGCAGGTTTGAGCAGGGGCAATCTCACCGAAGCAGAATGGCGTGTTCTCAAGGGCCTGCTGCCCATCGACCCTGACAATCGCGGCCGGGGCAGACCTCCCGAGCAGAATCGTTCGATCATCAACGGTAGTAAGCGGGGTCTGGCGGCCGCCTTGCATGCCCGGCATTCGCCGGGATGATTGCCGCTCTTTGAGCGGGGTGGCGGGTGTCGGACGAGATCGGGGATTCAGCGAGCTGTGCAGCGACTACTCATACGAGCGGTCGTATGAGTAGTCGGATAGAAGTCGTTAGCCGGGTGTCGGGCCGGCGGCGCTGGACGGTGGATCAGAAGCTGGCCGTGCTGCGGGATGCATTTGGCCCGGAGGGCTGCGTGCGCGCGGCCTGTGAACGCCATGATGTCGGCAGCGGATCGATCTACACGTGGCGGCGACAGGCGATGTCCGGTGAACTGGCCGGGGTGCGCAAGCCGATCGAGCCCGTTTTTGCGGAGGTGCAGATCAGCGAGCAGCCAGCCTTGCCCGCCCCAACGCTCGCGGCGCGCAGCGGCAGCGTGATTGGCATCGAGCTGCCGTCGGGTATCAGGGTGAGCGTGGATGCCACGGTCGATGCCGATGCCCTGTCGCGGGTTATCGGCATCCTGACACGATGATCCCGCTGCCACCATCGACGCGGATATTCCTGGCCTGCGGCGCGACAGATATGCGCAAGGGTTTTGACGGCCTTGCCGTGATGACGCAGCAGGTCCTGGAGCAAAGCCCGCATTCCGGCGCGCTATTCGCCTTTCGCGGCAAGCGCGGCGATCTGGTGAAGCTGCTCTGGTATGACGGCCAGGGCATGTGCCTGTTCTCCAAGCGGATGGACCGAGGGCGCTTTGTGTGGCCGTCGACCAAGACGGGGTCGGTGGTGATGACCGCAGCCCAGCTTTCGATGCTATTGGAAGGCATCGACTGGCGGCGACCGGAACGCACTTTCACCCCTTCATTGGCGGGGTAAAGCGCCCATTTTCGGGCGCTTTTATTAGCATTTTTGCTGCTGATCTGCTATGTAAATGCAGTGTCGGACCCAGGCCTTTCCACCCCTGATAAAGACGCTCGGATCGCCGAGCTTGAAGCCGCATTGGCCGCCGCCCATGTCGATATTTCCGCCCGCGACATCCTGATCGACACGCTGCGCGTGCAGATCGCGCGCCTCAAGCGGATGCAGTTCGGCAAGTCGTCTGAGAAGCTCGATACCCAGATTGCTCAGCTTGAGCTGGCCCTTGAAGAGCTCGAAGGCGAGGCCATCGTCGCCGCCGCGCGTCGAGGCGATCCGGTAGCCGTCGATCGGCCATCACCGGTTCGGACGCTGCCAGCTCATTTGCCGCGCGAGGAGCAGCGGATCGAGCCCGATCAGGGTAACTGCACCTGTCCCGACTGCGGCGGCGTGTTGCGGCCGCTGGGGCAGGATAGCGACGAGATGCTCGATGCCGTGCCGGTGCAGTGGCGCGTCGTTCGGACCATCCGCCCCAAGTATAGCTGCCGGTCCTGCGAGAAGATCGTGCAGGCGCCCGCGCCGGTAAAGGCGATAGCGCGGGGCAAGGCGACCTTCGGCACGCTGGCCCATGTCGTCGTCTCCAAGTTCGACCATCATCTGCCGCTTTACCGTCAGGCCGAGATAATGGCCGCCCAAGGCATCGAGATCGACCGCTCGACGCTGGCAGGGTGGGTCGGGCAAGCATCCGTGCTGCTCGACCCGATCGTCAGTCGCATCCGCGAGGTCGGACTGACGGCTTCAAAGATTCACGCCGACGATACGCCGGTCCCCATGCTCGATCCGAGACGTGGCAAGACGGCAACCGGCAGGCTCTGGGCCTATGCCGTCGACGATCGCGGTTCTGGTGCGACCTCACCGCCGTTGGTCTGGTATGAGTTCACCACCGACCGGACAGGCGCACATCCCCAACGGCAGCTGGCCAGTTTCACCGGCTATCTTCAGGCGGACGGCTATGCCGGATACGACAAGCTCTACGATACCAACCGCGTCACCGAGGTCGCCTGCTGGGCGCATTTCCGCCGCAAGATATTCGACATCCACGCGACCAAGCCGACACCGCTCACCACTGATCTGCTGGAACGCATCGGCCAACTCTATGAGATCGAAGCAGAGGTTCGCGGCCATCAGCCTGATATCCGACGACGAAGCCGACAGGACCGCACCAAGCCATTGATCGACGAACTGCACGAGGCGCTCGACGATGCGCTGCGCCGTCTTTCGCCCAAGTCGGAGATGGCCAAGGCGATCGCTTATGGCCGCAAGCGCTGGGTCGCGCTCACGCGCTTCCTCGACGATGGCCGACTGGAGATTGATAACAACATTGCGGAGCGCGCCATGCGCTGCGTGGCAACGACCGATTCATACTACACCTCCTCTTCAAATGTCCGGAAACAGGGACTTTTGGTTTTCCATTTTGATGCGACACGGGCCTCTGTGACGCGGGAACTGGGTCACTTCGTCCTTTTCCAGGTCCGTGGCTCGGATTTGGTGCGGCGCATCGGGTACAACTTGCTCGGTAGGGAGCACGCCCTCCTTGATCAGTCGACGGACCCGATGGGCAGTAACCCCAAGCTTTTTGGCGGCTTCGGTCAGCGTGAGCCACTCTCCATTCTTTTCGGCGGATCGGTAGCCGTGGATTTTGTGGACAGTGCGCAGCGAGCCGACACGGCGCGCTGTCCAGGTCTTGCCTTGTCCGGTTTGCATTCCCATCCGGTTGAGAGTGGCGGCAATGTCTGCATCGGACCACCGGGTGGCCATGGAGCGGATGATGGCAAGGGCGGCTTCGGGCGTACTCTGGCCATGTTCGCCTGCTTTGGGTTTGCGAATGCGCAGCTGAGAATGTTGGCCACCTTTCCAGTGGATCGTCAAAATGACTTCACGTTGCTCTTCATCGACATCAGCGATGATATCGGTCACGAGCGTGCGGAGGAGCTGCTGACGACAACGCATGTCGACGTTAGGCGAGCGCCAAGCGGTCTCCAGGTCGGTGGCAATGCCAGCAAAATCTGGCACCGGCGCGGCCAGATCGATTTGTCGCGCTTGGGCCAAACCCGCTTCACAGGCTTCCACACGCCTGAGCGCTGCTTCCCAGCTATTCTCGAGTTGGGCAGCGATCAGGCGGTTATCAGGGTCGCAGGCAGCATAGCGACGTTCAGCGAGAGATGCCTCGTATCGGGCTTGCTGCAAGTCCAGCTCCACCATGCGGTGCCGTTCTTCCAGATTATCCCGATGCGCCCGATCAGCTTCCATTGCGGCCTCGATCGCCATCGGCGTCACGGCTCTCAATATCTCTTTGCCTATGGCAGGGTCGATGCGAGATGCGCCAAAAGTCATGCATCGTGGCTTGGCCAGCATCTGGTTGATACGTTCGCAGCGGTAATAGGGATGACCCGGAGGCCGGCCCGAATAGACAACGCCCAACCGTCTTCCACATCGGCCGCAGGTGAGCAGGCCCGCGAGCAACGCGCGGCCACCACGACCAGACTTGATGCCGCCCTTCTGTCCGAAGGCGTTGACGGCGATATGGCTCTGGTTCCTTTCAAACTCACTCCAATCGATATAGCCTTCGTGATGATCCTGGAGCAGCACTTCCCACGTTCCAAAGGGCTTGCTGTGGCCGTAACTTTTGCGTGCCCTGCCATCGACAATCTCGGTTCGCTTCTCGCTTTTACCATAGACATAGACCCCAGCGTAGAAGGGGTTCTTCAGGATCGAAATAACGCTTCGATAGCGAACCGGCACCCAGTCGAAGGACACCGTTTTGCGGCCGTCAGAAGGGCGGGGAAAATGGAAATTGTCAGCTGTCAGCGAAATCAGCACCTGGCGGGCGCTGCCAAGCTCGCGGAAACGCGAAAAGATGAGGCGGATCGCCTCCTGTACCCGGATATCGGGATCCAGCCCCAGGCCGTATTCGCGGTGCCAGATATAGCCGATCGGAACACTGAGGCGCAGTTCTCCCCGCCTTGCCTTGGCGCGCGCCGCGTCAAGCATGCGTGTTCGCAAAATGCCAAGCTCAAACTCGCTGATGCTGCCCTTCATGCCCAACAACAATCGATCGTTTGGTCGACAGGGATCGTATACCCCGTCGAGATCGATCACGCGCGCTTCAACCAGGCCACACAGCTCCAAAAGGTGGTGCCAGTCCCGGCCATTACGGGAAAGGCGCGATGCGTCCAAGCAAAGCACCGCGCCAACCTTGCCCGTGCACAGGCCGCTGACCAGTCGTTCGAAACCGGGGCGGTCGACAGTGCCGCTGGCGGTCCGACCAAGGTCATCGTCGATCACCTCGACATCGTGAAATCCCCAGCGTCGCGCAACATCGACAAGCTCATATTGTCGGCGCTGGCTCTCCAGGTTGTTCTGGACCTGACCCGGGGTCGACTGTCGGACATACACCACAGCTTTGCGCTTGAGCACCGTGACTGGAAGGAGATCATTGCCCGTCATCGCTGGCCTCCTTCGCCGCGACGCCGGCTGCGGCCATCAAGAGGGTCGCCAGCCGGGCAACAACGGCGCTTCGCTGCGCCTCGCTCAGGCCTCGCATCTGCGGCGTATCGAGCGGCATGCTCAGCTGCTGGGTCAGCATCGATAGCGACGAGGGTCGTGGTAGTGCCTTCATGGCGCGCCTCCTGGATGGCCGTGAGTCCATCCGTCGAAGTCTGCCTGAAACCGCGATCGGTAAGCAGTCCATGAAGCTCTACAAGCCCAATCACCGCAACGCGCGGTTCGCCCATCTCCATGTCGGCGCACAACGCCCTGTCCAGCATCCACTCTGCGACCTGGATGATCTCACCCGGCCTGATCTCTACCCGGATGATCGCGCCATTGGCCCGGTCCTCGCGGCCTTCATGCCGAAAACGACCGCCGTAATATGGATGCCAGCGATAATGAAACTCTACCATCTGCCCGACATGGGCAGAATGACCCTGCGATGGCCTTGGGCAGAAAATCATGGCTCTTCGCTGGGTCAGACCGCGGCGGTCAGCGCACCGCTTTCATGTTGACCCTCATTGGCACGGCGAAGCTCAACGACATCGATCCTCAGGCTCGGCTCGCCGATGTTCTCGCGCAGATCGCAGACATCCCATAAAGTCGTCTCCACGAACTGTTTCCCTGGAATTGGTGCGCCGCCGAAGATCAACGCAAAGCCGCCTGATCCGCGGCCTTCACCGAATGCCTACGCCCTTGCCGGCGAGAACAACGGTGAGGATTGCCATCAACCAGGCAGCATGCGGCGTCCAGCGCGACGACCGCGGAGAGAACCCTGGAGCCCGGCGCGCCCGCTGAAACGCTAAGGATCAGCTGTTGACGGTGGCGATTAGAGAACCCCGTGGACACGGCCCATGCTGGGCGGCGGGCTGATCGAGAGGACTGTTCAAGCATAAATTCTCCACTTGCAGGGGAAGATTCATGCTTACTGTCCCCGCAAAATCCTAATGATGTCACCGACCAGCGGCATCGGGTCGCGCCAGTCCCACACATAATAGCCGGTGCGCGGATGGAGATACTCCACCGCAAAGGCGATGCTCTCCCGCAGACGGCTCGGTGGCCTCTGCCCCGGCACGGACACGGCAGCGGGTGCGCGCAATATCTGTACGAGCCGCTTGGCATCCGGGATCGCGTAGCGGGCGCGGCGATTGCTATAGAGAGGCGGCGCGGCATCGCCAGCTTCGGGCACCGCCGCGCGATACTGTTCCCAGGCGAATTGCGCCCCCGCCTGGCTGGCCAGCGGCAAACTGCCCCAAAAGCGACCGTTGATCTCCATTAGCCAGTAAGTACCCGTCGCAGGATCATGGCGATATTCCACCATCGCTGGCCCTTCCCAACCGATATAACGCAGCAGTGCCTCGGACTTCGCCATCTGTGCGCGATGGTCCGACAGGGGAACGGTTGCGCACAGGGTGGACACGCCGCCGCTCGCGGGAAATTCGCGCAGTCGGCGATGCTGGAAGCGCAGCCGAGCCTCCCCGCCCGCCATCATCAGCATCTGCCCGAAGCCGTAACCGCCGCACCAGCCCTGCACTAGCGGCCACACCGCCAGCGCATCATAGGGTACCAGCTTCGCCAGCAGGTCGGTGGCGTCGGTCGCGTAGGCAATCTTCTCGAACGGCAGGCCCGCCGCATCGAGCGCGGCCCACATCGCGGGCGGATCGCTCCATTTCAGGATGGCAGGATAGGGCAGAGTCGCGGCCTTCGCGGCGAAATCCTCACCCGTCAGCGGCTGCCAGCTTGGCGGGCCGGCGATCCCCACAGCTGCAGCCGCTTCCAGCGTGCGCGTCTTATCGAGCACCACCGCCAGCCGGTCGGCGCGCGGGGTCAGGATGCGGCAGCCTTCGATAACCTCCGGCAGATCAGCGAGCGCGATCAGATCGCCCTCGCTGATCGCCAGCAGCACCGCCGCGCCCGTTTCTCGAATCACCTTGGGCAACCAGTCGGCCAGATCGCGCGCCCTAGGCCGCACGACGAAGCGCGCGGTGTGTCGCGAATAGCGCCCGATCGCCTTTACGCTCCTGCCGATGGCGACAACCGGCACGCCAAGGCGGCCAAGCTCGCGCACGACCGTAAGCCCGATGGCGCTGTCCACGCCCAGAACGATGGCAACGGGCAAGGTCATGCGAACTGCAGCGCATTTTCATAGCGGATTGCCGCCCACGCCAGCTGAACCATGCGTGGGTCCGTGCGGACCCGGCTGGGCGCGAGCCGGTCATGCGACAGCATCTCGAAACTATGGGTCGCCACGACGAAGCTATGCTGCCCTTGACTGGCCGCGAACCGCAGGCCTGCGGCCGCCTCCGCCTCGATCAGCGCATTCTGCGCCCTTCCGGTCAGCAACGTCAGACCCTCTAGCGCGAAATCGCCTATATGCCGTCCTAGGCATCCGTCTACGGGCGAGTCGGAAAACCATTCCAGCCGTTCGGTGTGGAAATGCACCTGTACCCCATGCCCACGCGCCATGATCGGCTCGAGCATCCGCGTCACACGATCGGGGCCACGGACGACGCCGGGCATGGGATCGAAGAACATGCTCGTGATCCCGCGCGCTTCCATCCTTTTCATCAGCCAGCCGACTCCATGCTCGCCGGTGACGGACAGCCGCAAATTCTTGTCCGCCGTGATTTCCGTTGCCAGCCGGCTGGCGGGCAATGCCGTGTCGATCGTAGTGGGCGCGCGCGTCATCCGCCGGGCATAGCATCATAGCCTTACCAATTGTTAGCCAATACCAAGGCGCACTGATGTTGAATCACGTTCGGGTGTGCATCGACAAATTCGATAGCCGGTCTGTCCGTCGTCAGAACATTTGGTGCAACTCGCGGCGTAAATTAGCGGAGTGCGGGCCTCGTCAGGGGTTGATGTTTAGGCGGCGAGCTTACGGTGCTGCAAGCGCCGATGCTCGAGGGTCTGTCGCTTGATCTGCGTGTTTCGGAAAATCCCGGACAGATATTTCACTAAATCGCGGACAGGGGGCCTTCAGCGACGATTTTTTCAAGGAGGGTTTGGACTTCATCTTCGTTCCTTCGTCATTAAGACGAAGCCCCAACCCTCCTTAATTCACAACCTCAAATCTGTGCCATTGGTGCTGACGGTGGACAACCTATGAGAATCGGCACGCGGCTTTTACGATCAAGCAATCATTCCTAAGCGTCGTTAACTATCCTCTAACGCTTGCGATGCCATTATATGGCAATGCTAAAAATCGCACCGGGGTGAACATGAGCAGCATCTCCATCAACGACCTCTTGGCTATGCGAAGCGCCATCCTCGACAGGAATGCGGCGCTTCGAAATGTAGCAAGCAGCGCGGGTTCTGTTGGTAGCCCCGGGGGTGCGGGAGCAAAATTCGAAGCAGCGATGGATACCGTGCTTGGAAAGGCGGACGGTGCAGACTCGCTTGCAGGCCCTGGCTCAAACCAAAGGATTTTGGGGACTGAACGCACGGAACCAGGCGGCTTTACCTCTACACTGCAAACACAGCTTCAAAAGATTAATGACATCAACGCTCGCGCCGGCCAGTTGACAGTCGCCTATGAGCGCGGCGAAGAGGTCGATATTGCAAAGGTCATGCTCGCGCGGCAGGAGTCGTCGATCGCCTTCGAAGCGACGCTGCAGGTTCGCAATAGGTTGCTTTCCGCGTATAAGGACATCATGAGCATGCCGGTCTAGCGCAAGCTGTCGACCGTATCATTGTAAGCAAGTCAAGCACCGGATCAGCTATGATGGTTCAGCTCGGCATCGAAGGGTATTATGTTATGAGAAGATCGAGGGCGCTTATCGCGGCCATGTTTCTGTTATCCCTAGCCGTAACGGCTTGTGGCAGCAGCGAAAAAACGTCGGACATCTCCGAGGATCAGATGAACCATTATGCCGGCATAGCGGAGCACGATCACCCGACGAACTCTACAAACGCGACAGCGCACTCGCCTACGCCAAATCCAGCGAAGAAGCAGTAGCGGCCACAGACCGATCAGGAGCCTTTCGGCTTGCGACCGCTATTGTGCATGCTGACGATTTTCCAGCTATTTCCCACGCGCGTTAAGACGCTGGTCGCGACGCCAATACGCTCGGCAACGGCTCCGTTCTTGGGTTCGATCCGATAGCGGTAGGTCTCAGTAGCGAGTGCAACCGGTCCCTCAAAGCGAACGCTGACCTTGTAGTCAGAAAATGTGAACGACTTGAACGCCGCCAGCTCTGGCGCAAGATGATGGGCAAGGTATGTTGTGTAGGTTCCCTCGTAGCCACCCGTTTCGAATATCTGCGAGTCGACCGCGAAGAGATCCTCGGTACCCTTTGCGTCGAGCTTCTTGATCGCCGCCTTGTACTGTGACAGCACCGCCTCCACGGCCCCTGTATCCGCGACTCGCTCAGGCTGCGCGGTGACTGCGATCGGCATGGCCAACGCTGTGGCTACTGCTACTCTCAATACCAAAATCATGTTTCCCCCTTTGATACCGCAAGATGGTTGAGGCCACCATTCATAAGGTGCCCTCAGGAATTCTTGTACCGATATCGCTAGTATTATCAAACCAAGCAAATCCTGCTACCTGAACAAGAGAGGTAAGAGAGGTGGCCGGGTTTGTCTGAACAGGGATCGGCAATGGTTAAGTGGATCGTCTGCCGGGTTCCTTGCCTTGCCAATACGGGGCGTCATGCAGGGAGGGCGTAGCCCGATCGGAGTGACGCCCCGTATCGGTTGCCAAATTCATGCTGCCATCATTACCGGCAGGTTGTCAAAATACGCCTGATCCGGCGTCCTGGCGGCGAGGCTCGAATGTGGCCTCCTTCCATTGTAAAAGTTCAGATAACGACCGATCGACGCGCGGGCTTCGCTGACCCGCCGTAGGCCCGGAGGTAAACCTCCTCATATTTGACTGAGCGCCACAGGCGCTCGACAACGACATTGTCGCGCCACGCGCCCCTGCCGTCCATGCTTATGGCGATTTTTTCTCGGAGCAGCACGCTGGTGAAGGCCATGCTCGTGAATTGGCTGCCCTGATCTGTATTGAAAATCTCCGGTTTGCCGAAGCGCGCCAGTGCTTCTTCCAGAGCCTCAACACAAAAATCGGCTTCCATCGTGATCGACACCCGCCAGGCCAGAACGTTGCGGCTGAACCAGTCCACGATGGCAACGAGATATACAAAGCCCCTCGCCATCGGAATGTAACTGATGTCGGTCGCCAAGACTTGGTTGGGACGCACGATCGCCAGCTTGCGCAGCAAATAGGGATAGATCTTGTGCCCCAGCGCGGGCTTCGATGTGCTCGGGCGGCGGTAGATCGCCTCAATCGCCATCGTCTTCATCAGCGTGCCAACATGCTGGCGGCCGATCTTGAAGCCCTCCTGCCGGAGCAGGTCGCGCAGCATCCGGCTCCCGGCGAATGGAAACTCCAGGTGCAGTTCGTCGATCCGCCGCATGATGGCGAGATCGGCAGGCGGCACCGGTCTGGGCAGATAATAAATGCTGCCCCGGCTGATCCCCAGCTCCCGGGCTTGCCGCGCCAACGGCAGTGCGTGCGAACGGTCGATCATCGTTTTGCGCTCGGCAACAGTCCCGCCTTCCCGAGCGCCCCTGACAAAAAATCGTTCACCAACGTCAGTTCACCGATTTTGGCGTGCAGCGTCTTTACGTCGATCACTGGCTCGGCAGCCTCGCTCCGCGTCTCGCTCCCGAATACACCGGCAGCCCCTTCCAGAAGCTGCCCGCGCCATTGCGTGATCTGGTTCGGATGCACGTCAAACTGCTGCGCCAGCTCCGCCAGCGTCTTCTCGCCCTTCACGGCGGCCAATGCCACCTTCGCTTTGAATGCCGGGCTGTGATTCCGGCGTGGTCGTTTGCTCATCTCTACTCCAGTCACGCGGCCATCCTGGCCGCCGGCAGGCAGAAAATCCACTTATCCCGATGTGCAGTTTTGCCAGGCCACCTCTGATCAGTCAAAGGCGCGTCCTCGGTGAAGACGCGCCCTCGGCCGTCCCTGTTCAGAAAACGACCGCTTTATGCGCACAGACGGACCCGTTCAGAATGCCAAGTGGTATAATCCGCCGTGCATGAAGGTTCCGCCAAGGAACCCCTGGATGGAGATAGCGAGCGTCATCAGGCCAAGCACCACCCAGTACAACGTCCGCGACCGCTCGGGAACCTTACCGTGGCGCGCTGCCATCCAAGCCAGCGCGACGCCGAAGACCGCGATCAACGTCCCGAGCCAGCGATGCGTCATCAGGATCGGGTTGCGGTCGGTCAGGTAGAACCCGCCCGCGAACCAGCCCAGGAACGCCGCCGCGATCGCTCCCAGCGCGCCGACCACCAGCATTATATGTGCGACATGCTGATAGTCCCGGTTGCGGCGCCACAACCCGAACAGCTCCACTCCGAACGCACCGATGAACAGTGCGATGGGAAAATGAATGACCATGGTGTGCAGCCGGCCCAGCCAGCTCACAAGCCGTTCACCGAAACTTTTGTTCTTGTTGGCGGTCTCCTCGTGCATGCCGCCCATGTCCATGTCGTCGCCGGCGATATCGCGGCCGCCCATGTTCATGTCCACGGTCGACATAGAGCCCATGTCCATATGGCCGTCGCCGGCGTCCGCTCTATCCTTTTTCTGAGTCTCGACTGCGCTGTTAGCGGTGGGCCCGGGACCGGCCCCAAGCGCATCATGATCTTCATGCGCCGATGCCGACGTGCTTACTGACATTGCAACCGCAAGGAGCAAAGCGAAGGCCCCGCCTCGTTTACCGCCCATCACCCAACTCCTTGATTCATACTCATCAATTCCCGTTGCCTCACCCGTCCGAATCCTCTTGTGAAACTCATCGTCTGCTCTCCAAGACGAACTGGACCGTGGAGCTACACCAGCTGCGGCGACCGCGTCCTGCGGCCCCGCCCCGAAAAAATCGCCAATCAGCTGCCGTGGCGGGCAAATAGGCGGCGCCCGGTGGAGCCGAAGGCGACCACGTCATAGGCCTGCGCCTTGACGCCCGGCACTTCCATTCCCGGCGAGCCGAGCGGCATACCGCCGACCGCGAGGCCTCGCACACCCTTGGGCCGGGTCGCCAGAGCCCGCTTCATGTCGGCAATCGGCACGTGGCCCTCGAAAGCCATCCCATCGGCGATTGCTGTGTGGCAAGACGAGACGTCCGCAGGGACCCCCGCGCGCTTCTGCAGCGCCGGGCGATTGGAATCATCGACGACGCGCACCTGGCGCCCGAGCTGCCGCTGCACCTGTGCTGCCCACTTGGCGCAACAGCCGCAGCCGGGATCGCGGTGCATAACGATCGGGGTGGCCGCGCTGACGGCAACCGGAACCAACAAGGCTGCGGCAGTAAGCGCGGATCGTAAAGCTGTCTTCATGGAAAAACTCCTTGGTCATTCCTCCCGCCCCCTCGTGGGGCGGGAGGAACGAAGATTATCACTGAGGTCGCTTGCTCATCGACCGGAGCATCGCCTGGAGTTCACCGATGCTCTTGTTTTGCTCGGCAATAGACTTCTGAGCCATTTGCCGGGTCTTCGCATCGGGCGCCTCGCGGAGAACGATCTGCGACATGGCAATCGCACCGCGGTGATGCTCGATCATCTTGCGGGCCCACGTCTCATTTGCATTGGCGCCTTTGGCCCTCATCATCTTCTCGTGCATCGCCATCTCGGCGGGCATGAAGGGCGTGTTCATGCCAGGCATGTTGTCGTGGTTCATGCCCTGCATTTTCGAGTGGTCCATGCCTTGCATCTGCTGCTGAGCCAAAGCCGGGCTCGCTGCCATCGCCGCCAGAGCCAGAGCTGTAAGTGTCTTAAACATTGCCTGCTCCTTCTTGGACTTAGTCAACGCAACAAAGCCCAATCGGCCTCAAAACCATGTGCGAATGCCCAGAACAAGGCTGGTCGATGACGCATCCTCGCCGTCCTCGCGTGCAAAACGAGCAGAGCGGCCCACTCTGCGCTCGTATGAAACACCGATATAAGGGGCAAACTCGCGCTTCACCTCGTAGCGCAGCCGCAAGCCAAGCTCGAGGTCCGACAAGCCCGAGCCGATCCGGTCTTCCGGAACGTCTTGCGCCGCAAATTCCGCTTCGAGACGAGGCTGGAGGATCAGGCGCTGGGTGATACGCTGATCGTAATACCCTTCAACGCGGCCGAGCACGTCACCCTTGCTAGACAAGAACAGTGCGCCCTCCACATCGAAAAAGCCTGGGGCCAGGCTCTCGAACCCAACCGTAGCGTAGACACGGGAGGGGTTGGGCTTGAAGTCGTAACGAATCCCGGCCTGGAAGTCGGTGAAGGGTCCGATCGCCCGTGCATAGAGCGCCTGCAGCTCCGCCCTTTCCAGGCTTCTCCCAAAGTTCCCTTCGCCTTCGGTTTTAAGAACCAGGCGATTGATGTCGCCACCGTACCAGGCACCGCCATCCCATCGATAGGCGTCGCGACCGTCGCGGACCTGGTATTCGGCCAGATTAAATATGACCTGCGAGAAATTCTGGCCGCCGTGCATCGACTGCAGATGCTGCTGCGAATGCGCCATGGCGGGGGCAGAGTAGACTTGGTCTGCGGCCCGATCCATCGGGATGGGCGGCGGCGGAGCGTTGCCGGCCGGCAGGTTGGTCCCGACCATTGTCGTGCCGGTCGCCGAAGGAGGCATGCTTCCCATGTCGTGACCTGCCATGCCTTGCATAGCGCCCGAACCATGGTCCATGCCCTGCATGGCACCTGGCTGGCCGGGGGCGGCACCGCCGGAGGTATCTGGCATCGCCGACATGTCGTGCCCGGCACCAGGATTGGGGTTGGCTCCAGGCGTAGTCATGCCCGGCATGGCCGTCATGTCATGACCGGCGTGAGGATCGGCAACGACCGCTCCAGGGGCCGGCGGCTTGGCGGACCGACTTGCGGCGGGCTTGGCCCCCGATCCCGCCTTCGCGCGCGGTGTCGACTTGGCGGCGGGCTTCACGGACTTCTTGCGCGCGGCGGGCTTGGTCGCTGCTGGCTTCTTAGCGGCAGGCTTTTTCACCGCTGGCGTCTTTGGCGGCGGCATCTTCATGCCGGGCATATTGGAATGGTCCATCTGCGCGGCCGCCGGGGTTGCCAGGCCGAGCGCTGCGCCGCTCGCGATCAGGAGGAGCTTAAGCTGCATCGCGATTCTCCTCGCCCATCGGGCGAACGGTCACGACACGCATCATCCCTGCGGTCATGTGATAGAGATTGTGGCAGTGGAACGCCCAGTCGCCGACCGCATCGGTCGTCACGTCGAACGTCATCTTGCCGCCAGGCGCTACATTCACCGTGTGCTTGCGAGGCGCCAAGTCGCCATGCCCGGTCACCAGTTCAAAGAAGTGCCCGTGCAAGTGGATTGGGTGCGGCATCATCGTGTCATTGATCAGGGTGACGCGCGCGCGTTCGTCCTTGCGGAACGGGATGGGGTCGGCGGGGTCGCTGAGCTTCTGGCCGTCAAAGCCCCACATATAGCGCTCCATATTGCCCGTCAGGTGGATCTCCAACTGGCGCGCCGGGGCACGAGCGTCCGGGTTGCGATCCAGCGCGACAAGGTCGCGATAGGTGAGCACGCGATGATCGACGTCCTCCAGCCCCTGCGGCGGCTCGGCCGTGCGGTCCTTCGGCATCGGCGAGATGGTCTGCACCCCCGGCCCCATCTTGACGCCGGGCGCGTTCTTCGGGTTGCGCATGTTCATGTCCATGCCCCCGGAGCCGTGATCCATTCCGGCCATCCCACCGGCCTGCCCTGCACCGCCTTGCATGGCGCCGTGGTCCATCCCCGCCATGCCGCCGCTGCCCGTCTGGCTTGGGGTTATGCCCGACGCGCTGGCACCCATTTGGCTGTGGTCCATTCCCGCCATCGCGCCGGAGTTCATTTGGCCATGATCCATGCCGGCCATGCCGGCCATCCCGGACGCAACCGCGACCGCCCCGTGGTCAGTCGGTCCCTTCCAGCCGGTTAGCTTCCACAGGTTACGCGATGCGTTCTGCTGGACCGTGGGGTCGAGGCCGCGCTTCGCCACCGGGTTCTCGTCGGACATCCCCGACATTCCCTCCATCCCCTTCATGCCTCCCATATCCATGCCCATGTCGGTCATGGTCAGGAGCGTGCGCGGGCGAAGCGGCGGGACTGGGGCGATCATGCCCTCGCGCGGTGCCAGGGTGGCGCGCCCCATGCCGGAACGGTCGATCGCTTCGGACACGAAGCTGTAGGCGCGGTCGCCGGGCGTCACGATCACGTCGAACGTCTCCGCGACCCCGATCTGGAACTCGTCCACTTCGACGGGCCGGACGTTCTGGCCGTCGGCCTGCACCACTGTCATTGGCAGGTCAGGGATGCGGACGTTGAAGTTGGTCTGCGCCGCGGCGTTGACGATGCGTAGCCGGACGCGCTCCCCCGGCCGGAAGAGACCCGTCCAATTGTCGTAAGGCCCAAAGCCATTGACCAGGAAGGTGTAGGTCGAACCCGTGACGTCCGCGATGTCCGCCGGGTCCATCCGCATCTGCCCCCACTCCAGGCGATCCTTGAGGGGCATTTCGCGTCCGGCGAGCAGCCCGCTCAGCGTCGGCCGCTGATAGTTGAAATAGGCGCCGCCCATCTGCTTGAGCTTGCGGAAGATCTCCTCGCCGGTCATCTGGCTATGGTCGGACAGCACGATCACATGCTCGCGGTCAAATGCGATCGGGTCGGGCCCCGCGGGATCGATCACGATGGGGCCGTAGAGCCCGTCCTGCTCCTGTTCGCCCGAGTGGCTGTGGTACCAGTAGGTGCCCGACTGCATGACTGGGAACTCGTACACGAAGGTCGAACGTGCCTTGATGCCGGGGAAGCTGATGCCCGGCACACCGTCCATCTGAAACGGCAGAATGAGGCCGTGCCAGTGGATGGAGCTATCCTCGTCGAGATTGTTGGTCACCGCGAGCCGGACCTTCTGGCCCTCCTTGAGGCGGACGAGTGGCGCCGGGACCGTGCCGTTCACCCCGATCGCGGGCGTTGTGATTCCGTCCATGACCAGCTTCATCCGGTCGATCGTCAGCGCGATTTCGGTGCCTGATACGGTCGGCAGCGGCTTGGCGATGCCGCGTGACACGGGTTGCGCCCAAGCTGGCAGGTAGGCCGACAGGGCCAGCGTGCCGCCGAGCATGGCGGTTCCGCGCATCACGTCGCGTCGGTTCAGATTGCGGCTCATGCCGTTCCTTCACTCCAATTCAATGCTTGCAGCCGGGGGAGGACGCCACCGGCATTACCCCTTATTACGCATGAACCAGCCAACCCCCTCATGCGCAATCGAGAATATTCAACAATTTTTTGCGCGCGCGCCGGAGCCGCGTCTCCACGGCCTTGCCACTGATCCCCAGCGCGGCGGCGGTTTCTCCTTGGGACAAGCCTTCCACGGTCCGCAGCAAGAGCGTCTCCTTGAGCGTGGCCGGCAGCTGGGACACCGCGCGCGAAAGCCAGACTAGCTCCGCGCGATGGAAGGTTACCGCGTCGGCGCCTGGTGCCTCGTCCCACCCACTCTCCATCGTCTCGGGCGGCAGCGAAGAGGCGAACGATAGTATCTGGCGTATGCGCCGCCGCCGATGCCAGTCGCGGCTCTTGTTGATCGCCACGCGGGCCAGCCACGCAGCGAGCGGCCGATCTCCGTCATATCTTGGCAGGTTCTGAAAGGAGGCCGCGAAGCATTCTTGAGTGAGGTCAAGCGCCTCTTCGGCGTCGCCGATATGTCCGCGGATCAGGCGATAGACCGGCTCCTGGTGCCGGCGCATGATCTCGGCGAAGGCGGCCTGACGTCCGGCGAGCGTCAAGGCGGCGAGTTCGCCGTCCGTGCAGGCCGAGAGTTCAAGACTCACCGCGCGTCTGCGGTCAGCGCCTTCACCACCGCGCGGTCGAACTTCCTCGCCTGGTCGGGCCGTAGGATCTGCCGCATCGCGAACATATGGTTCAGCGTCTCCTTTTGGAGTTCGCCCATCGAGCCATGCGAACGATCGACGGCTGCCGCGACCTGCGGCCCGTTACCATGTTCGGCCTCGATGGCGTCGGCGAGCCGCGCGTTGTCGGCCCTTAGTTCCAACTCCAAGGCTCGCCTTCGAACGGCGAAGCGGGACTCCAGCGTCTCGAGCTTGGTCCGTTGAGCCTCGTCCAACTCGAGCCCGTCGTGAAGCAAGCTGTGAAGCTCCACGCCCGGGCTCGGTGGGGATGGGAACAACTCGCGTCCAGCCCACACGCCTGCGACCGCCGCCACGAACGCGACGGCCGCGATCAGCATCGTTCTCCGGGCGCCGCGCATCACTGGAACGCGAGCAAGGTCGAAGGCGCTAGCGGCGTGGCAGGCCCGAAAGGTGTCAGCGTCGGCACCTGCGCAGTCGCCGCTGCGGACGACAATCCGCCGCCTGCCACTCCCAAGACGACTGCGCCTACCGCTGCCAGCATGCCAGCCCGCAGTGTCACTCTGCCGCCGGCGCGCCGCTCCGCCGCGATCAACCGCATGACCTCGCCTTCCAGTTCAGCGAGCCGGGGATGAAGCGGCTGCTCGGCAAGGCGGCGCAACGCGCTGTCTAAATCCATATCCATGTTCCTTCCTCCGTCTTGCTCACATCCCTTACGCACGGCCGGCGAACACCCCTCGAATCCGACGTGAACGAATACCCCGAAGCGCGAACGCCCCCGAGCGCCGCGGCGCACTCTTCCATTGCGTCCAATCGTTCACAGCGCATGCTGAGACGCACCAAAACAGTGTTGATGTCGCTCCTTGCTAGCCTCTAAAGCTATGGTTTGGCCTGGGCGGGGGGCCGATCGATCCAAATTGCGGTCGGTTTGCGATCTAAAGCAAATTGTAAAGAGTTTATTAACCGCGTCTCTTTACTGTTCGGGCATCCCTCCTCCCGAGAGAGCGCATGCCATACTTGATCGATGATGCGATATATACTGCGAGTGCGATCAGCATCCTTCTGGGCATGATCGGGCTCGCCTGTGTCATGACCTGGCCATTTCTACGTTGCTTGCGGCGGGTGATCGTCGTCCAGAGCGTGGGCGCGGTGGCGTTCACGCTTCAATTTTCCGTCCTTGGTGCCTCGACCGCGGCGGTCGCATGCGGCATCTCGCTTGCGCAGCTCTTGATTGCGCTGACGGTGCGGGATCGTGGAGTACGGTCGGCGCTCAACATTGCGAGCCTCGTCACGCTCCTGACGCTTGTCCTATTTACTTGGGTAGGCATAGCGTCGCTTTTCGCGGCCAGTGGAGGCATCATAAACATGAGCGCGCGCAATCAGCCGTCGCCCATGCGGATGAAAACAGTGTTCCTGATCGGCTCTCCTTTTTGGTTAGCGCACAACATCATGGGTGGCGCACTGTCCGCCCTTACAGTGGATCTCATATCGGTCTTCACTAACATGACCGGTTTGTATTTGGCTTCGATCGAAGCGCGAAAGTGTTTGCAGGGAGAGGTGTCCGACACGGTCTGGCGACGAGCAGGAATCTTGTACGGGACTTTCTCCGGCCGGCGCTCGGGTGGCGCCGGCACTCCTGGGCTGAGCGGTCCCGCCGCAGCGCAACAGGAGTGCCGCGCATGATTGATGTACCGGCATCCGTCGCAGCTACACCCCTCCTCGCCAGGCAGAACGTCAATACGCGAACCTCGCCCAAGTTCATTGCCCGACCCGCGAGCGTACATGACGCAAAGGCACTGGCAGCTCTGAAGACAGCGCTGAGCGTCGAGACAGAGCACATGGTGTTCGACGTCGCTGATCCACATGCGCTATTGAAGCGCTGCAACTCTGAGTTGCAGGCTTCGAAGCTCGGAGAACAAGGCATTTTCGTCGTAGAAACCCGGAAACACATTGTCGGCTATATTGATGTCAGGAGAGTAACGGTCGAAGGAGCATATGAGTTTGCATCGTTTAATCTGGCAATCCGTCCACAATACTGGGGCAACGGACTTGGAGCACAGCTGATTTCTCTAGCGGAAAAATGGGCTAAAGGACGCCAATTGCGCTTCCTTATGTTCTTAGTCGCAATTCGAAATCATCGCGCAAGGGCGCTCTACGATCGTCTAGGGTATAGCATCTGTGATATAGTTCGGGTGGATGATAATAATGAGATCGCAGCCGATGAAGCATACATCATGGGACGTATGATCCTCGAAGCAGATTGTTCTGCCCCTCCTGAGTCCGGTGCGGATCACGATGTTGGGAGTGGGCTATGCTAAACGTCATGTACCTCGGCGTTTTCGTGCTAATGACTGTTTTGGCTGTTCCAGCGACTGCGCAGGTGACTGCGAGCAACCCAAGACCACGGCCGGCGCACTCAAATTCTTGCAGGATATGTTGGCTCGTGGTCCAGCTGAAGCAATGCCCTGGCCGGGATTCGCGCGTGCGTCGAAAGTGACAAAGGTTTTCAATGGCAATTGCTTGATGACCTTGTCGCTAGCTGACCAAGATCGATCTGGCGCGAGCGATTGCGGTGCGGGGTCGGATGTCGACGAATGCACCGCAATCCGCGGTCGAGATCGTGGGAGGGGTGCAGCCTTATAAAGGAATCGACTTTTATTTGGGCGACAATGCCGCAGTACGTCGTGCAAGCGACGCCATGCTCTTTCTTCATGCATCCTGCGACACCTCGGTCGAAACCGGGTTTTGATCATCCGCAGCGGGCGTGTGTTGGATGAATGTGTACGTCGCGCCAGCACTGCTCCGTCCCCCTGAGCGTAAAAGTTTAGAAGTTCACCCTAATCGTCGCTCGCGCGGTGGTCGGCGCACCGGGCATGACGTTGTTGTCGTTGTAGGCGGACGAGAAATAATTGCTGTCGAGGAGGTTCTCGACGTTGATTTGCGCCTCGATGTGGGGGGTGAGCTTGAAGAACGCGGCGGCATCGACGCGGGTGAACGCAGGCAGGACGGCGGCATTGCTGACGGAGGTGAAGCTTTTTGACTGGTGGTAGACGCCGACCCCCCCTCCCAAGCGAGGGGTGAAGTCGTAGCGGGTCCACAGCGAAGCCTGCTGCTTGGGCACAAGCGGGACCTCGCGGCCCGCAGGAGCCGCACTCGTGGTCTTGCGGATTTTTGCGTCCTGCAGCGTGTAGCCGGCGCTGATTTGCCATTTGGGTGTAATCGCGCCGTTGAGGCCGATCTCAAGCCCTTTACTGCGCTGCGCGCCCGTTAGCACCGTCCGCGTGGCGTCGTTGGGGTCGGTCGCGCGGGTGTTGGTGCGATCGAGCCGGTAGACGGCAGCGGTCAGGTTAAGCGTTGGGGAAACATCCCATTTGAGGCCGACTTCGTAATTGTCGAACTTCTCTGGTTCCAGCGCGGCGGTTGTTATGTCGAGCGATGAAAACTGATCGCCCGATTGCGGCAGGAAGGACCGGCTATAGCTGGCGTAGATCGAGACGGGTTGCACCGGCTTCAGCACTACCCCAAGGCGGGGAGACCAGAGGGTGTCGGTCCGGCTATAGCTCCGCCCGGCGACGAGATCATCGATGCTGAGCTTGAAGCGGTCGCGGCGAACGCCGCCGATGACATCGACATGTTCGCCGATCGAGATCTGGTCCTGCACATAGAAGGCCGTGGCGTCGGCATTTGTCCGGATAGACCGGTAGCCGGTGTTGGCGGTGGTGCGCAGCGTGACTAGCGGCACCGTGATTTGGTCAGCCAATGCCACAAAGACGCGCCGCCCTCCATTGACGATATCACCACTTCCGAAAAAGCCATTGATCCGCTGGTTGCGCGTGCGCTGATCGCTATATTCGAAGCCGGCGAGCAGCACGTGGCGGACGGGGCCGGTGGTGACGGTCCAGACGAGATCGTTCTGGTTGAGCAGGTTCTTGCGCGTCGTGGGATCGCTATATGCCTCGAGGCCGACGCTCTGGACGGCGTCGCGCGGGGTGGCCGGGGTTACCGCAAAGGCGTTCCGATAGAGCTTGTCATAATCTCCGTAGAGGACCCGACTGGTTACGGTCAGGTTGTCGCTAAACCGATGCTCGATGCGCCCGCTCAGGACCTTAGCCTCGAAATCGCTGACGTTGAATCCCGGCACACCAAAAAAGGTATCGCGAAAACCGGCAAGGGGGCGTGACGGGCTCGTCAGAGAGCCTTGCGTAGCCGAGGGAACGCCTCGATCGATCGTGCGCTTGTCATTGTTGTATTCGAAGCCCAGGTCGATCCGTGTGGTGCCGCCTAGCGATACGGCAAAGGTCGGATTGATCGCGAGCCGGCGTCCGTCGTAGAAGTCCCGGTTGCTGTTGAACTCCTCATAGACGGCGTTCAGTCGAGCCGAGGCGGACTGGCTGATCGGTTGGTTGATGTCGGTGTCGATATACCATGCGCCATATGTATCCGCCGAACCGCTGCTACTGATGAAGGCGTTGGCACCGGGGCGCTTGGTGACGCGGTTGACGATCCCACCCCCACCACCGCGCCCGAAGATCATTGCGTTGGGACCTTTCAGGACCTCGATCCGCTCTGCGTTGTAGAGGCCGCGGTAATATTGCACGTCGTCACGCAGGCCATCGACAAAGAAGTCCGCGGTGCTGTTGTTGCCGCGCAGAATGATCTGATCGCGGTGACCCTCACCCTGAGATATCACCGCGCCGGGGACATAGCGAAGCACGTCGGCGATCGAGCGCATAGCTTGATCGTCAATCTGCGCCTCGGTGATGATCGATGCCGCCTGTGGAACGTCCTTGAGACTGGTCGGAGTGCGGGTGGCGGTGCTGGTCGCATCGACCTGGTAGCCGTCCCGGACGCCGGTGACGATGATTGTTTGGCGGGCATCCGTCGTCGGGGGAGCTGGCTGATCCTGGGCCGCTGCGGGCACGGCCATTAATCCAAGGCCTAACGCGCCGCTCAATGTACTTTTTTTCATTTCACCCCCCTTGCGAATCGTTCTCAATGTGTGCGCCGCCCTATAATATATGCAACTGCTTCGCAATAGTAATGCGTACTCGAAAGTTGCAGTTGCATTTCAAGGAAACACCGACACTCCAAAAGAAACTCGCGACGACGAGCTATTCCTTTCTGCCATCGGCACCCTAGCAAAAGGGCAGCGTGGAAAACAGCTACGGTCGCATACGGCGCTTCCTGCCGTCTGAGAGACCTCTGTGGTTGCCGCCCGTGAGGCAAGAAGTTTCTGAACCGGTGAACAGGTGATCGAGCGCGGTCTTCTGTCAGGCCTTTGATTGCAGCGTTTTCCAGAAGACGCTGGCCGGTATGGTGATCCGCGGATCAGGTCCAAATCTGATTCACGAGCTCGAAGCTCGGGACTCTTAACTGGTTTTCCTGATCCAGATCTGTTCGATCATTTTGCCCATTCGGGTCGTCGCCTTCTCACTCCCCCTTGCCAGCTGGGGCCTTGCGCAGCCTTTCTATCAGGCGGCGATTGCCGTTGCCGGGGTTCGATAATCTTCCTGTTTCGTCAACATCGCCCAGATCATCCGGGCCATCTTGTTGGCCAAGGCGATTGCCACCAGCATCCGTGGCTTGCGCGCCAGCATGCGGGCTAGCCACGGTGTTTCTGGGATCGATTTTCGGCCCATCCAGTTCAATCGCGACATTGCGCCCATGATAAGCAGCTGCCGAATGTCGCTTTGCCCAGCCTTGGAGACACGGCCATGACGTGTCTTGCCTCCGCTCGAATGCTGTTTCGGCACCAATCCCAGCCAAGCGGTGAAGTCCCTGCCGCATTTGAAGCTCTCCATTGGCGGGGCAAACGCTTCGACCGCCAAAGCCGGCATCGGCCCCACTCCGGGCATGGTCTGTAGCCTTCGGGCCATGTCTGCTTGTCCTGCCAGGTCCTTGATCCGGCGGTCGCTTGTCGCAATCCGCACGGTCATTGCTTCGATCTGCTCCAGCAAATCGCGGCATTCAATCCGGGCAATCTCAGGCAGATCACTGTTGGACTCGGTGATGATCGCGGCGATCCGGGGCAAATTATTGACGCCTTGCGGCACCACATGACCGAGCTCGTAAAGAAAAGCGCGCAGCATGTTGACCAGTTCGGTGCGCTGTTGAACTAGCCGGGTCAGTTCGGATCCTGCCACACCCCGCCGCCGCAGCCTCGGACTGCTTTCCCTCACGGTTTTCAACGCCCGGTCGATCGTCGCTGCGCTCATCTGCAACAACTTCGCCTTGATCGCAGGTTCCAGGTCAAGATGGCCATGGCCTTCCATGGCCTCAATCAGGATCGGTATGAGTGGCCGCAACCGCTTACCGCAGAGGCGGTCGCTCGCTTCCCACAATAGGATCAGCGCGGTTCGCACCGCCTCGGTATAAATCCTGCGCTCGGGACGCGCCGTCTGCCGCGACGGCGCCTTCTCTCGCAAAATCCGCATCGCATGCTTGCGGTGCAATCCTGTGACTGCGACGAACTCGTCGAGAACCTTGCCCTTGCTCGTTCGATCAGCCGCGCGATACCGCTCGCCAACCGCTTCAACCAATTCTCTCCGCGTCGCCATGCTCACCTTCCTCATCGTTTACTCCCTGCCACCGTCGGGAGCATTTTAGATGAGGCAACTGGACAACACTCGGGAGCAATTCAGGCGAGGCAATGCGCTGGCTGTTCAGTTCGTCACGCTTCTTGGCGGCAAGGACGTATCCGCGCTCGATAAATGGCTCGAACAGGCAACTGACAGTGAACTTAGCAGCTTTGCGGGCGGCATCACACGGGACATTGATGCAGTCAGGGGCGGGATCACGACCCGTTGGACGACGAGCCCGGTCGAAGGTCAGATCAGTAGAGTCAAAGCCATAAAGCGGCAGATGTACGGACGAGCAAACTACCAACTCCTGCGACAGCGAGTGTTGCTGGCCGCCTGATCATCGATCAGGCCTCCAAAGGCTTCCTCGAGCAGACTGCACCAAAGATGCGGAAGAACCCCTGATCGTCGCGCAACACAAATTTGACGAACTTCTGAATCGGGCTCTGAAACGGACCTGGCGTTGCTATTGGATAGGGAAATCCAGGCCGTTGCTGATCGCTTCAACGGTACACCTCACAAGCCCCTGAACTATCGCCGCAGCAAATAGGGGTAATTCTTGTGTCCGGGCGCTGGCCCTTCGACAAGTTTGTCTGTGGAAAATGGTGTATTCACGAGGTGCCTGAGCGGGGTGGCCACCCCGCTCAGGCGGCGGATGTGAAGCCGTTCGACAGGCTGACGACCGATCGCAATGCCCTCCTGCCGGAGAAGATCGCGCAGCATCCGACCGCCGGCGAATGGGAACTCCATATGCAGCTCGTCGATCCGCCGCATGATGGCCAGATCGTTAGCCGACACCGGCTTGGGCAGGTAATAAATGCGGCCGCGACTGATCTCCAGCTCCCGGGCCTGCCGTCCTAACGGCAAAGCGTGCGAACGATCGATCATCGCTTTGTGCTCGGCAATAGTCCCGCCTTCCCGAGCCCCTGACAAAAAATTGTTCACCAGCGTCAGTTCGCCAATCTTGGCGTGGAGCGTCTTCAGGTCAATCGTCGACTCCATCTCCTCGCTCCGCGTCTCACTGCCAAATACACCGGCAGCCCCTTCCAGAAGCTGACCACGCCACTGCGTGATCTGATTAGGGTGAACGTCAAACTGCTGCGCCAGTTCAGGCAGCGTCTTTCGCCCTTAACGGCGGCCAATGCCACCTTTGCCTTGAAAGCTGGGCTGTGCTTCTGGCGGGGTCGTTTGCTCATCTCTACTCCTGTCACGCGGCCCCCATGGCCGCCAGGCAGAAAATCCACTTATCGCACTGTGCAGTTTTGTTCGGCCACCTCTATCCGATCAAAATGGCCTTTTCCAAACTCAAGGCAATCCTGCGCAAGGCTGCCGCACGAACTGTTGCCGACCTGTGGGATGCGATCCGCGACGTCCTGCCGCGCTTCACCCCAATGGAATGCGCCAACTACTTCTCTACCGCCGGATATGAACAAGAGTGATCGGATTCTGCTCTAGCGCTGTTCGCGAGGCGACTGAGCGCCCAATGTCTAGACTGCTCTCCCCTGAGCAAATATTCCGGCGGGCGTCTCGACGGCACCGCTGGGCGTAGGGCTGAACGGAAAAGTTCTCCAGCGACGCGTCATAAGCCTTATCAGATTTGCAAGGTTTGACGCCAACGATACCGCATCTGTTCCCAACGCGAAAAGAGCTCCAACGATCAAATTATGGGCGAGCCAAAATGGAGCCCCCACGAGGAACAGACCCTTCATACGCGTCGTCGATGTCTGCAAGCGGGCCAGACTACCCAGCGAACTACCGGTCAACGCCAGCGCGGATGGTATTCCGTGCCATGTTATGACCGATAGGAAGGACAACACAATGAGGCTGGCGCCATAGAGTCGCACGACGACATAGCGGTCACGCACCGATGCCGAGACGAGGAGTTGCGCGCAAGAAATGAGGCATGCCACCGCCGCAGTGGGCGATCCCAACATTAAAAAATACACCGCAAACGCGGCAGCACCCACGCTCTGAATTTTTACGACTGTCCTGTAGTCGCTGAAGAACGGCCAGATAATGACGCAAAAAAGCGCCACGCAACCGAAGGCGGTGGCAATCACGACTGCCACCGCTCGGTTCTTCCAATTTTGATCTGCGTTTCGCGCTCAACCTGTGATTTTCTCATGGCTGAAGCGTGAAGGAACGAGGTTAATTAGCCTTTAATGGGCCTTATAAAATCCCCTCCTTAAGGCTTCTTTTGGATCGCTGTCACCTCACCGGCGCTGCCCACAAGCGTGACATCAAAATCGACCTTGTCGCCCACCTTCGCCGCGTCGGTGATGGCGGACGCGGCCTTGAACGCCATCGTCATCGCTGGCTGTCCGTCGTCAGAACATTCGGCACAACTCGCGGCGTAGATTAGCGGAGTGCGGACCTCGTCA
>FWWL01001109.1_pt1 | contig 25862 bp, 22 predicted proteins | sample 2228331 | NCBI WGS metagenome assembly FWWL01 (sample SAMEA103939775, study PRJEB20133) | metagenome | reverse complement strand
CCCTCGATCCGCGCGACCTCGTTCGCGGCGATCTGCAATTGCCGGTCGAGCACGAGGCGCGCCGACTGCATCAGCCCCTGGCTCTTACGGTATAGGCTGGTCATCGCGGCGAAGTCCGCCTGGACCTGGCCCATTTTGAGCAGCTGATCTTCGAGCGTGACATTGTTGCCGTCGGGCTTGGTCTCGCTGGTGTCGGCGTCGAGCATGACGCTCCCCGCCGAGATCGGCGCGCGCGCGCCGAGCGCCGCCATGCTCCCGGTCAGCTGGACCCGTGGCCGCGCGATCGATGCGCTGCTGTTCCCGGTGTTGATCAGATCGCTGAAGTCGGGTGCGCGCACGTCGCGCGCCTTGAAGCCCGGCGTTTCGCTGTTGGCGATATTCTCCGAAATCACGCGCTGGCGTTCCGAGAGATGCTTCATGTTGCGGGCAATCCCGCCGATCAGATCACTCATGCTGTCAGAACCCTATGGATGTCGACGGACCCGAGGCGAGACGGCTGAGCGCCGCCTGATAATTCGCCATCTGGGCCTGTTCGCGCGCAGTGCTCCCGCCGCCACGCGCGCCTTCGACCAGTGCCTGTTTGCCATCGTCCCAATAGAGCGAGCGGTAACCCGTCTGCGCGACCGAGAGGGCGGACTTGAGCTTGGCGAGCGCGGCGGTCGCCGACTTCTGGTCCGCGATCGCCAGACCCGGATTGAGGCCCAGACCGAAACTGCCGCCCGGACGGACGCGCGGGGCGTCCTTGTCGATCGGATCATAGCCGGAAACGCGTGCCGCCGGCAGGCCGAGCTTTTCCAGCGCATCGCGACCCGCCGGTCCGGCGACGAACTCGATATCGATCCCCGCCTTGGGTGAGACCCGCAGCTGCGCGCCATCGTCCTTCTTGGGGGTGGTCACCAGCGCCTTGGATCCGGTGATCTTGCGCACCTTGTCGGCCAAGCTGGCCAGCGTCTCTTCCTTGGCGATGGTGATCGTGCGGAGCGGGCCGCCAGCCACGCGCATCTGGAACGTATCGCCTTCGCGCAGGGTGGACCCGGTGGTCAGGCGCAGCGAGCCTTCCGGCGTCGCGACGCCGCGACCAAGGCCGAGCGCGTCGACCTTGCTCGACCCGCCATCGGAAGCGGCGACGCGAACCGGTTCGGTGCGCAGGGTGGGCTGCCCGAACTGGCTGATCTTCTCAATCCCGCCGCTGGCCGGATCAAGCCGTGCAACGAAACCGTCGGTCGGGCCGACGCGCGTGCTGCCCAGGTCGCCGGTCGTGCGACCGCCGACGTAAAGCTTGCCATTGCTGAAGGCGAGGCTGTCCACCTGTTCATTGCCCGCCGTACCGAGATAGGTGGTGGCCATGCCGCTGCCGTCTGCGGCGAGGCGCATCACGAACCCGTCGCGTCCGCCGGTAATGCTGTTGACCTGCGTCCCGGGCAGCGCCGTGAGCGTCGTGCCCCCGATCGCGATCGATCCGTCGGACGCAATCGCGATGGCGCGCGCGTCGGCAGTGCCCAGATCGACGGTATCGAGCACCGTACCGGGGCTGGCCGGATCGAGGAAGCGCAGCTTCGACGTCGCGCCCTCCTTGGTCAGCGCGGCGAGGCGACCGTCGGCGGTCATCGTCATCGCCGTGATGCTCTCATCGCCGCTGGTGCCGGGCAGCTTGACCCGCTGCGTCACCGCGCCGGTTCCGTTGAGCCGGGCGACAAACGCGTCGCCCCCACCCTGCGCCGCGCGCCCGCCGACCAGGATCGCGCCGTCATCGGCGACGGCGATGCTCGTGGCGCGGTCATCACCTGACGATCGGATGCGGCTGGCGAACATCTCGTCGCCATTGTTAGCACAGCGGGCGACCAGCATGTCGGCGTCGGCATTGGTGCCGCCGAAATTCCCCGACACGGTTCCGGCCACGACGATGTCGCCATTCTGGGCCACTGTCACGGCAGCCCCGGACGCACTGTCGGCAGCGCCCAGCGCGCGCTGCCACACGACATTGCCGACACTGTCCATCTTGGTGAGATACAGGTCCTGCGTGCCCGCAGCGCGCAGCTCGTCGAGATCGCCCGACGCGGTGCCCACGACATAGGCAAAACCATCGGCATCGGTCGCAACCGCATCGGTGGTTGTCGCCACCGCCTTGGTCGTCAGCCGGTCCTTGGCCTCGATCGTCGCCAGCGTCTTGTTGGTCATCGCGGCTTCGGGATCGTCGATCCGCAGCACACGGGCGGCGGTCGGCGTTTCCAGGCCAGTGCGGCCGGTTGCGACGATCAGCGCATCGGGGGCATCGACCTGATCGATCGACACGCTTTCCAGCCCCTGACGGTTGATGCCCATCGTCCAGCCGTCCTTTTCGGTCTTCTTCGGCTCGAACGAGGCCTTCCATTTGGGCGCAGGCGTTCCATCGTCATTGAGCACGATATTGCCGCCGGCATCGCGCAGCGGGATATTGGCGATCGCCTGATTGACGAGGTTGGCGACGCTGTCGAGCGTCGGCGGTTCGGGCAGCGAGCCCAGATCGATTACCACGGTATCGACCGAGCTGCCGCGCTCCAGCGTAACCCGGAAGCGTTCGGTCCCCGACATCTGCGACAGCACCTCGTCACGCTTGGCCACGACGCCCTTGCCCGACACGCTCACCGTCAGCCCGCCTGTGCCCGGCGCGACGACCGTGCTCTCGGCACGGCGCACCGGCTGGCCGAAGGACAGCTCCAGCTTGTCGGACGGCGCAGTGCCCATATAGGTCTGCAGGTCCGCCAGCCCCTTGGCGAAGGTGGCGGCGAGTTGGCCGCGTTCGGTTGACGAGAGGCCCGGCTTGGCCGCACTTTCGGCAAGCACATTGAGGCGGTCGAGCGCTTTCCACGTAGTGAAGGCCGATTGCACATCGGTCGGCAGCGCGCGCACGCCGGTCAGCGGCTTGTCGATGATCGTCGCAAGGCGGCGGATCGTGGCGATCTGGGTCGAGATCGAACCGGTGGCACCGGCCTCGCGCCAGGGAGGGGTCGTTTCGGGCAGGGTGAACTGAGCCTTGGCCTCACGCACGGCCTTGCTTTCCACCGTCAGGCCCGCGCCCGAGGTCGAATACCAGCTCGTATCGGCACCCAGCAGGGTCAGCCCCGCTAATCCCGAATTGATGTTCATGTTCCTGTCCTCACGCGACCGGGAACCCCCTTTCCTGTCCATAATAGAGGGGTCGTGCGCGAAACCGACGGGTTAACCACGAATAAATGCAGGGGAACTAGACGATGATGATGACTCCGGTCGCGGAACCGCCAGAATATAAGCGGCTGAACCAGCGGGAGCGCGCGGCTGCGCTGATGCTTGCGCTGGGCCAGGAGCATGGCGCCCCGATCTGGGAACAGCTGTCGATCGACGAGGTCAAGGAGCTGTCGCAGAGCATGTCGCAGCTCGGCCGGATCCCGTCGAACCTGGTCGAATATCTGCTCAACCAGTTCCAGGTCGAAATGTCGTCGATGAGCTCGTGCCACGGCTCGTACGAAACGACCGAACGCCTGCTCAACAGCGTGCTCGACGCCGAACGGGTGAAGGAGATCATGGAGGATATCCGTGGTCCGTCGGGCCGGACGATGTGGGACAAGCTGTCCAACGTCAACGAAGGCGTGCTCGCCGGATACCTCCGCAACGAATATCCGCAGACCATTGCCGTGATCCTGTCCAAACTCAGGTCGGACCATGCCGCACGCGTGCTCGGCGCACTGCCCCGCGACATCGCGGTCGATGTGGTGCAGCGGATGCTGCGCATGGAAACGGTGCAGAAGGAAGTGCTGGCACAGGTCGAAGCGACGCTGAGGACCGAGTTCATGGCCAATTTCGCGCGCGCCCAGCGCCGCGATCCGCATGAGGCAATGGCCGAAATCTTCAACGCGATGGACCGCTCGACCGAGGAAAGCATGCTCTCCGCACTCGACGCGCGCTCGCCCGATGCGGCTGATCGCATCCGTTCGCTCATGTTCACCTTCGAGGACCTGGGTGGGCTGCTGCCAGCCTCGATCGCGGTCATCGTCCGCCAGGCCGACAAGCGCCAGATGGCGCTAGCGCTGAAGGGCGCGCCGGAGAATATCCGTTCGCTGTTCTTCTCCACCATGACCGAGCGCTCGGCGAAATTGCTGCGCGAGGACATGGCGTCGATGGGGCCCGTGCGCGCGCGCGATTGCGAAGAGGCGCAATCCGCCCTTGTCCGCCTCGCCAAGAACCTCGCCGATATGGGGGAGATCGTGTTGGTCGATCCCAAGAGCGACGACACGATGATCGTCTAGGGGACGGCCGATGGACCTTTCGTTCAGCACCAAGCCGTTCGGCTTCGACCGCGTGTTCACCGCGCCAAAAGCCGCGCGCACCGTCGAGCACGACGACACCATCTCGCTCGTCATCAAGATCGAAGCGCTCGAGGACGAGCTGGCGCATCTGCGCAAGATGCAGAATGAGGAGCTGGCGCGCGCGCGTGCCGACGCGTTTCAGGCCGGGCTCGACGCCGCGCGCTCGGATCGCGAGACCGCACTGCTCGCCGCGATGGACGCACTGCACTCCGAGGTCGAGGGCATGGTCGAGGACCGCGCCGGCTTCCGCGCCGACACCGCGCGCGAGGCGGCCGAGCTGGTGCTCGCCGTCGCCCAGCATCTGGCCGGCCACCCGCTGCTCGCCTCCCCCGCGCAAGCAATCGACGACGCGATCAGTCGCGCTTTGTCACAGGTCGCACGCGGCACCGAACTGATCGTGCGGGTCCATCCCGACATGGCCGAGCAGATCGAGGAGCGGATCGCGACGCGTCAGGCCAATGACCGCCGCCGCCTGAACCTCCACGTCACCCACGACCCCTCGCTCGCCAGCGGCGATGCACGGATCGAGTGGGACGAGGGCGGTCTGACGCTGGATCGTGCACTGCGCGAGGAAGCGGTGCTACGCGAACTCAACAATCTTTTTCCGGTCGACGACGGTCCAGCCAAATGATCCTCTATTAATAGCGTGTCGGACGGCCCGGCTCCCCTGCCCGGCCCCCTCCGCAAATCGGCGCCCCCGGTCTCCCCCGTCCGGGGGCGCTTTTGGTTTTACGATCCAGCAGCTGGATCGGTGCGGCACCGGCCCGCTCCCCTAACCCGGCCACCCATAGGATGCTGTCGCTGGATGTCCGGGTGGGAGAGCGGTCCGGTGCCGTAGAACTCCACTCGGCAATTTTTTCCCACCGGCAAAACCTGCCGTCGGCGCGGCATCTATAATTGACCTGAGGAACAGGCAGTTCCGGTTGGTTGATAGGGTGCCGCTTGGAGCAGGTTAAAGGGCTGATCGCGCAATTGGGGGCCAAAAGGCTCATCATCATGGGCGGCGTCGCGGCATTGATCATGGCGGCGCTGGCGATGGTCGCGCTGCGTGGCGAGAACACCACCATGGGGTTCCTCTACACCGATCTCGACCCGTCGGCCGCCGCGGCAATCTCCGAAAAGCTCAAGTCGCAGAACGTCCCCTTTGAACTGTCCGCCGACGGCACCGCCGTGATGGCGCCCGTCGACAAGCTCGCCGAGCTGCGCATGGCGATGGCGGGCGAGAAACTGGGCGGCAAGATCGGTTATGAGGTACTGGACGAGGAACAGCCGTTCGGCGTCTCCGCCAGCCGCGCCAAGATGAACGAGACGCGCGCGATCGAGGGCGAACTGGTCCGATCGATCCAGAGCCTCGACGCCGTGTCGGGCGCGCGCGTCCATATCGTGATGCCCGAACGCGCGATGTTCGCTGCCGAGGCACGCCCCGCGACCGCATCGGTCACAGTCAAGACCAAGGGCCGCCTGCCGGCCGAGACGATCCAGGCGATCCGCTACCTCGTCTCGTCCGCAGTCCCCGAATTGTCGCCCGAATCCGTGTCGATCGTCGATCAGTCGGGCGCGTTGCTCGCGCGCGCCGGCGAACAGGGCGCGGCGGGCGGCGGCAGCATCGACGAACGCCAGGCGCAGATCGAGGCGAAGATGCGCGAAGAGATCATCGCGCTGCTCGAGCCGATCGTCGGCCAGGGCAAGGTCCGCGCCGAGGTCGCCGCGCAGATCGATCGCGATGCGACGCGCGAAGAATCCAACGTCTATGACCCCGACAAGCAGGTCATTGCGCGCCAGGTGACGGTCGAAAGCGACGACCAGAGCAACGAGAATAGCGGCGAACAGGCCGCGACCGTCGGCAACCAGCTGCCCGAAGCGCAGCAGCAGCCGGTCGGTGCCAATGGCGGAGACCGGCGGCAACAGGCACGCAAGGAAACGTCGGAAGACGTCACCTATGCCAACAGCGCCACCCGCAGCGTGGTGACGCGCGAACCGGGCAAGCTCACCCGTCTGTCGGTCGCGGTGACCGTCGATGGTGGCGCGCAGGGCCTGCCCGAAGCGCGCAAGCAGCAGCTGACCCGACTGGTGGAAAATGCCGTCGGCATCGATACCGAACGCGGTGACAGCGTGGTGGTCGAAAGCCTGGCCTTCGCGACCCCGGCGGAACCCGCCGACGCGCAGGCCGCCTGGTACAGCTTCTTCACTTCGGATCAGGTCGTCGGCCTGCTCAAGATCCTGCTGGTGGGCGTCATTGGCCTGATCGTGCTGCGCATGCTCCGCTCGCGCGCCAACAAGGAAGCCGAGGGCGAAGCCGGTCCGCCAATGCTGCCCAGCGATCAGAATGCCGAAATGCTGGCGATCGCGCAGCAGGCGGCAGAGGGCGACCCGGCAGCACTCAAGCAACTGGAATCGATGCAGGGAAACGGGTCGAACGTCCCGCTGCTCGACCATGATGTCCAGCTCAACAATGTCGATGGCCAGATCAAGGCGTCGCATCTGCGCAAGGTCGGCGACATGGTCGCCAGCAACGCGCCCGAAGCGACTGCCGTGATCCGCCAGTGGATGAACGCATGATGGAGACCCCGATGTCCGAACCCGGCGAACCGATCGAGAGCCACGAAAGCGGCGCGATGATCGAGACCGACGCGCCGCCGTCGTTCGAGGAATTCGCCACGGATGGCCCCGCAGCCGATACCGGCCCCGCCGGATCGCTGTCCGCCGTCAACGAGGTGCCGGTGCGCGTCCAGGCCGTACTCGGCCGCGCCCGCGTGCCGGTCGGCGAGCTGATCCGGATGAAGTCGGGCATGGTGCTGGAACTCGACCGCCGCGTCGGCGAGCCGGTCGACGTCTATGTCAACAACCGGCTGGTGGCGCGCGGCGAAGTGATGCTGGTCGACCATGCGCTTGGCGTCACGCTCACCGAAATCGTGCGCCAGGACGGCTGATCATGCAGCTTCGCCTGATGATCGTCGGTGCCAGCAGCGGCCCCTTTGGCGAGGCTGCGCGCATGGCGCAAAGCCTGGGCGCCGAGGTCAAGATCGCCGAAACGCCGACGGCCGCACTCGAACATCTGCGTGAGGTTGGCGCGGGGCTGGTGATGATCGACGTCGACAGCGACGTGCCGGGATTCATGCGCGCGCTGATCGCCGAACGCTTTGCCGTGCCGGTACTCGCCTGTGGCATCGACGCTCCTGCCGAGCGCGCGGTCGCCGCGATCCGTGCCGGCGCGCGCGACTATATCCCCCTGCCCCCCGATCGCGAGCTGATCGCCGCCGCGATCGCGCAGATGGCGCAGGCCGATTTCGCACCGATGGTGGGTGAAGATCCCGCCTGGCTGCGCGCGCTCGACTTCGCCCGCGCCATGGCCCCGGCGCATGCCCCGATCCTGATCAGCGGCGAGCGCGGCACCGGCAAGGAACGCGTCGCGCACGCCACCCACGCCGCGTCGGGCCGCTCCGGCTTCGTCACGATCGAATGCACCGGCGTCGCGCCGGAAGTGCTGCACTCCGAACTGTTCGGCCATGCCGCCGGTGCGTTCGAGGGCGCGCTGGCCAGCCGTCGCGGCGCCTTCGTCACTGCCAGCGGCGGGACGCTGTTCCTGCGCGACATCGACCGCCTGCCCGCCGCGCTCCAGCTCGACGTGCTCAAGGCAATGTCGGCGCCGGGCGCGCCCAACGTGATCGCGAGCACGCGCCGCGACCTGTCCGTCCTGGTCGACGCAGGGCAGTTCCGCAGCGACCTGCTCGCCCGCTTCGCACTGGCAACAGTGGCGCTGCCCCCGCTGCGCGCGCGCGGCGGCGACATCCGCCTGCTCGCGGCGACCTTTGCCGCGCGCTTCGCGGCGATGCAGTGCCTGCCGAGCCCGCTGATCGATCCGGCGACCGAAACGCTGCTGACCAGCTATGAGTGGCCGGGCAATGTCGCCGAACTGCAGGATGCGATGCACCGCGCGGTGCTGCTGTCGCCAGATGGCTATATCGGGCCGGAGGCGATCGTGCTGGCCGACGGGTCCCGGCTCGCGCCGCCCGCCCCGGTCGCGGGCAAGCCGGTCATCGCCTCGCTCGTCGGTCAGACGGTCGAAGAAGTCGAACGCCAGCTGATCCTGGAAACGCTGGAGCGGTGCCAGGGCAATCGTACCTCGGCCTCGCAGATCCTGGGCATTTCGGTCCGCACGATGCGCAACAAGCTCAAGGCCTTTGTCGAGGCCGGTATCGCCGTCGTTCCGGCAACCTGACGCGGAAATCACTCGATGAACGGACTCAACGGCTTCCTCTCCCGCCTCGGCAATGGTCGCGACATCGCGCTCGCGATCGGCGTGCTGGCGATCATCGGCACGCTCGTCCTGCCGATGCCCGGCTGGATGCTCGACCTGGGCCTCGTCCTGTCGATCACCCTGTCGGTGATGATCCTGATGACCGCCCTGTTCATCGAAAAGCCGCTGCAGCTGTCGGCATTCCCGACGATCCTGCTGATCGCGACGATGCTGCGCCTCGGCCTCAACATCGCCTCGACCCGCCTGATCCTGGCGCATGGCCATGAAGGCGCGCATGCCGCGGGCGGCGTGATTGCGGCGTTCGGCGAGTTCCTGATCGGCGGCGAGCCGGTGATCGGCATCACCATCTTCGCGATCCTGATCGTCATCAACTTCGTCGTCATCACCAAGGGTGCGGGCCGCATCGCCGAAGTCGCCGCACGCTTCAGCCTCGACGCCATGCCCGGCAAGCAGATGGCGATCGACGCCGACCTGTCGGCCGGCATGATCACCGAGGAACAGGCGCGCAGCCGCCGTCAGGAAGTGGAGGCCGAAAGCGGCTTCTTCGGCGCGATGGACGGTGCGTCCAAGTTCGTGAAGGGCGACGCGATCGCCGCGCTGCTGATCACCGCGATCAACGTGATCGTCGGCCTGATCATCGGCGTCGCCGTCCATGGCGTTCCGTTCGGCGAGGCGTTCCACAGCTACACGCTGCTGACCGTCGGCGAAGGGCTGGTCAGCCAGGTCCCGGCGCTGGTGATCTCGATCGCCGCCGGCCTGATGGTGTCGAAGGGCACGCAGGCGGGCAAGACCGGCGCGGCGCTGGGCGAACAGCTTGGCCGCTATCCGCAGGCGTTCGGCATGTCCGCCGTGCTGCTCGGCGCGCTGGCGCTGATGCCGGGCCTGCCGTTCCTGCCGTTCGCGATGTTCGCCGCGGGCACCGGCTATGCCGGCTGGTATCTCGCCAAGAAGACCAAGGAACGCGCCGCCCTCGCCGAGCGCATCGCGCAGGTCGAGGAGGCCGAAGCCGCCGCAGTGGTCGAGGAGCCGATCTCGCGCACGCTCGCGATCGACGCGGTGCGGATCGAGATCGGCTATGGCCTGTTGCCCATCATCAACGATGCCGCGCGCGAACCGCGCCTCGACGATCAGGTTCGCGCACTGCGCCGCCAGATGGCGACCGAGTACGGCTTCGTCCTCCCCTCGGTCCGCATCATCGACAATATGGGGCTGCAGGCGAACCAATATGTCATCTACATCAAGGAGACTGAGGCGGCGCGCGCCGACATTCGCCTCGATCGCCTCCTCGTCATCAACCCCGGCGACGGCCCCGCGGGCATTCCGGGCGAGCCGACGCGCGAGCCGGTGTTCAACCTGCCCGCTTTGTGGATCGACCGCGAACTGCGCGAGGAAGCGGGCTTCCGCGGTCTGACCGTGGTTGATGCCGGCACGATCATCACCACGCACCTGACCGAACTGGTCAAGGACAATATCGCCGACATGCTGAGCTACACCGAGGTGCAGAAGCTGTTGAACGAGGTGCATACCGACTCGTCCAAGCTGGTGGCGGAAATCATCCCGTCGCGCATCTCGATCTCGGGGGTGCAGCGCATCCTGCAGAACCTGCTGGGCGAAGGCGTGTCGATCCGCGATGTGCCGACGATCCTGGAGGGGATCGCCGAAGCCGCGCCGATCACGACCAACCTGACCCAAATCACCGAACATGTCCGCGCGCGCCTCGCCCGGCAGATTTCGGCGACCCAGTCGCGCGAGGGGGCGATCCCGATCGTCACCCTCTCGCCCGAATGGGACGCCGCTTTTGCCGAGAACATCATGGGCCAGGGCGACGAGCGCCACCTCGCCATGGCGCCATCGCAGCTGCAGGGCTTTATCGCCGCCGTGCGCGATACCTATGACCGGATGGCGAGCAGCGGCGAAATCCCGTGCCTCCTCACCAATCCGACGATCCGCCCCTTCGTGCGCAGCGTGATCGAGCGGGTGCGCCCGGCGACCGTGGTGCTGTCGCAGAACGAAATCCACGCCCGCGCCCGCGTGCGCGCGCTCGGCACGATTGGTTAAGCCATGCGACCGGACGGCACCCCGCACCTCTATGAAACGCCTATGGTGCCGAACCTTCTGCCCTTTTCCGCCGCCGTAACGACTGGCAGCGGACCGACCCCGACGCTTGGCGGGACGCCCTTGGCAGATACCGGCTTTGCCGCAATGGTGGCGCCGGAAGCCTTCCCGACGATGCAGGAGCCGCTCGGCAAGGGCGTTGCGGTGCTGCCGCTGACTGCCCCGCGACTGCTCGGCCTCAACGACGGCGTCGGCGTCGCGCCGATCGATGTCGCGCTGCCGGAGTTGGTCGAGATCGGCGATCCGCTGGCGGTGCCGGTCGTGCCGGTCGTCGAGGCCGCGCCGGTGGCACCCCAACCGATGCCGGCTGCAGCGAATGACGGCGACACGCCCGCGCTGCCAGCCGCACCGATCGTCAAGGCAACCGAGCCCGCCCCCGCGCCCGAAGGTGGCAGCGTGACGGTGACCGACGGGCCGGACAAGGCCGTGCTTTCGGTTCTGCCCCCTGCGTTCGACGCGGAAAGCGGCACGCAGGCACCGCAGGCTCCGGCCCCGATCACCAAGCCTGCACCGGCGCCTGCTGGCGTCGGTGGCACGGTCACCACGGTGGATCGCCCCGACAAATCGGCCCTGCCCCAGCCGCCGACCCTGCCCGACGCACCCGCCGTGCCGGTCGCGAAGCCGGTCGCACCCGCGCCGGTCGCCGGCCCTCAGGATGGCAGCGTCACCATCGTCGAGCCGGTGAAGAAATCGGCAATCCCGACACCCACCGGTCCGAAGACGCGCGCGCTGCCCGAAGACGGCGGCGTGACGGTGACGGATGGTCCGGACAAGGGTGTCGTCGCTCCGATCCTCGAAGCCCCGCTCGAAACCGCGCCGGTCGCCACGGCACTGATTACGGTACCCGTCACGGCAAGCCCGGTCGCGGAAGCGGTGGCGCAATCCGATGTTCCCGCCGAACCGAACCAGGCTCAGCCGCAGATCCCGGTGATCGCAGCCGTGACTGCGGCCCCGGGCGCCCCGGTGGTCGTGACCGCCCCGGCGGAAGCACCCGCTCCGCCACAAACTGAGACCGAGGCGCCCGCCGCCGCTGCCCCGGTCGCGCTGCGCGTGGTCGAACCTGCCCCCGCTGAGATCGCGAGCGACGCGCCCGCCGATGATGGCGCGTTCGACACGCTCGTCACCGCCAAGAGCGACGCCGAGACCGATGCGCTGAAGACCACCAGCGACACCGGCGGCGATGCGATGAACCGCGACGGCAACCGCCAGTCGACGCCGCAGCCAGCTGCACCGGCTCCGGCAGCGGCTCATGCAGCAGCGGCGACGCTTCCCGCCTTCGATCCGCTCGCAGCTGCCACCGCTCATGGCGCGACGCACACGGCTGATCCCGCCGCCACCGAACACCGCGCCCGCGCGAGTGCGATCGGTGAGGATGTCGGCATCGCCATCGTCCGCCACGCCGATAGCGGATCGGGTGACGTGCTCGTGATCCGGCTCGACCCCGCCGAACTCGGCAAGATCGAGGTGCGGCTGCGCATGGACGAAGCGCGGCAGCTGAGCGCCGAGGTCACCGCCGATCAACCCGCGACGCTCGACCTGCTGCGCCGCGACTCCGACAACCTCACCCGTGCGCTCAACGATGCCGGCTTCCGCGCCGACGATCAGAGCCTGCGCTTCGACAGCCGTAGCTTTGGCCAGAGCGACCAGCAGGCCCAGCAGGGCCGCCGCATCGCCAGCCGCGCCTATCTGAACGATGGCGATGTCGCCAACGCTCAGTCCACCCCCACCCCCGTCCAGGTCCGCAGCTCGGGCCGGGTCGATCTCGTCGCCTGAAGGAGCCGATCATGGCCGTCGACGCCGCCTCCGCCGCCACTGCCGCGACCAACACCAATTCGACCAACGCGCTGGGCAAGCTCGCCACCGACGCGACGATGTTCCTGCGCCTGCTGACGACGCAGATGCAGAATCAGGACCCGCTCGATCCGATGGATACGTCGGAATATACCCAGCAGCTCGTCCAGTTCTCGCAGGTCGAACAGTCGATCCAGCAGAACGCCTCACTCAAGTCGATCCTGACCGCGCTGACGTCCGACAATCTGGTCGGGGCGGCGTCGGTGGTCGGCAAGGTCGCGAGCTTTGGCAGCGACCAGGCGGGCCTGACCGCGACCAGCCCGGCGCAATGGACCTATGCCACCAGCCGCCCGGCGGAGTCGGTGGTCGCGACGATCAAGAACGCATCGGGTGCCACCGTCCATACGGTCACCCTGACCGGGTCGGAAGGCGAACTGGTCTGGGACGGCACGCTGGACAATGGCACGCGCGCGCCCGACGGTGCCTATACCCTGGAAATCGCAGCGAAGGACACGACCGGCGCGAGCGTACCGGTGTCGATCTCTGCGCGCGGCCTGGTCAAGGAAGTCGCACAGGACGCGTCGGGCATGACGTTCCAGGTCAACGGCGTCTTCTACAATTCGGCGACGCTGATCCGCCTGACGCAGTAAAGCGTCAGGCCTCCCGCGCCTCCAGCATCTTGATGATGCCGGAGAAGTCCATGCCGGCATGGCCTTCGTCGGCGAACTTGCCGTAAAGCTCGGCGGCGCGCGCGCCCATCGGCGTGTCGGCGTGAACGGTTTCCGCCGCCTCCATCGCCAGCTTCAGATCCTTGAGCATCAGCCCGACTGCGAAGCCGCCCTGATAGTCGTTGTCGGCGGGGGATTTGGGGCCGACGCCGGGCAGCGGCGCATAGCTGGTCATCGACCAGCTCTGCCCCGAGGAGACCGAGCTCATGTCGTAGAAGGTCTGCGGATCGAGCCCGAGCTTGCGCGCGAGCAGGAAGGCCTCACAGGTCGCGACCATGGTCGCGCCGAGCAGCATGTTGTTGCAGATCTTCGCCGCCTGCCCCGCGCCATTGCCGCCGGCATGGATCACCGCCTTGCCCATGTCGGACAGGAACAGCTCGGCACGTTCGAACGCGGCGTCGCTGCCGCCGACCATGAAGGTGAGCGTGCCGCCCGCCGCCGCCGCGATGCCGCCGGAGACGGGGGCGTCGACCGCCATCAGCCCCTTGGTCGCCGCCGCATCGGCAACGCGGCGCGCGGTATCGACGTCGATGGTCGAGCAATCGATCAGGATCGCGCCGGTATCCGCCGCGCCGAACACGCTGTCGGCATAGACCTGTTCGACATGCTTGCCGGCGGGGAGCATGGTGATGACGGCCTCCGCCCCCTGCGCCGCTTCCGCCGCGCTGGCGACGGGCAGGCAACCGGCAGCCTTGGCGCGGGCCAGCGCCTCTTCACTGAGATCATAGGCGCGCACGTCATGCCCCGCCTTCGCCAGGTTCGCGGCCATGCCGCCGCCCATATTGCCGAGACCGATAAATCCTACGCGGGCCATTGCGGCGCTCCTCTCATTTTCCGTCACCCCAGCGAAAGCTGGGGTCTTCTGCCGCACGAGACCCCAGCTTCTGCTGGGGTGACGGCAAGGCTATTTACCCGTCCAGTTCCCCGGACGCTTCTCGACAAACGCGGCCATGCCTTCCTTCTGGTCGGCGCTGCCGAACAGGCCGTGAAACAGCCGGCGCTCAAACTGAACGCCCTGCGCCAGCCCGGTTTCAAACGCAGCGTTGACCATTTCCTTGTTCGCCAGCACTGCCAGCGGGGCCATCGATGCGATCGTCGCGGCGGTCTTGAGCGCTTCGTCGAGCAGTTCGGCGGCGGGAACGATGCGGCTGACAAGGCCGGCGCGCTCCGCCTCCTCCGCGCCCATCATGCGGCCGGTGAGGCACATTTCCATCGCCTTGGCCTTGCCCACCGCGCGGGTCAGGCGCTGCGATCCGCCCATGCCGGGGGCGACCGCGAGCTTGATCTCCGGCTGGCCGAATTTGGCGGTGTCGGCGGCGAGGATGAAGTCGCACATCATCGCCAGCTCGCACCCGCCGCCCAGAGCGAAGCCCGAGACGGCGGCGATGATCGGCTTGCGCGTGCGGGTGAACTGGTCCCAGCCGGCGAAGAAGTTGTGGCCGTACATGTCGGCGAAACCCTGCGCCTGCATCTCCTTGATGTCGGCCCCGGCCGCGAACGCCTTCTCGCTGCCGGTGAGCACCGCGCAGCCCTGTGACGGGTCGGCGTCGAATGCGGTCATGGCGGCAAGGAGTTCGGACAGGACTTCGCTGTTGAGCGCGTTGAGCGCCTGCGGGCGGTTGAGCGTCACCAGCGTGACGGCACCGCGCTGTTCGACGAGGATGGTGTTGTAATTGCTCACGAAACGCTCCGGAAGTTTACACTAGCTTTACACTGTCGCCGATGTTTGGCGGTTCAGACTGTTCGGTTCGATTCACGGCGATCGCACGCGCCCGCCACGGCAGCCGCGTTCGCACAATGTTCTGCCACGAACGCCATGTTGTAGGAAAGCCCCAATCACGCCGGGTTCCATGCCGCATCCTCGGGCAGCGGGGCGAAGATCTGGTCGATCAGATGGTCGCTCACCCCATCTGGCGTGGCGGGATCCCAGCGCGGGTGGTTGTCCTTGTCGATGATCAGCGCGCGCACGCCTTCGATGAAGTCGTGGCGCTGCACGACGCGGGTGGCGACGGCATATTCCTGCCGCATCTCGTCCTCGAAGGTCGGCATCGTCGCGCCATCGAGGAGGAGTTTAAGGCTGACCTTCATCGATTGCGGGGATTTGCCCGCGATATCGGCGCGCTGCTGCATCGCCCATTCGCCCGGATCGGCTTCGAGCGCGGCGATGATGTCTTCGAGGCGATCGCTGGCGAACAGGCGATCGATGGCGTCGCGGAGGGCGAGGATGCCGGCCTCGGGCGTCGGCGTGGCGAGATCGGTCAGCACCGCTTCGATGGCCTGCGGATCGGCGAGGATGCGCGCCTTGGCATCGTCGAGCCGGTCCGCCGCCAGATAGTGGGTGGCCAGGCCGAGCGCTACGCACTCCGCCCCATCGAGCCGGTGGCCGGTGACCGCGAGATACTGGCCGATACGACCCGGCAAGCGCGAGAGATACCAGCCGCCGCCGACGTCCGGGAACAGGCCGATGCCGGTTTCGGGCATCGCGAACTTGGTATTCTCGGTCGCGACGCGGTAGCGCGCGGGCTGGCTGAGGCCGACGCCGCCGCCCATCGTGATGCCGTCCATGAACGCAACGATCGGCTTGGCGCAGGTGAACAGCGCGTGGTTCATCTGATATTCGACGCGGAAGAAGTCCCGCGCCGCCGCGCCATCGTCCGCGCCGCTGGTGGCGAGCATGCGGATGTCGCCGCCGGCGCAGAAGCCGCGACCCTCGGCATGGTCGATCATCACCGCTTCGATCGCAGTGTCGCTGCGCCACGCAGTCAGCGCGTCGAGGATCGCGGCGCACATATCGGTGTTGAGCGCATGGATCGCCTTGGGCCGGTTGAGCCGGATGCGGCCGACCTTGCCCTCGACGGAGATCAGGACGTCTTCACTCATTGCCGCACCAGTTCCCGGCCGACGATCATCCGCATCACCTGATTGGTCCCTTCCAGAATCGAATGGACGCGCAGGTCGCGCCAGAAGCGTTCGATCGGGTAATCCATCAGATAGCCATAGCCGCCATGCAGCTGGAGCGCGCGGTCGACCACCGACGAACCGGTGTCGGTGGCGAAGCGCTTGGCCATCGCGGCGAACTTGGTCTTGTCGGGGGCGTTGGCTGTGACCTTGGCGGCGGCGAGGTAGAGCAAGGCGCGTGCCGCCTCGAGCTCGGTCGCCATGTCGGCGAGCATGAACTGGGTGTTCTGGAACTCGGCCACGGCGGTGCCGAACTGCTTGCGGTCTTTTGTATAGACAATTGCCTCGTCGAGGCACCGCTGCGCCCCGCCGAGCGAACAGGCGCCGATGTTGAGGCGGCCGCCGTCGAGGCCCATCATCGCGATGCGGAAGCCCTCGCCTTCGCCGCCGATCATGTTTTCGACCGGCACGCGGACATTGTCGAACATCACCTGCCGCGTCGGCTGCGCGTGCCAGCCGAGCTTGCGCTCGTTCGCGCCGAAGCTGACGCCCGGCATGTCCTTTTCGATGGCGAGGCAGGAAATGCCCTTGGGGCCATCCACGCCGGTGCGGACCATGGTGACGTACAGCTCATTCTCACCCGCGCCGGAGATGAACTGCTTGGACCCGTTGACGATGAAGTGATCGCCGTCCCGCTTCGCCGTGGTCTTGAGCGCGGCGGCGTCGGAGCCGGAGGACGGCTCGGTCAGGCAATAGCTGGCCAGCCAGTCGGCGGTGACGAGCTGCGGGAGATATTTGTCCTTCACCCCCTGCGACCCGAAGCGGTCGATCATCCATGCGGCCATGTTGTGGATCGAGATAAACGCGCTGGTCGCGGGGCAGCCATAGGCCATCGCCTCCATGATCAGCGCGGCTTCGAGCCGCCCGAGGCCGATCCCGCCGCTTTCCTCGCTGACATAGATCGCGCCGAAGCCGAGTTCGGCGGCGGCCTTCACCGTCTCACGCGGGAAGATGTGCTTCTCGTCCCACTCCGCCGCATGCGGGGTGATCGCGTCGGCGGTGAAGCGCTGCGCCATCTCCTGAATCGCGCGCTGGTCGTCGGTGAGGTCGAATTGCTGGTCCATCATTCTCTCTGTCTGATCCTGTCGGAGGAACGCCGCGCCGCGACGTGCAATCCGGGTGGCATCAATCGGGGGTCGTCACATGAAACTTCGTCTGCTGCTCGTCGCGCCGCTGCTGCTCGCCGCCGCCTGCACCTCGGCAGAGGGGCTCAATACTTTTGCCGCTGGCGTGTGCGAACAAAGCGCGACCTGCACCGTGCGCGACCAGACGCCGCGCTACGGATCGCCGCAGCAGCGCGCGGTCGAGGATGTGATGCGCGGGCGGCAGGAGCCGATGTAAGTCGATACTCACGCAGTTTCCCTCGCTGATGTGCTGCGAGGCTTTCCAAGCCACTCGGGCTTCAGAACCGAAATTAGGCCGAGGACACATCCTGAAGCCAACGCAGCCATCCAGAGGTAAAAGCCGGCATCAAAGCGTTCGATCGGATACGGCGTCGGAGCAGTCCCGTTTATCCAAGAATCTCGAAACAGATTTTTGAAGAAGATTGACGAAACAGCCAACATAAGCATCCAAGAAACCTTAGGATAACCTTCCTCGTCCCAGATTATCAACATCAAGAAAATCAATGCGGGATTAGCAACCCAATCATATTCCGCCATCAATATTCCCATCCATCCCCCGACGAGGACGAACAGACCGGGGCCTATAACTTGCTGCTCACCCCCGCCGACGTGAGCGACATCGAAACAAAGGGAAAGAGCCCAGAGCAGCCCGACAACGGTGACCAGTAGCCGCCGCCCTCGCTTACCCAGATCATGCTTCAAAAGGGTCACTCCGCCTCCCCCAGCACCCGCCGTGCAAACAGGGGGTTGGCGATGCGCAGGTCGTTGCGGTCGTACCAGCGTGGTGCGGGGAGACCCTTTTCCCATGCCAGCGCTTCGATCAGCGTGCCCTGCGCAAACGGCGTGTCGGGGGCGGCGTCGCGGAGCGGGTCGGCATAGGCCTCGTCAGCGGTGATGATGGTCCAGCCCCTGGCCTTCAGCGCCTTGACCAGATCGCCGATGAACAAGGCGGCGATGTCGGTTTCGTGGAGCAGCATGACGTGGGCGGGGGAGCGGCCCAGCGTTTTGACCGCGAGTGCGTCGTAGAACTCCGCCGCCTCGACATGGCTTTCGACATAGAGGTCGCGCAGCGCCTTCATGTCGATCGGCTTGCCGGCCTGTTTCGCGGCGATGGTCAGGCTTTCGATGTTCCAGTCCGAGGATTCCGCGGTGACATAGCCGTTGATCAGCCCGCGCGCCTTCAGCCCAGCGCGGATCGCATCGCGCTTGACCTTGTCCTTGCCGCCCTCGTCGAGGAACGGAAAGCGGAACCACGGGCGGTAGCCGGGGCGCGGCTTGAGCCAGGCTTCGGCGCGGTCGAGATCGGCGAGATAGGTGTCGGCGTCGGTGTTGCCGAGCTTGGGGTGCGACCAGCTATGGTTGGCGAGGACATGGCCCGCCTTCACATAACGGTCGAGATTGGCGATGCCGTCGCCATGGCCGGGCTGGCCGATATTGCCGGGGTTCACGAAGAAGACCGCCTGTTTGACGCCTGCGCGCTTCAACGCGGCGGTCAGCTTCTTCGCGCGGTCGTCGGGGTCGAGGAACGCCCCCGCCCCGCGCGGCGCGTCGTCGAAGCTGAGCGCGATCCGCTTCTGCGCTGCTGCGGGCAGCGCGAGCAGCAGGCAGGCGAGCAGGGCCGCGACGATCCTCACTGGATGCTCGCCCCTTGCATCACCCGCTCCTCGAACAGGCGGTCGGCGACCGGGCCGTCGGTGCGGTCGTACCAGCGCGATCCTTCCAGCCCCTTTTCCCAGGCGAGCATCTGGATGCGGGTGCCGTTGGCGAAATCGACCTGCGGCGTGCGGCGGGCGATCGGGTCGTCGAACGCTTCGTCGGCGGTGACGATGGTCCAGCCGGCCTTGCGCAGCGCCGCGACCATATCGGGCAGGAACAGCGCGGCGAGGTCGGTTTCGTGGAGCAGCAGCACCTGTGCCGGGTGGCGACCGGTGGCGCGGAGCGCGAGGGCGTCGGCGAACTCGGCCGCGCCGACATGGGTTTCGACATAGAGGTCGCGCAGCCGCGCCATGTCGATCGTCCGCCCTGCCCGCTTCGCCTCGATCGTCAGCCGCTCCATGTTCCAGTCATAGCCATCGGCGGTGACATAGCCGTTGATGAGGCCGCGCGCGGTGAGGCCGTCGCGCACCGCCTGCGCCTTTGCGGCATCGCTCCCGCCCTCGTCGAGGAAGGGGAAGCGGAACCATGGGCGATAGGTCGGGCGGCCGCGCAGCCACGCCTGCGACTGGTCGATATCCGCGAGGTAGAACGCCGCGCTGACCCGCGACAGGCCGGGATGGGTGCAGGTGTGATCGGCGAGGACGTGGCCCGCAGTTTCATAGGCGCGGACCAAAGCGCCATCGCGCTCGCTCTGGATCCTACACGGGTTGATGAAGAACGCGGCTTGCCGCACGCCCGCCGCCCCCAGCGCCGCAATCAGCCGTGGTCCGCGCTCCTCCAACGTCAGGAACGCCCCGGCCCCGCGCGGGGTGTCGTCGAAGGTGATGGCGATGCGCTTGTCCACGCGTTCAGGCTCGTTCGCCGACAGCGCCAGCGGCGCGGCCCACGCGATGCAGGTCAGCGCCGCGACCGCCACCATGATTCGAAACAGCCAGACCATCGCGCATCCCCTGCTGCGTGCAGGAGATGGTTAGCACGGACTTAAGCGATTCTCGAACGCGGTGACGCATCCGCATCATCCCATGGTGGGAATGACGAAGGCATTGGCGGCGTCGCCGACCCCGCCGTCCGGCCAACGCTGGGTGACCGTTTTCACCTTGGTGAAGAACTTGACCCCCTCCATGCCGTGCTGGTTGGTGTCGCCGAACGCGCTGCGCTTCCACCCGCCGAAGGTGTGGTACGCGACCGGCACCGGGATCGGCACGTTGATGCCGACCATGCCGACATTGACGCGCGCGGCGAATTCGCGCGCAGCGTGGCCGTTGCGGGTGAAGATCGCGACGCCATTGCCGTACTGATGGTCGCTCGGCAGGCGCAGTGCCTCCTCGAAGCTGTCGGCGCGGACCATCTGGAGGACCGGGCCGAAAATCTCTTCCTGATAGCTGCGCATCTGCGGGGTGACGCGGTCGAACAGGGTCGGGCCGACGAAGAAGCCGTCTTCATGCCCCTGCAGCGTGAAGCCGCGCCCGTCGACGACCAGCTCGCCGCCCTCATCGACGCCCATCTGGATGTAGCTTTCGATCTTTGCCTTGTGCGCGGCGGTGACGACAGGGCCGTAATGCGCGTCGGCATCGGTCGAGACGCCGACGCGCAGCCCCTGGATCGCGGGCAACAGCTTCTCGCGCAGCGCGATCGCGGTCTTCTCGCCCACCGGCACGACGACCGGGAGCGCCATGCAGCGCTCACCCGCTGATCCGAAGGCGGCACCGGCGAGGTCGTTGACGACCTGATCGAGGTCCGCGTCGGGCATGACGATGCCGTGATTTTTCGCGCCGCCCATCGCCTGAACGCGCTTCCCCGCCTCGACCCCGCGGCGATAGACATAATGCGCGATGTCGGACGAACCGACGAAGCTGACCGCCTTGATCTCCGGATGGTCGAGGATCGCGTCGACCATCTCCTTGTCGCCCTGCACGACCTGAAGCACGCCGTCGGGCAGGCCGGCTTCCTGCATCAGTTCGGCGAGGCGCACCGGGACGCTCGGGTCCCGCTCGCTGGGCTTCAAAATGAAGGCGTTGCCGCAGGCGATGGCGACGCCGAACATCCACATCGGGATCATCGCCGGGAAGTTGAACGGCGTGATGCCCGCGACGACGCCGAGCGGCTGGCGCATCGAATAGACGTCGATGCCGGGGCCGGCGCCCTGGGTATATTCGCCCTTGAGCACATGCGGGATGCCGCAGGCGAATTCGATGACTTCGAGGCCGCGCTGGATATCGCCCTTCGAATCCGCAATCACCTTGCCATGTTCGGAGCTGAGCAGATGCGCCAGTTCGTCCATATGCTTCTCGACCAGCGCCTTGAACGCGAACATCACGCGCGCTCGGCGCTGCGGGTTGGTCGCGGCCCATGCGCCCTGCGCGGCCAGCGCCTTCTGCATCGCGGCTTCGAGATCGGCCGGGCTGCCCAGCGTCACCTGCGCCTGTACCGCGCCGCTATTGGGGTCGAACACGTCCGACCGGCGCGTGCCGGTGCCGGCGGTTGCCGCGCCGCCGATGAAATGGGTGATCTTGCGAACTGCCGTCGCCATGATGCCTCTCCTTGTTGCCGCGCTCATGCACCCGCAACACCGCCGCGAGCAACCCAGAAAGTTTCAATCGTTACCGGTTCGCGACCAATGCAATCGCTTCGTCGATCACGGCATAGACCCGTGCCAGGTCATCGTCGGTGATGCTGTAGGGCGGCATCACATAGACCGTGTTCCCCAGCGGTCGCAGCAGCACGTCACGCTCGCGGAAGAACGCCATCAAATGCGGGCCGAGCGCAGACATATAGCTGCCCGTGCGATCCTCCAGCTCCATCGCGACGATCGTGCCGATCTGACGGAGGTTGGACACTTTGTCGCGCAGCGGCGCACTGAGGTCGGTCTGGCGCAGAACCAGCCGGTCGATGCGTTCCAGCACAGGCTCGTCGCGCCAGATCGCGAGATTGGCGACCGCCGCCGCACAGGCGATCGGGTTGGCGGTGTAGCTGGACGAATGGAAGAACATCCGCGACCGGTCCTCGGACAGATGCGACGCGAAGATCTCCTCGGTCGCCAGCGTCACCGCCAACGGAAGCGAACCGCCGGTCAGCCCCTTCGACAGGCACAATAAGTCCGGCACGATCTGCGCCCATTCGCACGCGAGCAGCGCGCCGGTGCGGCCCCATCCGGTCATCACCTCATCCGCGATGAACAACACGCCATGCGCGGCGCAAATGTCGCGCATCGCGCGCAGCACGCCGGGCAGGTAGATGCGCATGCCCCCCGCCCCAAGAATCATCGGCTCGACGATCAGCGCGGCGGGTGGCGGCGATTGTGCGCAATATTGTTCGAGCGCCGCCATCGTCTGCGCCTCCTTCCCGCGCTCCGGGAAGGGGATGACGTCGACGTCGAACAGCAGCGGCGCGTAGCTCTTGTTGAACACGCCGCGCGCGCCGACCGACATGCCGCCGATCGTGTCGCCGTGATAGCTGCCCTCCATCACGATGATCCGGCTGCGATCCTCGCCGCGATTGGCGAAATGGCCGAGCGCCATCTTGAGCGCCACCTCGACACTGGTCGATCCGCTGTCGGAGAAGAAAACCCGGGTCAGCGCGGGCGGCATCATCGCGACGAGTTCGCGCGCCAGCGTTTTGGCGGGTTCATGGGTCCAGCCGGCGAAGATGAGCTGATCGAGCTTTTCAGTCTGCGCGCGGATCGCCGCCATGATGGCGGGGTGGCAATGGCCGTGCGTCGTCACCCACCAGGAGGAGATGGCATCGATCACGCGGCGGCCATCGGCGGTGTGCAGGATTGCGCCCTCGGCATGCGTGACCAGCGGCACCGGCTCGTTCAGGCCATGCTGGGTGAAGGGGTGCCAGACGGGCGACGTCATGCGATCGGCCCGAGATCAAGCTGCGCCGCCGCCGCGCGGAGGCTGTCCGGGGTCAGCGGGTCGAGGCGCGGCAGGCGGCCGAGCGAGGCGACGCGACCCATGGCGCAGATCGTCGCCTGGCTATCCGGGACTTCATCGCCCGAGAACAGGATACCCGCGACGGTCACGCCACGCGCGCGCAGCACTTCGATCGTCATCAGGCTGTGGTTGATCGTGCCGAGTGCGGTCCGCGCGACGATCACCACCGGCAGCCCCCAGCGCGCGAATAGATCGGCGTAGAGCAGGTCGCGGGTCAGCGGCACCAGCGCGCCCCCCGCCCCCTCGACCACCAGCCGCCCGGCGGGCGGGGTGAGGCGCGCGGGGTCGATCGTGACGCCATCGATCTCCGCCGCGCGGTGCGGGGAACAGGGGGTTTCAAGGAAATAGGCTTCGGGCAGGGTTTCCACGCCTGCGAGGCGCCCGACCGCCTCCCGGTCGCTCTCCGCATCCTCGCGCCCGGCCTGGACCGGCTTCCAGTAGGTTGCGCCCAGCCGCCAGGCGAGCGCCGCGGATGCGACGGTCTTGCCCACTCCGGTATCGGTGCCGGTGACGACGATCATGCCAATGCCTCTGCCAGTGAATCAATGTCTTGCGCGGTGACGTTCAGCGTCAGCGTGATGCGCAGCCGAGCGGTGCCGGGGGCGACCGTGGGCGGGCGAATGCCGCGCACGTCGAAACCGCGCGCCTGCACCGCCGCCGCGCGCGCCATCGTCGCCGCATCGTCGCCGATGATCAGCGGCAGGATCTGCGTCCCCGTCGGCGTCACGCCATGCGGGCCGAGCACCGTTTCGGCATGGGCGATCAGCGCATGGAGCCGCGCGCGCCGCTCCGGCTCCTCCGCCACGATGCGCAGCGCCGCGCGGACTGCGCTGGCGAGCAAGGGCGATGGCGCGGTCGAAAAGATGAAGGGGCGCGCGCGGTTGATCAGGAAGTCGATCAGCACGCGGGGGCCGGTGACCAGCGCGCCCTGACAGCCCAGCGCCTTGCCGCAGGTGTGGAGTGCGACGACATTTTCCGCGCCCTCCAGCTCCTCCGCAAGTCCGCGTCCATGCGCGCCCCACACGCCGGTGGCATGCGCCTCATCGACCAGCAGCATGGCGTCATGCCGCGCCGCCACCGCCGCCAACTCGGCCACCGGAGCGCAATCGCCATCCATCGAGTAGAGCGTTTCGAACGCGATCCATGGCGTCCCCGTCCCGCCCTGCGCGCGCCAGGCGCGGATGGCGTCGTCCACTGCCTGCGGATCGTTATGCCCCGCCGCCACCGCCGGGGCGCGGGCGAGGCGCAGGCCGTCATGCATGCTGGCATGAATCATGGCGTCATGGACGATCAGGTCGCCCGGCTGCGGCAGCGTCGCGAGCAGCGCGACATTGGCGGCAAAACCGGTGGCGAAGTAAAGGCATGCTTCCGCGCCAAACAGTGCGGCGGCGTCAGCCTCCAGCGCCGCAATCTCAGGGTCGTTGCCGCGCAGCAGGCGCGAACCACCCGATCCCACTGCGACACCACGCGCAACCGCATCGGCCACGGCATCGCGCAGCCGCTGATCATTGGCGAGGCCGAGATAGTCGTTGGATGCAAAATCCAGCCCGGTGCGCGGGCTGAGCGACCGCAGCCGCCCTGCCCGCTCCAGCCGGCTCAGGTCGTCGCGGTGAAAACCTGCGGTCATGCCGCTCCCGCACGGGCGAGCAGCGCCTGCGCCTGCTTAAGGTGCGGGGCGTCGATCATATTGCCGTCGAGTTGCAACGCCCCCGCGCCCGGATTGGCGGCGAAGGCGGCAACCACCGCCTGCGCATGCGCGATCGCGGCTTCGCACGGGGTGAAGGCGGCGTTGATCACCGGCACCTGCGCCGGGTGGATCGCCATCATGCCGGTAAAGCCGTCACGCATCGCCCGCGCGCAATAGGCGGCGAGGCCGTCGAGGTTGCGGAAATCGGGATAGACCGTCTCGATCGGCGCAACCCCGGCGGCGTGCGCGCCGAACAGGGTCAGCGCGCGGATCATCTCGTATGGCGGGGTGTAGCGCCCGTCCGCCTCACGCGAGGATTGCGCGCCGATCGCGGCGGGCAGATCCTCCGCGCCCCAGGTGATGCCCGCAAGGCGCGGCGAGCAGCCGGCATAGCTGCCCAGCCCAAAGATCGCGGCGGGCGTCTCGGTCGCGATCGGCAGGATGCGCGCGGCCAAGCCAGCGAGCATCGCGTCGAGCGCGGCGACATCCTGCCCGCTCGCCGATTTGGGCAGCACGATGCCATCCGCACCGCGCGCGGCGGCAAGGTCATCCTGCGTCATGCCGCTGTCGAGCGGGTTGATGCGGACCCAGAGCGCCGGGCCGCCATGCTGCTTGGCGAGGAACGCCGCCACCGCCGCGCGCGCCTCCCCCTTGCGCTCCGGCGTCACCGAATCCTCAAGGTCGAGGATCAGCGCATCGGCACCGCTGGCCAGCGCCTTTTCCATCCGGTCGGGCCGGTCACCAGGGACGAACAACAGCGAACGCAGGCGCATCGGGGATTCCTCTCTCGTGTCCCGCGCCATGCCTTTGCCGCGCGCTGTCTGCAAGCGCAGCCCTTGCAGACATGGCACGGTAACCCTAGCCTCGACCTATGAGCGAGCAATCGAACATGCCGCCTGCCAAGCGCTGGCCTTGGTGGCTTTACGTGATGGGTGCCGCATTAGGTGCCGGCGCTTCGCGCGTGATGTCAGCATTTTGGTCCAACATGAGTGCGGCGGGCCGGGAGACATTCATAGGCATCGCTGCGATTATCATCGCAGGAATTCTCTCCTACGCTGTCTATCGCTTCATCCGTACGTGGTAGAGAAGAAGGCTCGCTAATCGCCCAATCCAAGCTGTCGCGCAGGAAACCGCCCACCTACCGCACCGGCCGTTTCTCCAGCTTCCGCGCCAGTGTGCGGCGATGCATCCCCAGCCGGCGTGCGGCTTCGGAGATGTTAAAGTCGGTCTCGACCAACGTCTGGTGGATATGTTCCCACTCGACCGTCTTGATCGATGAGGTGCGGCC
>FWWL01003963.1_pt1 | contig 25863 bp, 31 predicted proteins | sample 2228331 | NCBI WGS metagenome assembly FWWL01 (sample SAMEA103939775, study PRJEB20133) | metagenome | reverse complement strand
ATGCCACTGGCTTTAGCCAGTGGTTGATGACGCATCCTTGAGCGCCTGCTTTAGCAGGCGAACTTTTCTACCAACCAATCCGTAGTCGTTTTCGCCGATTAAAAATCGGCGCTCACAAAAGGCGTTACCGACTACGGGCTAAAGCCCGTAGCATGGGTTAACAACAGCACCCACCAACAACATTCGCAGTAAAGAGCAAACGCTAAGAGCCATACGGTTGCGCAAGGAGGCACGCACGGCATGCACTGGGTGGACGAAACAGTCATCCGCGAAGTAGACCGACGCTTGATGGCAGTTTACGGTGACCGAAAGTGGCGCTCGCACGGCGATGCCATAGACATCCTCGTTGCTACCGTGCTCTCGCAGCACACGAACGACCACAACCGAGACCAAGCCTTCACCCGCCTTAAGAAGCGGTTTGAGACATGGGAGCAGGTGCAAAAAGCGCCGACGCGCGCCATTGCGGCTGCCATCAAAGTGGCGGGGTTGGCAAACCAGAAGAGCAAGCGCATCAAAGCGATGCTCCAACAAATCGCTGCCACTAACAGCGGCGAACTGTCGTTGGACTTCCTCCGAACGCTATCCGTGCCAGAAGCGTTGGCGTGGCTGCAACGCCTGCCTGGTGTCGGTCCCAAAACTGCTGCGTGCGTTCTGCTCTTCAGTTTCGGCAAGCCCGTCTTCCCTGTGGACACGCACATTTACCGCATCGCTAAACGCTTGGGTTGGATTGACGAAAAAGTGAGCGAAGCCAAAGCCAACGAGCAATTGGACGCGATAGTGCCTGATGACATCAAGTATCGGCTGCACTTGAACTTGATTGCGCACGGGCGCCGTGTTTGCCGCCCGCAAAATCCCCGTTGCAACGAATGCGTGTTGCTCTCGCTTTGCCCCTACGGACAAACCCAAAACGCAATCACTGAGGGGATAGGATGAAGGAAGCGTCAGAGGAAAAAACGAACGCGGAACCACCTACCAATTCATTGGTCGTTTGGACAGCCGTCGGGGACAAGCCCCGACGCCACCGAATAGGAAGATGCCGTCATGAGCGCTTGCCTTAGTAAGCAAGAGGGTTGGTTTTCGCTACCCCAAAAAGCGGGAGGTGCTAAGCGCTATGGAAAACGGACGCGGAAAACACCCACGATTTCTCCGTGCAAGTTTTTCAAGGGCGGTTCAAGATAGTCGGCGAGGCGATTTTGCTCCTCTTCGGTCAGCCATTGAAGGTGCGTCAGCAAAGCGGTGACAACGATGGGAATAGCCCGAGGGTTGCCGTCTTGCACCTTCACGGCGATTGCTCGCCCGTCACGGAAAGCGCCGGCGAACAACCCTTCTGCGCCACCTTTGCCGACAAATCGCCCTTCGGTGGCTTCAATGAGGCGTGTGTTCCAGTGCCCCTTGCCGCTAACCATTTCTGGGTGTGCTGCCATCGCAGCCGTCAATCGCTCCGCTGGCTCTCCCAACGCACCTGTGACGAAACGGTGGAAGGCAAAGGCAATCTTAAGCAAGGGCGATGCCCAAATGGGTGCTCCGCACCCGTCGGCAACCACCGTGTCCGTCAAAGCAGGGTCATCAGTGGCATCCATCAACACTTTGGAAATCAACTGCTGCACGGGATGGTTTGGGTCGCGATAGGTTTCAAGTGGTGCCCCAAGATGCTTTGCGGTCAAGAGCATAGCAGTGTGCTTCCCTGAACAGTTGCTGTGCAGTGCTGTTGGCGCCTTTCCTTCGCGGATGAGGCGGTAACGCTCATCGGCGTCATAAGGTTCGTGCGGGGCGCATTGCAAGTGGGTTTCTGTCAAGCCCCCTTTTGCCAACATCTGTCGCACCACCGCAATGTGGTCAGCGCTGCCCGCATGAGAGCCACAGGCAATGGCTAACTCTTTTTCGGTAAGTCCGAAAGCGTCCGCAGCGCCCGTTATGACTACTGCCATTGCTTGCAGCGGTTTTGCCGTGCTGCGCCAGTAGGTCATGAGTGAAGCGTCACCAAATACGGCGTGCAGTTGCCCGCCACTGTCTAAAGCAACAGCGTGGACGATGTGAACGGCTTCCACCACTTTCTGCCGAGCGACCTCCACCCTCAAAGGGCCCACTGACCAGACCTCCTTTGCGCAAAACGCTCTTGCAAACTTTGCCACAGTGGTAGGTGCGAAAATTGTAGCACTGCTCAAGCAGTCTCCACAACATCCTTCGTGACCCTCTTTTGCAAGGGTTTCCCCTTACATGCTTGAGGGTTTTATCCCTTGCCTTTTAGAGGCAACTGCCGTAGAGTAAGGATGCACCTTCATAGGTGCAAAATCGTGCGTTTTGGGTTCGCACGTCAATAATCCGCTGAGGTTGAAGCCTTCCTGAGACCACCAACTTGCGAGGGATAGAGATGAACGCTAAAAAGGAGCACGAAGACCTGTTCTTTAGAGCCTTCCACAGTAGCCTAACCGCGATGGCAATTGCCTGCGCCGCAACGCACCAGTTCTTGGAAGTGAACCGCCAGTTTGAGCGACTGACAGGTTACCATTGCGATGAACTGATTGGTCGCTCGGCAGAGCAATCGGGACTTTGGGATGTTAACGAGGTGAGAGAGACTTTGGAGGCAGTCGGGGAGGTCCCCGAATGGGAAGTTCGCTTGCAACGCAAGGACGGTGCGTTGCGAGATGTCCTTGTTTCTATCGTGGTGGTAAAAATTGGCGACACCCCTTGCTGGCTTTTCAACCTGCTGGACATCACAGAGCGTAAGCAGGCGGAGAAAGCGCTGCGCAACAACCTCAATGGTTTAGCGCAAGAGGTGCAGCAGCGCGTTGCCGACATAGAATCTTTCGTCTACGCGGTCACGCATGATTTGCGAGCACCCCTGATGGCAATAGAAGGGTTTGCCCAAGCCCTTTTGGAGGACTATGGGGAACGGCTCAACGAGAAAGGGCAGGACTACTGTCGCCACATCATTCGGTCAGCCCAACGGATGCACCAGTTGATTGACGCCTTGTTGGAATACGGGCAGATGCTTTACCGAGACATGCCCCTTCAACCCGTCTCGCTGGATCAAGCCCTTCAAGATGCCCTTCAACTCCTGGGGGCGTATCTCTCTCAGAAGGCAGCAAAGGTGGATGTTAGTCCTTCTCTTCCCGAAGTCATTGCCAACCACACTGTCTTGGTGCAGGTGTTGGTTAACCTCGTTTCTAACGCCGTCAAATTTGTTCCACCCGAGCGTTCTCCTTGCGTTCAGATATGGGCGGAAAAGGTCAACGGGTGGGTTCGGTTGTGCGTAAGAGACAACGGCATTGGCATCCCCAAGGAGGAACAAGACCGCATCTTCCGACCATTCGCGCGGTTGCATCCCACGAGCAGTTACCCCGGCGTTGGGATGGGATTAGTCATCGCCAAGCGAGGCGTGGAACGAATGGGTGGGCGCATTGGGGTGGAATCGGAACCGTCCAAAGGCAGTTGCTTCTGGGTTGACCTGCTACCTGCCCCCTCCCAATCGCAACAGCGCTAAACTTTAAGGCAGGAAGGACTTTCACAACGCCCTGCCTTGGGCAGGAGGGCATAGGGGGCGACAAGCCATGATGCGCCCGGTGCGACTGCTTTTGGTGGACGACGACCCAGACGCGGAAGCATTGGTCAAGCGCATACTGGAGAAAGACTTCCCCCAACTTCATGTAACTACCGCCCCTACCCCTGAGGCTTTCAGTTCCGCCCTTGAGCAAGGCAATTTTGATCTCGTCATCACTGACTTCCAGTTGCCTTGGACAGACGGCATTCGCGTCCTTCAGGCAGTCAAGGGACGATATCCCCATTGCCCTGTCATCATGTTCACGGCGACGGGTTCTGAGGAAGTAGCGGTGGAAGCCATGAAGGCTGGTTTGGACGATTATGTGCTTAAAACGGTGCGCCACTTGAACCGCCTGTCTGCAGCGGTGAAAGCAGTCCTTGAGCGAGCCGAAGAACGCGCCCGTGCCAAAGAGATGGAGGAACGATATCGGCAGTTGTTCACTCGGTTGCCTGTGGGTGTTTTCCGAGCGAGAGTGGACGGAAGGTGGGAGGAGACGAACCCCGCTTTTCGGGAAATCCTACGAGCCCCCTCAACGGAAGCCTTAGAACGAATCCCTTTTTGGCACCTCTTCGCTCACGCTGCCGACCGTGAAGTTGCCTTCCGCCAGTTGATGGAAACGGGCGCCTTGTCACTCCACCGAGTGGAGGGGCGAAGATTGGATGGTTCCACTTTTTGGGCTCAAATTGAGGCTACTCTCACCCTTGCTGACGATGCGCATCGGATTGATGGGGTTCTGATTGATGTCACCCCAACCGTTGTGGCAGAAATGGAGCGAGAGCAACTCACCACTATTTTGCGCACACTGGTGGAGCACCTGCCTGAAGGCATCGTTCTGCTGGATGCATCTTGGCGAGTGGTGATGAGCAACGCGAAAGGGCGCGAAATTTTGTTCCAACTGGGATATCGGGAAGGGCTGCCGCTGGCGATGCTGGGTGGGCACCCAATTAGCGAGTTCTTCCAATCCAGCCTGCGAGGAGCACGACAAGATCTTTGCGTTAACAACCGCACCTACGAAGTCGCCTTCTATCCATTGCCAGACAATCAGTGGATTTTGGTGTTGCGCGATGTTACCGTTGAGCGGGAAATTCGCCGAAGGGCTCAGATACAGGAACGGTTAGCCGCCATTGGCGAATTGGCTGCCGGTTTAGTGCACGATTTCAACAACTTCCTTTCCAGCATCGTCGGCAACGCTGAGCTGATGGCGATGCGCCCTGATATGCCTTCAGAGGTGCGGGAATTCGCTAAGACGCTCATCGTCCAGGGAGAACGATCCGCCGCTCTCATCCGAAAGATTTTGGACTTCAGCCGCCGAACGGTCTCGGAGCAAAGCATTGTAGAACTTGGCTCTTTTCTGCAAGAGTGCCTTCAGTTTTTAAGCCGCCTCCTCCCCGAAACCATTCGCTTGGAGTTAGACATTTCCCCCGGCAGCCACTATGTCAGAGCCGATGTTGCTCAAATGCAGCAAGTTATCGCCAACTTGCTTGTCAATGCCCGTGACGCCATGCCCGAAGGGGGTGAGTTGCGGATAGGTTTGCGAAGGGTTGTCCTGTGCGAAGACTCCCAGCCACCGTTCCCTTCAATGGCGCCAGGCGAATGGGAGTTGATAACGGTCTCCGACACAGGCATCGGCATCGCTCCTGAGCATTTGCCCCACATTTTTGAGCCTTTCTTCACCACCAAATCTGACGGCACGGGGTTAGGGTTGGCGCAGGTTTACGGCATTGTCGTGCAACACGGCGGTTTCATTGATGTGCAGAGTGAGTTGGGGAGAGGCACAACCTTCTTCATTTACCTCCCCGCTGTTACGGGGGCGGTGGAAGAGCCGGCTAAGGCAGCGCAGCCGGAGGTTCCTTCAGGCGAGGGGGAGTTAATCCTGCTGACGGAAGACGAAGAAGGCGTCCGCCTCGTCGTCCATCGCATGTTGGAACGATTGAATTACCGCGTCCTCGCCGCTCGTGACGGAATAGAAGCCCTGCAACTTTACGAGCGTTACAAAGACGACATCGCGTTAGTGCTCACCGATTTGGTCATGCCCGAAATGAGCGGTGACCGTCTAATCAGCGAACTCCGTCGGCGGAACCCGAAAGTGAAGGTTGTGCTGATGACGGGTTACCTTCTAAGCGAAGAGCAGCAAATTTTGCGGATTCCCAACATCGTTGGTTGGCTTCAAAAGCCCCCACGCCTTTCCGCTCTCGCCAGAGCCATTAAAACAGCCCTCGGCGCTGAACCGTTGTCATCGCAGGACGAACGCCCAAGCGTCAGCAAGTAAGTCGTCGGGGATGGGAAAGTCGGTCACAGCCGTCTCCCCTAACCCCTTGGGGAGGGCGAAACGAACCAAACTTCCCTTGCGTTTTTTGTCCCGCTGCATGGTGGCGGTTAAAGTTGGGATGTCTGGTTCAGGAACAGGGGCGCTGACTTCCTTCAAGCGCGTCGGCAGTTCCAACGCCTGCAAAACTTCCGTTTGCGCATCCAGAACCTCTCGGTCGCACCATCCCAACCGCCACGCTAAATAGGCTTCAGCGGTCATCCCGATGGCGACGGCTTCGCCGTGCAGCAGGGCGTATTGGGTAGCGGCTTCCAACGCGTGCCCGAAAGTGTGTCCATAGTTGAGCATCATGCGCAAGCCCGTTTGCTCCCGTTCATCCAAAGCAACGACTTGCGCCTTTACCGCAACGGACCGAGCGATGATAACTCGCAAAGCGAGGGGGTGGCGGCGCAGGATGAAGTGGGCGTTCTCTCTCAAGTAACTCAACAGCGGCGGGTCTGCAATGACGCCATATTTCACCACTTCCGCCAAACCCGCGATAAACGGTCGGTCTGGCATTGTGTCCAAAGTCCGCAAATCGCATAGAACCAACGACGGTTGGTGAAAGGCACCGACGAGGTTTTTAGCGTGGGGCAAATCAATGGCTGTTTTGCCGCCGATAGCGCTGTCCACCATCGCCAACAGCGTGGTGGGCACTTGGATGTAAGCGATGCCGCGCATGTAGGTCGCAGCAACGAACCCGACCAAATCGCCCGTGACACCACCCCCAACAGCAACCATTGTCCCGTTGCGAGGCATCGCGTTTTCTGCAAGCCAATGCCACAAAGCGATGGCTTGCTCTATGCTCTTGCTTTCTTCGCCTGAGGGCACAGTCATCAGGTAGGACGAGGGACGAGGGACGGAAGGCGAGAGGTCGGCTCTCCCCAGTCGTTCTAAGCGGTCAAGAACTTTCTGCCCCCACTCGCGCACGCTTTCGTCGGCAACTATGGCAAAAGGTGGTTGCAAAGCAGCCGCAGCAACTAATTGCTCACAGCGGCTCAACAGGTCTGTGCCGATGACGACGGGGTAACTGCGTTCACCCAAGTTCACCGTGACAACATCGTCGTCGTTTTCCAGCGCGCGGACCCAAAGGAAAATTTGCTCAGCGATTTGCTCTGGGGTTTGGCGTTGGCAGCGGACGATGAATTGGGCTTGCGTGTAAAAGCGTTCCCGTTGAGTCAGCAAAGTGGCGATGCGCCAATAACGCTCAGTGAACCCTTCCAACAAAGGGCGGTCCCGCACCGTCGCTAAGCGCTCGTAAAGCACTTCGGTAGGCACTTGCAGGTAGAAGTTCACCGCTTTCGTCCGCAGCGCTGCCAAGTTTTCGGGGACAGTGGGCATCCCGCCACCTGTAGCGATGACGAGGCGCTGACGCTGCAGCAGTTCCGTCAGCAGTTCTTGCTCCGCTTTCCGAAAGGCGGCTTCACCTTCTTCGGCGAAAATTTGCGAAATGGGTTTGCCGAACCGTTGGGCAATAACTTCATCCGTGTCCACGAACTCATAGCCCAATCGTTGCGCCAAGACTTTACCCACAGCGGTTTTCCCGCTACCCATGAAGCCCCAGAGGGCAATCGGTTTTGCCACCATTCCGCTCGCTGCTTCTCGTCCCCCATCTCCCGTCCCTCGTCCCATGTGGAGTTGAGCGAAGGCAGCCAATACTTGCTTGGCGATAGGCACTGCAACTTCTCCCCCGTGCCCCGCTTCTTCCACCATCACGCACAAAGCGATGCGCGGTTGGTCAGCGGGGGCAAACGCGATGAACCATGCGTGGGTTTTGCGTCCCTTAATGTGCTGAGATGAACCTGTTTTCCCAGCAACGGTGATAGGCAAGTCCGCCAACGCGCGTGCCGTGCCACCGGGAGCGTAAACCGATGCCAACATCCCGCGCTTGACGGCTTCCCAAAGGGAGGGGGGAGCAGGAATTTGGTGTAACACTTGAGGGCGAATGCGCGCGGTCACACGCCCGTCGGGTGTGCGACGCTCCTTCAGTAGGTGGGGACGGTAGACAACACCGCTGTTGGCAACACAGCAAGCAACTAACGCCATTTGAAGCGGGGTGGCAGTGAGGTAACCTTGACCGATGGACAAATTGGCGGTATCACCGCCATACCACCGTTCACGGTAGCGATTTCGCTTCCACTGGGGCGTGGGGAGCACGCCTTTGATTTCACCCGGCAAGTCAACGCCCGTTTTTGCGCCCAAGCCCATCAGTTCAGCGACGCGGGCAAGGCGGGTGGGACCAACAGCAAGCCCTACGGTGTAAAAGTAGGTGTCGCAGGATTGACCGAGGGCATGAACGAAGTCTACCGTCCCATGTCGGCGCCAGCAGCGGAAGAAGCGGCGTCCCACTATGCGCCCACCCCCACAAGCGATGCGGGTGTTGGGTGTGGCTTTGCCATATAGGAGAGCAGCGACGGCGGTGATGACCTTGAAGGTAGAGCCGGGAGGGTGAGCACTCGCAATGGCGCGATTTTGGAGGGGGTGGGCTTTGTGAGAGATAAGCCATCGCCACAATTCGGGCTTGAGCCCTTTGCTAAACCAGTTGGGGTCAAAGGTAGGGGAAGACGCCATAACCAAAATCTCGCCGTTGCGCGGGTCTATCGCAACAACTGCGCCTCTTTGACCCTTCAGGGCGTTTTCCGCAACGGCTTGCAAGCGGGCATCCAAAGTAAGCACCAGTGTTTGCCCTGGTTGCGCCACTTCTCGGCGAAGGCGACGGATGGGGGCACCCCGTGCGTCCACCTCCATGATTTCTCGCCCGTGCTCCCCTTGCAAATAGCGGTCATAGACGCCTTCTATGCCCATTTTGCCCGTCCAGTCAAAAAGTTCCAAATCGGGGCGACGTCGCAATTCTTCTTCCGTGACCGCACCAACATGCCCCAAAACATGGGCAGCCAAAGAACCGTAGGGGTAGCGACGGAGGGGCTCCTCCAAGACGATGATGCCAGGCAACTCCCAACTCCGCTCCAAGACTCGCGACACGGTTGCAAAATCCGCACCAACAAGCAAACGCACAGGTTCAAATAGGGGGACTTTGTTGTGGCGGATTTTGTCAACGGCAGTGTCCAAAACCTTTTGGGGGATGCCCACCAAGCGGCAAATGACTTCAGGGTTGGCACTGTCGCTGGAAAATTCGGCGGGCAGTAAAGCGATGTTGAACGAAGGCTCATTGGTCGCCAAAACTTTTCCCGTTCGGTCTAAGATGACGCCCCGTGGGGCGCGGGTGACAATGGCGCGCAAGTAGCGGCTTTGGGCTTTCTCGCTGAAGTGCTTCCCCTGATGCATTTGCAGCCACCACAGCCGACCGCAAAACAGCAGCACCATGAAGAGAGTGAAGCCGACACCCGCCCTCCATCGCCACATCGGTAACACAGGGCGTTGCTCTTCTGCAGGCAGCGAATTGAAGGGACCATCAATTCTCGGTGGCGGAAACACTCCTGACATCCCCTTCCCCACGATGCTTCGGTGCCCACGCCCTTTCATGGGCGGAAAAGCAACTTAATCGGCAACAGGTGGTTCAGGTGGACGCTCGTTTTCTTCTTGTTGTCCCCCGTTCAAGTGTTGGGCGACGGATTGGAACAAACGCACCTTGAGGGCGATAGGTAAATGGCGGTCTACTACCAACAGCCATTGACCTTTGTAGCGGGCGAGCCCACTCTTCCCTCCCCATGTGCCCGACAAAATTTTCACGCCCGCTTCGGTCAACTGGCGACGCAAGGCTTCCAACTGTTCTTCTGGTGCGGTGCGTTTGGCAGCCATCTTCATCGCTCCGACGAAAGAGTTGTTGGCACAGGCTGCGGCACTTCACCCGTTAGAATAGCGCGCCGCAACTCCAAAATGGCTTTAGTGACATGGATGCCGCGAGGGCAAGCGTCCACGCAGTTAAAAGTAGTGCGGCAAGTGAACACACCGCCATATTCCGCCACGATGCGCAAGCGCTCCAGTGCTGCTCGGTCGCGGCTGTCAAAGACGAACCGATGGGCTGCTACCAAGGCAGCGGGACCAAGATACTCGCCGTTTGCCCAGAAAACGGGGCAACTGGTGGTGCAGCAGGCGCACAAGATGCATTTCGTCGTATCATCAAAACGCTCTCGCTCCTCTGGCGATTGCAAGCGCTCCGTTTCAGGTGGTGGTTCGTCGTTGATAAGGTAAGGCATCACCGCTCGGTATTTGGCGAAGAAGGGTTCCATGTCCACGATGAGGTCTTTGATGACGCGGAAGCCGCGCAAGGGCTCTATCGTGATGGGTTGCTTGAGGTCTTTGACCAAGGTTTTGCACGCCAGCCTGTTTTTGCCGTTGATGACCATTGCATCGGAACCGCAAATCCCGTGCCCACAAGAGCGACGAAAAGCGAGGGTGCCATCGTGTTCCTCTCGGATAGTGTGCAAGACATCCAGCACTCGGTCTGTCGGCTCCGCTTCCACTTCAAACTCTTGCCAGTAAGGTCGGCGGTCCTTTTCGGGATCAAAGCGCAAAAGGCGCACCTTGACCGTCATGGTGGCTGTTCGCTCCTTTCGCACCAAAAGTAATGGAACCGCACGGTAGGGGCACAGCATGACTGTGCCCTTACGATTTTAGCGTCGGATAGCCACGAGGGAACGAGCGTAAAGGGGTTCGGAGAGGCTGCTAATCACCACCGCGTTGTGGCGACCAGAAGCGTGAATGAAGAGACCGTTGCCAATGTAAATGCCGCAGTGGTCAATGCGATTGCCCTTAACCGCAAAGTAGAGGCGGTCGCCCGGTTGCAACTGAGAGATGGGGACAGGCAACCCCACTCGGGCTTGCTCAGCGGCAGTGCGAGGAAGACGAATCCCCCGCGAAGCAAACACTCGCTGAACAAAAGCGGAGCAATCCAACCCCTTAACTGGCGAGGTGCCCCCGTAACGGTAGGGGACACCCAAGTAGCGCATCGCTTCCGCTACCACCGCACTGTTGTCCCTCCCTGTCACCCCTCCGAAAGCCCGAACTAAGTCGTCCCAGAAGATGGCACGGTTTTCTTTTCGCAATGCCGATCGTGGCATCCAGCCTGTAGCACCGTTGATCATCAGCACCCCAAACCAACCCGTTCGTTCAGCAGTGACGATTAACTGAGTGCCCCTAACGACTTCGCTCCACACAGGTGCGTTAGAACGGGGGACGCTGCGGATTTTCGCTACAGGGGCAACCACCGTGCCCACATAGCCAAAAACGCGCGGGGCAGGAAGCACGGGAGGGCGCCGAAGCGCGACATTTTGCCTTTCCTTTGACGGTTGTGAAGACCCTGCGGAAGAGCGAGGGGGCGTTTCCATCCGTTGCTCCAACACGGGCACTATCAGCACTTGCCCGGGCGACAATCTCGCGTTTGGGGACAACTCGTTAGCGCGCGCCAAGGCGGTGACCGTTGTGTTGAAGCGTTGGGCAATGGTGCTCAGCGTGTCCCCTTGTCGGACGGTGTAAATCCAATAGGCACGCGCGACAGATGTGGGCGAAGGAGACTGGGGATCAGGGATTGAGGATCGGGAGGTGGAACTTTGAGCAGAGGCAGTTTTCGCCGCCTTCGTGGCTGCCGTTCCCTGCAGTCTTGCACTTTTGAGTTGTGGTTTCGTTGCTTGCTTTCCTGCCTCCCTTATCGGCACCAGAATGACTTCGCCTTGGTGCAGAGGTTGGTCGGCGATAAGGTTGGGGTTGGCACGGAGCAAGTCATCAACGGGGACATTAAATCGGTGCGCGATATCCACAGGGCGCTCCCCTTCTTGCGCGGTGTAAATGCGGTAAGCGACGCTCGTTTGCGCCCCTACCCTCATCGTCACCAACAGAGCAATGATGAGCACTATCGTGGTCATATGCTTTCGCTGGAAGAGAACTCGCATCCCCATCACCGACCTGCAGCGCCATCGTTGCGGTGTTTGATCGCACTTGTCGGCACTGCTGGTTTGATTGTCCAAGTTTGCAAGCGGATGTGCTCCAGCGTCCGTTGCCCTTCAAAGTCTGGTGGGAAAATCACCCAAGTGCCTTTGAACCGATAGTTGCGAAATTGTGCCTCGTTGGCAACGGGTGGCACCTCCATCGTTGGGTGCAAAGAGATAGACGCAGGCAGACGGTGATGGGTGCGCCAATACAACAAGGCACGGGCTGCCGCTTGCATGAAGGCGTTGGGACCAACTTCTTGCTGCCCCAAAGGGATGGCAGCAGGAACGCATCCCTTTTGACTGACCACCTCGTCCGCCCAAGCCGCTGCTTCAAGGAGTGCCGGCAACGGTGCCTCTCCCTGTGGAATTTCTGTTGGTGGCTGTCGTGGCGGTCCGAAAAGGGAGCGGACGAGCACTGTTGACGGTTCCTGCCCCATTTGCCCCAAGTGGCGGAGGGAACGAACGATGACACCAAATTGCTCTGCAGGCGAAAGGACATCGTTGTCAACGAATTGAGCCGTGAAGGCGGACACCCTCTCCGCCAGCGGCAGCACCTCTTTGAAAGGGAGCGATCGCAGGGGACGGGGGCGATACTCGGCAAAAAGTTGGCGGTAAGTCGTCAACTCTACCTGCGGTTGTTGAACCACCCAAGCGAGGAAGCGGTCAAAATCGCGCTGCAGAGCCGCTACCTCCTCAGGTGGGCGCAAAGGCGCGGGGCGCCATTGGGAACGGGGCAGTGCTTGCCCACCTCGGAAATTGACAGCGTCCCAAAAATCTGCTGCCACCAATCGGCAAGGATGAGTGAAGATGGTCAAGTAGCCACCATCGTGGGCGTCGCAAAGGGCTAAGAAGTCTGCCTGCATGCGTTGCAGTCGTTCTGAGGGCGACACATCAAAGTAGCGGTCAAAGGAGGTGTGATACTGCAAGAGTAGGTTGTTAGCGAACCAGAAGGGCTGTCCCCGCTGAGGTGCGAAGGGCGAATCGCAAAAGACAGGGATGTCCAAAAGCGCCATAGCCGCTGCCACTTGCGCACCCCAACTGTTGCCCGGCTTGCACCACGCTGAAGGGTGCTGCCTGAAGGTCTCCCGAAGGAAAGCAATGCTGCCAGTTTCCGATTGAAGGATGCACGCAATCCCATCCTCCCAACCGCATTTGTCCAACTGCTCTGCCCATGTAGGTGGCACGGAGTGCTTGTCGGAGTGGTAAGCAATTTCGTGGGCAGCAATGGCAGCGAGGACATCTTGCCGTCCCCATCGGTGCAATTGACGGACCAGTTCTCCTACGAGGCAGAAGCAAGCGGTGATGCCATGTTTGCGCATTACCTCTGCCCACCACTTCTCAGCGTCCGCAGCAGCGGGGGTGAGGAAGTCTTCGCTGTCAAAGGAAAAAATCAAGCGCACACCCATAATGCCCCACCCCAGCGAGCCCGGTCTCTCGCAGCACCTTTAACGCTTGCGGAACTGGAAGCCGCGACGGGCGCGCTTGTATCCGTACTTCTTGCGCTCTTTCGCTCGCGGGTCACGGGTGAGCAAACCGTAGCGGCGCAAGATGGGGCGCAGTTCCTCGTTCCAAACGACCAACGCCCGCGCAATGCCGTGCCGCAGCGCACCGGCTTGCCCGTGCAACCCGCCACCTTCGGCAGTGGCTTTGACATCAAAGAGCCCTAAAGTGTTGGTGACGCGGAGAGGACGAATGACTTCCTCGTAGAGGGAGATGCGGGTCACATAGTCCAGCAGCGGGCGGTTGTTCACGATGATTTGCCCTGTGCCACCGGGAATGAGCCAGACGCGGGCAACGGCTTCCTTTCGGCGCCCCGTCGCGTAAAAGCGGATTTCGCCCTTCGGCGTGATGTCCACTTTCCCTTCCCGCTTTTTCACAGGTTCGGTGGGCAGAGAGAGGGTCAAAGGCGGTTGGGAAAGGAGCGTTGTCGCTTCTCGGCTTTCCGTCTCCGTCCCACTTTGCTCTTGCACTCCTTGTTCTGCTACTTGGACAGTCTCCGTTGGCGTCTCTGGCGTTTCCGAAGATGGCTCGGAAGAGGTTGGTTCCGTTGGCAATGCCATCATCTCTTCAGTTTGCTCCATTGTTCCGTCAGCACCTCCCAATCAGTGCGTTGAAGGTTTCACTCACTCGTTTTCGGCACGGGCACTCGTGTGGGAGTTAAAGCGAGCGGTTGCGGCTGCTGGGCTTGATGGGGGTGATGGGGACCGCGATAGACCCGCAACCGCTTCAGCATCCGTGCCCGCAGGCGGTTCTTCGGGAGCATCTTGGACACGGCTAACTCAATAACGCGCTCAGGGCGATGCTCCATCATCCAGCGGTAACTGTAAGCCTTTAAGTTTCCCAGTCGTCCTGAATGGCGGTAGCGGAACTTTTGGTCTAACTTTCGTCCTGTCAGCCGCACTTTTTCGGCATTGACGACAATGACGAAGTCGCCGATATCCAAGTTTGGCTGCCATTGGGGCTTGTGTTTGCCCATCAGGATGCGAGCGATTTCGCTGGCGAGTCGCCCCAAAATCTGCCCTTCCGCGTCCACAACCCACCAGCGACGCTGGACAGTTTTGGGGTCAATCCAAGTTGTCTTGTTCGGCATGCACAAACCCTCCTTTTCACGGTGGCGACGGTGGCTCTATTCCTCGTTGGCGTAGCACCATCTCCATCAAGGCACGCAAATGCTGCATTTGCTCCTGCAAGTGAGCAATCTGCGTCTCCATCACATCTTGTCGGCTCCTCGTCTCCCGCAAAGCGTCCGTGAAGTCCAAACGGTCTAAAATCCGCTGCAAAACCACCTGCGTGTGCTGCTGCGCCTCTGTCAACTGGTGGATGGCTTGCCACACCTCCTTGAAGCGCTCGTCCACCTTAGCAAAGCGCTCGTCCATCTGGCGCTGCAGGGCTTGAATGAGTTCCCCATGATGCTGCAGCGTCACTTGAATGGCTTTCAGTTCCGGCACCAGCAAATCTTGAACGACTTGCCGCAGCGCCTCTACGAAACTTCTCGGGTTGTTAGGCGACTTCTTCTTCTGCTGTCGCTTGGGCATTCCCTCTCCCCTCCCTGCGTCCATATTTCACCGCCACCAAGCAAAGCCCATGAGCGGGTGCGGTTTTGCCGGCAGCGCTTCGGTCTTTTGCTTCAAGAATAGCACACATTTCCTCTGGCTGCCGCACCGCTAATCCTATTTCCACCAGCGTTCCGACAATGATGCGAGCCATGTGATACAGGAAGGCGTTGGCTTCCATGGTGATGGCGATAACGCCGTTGCGTTTGACAATAGCGATGTGCTTCATCTCCCGAACGGTTGAACCCAAGTCGCTTCCGCTGGCGTGAAAAGAAGCGAAATCGTGGACGCCGACAAGGAATTGGGCGGCTGTTCTCATTGCGCCGACATCCAGGGGTTGTGGGATGTGCCAAGCGAATCGCTTCAAGAGCACGGAAGGAGCAGGGCGGTTGTCAATCAGGTAGCGGTAGATGCGGCTGGTGGCATCAAAGCGAGGGTGAAAAGCTGGTGATACCTCCGCTGCTGCTTTCGCCACAATGTCTGGCGGCAAGAGACCGTTGAGGGCAAGGGGTAAACGCTGCGTCGGGATCGGGCAGTGGGTGTAGAAACTAACCACTTGCCCTTCCGCATGGACGCCAGCGTCAGTGCGTCCCGCTGCTTTCACTTGCACAGGATGACCTAACAAAATTGTCAAGGTGCGTTCCAGTTCCTCTTGGACAGTGCGCAACCCTTTTTGGCGTTGGAAACCGTGAAAATCGGTTCCGTCGTAGCCGATGACCAACTTAATGTGGCGCATGGTTTAGCACGCAAACGAGCGTCACTCCACAAGCATCAACACGGCTTCTTGCGCTGCATCGCCCCGTCGGATCCCCGCTTTGATGACGCGGGTGTAACCGCCGTTGCGGTCTTTATAGCGGGGGGCGATTTCCTTGAACAGTTTAGTGACCACTTGCCGCCGCAACGGGTTGGGGATGTATTCAGCGACCAGTCTGCGGGCAGCGACCGTATCTTCTTTTGCGATAGTGATCAACTTCTCTGCCAACCGTTGGGCGGCTTTCGCCCGCGTGTAAGTGGTCTCAATCTTCTCGTGCAAGAGCAGAGAAGCCACCAAATTGCGCAACAAAGATTTTCGGTGGGAAGGGTAGCGTCCCAGTAGTTTGTAGTCCTTCTTGTGCCTCACGGTCTACTCACCTCGCTCATCTCGTAAGAGGAACCCTAACTCATGTAGGCGGTCTATGATCAACTGCAGCGATTGCTCGCCCAAGCCAGAGACACGCTCCAACAGTTCCTCGCGGGTGTAACTGATGAGTTCCTGAACGGTAACGATGCCGTTGCGGCGCAAGACATTGACGATGCGGGTTGGCAACCCCAGGGTTTCCAGTGGGTCGCCAGTGATAGGGGGCGCTTCCCTCCCTTCCTGCTCCTCCACGCCCAGTTCTTGTAGGAAGAAGGGACGAGCCATGCTCAGGGGTTGTAGTAAGCGCAAATGTTCAATCAGCAGTTGGGCTGCTTCCGCCAAGGCTTGCTCTGGCTCAATGGCACCGTTCGTCCACAATTCCAAGATGAGGCGGTCGTAGTCGCTGCGAACGCCCACCCGCGTCGGTTCCACCACGAAACTCACCTTCTTGACAGGGGAAAAGATAGCGTCCACAGGAATTGTGCCCAGCGGCAACTTAGCGCGGTCTATCCGCTCCAAGGGCAAGTAGCCTTTGCCGACGCGGATGGTCAGTTGCATGTCCAAGAAGGCGTTCCTGTCGGTAAGGGTGGCGATGTGAACTTCAGGGTTTGCGACTTCAAAGCCGTAAGGCATCTGAATGTCTGCTCCCGTCACCTCCCCTTCCCCACGCACCTGGATGCGGGCGGAGTAGGGCATCCGAGGGTTGATGGTGGGGAGCGGGCGGATAGCCACTTCCTTCAGGTTCAGGACAATTTGCAGCACATCCTCCTTGACGCCGGGGATGGTGGAGTATTCGTGGGAGACCCCTTCAATCCAGACTTCAGTAATTGCCGCCCCCAGAATATCGTTGAGCAAGGTGCGGCGCAGCGCGTTGCCCAAAGTCGTCCCCATCCCCGGCTCTAAGGGAACGATTTCGTATTTTGCGTAGCGCGCTTCTCGGACTAACTCGCGAATTTGCGGCATCACTAACAACCGTTCCATTGCCAGCATCTTTGTCTCGCCTCCGTTGAGTCAGAGTGCGCCTTTAAGCGGCACAAAGCAGGGGCACAACATGCTGTGCCCTCTCTAACGGGAGTAGAACTCAACCACCAAGTTCTCATCAACAGGCACATCAATTTGGTCGCGGGTGGGCAAACTCAACACCCGTCCCGTGAAGGTGTTCACATCGCGGCTCAACCACGAAGGGACTGTCCAGTCCCCTCGGACGGTCACTGCCTTTTGGGTGTCGGGATTGTCACGCATCGCTTCTTTGATGCTGATGACATCGCCAGGTTCAACCAAGTAGGAGGGAATGTCCACCGTTTGCCCGTTGACAAGGACATGCCCGTGCACGATAAGTTGGCGGGCGTGGTTGCGGGAGAGGGCGAAACCCAAGCGGTAGAGCACATTGTCCAGCCGTCGCTCCAAAATCTGGAGGAAGTTCTCGCCCGTGTTGCCGGGCATTTTCGTTGCCATCTCAAAATAGCGGATGAACTGCTCCTCCCGCACATTGTAGATGCGGCGCAGTTTTTGTTTCTCTCGCAGCCGTTTGCCATATTCGGTTTGTTTGCGCCGCAACTCCCCATGTTGCCCTGGGGGCTGACGGCGGCGGTCCAAGATGCACTTGGTCACGCACTTTTCGCCCTTCAAGAACAGTTTCACGCCTTCTCGGCGGCACAAGCGGCAAACAGGACCGATGTAACGACCCATGAGACCTTTCGCCTCCTTGTTGACTTAAACGCGGCGACGCCCCGCCGGACGGCAACCGTTGTGGGGCGTGGGCGTAATATCTTTGATGGTGCCAATTTCAAAGCCCATGGCTTGTAGTGCGCGGACAGCCGTGTCACGACCAGGTCCAGGACCCTTGACGAAAATGTCTAACTTCTTCACCCCCATGTCTTGAGCCCTTCGCCCAGCCGTTTGAGCGGCTAACTGGGCAGCATAAGGGGTGCCTTTCTTCGTCCCTTTGAACCCAACCGTTCCACCGCTTGCCCAGGCTATTGTGTTGCCTTGCGGGTCGGTGATGGTGACAATCGTGTTGTTGTAAGTGGACTGAATATGGGCAACGGCGTGGGTGATGACCCGCCGTTCCCTTCGCCGGCGCTGGGCGCGCCGTGCTGAACGCTTTTGCGCCATCCCAAAACACCTCCGTAGTCAGTAGGCGTAAGTATGCCACTTCTCCCGCTTCAGTCAAGTTATGAGCAAATTCCGCTCCGCGCTCCTTTTTTCACGGGTTGTGATTAGCCTTTCTTCTTGGAGCGCTTGCCTTTCTTTGTTCCGACGGTCTTGCGGGGACCTTTGCGGGTGCGAGCATTGGAGCGGGTGCGTTGCCCTCTCACGGGCAACCCCGCCAAATGGCGGCGTCCCCGATAGCAGCCGATGTCTATGAGCCGCTTAATGTTCTCAGCAACTTCCCGCCGCAGGTCACCCTCCACCTTGTAGTTGCGCTCAATGTAATCGCGCAACCTTGCCAGTTCCTCGTCGCTTAACTCGCCCAGTTTCCGCATGGGGTCAATCCCCACTGCCTCGCAGGCTTTGATCGCCAATGTCCGACCAACGCCGTAAATGTAGGTCAACCCAACGAACAATCGCTTGTTGTCTGGAATTTCCACACCGGCAATGCGTGCCACGCAGGCTCACCTCCCTTCACTTTCCTTGCCGTTGTTTGTGCTTCGGGCGCTCACAGATGACATAGATGCGCCCGCGTCGGCGGACAATCTTGCACTTTTCGCACATCTTTTTCACCGATGGTCGCACTTTCATCCGACTATTCCTCCTTCAGCCATCTGGAAGGTGCATTCTCCTGATGCGCCGATTTTTTCGGTTCGTTAAGAGACGCACCCTCAGCCGATTTTCAGTGCGCCGGAAGACGCATCCTCCAGCAACCATCGCTTCGCTGCCATCATCGCATCCGATAGACGATGCGACCGCGCGTGGGGTCGTAGGGCGAAATCTCCACTTTCACCCGATCCCCAGGGACGATGCGGATGAAATGGACGCGCATCCGTCCCGAGACATGAGCAATCACTTCGCGCCCGTTTTCCAAGAGAACCCTGAAAGTAGCGTTGGGCAACGCTTCCTTCACGACCCCTTCCATTTCAATGGTTTGCTCTTTGGGCATCTCCTTGCTCAACCCCTTGGTGCGGAAGCCTGCGACCACATGGGACGCAGAGCACAGACGAGTAAGGACACGGCTTTTTCCTATCTTCCCTCAGCGATCCATGCGCCAAAGGTCATCTTCGCCATTGGGACCAAGGGTCAAGATGATAGGTTCGCCGTCCAGCCCAATGGCAACAGTGTGCTCAAACTGAGCGGCTAAACTGCCGTCCTCAGTCACAACCGTCCACTTATCCGCCAAAACTTTAACACGGTAATCGCCCGCTGTCACCATCGGTTCAATAGCAAAAGTCATCCCGGGCATCAACGCGATGCGTTTGAGCCGAGGTTCGGCGAAATTGGGGATTTCGGGTGCCTCATGCAGGAAGCGCCCGACTCCGTGCCCAACCAAATCGCGAACAACAGAGAACCCATGTCGCTCCACCCAGTCTTGAATGGCAGCAGCGATGTCCCAGACAGTGTTTTGGGCTCTGGCTTGTTGGATGCCCTTGTAGAGCGCTTCAGCAGTAACCCGCAGCAATTTCCGCGCCAGCAGGCTGATACGCCCCACTCCCACGGTGATGCCTGTGTCCACATGGACACCTTTGTAGAACACGCCCAAGTCAATCCCCACGATGTCGCCCTCTCGCAAGGGACGGTCAGTCGGGATGGCATGAACGACTGCTTCGTTCACAGCGATGCAAGTCGCTGCAGGATAGTTGCGGTAGCCTTTGAAAGAAGGCACAGCACCCATAGAGCGGATGGTTGCTTCAGCGATAGCGTCAATCTCTTTCGGCGTCACCCCCGGCTGTGCCGCTTCCTTCGCGGCTTTTAGTGCGTAGTAGGCGATGATTCCTGCTTCCCGCATTCGGGCAATTTCTTCAGGCGACTTCAAAATCACTTTCGGCGGGATGGAGCGGAGCGCTGAACGGGTCATGGAAGCCTCACCTGTTTCAGGCGCTGATAAACCTCGTCGGGAGCACCAGAGGAACTAACCTCCACCAGCATCCCTTTGGCTTGGTAGTAATCAACAACGGGTGCCGTTTGTTGGCGGTAAACCGCCAGTCGTTGGCGAATAACTTCCGGCTTGTCATCGTCTCGCTGGATGAGCGTAGCGCCACACTCGTCGCATTTCTCGTCCTCTTTGGGCGGCTTTGACTTCAGGTTGTAGATGGCTTGACAATTGGGACAAACCCGTCGGGCAGATAAACGCTCCACAATTTCCTCGTCGCTCAGGTTAAGGAAAACAGCCCCTCTCACCCGCCATCCCAACTTTTGGGTCATCTCGTCCAACACACGGGCTTGTTCCAATGTTCGCGGGTAGCCGTCCAGAAGGAGCGGTCGGTCAGCGCTGCGCAACACTTCTTCCACGATTCCGTGCATGACTTCGTCAGGCACCAGCAACCCCTTTTCCATGTAGGCTTTGGCTTGGATGCCCACAGGGATTTGTTTTTGGACGGCTTCCCGCAGCAAATCCCCGGTGGCAGCGTAGCGCCAACCGTTCTCCTCCGCCCACCGCTGTCCGTGCGTGCCTTTTCCTGCTCCCGGTGGTCCCAGCAACACAATCACTTCTTTTGCGTTCGTCATCGTTCGTCCTCCTCCAAAGCAAAGGCTTCGGGATAGGGCGGGATATCTGTGCTCTTCCCAACCATAAGCAGGGGTCACTTGATGAAGGTCTCATATTGCCGTAGAAGCAGTTGGGCTTCCAGTTGCTTCATAGTCTCCAAAGCGACGCTGACTGCAATTAAGACTGAGGTGCCGCCCACCAGACTGAACTGGGTTCCGGGAATGCGCGTTATGGAGGGAACGAGGAACTCCATCACCGCCACAATGGCGAGGAAGAGGGCACCAATGAAGGTTATGCGACTTGCCACGCGGTCTATGTATTCCACCGTTTGCTGCCCTGGTCGGATGCCTGGGACAACGCCTCCCCATTTGCGCAGGTCATCGGCAATCTCGTCAGGGCGGTAGATGATCGCCGCGTAGAAGTAGGTGAAGACGATGACCATGAAGCCATAGAGCAGCAACCCAAACCAGCCCCCACCAGGGGTGAACCAGTGCTGAATTACTGAGCGCACTTGCACCATGTCAATGGTCCACCCGACGAAGGGGATGGTCAGTTTGAGAGGGAAGAAGGAGACGAGAGTGACGGGGAAACTGACAATCGCCAAAGCGAAGATGATGGGGATGACACCACCGATGTTCACGGGCACGGGAAGGTAACTGGTCACGCTGCCCAATCGGTTCCCCACCATCCGCCGGGTGTAGGTGACAGGGATGCGCCGTTGGGATTGCTGGATGTAAACGATGAAGACGAGAGTAAAGCCGAAAAGGGCAAACAAAAGAATCACGCTGCCCCATGGAATCCCACCAGCAGCCGCGCTACCAATTACTTGCGCCAACTCTCCAGGCAACCGCAAAACAATGCCTGCAAAGATAATGATGGAAATCCCGTTTCCAATGCCTCGTTCGGTGATCAATTCGCCCAGCCACATCAAAAATGCAGTTCCCGCAATCATGGACAAGATAGCCCATGCCCGCTGCCAAAGGCTAAGGTCGGAGGGTAACACGGTGCCTCCGCCGGGGAGTGGGGTGCTCATGAACAAGGTCAAGTAGCCAAAGGCTTGCAGGAAAGCGGAAACAACGGTGAGGTAGCGGGTGAGGCGAGCCAGTTTGCGCCGCCCCCATTCCCCTTCCTTGCGCCACTCTTCCAATTGCGGGAAAGCCGCTGTGAGCAATTGCACGATGATGCTGCCGTTGATGTAAGGGATAACGCCCAAAGCGAAGATAGAGAACTTGCGCAGCGCGCCGCCCGTGAACATGTTGATGAGACCGAAAAAGGGACCAGCGCCGGCGCCTTCGGTGAAAAATCGCTCAATCCCGCTCGTGTCTATGCCGGGGACAGGGATGTGGGAGCCGAAAACATAGACCGCTAAAGCGAAAAGCAGAAACCGAAAGCGCCGCTGTAAGTCTGGCACCTTGAGCGCGGTCAAGGCGTTTTGGATAAGGTTGGTCCCTCGGTCAGGGCGCACAATCATGATTCAATCACCACTGCTTTGCCGCCTGCCGCTTCAATTTTGGCTTTGGCAGACGCGCTGAAGTGATGGGCATAAACGGTCAACGGCTTCGTCAACTCCCCATCCCCTAACACCCGAACGCCGTCTTCCACATCGTCAACGAGGCGGCGCTTGAGGAGTTCCTCGGGCGTCACCACTTCGCCCGCCTCAAATTTTGCCTCTAACTGCTTGACATTGACGATAGCGTAGTGTTTGCGGAAGGGTTCAACGGGCATCGCTTTTTTGCTTTCGCCCCGAAGTTTGGGCACTCGCTTGTAGAGGGGCGTTTGACCGCCTTCAAACCACGGGGAAACATTTTCGCGGGCTTTTTGCCCTTTCGTCCCACGCCCAGCGGTCTTCCCTTGCCCTGCGGCAATGCCGCGTCCCACTCGCTTCTTCCGCTTTTTCGCTCCTGGTGCCGGTCGGAGTTCGTGGAGCATTACCATGTCAATTCGTCCCTCCTTCGCCAGACAACTCACGCCACTGGACCAAGTGGGCAACTTTGCGAATCATCCCACGCACGGAAGGATTATCGGGCAAGGTAACTGTTTTGCCGATGCGGTTAAGTCCCATGGCTTTCACCGTTGCTTTCTGGTCTTTTGGGCAGCCGATAGGGCTACGCACCAAGGTCACTTGAAGAAGGCGCTTGCTCGGCATGTTGTTCAATCCACCTCCGCAGTTTGCGAGGGATGGGTAAATCGCGAACGGATTTGCCTCGCATGCGGGCAATTTCTTCGGGTGTCCGCAGCCTCTGGAGAGCATCTAAAGTGGCTTGGACGACATTGATGGGATTGCGGGAACCGAACACCTTGGTGAGCACATTGCGGATACCCGCTAACTCCAAAACAGCGCGAACGGGCATGCTGGCGATAACGCCCGTTCCTGGTGCTGCTGGTTTGAGCAACACCCTCGTCGCTTTCGTTTCGCCCCACACCTCGTGGGGGATGGTATCGCCCAGCATGGGGACGGTGATGAGGTGGCGCTTGGCTTTCTCAGCGGCTTTGCGGATGGCTTCGGGAACGCCTAAGGCTTTTCCGATAGCAGCGCCCACTCGTCCATGGCGGTCGCCAACGACCACCAGGGCTCGGAAGGACATGCGCTTGCCACCCTCCATCACGCGTGCCACCCGCTGAACCTCAATTGTTCGCTCCTCAAAACTGACATGTTCCCGTAGTTCCATTCGTTGCGCCCTCCTTCAGTCATCATCGTGGGAGGTCGTCTTAAAACTCCAGACCGGCTTCACGAGCAGCATCGGCTAAGGCTTTGACGCGCCCGTGATACTTGTGCCCACCTCGGTCAAAGACGACCTTCGTGATGCCCAAAGCCAACGCCCTTTTGGCAATGAGTTTGCCAACTTCAATGGCTTGTTGAGTTTTTGTAAGCCCCTGTAGCCGTCCCCTCAGTTCCTTGTCCAAAGTGGAAGCGGCGCAAAGGGTTCGTCCCGTCGTGTCGTCAATGATTTGCGCGTAAATGTGCTTGAGGCTGCGAAAGACCGAGAGGCGGGGACGATCGGGAGTCCCCATTACCCGCTTGCGAATTCGCCAGTGGCGACGGACGCGTTTCTCCTGTCGGGTTTTATACTTGACAGCCATCGCTCCATTCCCTCCACATTCGGGAAGTTGAGAGGCAACCGCAAGGGGTGCCCCTACTTGCGTCCTTTCGCTGCTTTGCCAGGTTTAAGCCGGACAACTTCGTCAGCATAGCGGATGCCTTTCCCTTTATAGGCGTCAGGAGGGCGAATAGCGCGAATGCGAGCAGCGGTGTTGCCCACTAACGCCTTGTCAATTCCGTGAACGAGGATGCGAGCACACAGGTAATCGTTCTGCGGGCTGGCGGTCTGCGGCTGCACTTCAAAAGTGATGCCTTCTGGGGCATCAAAGACGACTGGATGGGAGAAACCAACATTCAGGATGATTTGCGTTGGCGATTTCTGCTCCACCCGATAGCCCATCCCGCGCACTTCTAACACTTTCGTGAAGCCTTTGCTCACCCCTTCCACCATGTTGGCGATAAGGGAACGGTAAAGCCCATGAAAGGCGCGGAACTGTCGGTGGTCATTGGGGCGCTCCACATAAATGAACCCGTTCTCCACCCGCGCCCTGATTTGCGGGTGGATGGTCTGGGACAACTGTCCCTTCGGTCCCTTGACAATCACGGTGTGGTCTTCTACGGTCACTGTAACGCCTTCTGGGATAGGGATAGGTTTTCGTCCAACCCGCGACATGGTTTTTCGCCTCCGTTGCTACCAGACATAGGCAAGGATTTCGCCACCAATTCCCCTGCGGCGAGCCTCGCTATCGCTCATAACCCCTTGATTGGTGGACAGGATAGCAATCCCCAATCCCGCCATCACGCGGGGGATTTGATTCTTGCGAACATAAAGGTGTCGCCCTGGTTTACTCACCCGCTTGATCCCCGTGATAGCAGGTCTGGGTGGTCGCCCTTCCAAGTAACGCAGTTTGATGACCAAAATCCCTTGCTTCAGCACGCCCCGCTTCTTGGGATGCTCCAGTAATCGCTCATCAAACAAGCGCTTTAAAATGCGCAGGGCGCGCTCGCCTTCCCGCGTGACATTGATACCACGGCTCCGCAGAACATTCACCAAGTCATAATCGCGGCTTTTCAAGAAAGGCGCGACAACCAGTTTTCGTTCCAGGGCTTGGTCAAGGAGTTGCAGCCCTTTGGCTAAGTCTTGCTCGGTGATGACATAGTGATCTGCGATGTAGCCTTCTCGCTTGAGGACTTCCGCCACTGCCCTTCTGAACTTTGAAGCGGGCATCCAGACCTCTTCGTGCCCAGCGCGATAGGCATTGCGGATGCGTGTGAGCATGTCACCGATCGGGTCGTTGACGACAGGCATTTTCTCCCCTCCTTAAGTTAAGGACACGGCAAGCCGTGCCCCTACCAACTGGCTTTGCGGACACCTGCGATAAGTCCTCGGCTGGCTAATTCCCGAAAGCAGATGCGGCACAAACCGAAGCGGCGGATGTAAGCGCGCCCGCGTCCGCAGCGTTGGCAGCGATTCTTGCGCCGCACCCGAAACTTTGGTTCTTTCATGAACGCTTTCACGATGTGGCACTTTCGCGGCATCTCCTCAGCCTCCTTCAACTGCTGCCAGCAGCACTGCTGTCCCTCAAAGGGAAGCCCAACTCCTTCAACAAGGCTGCCGCTTCCTCGTCCGTTTCTGCCGTGGTCACGATAGTGATGTTCATTCCCCGAACTCGGTAGACATCGTCGTAGGTCAGTTCTGGGAAGATGAGTTGTTCGGTGATGCCCAAGTTGTAGTTCCCGCGTCCGTCAAAAGCGTCTGGCGACAACCCTTTAAAGTCGCGAATGCGCGGCAGAGCAGCGTTGATGAGACGGTCCAAAAAGTCCCACATCCTGTCACGGCGCAAAGTCACGGTCACGCCGATGGGTTGCCCCTTGCGCAACCGAAAGCCTGCAATGGCTCGTTTTGCTCTCCTGACAACAGGGCGCTGCCCTGTGATAAGGGAAATCTCTCGGACGGCAGATTCAATCGCACGAGCATCCTCTTTCCCTTCCCCCACGCCGACATTGATGACCACTTTTTTGATGCGGGGCACTTCCATGATGTTCTTGTAGCCGAAGCGCTCCATCAACTTCGGCACCACTTCTTGCCAGTAGCGTTGCTTCAGTCGGGGCACATACTTTCCGTTAGTGGTTGGTTGTGCCTCCGTTTTCAGGGCTTCTTTTTCCTTCCGAGCCATAAAGGTCACCTCATACCCTCGTTACACCGTTGCTTTAGATGGGATCCACAACCTCACCGCACCGCTTACAGGCGCGCACTTTGCGCCCGTCTTCCAAAAA
>FWWL01003962.1_pt1 | contig 25865 bp, 28 predicted proteins | sample 2228331 | NCBI WGS metagenome assembly FWWL01 (sample SAMEA103939775, study PRJEB20133) | metagenome | reverse complement strand
AGAAAAGAAGCAATAAATTTAATTCAAACAGACCCGGAGCTAAACTCAACTCCACTGCTAAAACAGCGCCTTGAAGAATTTAGACAAAAAATCCATCTGGAATAACAATAATAAAAATTTTTATTGTTTTCTTAACTTTGGCGTAGTCCAGAATCCTAGATATCTACCAAACATCAGTCTTGTTTGAGCATCAATCGCAGGAACAGTCGAAAGAAAAACAATGGTGAAAGGAAGCAAAAACCACTGCAGTACCATCAACACAATTTTCCATCTACCAAAAGAAGGCGGGCGGGGTGGAAGCAATGCTATTGAAATAATAGATGATGTCACCAATCCAATCATAGCAATTGTCATTAGCCATTTTGTAATTTGAGGTAGTGAAAATGAAAGTACGCTTTGGAAAAATGCTTGATCTTTTCCGATCAAAAGTGGGAGCCATCCTAGGAAAAAAATCAGAATTGAATTTGTAGCCCAGGAATGAAAACCTTCAATAATTGAAAATGCTTGCTCAAATTTCTTCCGCCATAAAATATTTTTATTTTTTGAAAGACCATAAAGAAGATAGGGAATATTTTCTACTCCATACCCCCATCTTCTTTGTTGTAGATACTGATTCTTAAGAGTTTTCCAAAATGACCCTGCAAAATTAGCATCCATCGCAACAGGAAAATGCAACGGCACAACTTGCCAATCCCCATCATAAAATAGCCAACATTGATAAAAGATCCTTGAATCTTCTGACACAACATTTTTCTGCCAAAAACCAATCTCGATCAGAGCCTTAAGCGGCATTGAGTGGGAAGAAAAAGTAATTAATCTTTCTGGCCTTGATTGTTGCATCATTTGCCAAAATGTTGAAGAAAATCCAATCACCCTTGCAAAACTAGGAGCGTACCAAATATTGTTTATAAAAAGCGGTATAGGCTGAAAACTTGATCGAAGCGGTTTTTGAGAAGTCAAGTAATAATAAGTCAAACATTCAAAAAAACCCTTAAATACCGTTGTATCAGCATCAAAAACAGAAACAATAACATTCTCGGGGGGAATTTTGTTTGGTTGAATGATTTTTTCTAATGCCTGCCTTCCTGCCCAAGCTTCATTTGACCCTTTTCCAGGAATCTCTCCGGCAATACCATCTGGATGAAAAGTTACTAGAAAATAAGCAAATTTTTTTGCAAACTCCTTTTTTATTTCATTAACTGTTTTCTTTAATTCTTCTCCTCCTCGTTCTTCTGCTGCAATTACCATAATTAGGCGCTCTTTAAGATAACCCGAACTAAGAATTGCCGAAATAGATTCGCGAATAATGTTTAGCGGCTCTCTAAATACAGGAATAATTACCAAATGCCAAATATCCTGCCATGATTTAGCACTAACACCAGCGGCATTCGCTCTTTGATAATCTTCCGGTCCTAACTCCTCTAGTTCTTTCTTCCAGTCCCTTGCAAGATTTTTTTTCATAATTTTAAAACTGCTACGAAGATGCAAAGAAAGATAGACTGTTTTCAAAAACCAATACAAGTCAAAAATGATAATAAAAATAGCGGCATATGCTGGAAACCAACGACTTGCTGCAATCATTGCAAAAAATGTACTCCAGCAAAGCGCTCCAGGAAGAATTTCAAAAGCGCGATATTTTATTATTTCAACTTTATTTTCGGCATCAATTGCTCTTCCTATTTTAAGATAATGTTTTTGCTCCATTATTTTGAGTATAACAAAATACGCCCGAGTTTGTTTATAGCAAACTCGGGCGCAAAAATTTTATCTAATTTCGCCTTGACTATTTGCAGAAAGAGTAGTTTTCTTCTCATTTACTTCAGTAATCAATTTAACCGGACCTTTCCAAAGACAAGATGCGATCTGACTAACCACCTTTTTTGCGTCTTCCAGTTCAAGATCTCTGCCATCAAAAAAATGAGACATTAAAAGCGTATTATCTGCTTCAACCCCAGCATATAGAATTAGTGGAATAGAATTTATAGGAAGGTTAGAGATAGTTGAGTTTTTAATTTTCCCCCAATCATCAGGAGAAGCTTTATTGGCATAAATGATTTTGCGCAATTGATAATTACTATCAAATTCAAACCAAGCCAAATTCGCTTCTGCTCCAACTTCCTGAGTAAGGTATCTCTCAAAAAATGTTACATCTGTTTCCTCTGATCTTACAGCAAAAAGCTTATCTTCACCAAATCTATTTGCTATATCTCTCCAAATAAGCATCCCCAAGTTATAAGGATTAAATCCAAGCATTGGCTGATCCGGAGGAGAGGTTAGAACTGAATGAAAACGCAAAGCTCCATCTTTAACATCATATGGCAGGATGCTGGAGCGAAAAATAAATTCTGTTTCCCAAAAACACGCCCAACCCTCATTCATAGTTTTTGTCTGAAGATAGCGGAGTTCTTCTTTTGCCTCATCATTCACTATAAGTATAAGCTCTCTTTCCCAATCCTCTAGGCGAGGGTTTTCTGCAAAAAATTCCAACCACATCGGGCTTGACTGACGAATACCGCTACGATGATGCATTACAGTTCGAGCTGCATCGAGAACTCTTTCAACATTTTCTTGACCAAATCTATTTTCTAATTCTTTAATTCTTTCGTATCTTAAAACACGAAGCGGCAAAATATAGCAAGGGTTGGAGTCTCGAAATACAATGTTGTTGCGGAAGAAATCATTATGACCATAAACATGCCCAATCACTAATGCCAACACATCGGTTGCAGTATTTTCAACAAGATATGCTATACAGGGATTTGAGTTAATTACAAGCTCATAAATCACAAATAGCTCGCCAAAAGCCTCTACTTTGCGCAACCACTGCTGATATGCCTTTCCGTATCCCCAGTGAAGGTATTTAATTGGACTACCATCGCGTGCATAAAGCACAGCCATTTCCTCCTTGTTAACCCATCGAAAAACCTGTGGCCAGAAAGAAAGTCCAAGTTCTTTTGCGATTGATTCCATCTCTACAGCGGTTCTTTCAATCAATTCTTTTTTATCGCATCTCATCTTGCTCCACCTCCCACTCGCGCTCGAAAATTGTATTTAACACCCTTCTTGCCTCAGTAGGCGTATATCCAAGTACTACCTGTGCTACAACTAAATTTCTCCGTCTCTTAGATAAAGCCTCAAGCTGCCGATAAAGAGAACTAGTAGAACCCAAAATAGTTGGTATTTCAATATAGACAAAAAGACGAGAGACATCAAGAATTTTTTCAATGAGGCTGACTACTAACTGATTGTCGTTTTCTTGGTTCTCACCATCAGACACATACAATCCATAAATATTCCATTCATCAGGACTATGATATCTAGAGATCATCTCTAACATCAGCTTCAACGAGGATGACATTAATGTTCCTCCAGATGAACTTCTGCGCTTGAAGAAAAACTCAAGCTCACTTTCTTCTTCTGCCTCGGTAGTATGGACAATATATCTTGCCTCAAATTCGGGAAAGCGGCGTTCACGATAAGCACAAATATAAGTAAATAACACCCTACACATTTCCTCTTTGACCCCGGACATAGAACCGGACACATCGCGTAAACAATACTGAACTGCCTTTGTCCCCTCTTCTTCTTTTTCAAATTTCCAATAACGAAGATCTTTCTCAGTAAAAGGGAGGTTTGCCCATTCCTCTAAAATTTTCTCTGCTTCGTTGTTAGTTGATTCTTGAAAAAGACGCTCTAGACGCTCTCTAGAAGTTGCTCGCTTTGCAAGATGACTAGGAACTCCTTTTTTCTTAAGACCGCTTAATCTCCTTTCTTTTCTTCTAACTAATGGTCCAATCTCGCGCTCAAGCGGCGGAGGAAGCTGCCAACGCTCAAAAAGCATATCGCGAAGTAGCGAACGATCAATTTCATATTCATCATATTCTTTTTCTCCTGGTTCTGTTCCGGCAAGATGACCTCCTTTTTGTAATTGTCTTGTCCCTTCTCCTGCACTACTATCAACTAACTGGCCAGACCCTTCTTTCTTCGGGCTTGCAAATCTAAAACGAAATTCCTTAACTCCTTGAATCCTGACCACAACGGTGCGATTGGGATCTCCTCTGCCTTTTCCAATTAATTCCACGCTCTCTAGAATCTCCCAAAGTCTCTCATGCAGCACCTTTCTTAACTTTCTTTCGTAGCGGTTTAACTCTTCAGAAATATCAAGCGGTCCTAATCTATCATCAGAAAAAACGGGCATTCTTTTTCCCTCCTTTCTGCAATTTTTTTGCAAAGAGCTACGCTTTAAATAGTAAATGCCCCCCACCTGTATTGCAAGTGAGGGGCAAAGTTTATAATTATTAAATAACATTAGTATTCAGAAAGTAATCTAGAACTAGTGGAGCGGTTAACTCGGTATACCCCAAAGATTTCATAGCCTCAATTAGCCGCTGATATTCTTCTTTTTCGTTTTCAGTTGCATCCTCTACATTCCTCACCCTGCCAACTAGTCTCATAAATTCTCGAAATGCACATTCCTCAAATGCCCTTGCACACTCAAATCCAAGATTCTGATAAGTAACTTCTCCACTCTTTTCTTTTTCTGCCCAATAAAGCTGAAGCCTTGATTTCCTAAATTCTTTTACATTTCTTACTCCACCTTCAATATTTTTCTCAACCCAGGAAAGAAATTCTTCATCAGCTTTTTGGGATAATTTATTGCCAAGTTGCTGCTCATACCACAATTCGCAATTGCGGATATAATTTAAGAAGATCGCATTGGTAAGCTCAACTAGATTAGGAATAAGTATTCTTCTTAATTCTTCCGAAAGTTTAGTATTATATCTGTCCTTAAGTAGTGGAATATAACTTAGTACACCCTTCTTCCACTCCTCTCCCAGACTTTGCGACCTGACAACTTCCTCCACCATTTGCGGCAAAAGATCAAATGCATCAGCCGGAATAATAGGAATCTTCTTGATCTTAACAAAGTTATCGCTATTGAGCATGCCGGATTGTGCGCGCTTAATATAAAACAATCTTTCAAACAACTTCATCTCTTCCCGAAATGATATTGCCTCTTCCAAACCATCCTCAGGATGTCGCACATCTTTAACAGTCAACTCTCTATTCTTTGCATCTATTACTCTTTTGCCATCCAAAACCTCAAGCTTTTGAATAGGAGAGATTTCTGGAATATTGCGATATCGTGAAAGTACCGCAAGAGCAGCAACGGTCTCCATTGTATGCGGAGCAATATCAAAAAGCTTCCTGCATTTTTTGGTGTTTAGTCTGGATTCAAGAAGACGAACCTCTTCTGAAAGAGATAGATTATATCTAAAATACTTCACCACAAAACGTCGCATCAAAGCTTCATTTCTCGCACCCTTTGCTCGGAACTTATTGTATTCCTCCCAGTTAGAATGGCCAATAATAAGCACATTTACTGAGACATTACCGTGAGAGCCCGGAAGAGGTACAGTTTTATCTTGGGTAGCGCCAATAAGAATTTTTAGCGGACGCCTAGGCCTCTTAAAAATTTCCGGAAACTCAATAATTCCCTGGTTAGCTCTGTTAAATGCTCCATCTAAAGTAAGCACCCTAACATCGGACTCGGAACGATAAAGCGGAATCTTAGCAATGTCGATCTTCCCTACCAAAGGACTGATGTCAAGATCATCCTCATCTGTCAGAGGAACTTCAAAATATCCTGTGTTAGATCGCTTGGAAAACTCAGCTCTTTCAACCGGGTAGTCTTCAAGTGCAATTGGACTGCCTGCCGGAAATCCATCTTTGGCCCAGGGTAGGGGCTCCCCGTTTGGCAATCTTATATCAGGCCATCCCCTAAGAAGACGCTCGCGACATACCGGACAAATATCACTCTCGATCCTAATTCCTAATTCTTTAAGTCTGCGTCTAATTTTCACTGCTGAATCAGGCAAAGCAGCTACAGCTTTTTCTTCAGCAGCATCATCCAATAAAGGCCGAAGATGACGCGGAAGAAGAGATAATGGATGATCATTGTGAGGACAACCGTATAGTCTCCAAAGGGGTCCCGATTCCTCAAGAATTTTAATCAAGCGGTCAACAAAACGCGACTTCCCAGAACCGGTCGGTCCAATAAGTACTAATGCTTGCAACTCTGCTTCTGACGTTCCTGGTAAAACCATAGGGCCATGAAAATAAGCAACTATCTCATCAATCACATCAGCAATCCCAACAAAATCTTCAAAAGCAGAATAGATTGGCAGCACTTTATTTTTTTCAAGACCGTATAGATTTGCAAGAAAAGGATTCGTCTCGTAACTAACATAGTTTACTCCTCTTGAAACAATGGCATGATACAGTCTCTCATGAACAGTAGTAAAATAATGCTCAGTTCCAGATTCAAGTAGTGCTAGATATTCTGCAAACGGGATAATCCGCCTTTTTACTTGCCGTTGTACAGCTCTTTCTTTCTGAATCTTTCTGAGCTCATAGAGAAGCGAGAATGTTGGCCTGGACCCGTTAGCCATCACTCTCCCTCCTTCGTAGCTGTTAACTTTTTGATGAACTATTTATAACCATACAAAAGAAAATCCCCTGCCGCAAGTGTCTGGGCAGAGGGATAATTAAAATCAAAGTTGCACAGAATTATTCTTTTAATTAGATTCTGTCTTTTCGGATTCCTCTTGATCAAGCGGCAAAGCAAGTTTTGAATCTGATGGCGGGGTTGGTTTTGGATCTAGCCAAAATTCTAACTCATCTCCTCCGGTATAACGTATTTCAATCACATCTCCCTCAGAAATATCTCCGCCAATGAGAATTCGCGAAAGCGAATCTATAATTTTGCGGCGCAAAAATCTTTCAAGTGATCTTACTCCATACTCGAAATCAATTCCGTTATTTAGAATCCATTGCTTAGCTTGAGGAGTTAATCTTAACATAATGCCGTTATGCCGCGCCAGATGATCATTAAGTTTTGCGATTTTTTGGTCAAGAATTAGAGAATACTCCCTCATGGTTAAAAACCTAAACACAACAATGCGGTCAAATCGATTTAACAATTCGGGTCTAAAGGGACTACTTTTTGGATCCTGCAAAGCATCCTTGATATTTTGATAAATTTCCTCATTTAACTTCTCAACGGTCTTTTGGGTAAACTTTTTATTTTTGTTTTCTTGGCTGGGAGGACGAAAACCGATTGTATGCTTGCTTGCAGCTGCAACTATTTCCTTTGCCCCGAAGTTAGATGTTGCAATAACAATTGTCCAAGCAAAATTTACTTCCTCTCCGCGGTTATTTTGTATTCTTGCCTCATCTAAAATAGACATTAAAATTCCTGCCATCTCTGCACCAGAATCCCTAGAATCAATAAATGCTTTTTCAAGCTCATCCAACAGAAGGACTCTCACTATTCCATTCGGAAACTGAAGTGGTGTAAGGATTGGTTGATGCCCCCATCCAACATAACTTGGGGGAGAGCCCAAAAGCTCAATTACTGCATGCGACATTGATCCTGCAAATTTGCCGCAATCAACTTTCACCAGCGGACTCATCTTGAAACGTTGTAACTCAGCATTATTCCCTGCATTTTTTCTTACCCATTCTTCGTGGCGCTGAATTTTCTCTTTGAAGCGATCATAAAAAAATTGTCCAACAACCCTGGCAATTTCTGTTTTCCCAACTCCGGTAGGTCCCAAAAAAAGAAGTGATGTGATTGGGTGATGCGGTGGATTAAACCCAGCCATTGCAATTGCAAATCCATCAATGATTTCATCCCTGGCGCGCTCTTGCCCAACGATATTGGCATCAATTGCATCTTTGAGCTTTCTGAGAATGGGTATATCAACAACATCTGGGGGGTAAATCTTCTGCACTATTTCACCTCCTTCCTACCCATCACACATTTTCTAAATTAACTCTAAATTAATTTTTATGATTTTTCAGAATACTTGGATCAAATCCTTCACTCGGAATCTCTACATATTCTGACTGATCCTCTGGCTCAGAAGGTGATTCTGGAAGAGGTTTTGCCTCTTTTTTAACTTCATCTACAAAATAAAGCATAAGCACTGTATGATCCTCGTCCAACCTAAATGCTACAAATCTAACAGCATTTGCCTCATCGGCAGAAATCCATCCCTGATCTGCACAAAATCCGAAAATATTCATAAACGCTTTTTCTATATCTTCATTAGACAGCTTTCTCGGTATATCAATAGTTAAAAAATGCCGATGCCTGGTTTCGGTCATCTCGCACCTCCTGGATTTCAATTTTAAAAGAAGCTATTCGCAGAATACTGCGAATATTGCATAATGTCAATTATGGTGTGCACTAGACGTGCCGATCAGCTACTTTTGTTGCTCCAAAAGATTCTGGTTTTGTCTTTATTAAAAATCCGCTTCCTCGTACAGCTCCAATTACTTCTTGCAAAATAGCACGGGTCTCACCGTTGTTTCCTACATCAACATGAATTTCAAGCTGAAAATCTGGGAAATTTTTTTTGCTAGTGACATGTCCTAAAAATGCCTGAGCAAGTTCTAACGACAAAGAAACTTCTTTCCAAATGCGATGTTTTAAGGCTTTAAAATGAGGAGCGCTGATCCTGCGCCACCAATATCTTCCTCCATTACCAACCCGATGCACTATAATTGCAGAAACAAAATCTGTCTCATCATGATCCTCGGAATCGGTGCCAATAATAATATTGTATCTCCTAGATGGATCAGTTTGCATAAATAAAATTATCTCGCTTACTACTTCATCAAGCGTGTATGATTTTCCAAAAGGGCTATGAAATAGTGTATTTTCAGCTATAGTAGTGGGTTGCATTTGTTCAGAATATAATCTTAACGCAAAAATAAATATTGAGCAACTGCTTGCAAAATAAACCGCGAAAATAACTATTGACACAGCATCATAAAATATGAAAAATTTATTAAAACAATGAAAGAGGGGGTGTTAAATGGATCATCACAGAAATGACTTGGGGGAGATGACAATCCAAACAATCCAGTTTCTGTGCAAGATCGAGGGCGGAAATTTTAACGAAGAAGAAAAGAAAATTATTATGGAATTTACTAGATCCTTCGCTGAAGTTGGATACACTTCGGGATGTCTGATTTTGATGAAGGATAGCATTGATGAGGAATTGCTCGCTATGCTATTAGATCTTTCAAGAAGGATAGGAGAATTTAAAGAGAAATGTAGAGATATTAAACTCCCTATCAGACAAATTCAATTTAGTACCTTCTAGCTTGACAACCTACCAAAAGTTTTTATTTTGAAGTCTACACGACCTCTCCAGATGGAGAGGTCATTTTTCTATTTTCCCACCTTCTTTTTTATAATTGTGATAGAAGAAAAAATAATACTATTTGGAATAAGAATATACTCTAACTTCCCATTATCTGATTCCTTTAACAAAACAGTATGACGCAAATTAATAGAAAGCACCCGACCCTCAGAACCCTGAATGCTAATTTCATCGCCCACTTCTATCGTCCTACCAACAATTAACAGCAACCCGCTTACAAAATTCCCAATAATATCACGCAATGCAAAACCCAACGCGAATCCTCCAAGACCCAATCCAGCAATAATGGCGTTAATATTGATACCTAAAGCTCCAAGACCAGTAGTAAATATCAGAATAATAAATGTATAAAACAGAATATCTGAAACAAAAGTTGCCACTTCTTTTTGCGGAATTCTATCAATGAGATAGTTTCTAGTTAGATTTCGAACTATCAGCGCAACAAAATAACCAAAAATAACAATAATTAAAAATATAAGCGCGCTAAATCCTAATTGCTGCGCTTTTTGTAATATTTGCTCAAAAACAATAAATTTCTTCTCCATCAATATTATTTTATACTATAAAATATGCCCGATATATTTATCACAACGAAATCAAAAAGAGAGGTTATAGATATTACAGAAAGGATAAATAAAGAATTAGAGGCTGCGGGAATAAAAAATGGCCTAATCAATCTCTTTCTTACTCACACTACTGCAGCATTAACAACTGCAGATTTGGATCCGGGAGGAACTGATCAGGACTATCTTGATGCTTTTGAAAAAATTATACCAAAATTAAAATTTCGTCATCCTCATAATCCAGAACATATGCCTGATCATATTCTTTCTTCGCTTATTGGATCCTCTTTAACTTTACCCATCAAAGACGGCAAATTGGTTCTTGGAACCTGGCAGCGAGTGGTACTGGTTGAACTCGACGGTCCGCGTGAACGCCGAATCATTTTAAATATAATCTGAACCTGGCAAGTTTATTCTCAAATTCTTAAAAACTTTTAGCAGTTGCAGCAAAAATTTTTTCAGATTTTTAAGTTAAATAACCGCATTACCCACAAAAGTTTCGCCTAATTTAAGCCATGGCTTGAATTGGGCGAAAGGCGTAAGAAATTGATAACTTTGAATTTTACATAATGTTGTGAACTTGTACATCTATCTTGACAAAAAATTAATAATTCTTAATATTTTTAAAGTTCTTTTGTTGGAGGTGGAAGATGCTAGAAAAAGATGAGGATCTGGCCGAGATTTCTCGTAAAATTGCAAGAATTCGTAAGTATCTTAATTTAAACTATGAAGAATTCGGACAGATGATAGGAACCTCTGGATTGACGGTCTGGAATTTAGAAAGAGGATATCTACCACTCAATCCTTATAAAGAGAAAATCAACGAAATATATGACAATCTGATGCACCTTCTTAAATTCTTCGTTCCCAAAAAGCTAGCTAGTGCTATTAGGCGTCCTGCTCCGATCTTTAATGGAGAAAGGGCGCTGGATTGGATACTTCGAGGAGAATTTTCTGAAGTTGTAAAAAAATATGAAGAGCTCTTTTGGCAGTTAAAATTGTAAAATTGATTCCTTCCGCTCTCATTCATGGGAGCGGATTTATTTTTTATTTAACTTATAATAAAATTCTATTAGATCAATTGAAAGGAGGTTATAGATGATGCAGACCAAAAGATATACTTTTAAAGCACTAGCGTTAAAACCATTGGAGGAAATTTTAGATGAATTGGAAAAGATATTGGAATCTTGTGGCTACAAAATTGAGCGCAATAACCCCCTTTTTAAAGAATTGGCAAAAAAGGTCAGCAATATTGCGCATTACTTTGAAGCAGAATATGAAGAAACAACTTTAAGACCGGGCTGGATTGTATCACGTCTTATACCAGGGACTCTAAAAGATCTTGGCCCAGTATCAAAACATCAAATAGAAGAATGCATCAGTAAATTTCTTCAGAAAATTCTCTTTATTTGAGCCGCTCAAAACCGGGCGGCTTTGTTTTAAAGTCTTGATCCAAATAAAATTTTCTTAAAAGATTATAATATTATGCCGGAGCTACCGGAAGTTGAAATTACAACGCGAAAATTAAAAACCCTGATTATAGGAAAGAGGATTTTAAATTTTTGGACCGACTATCCTGCTGCTATTTTGAGCTCAAATCCCAAACTGATTTTTCGCGATATTTTAAATCGAAAAATTGAATCAATTGAACGAAGGGGCAAAGCTATTTTGTTATTTCTTGGCGGAAAAAGGATTCTGGAATTAAATCAAAAAATGAGCGGGAAAATTTTGGTAATACCTTCTGGATTGATTGATAAACATATTCATCATCGCTTTTTAATTTCTGGTGGTAAAGAAATTGTTTTTCATGATATTAGGAAATTTGGAAGAATTTGGTACGGGAAAACATCAGAAGTACTTGCAGATCGTTTTTTTGTAAAACTTGGTTGCGATCCGCTCAATATCTCCTTTTCTGAATTTCAAAAATTACTTACTTTTGGTCAAGGAATGATCAAGCCTCTTTTATTAAGACAGGATATATTTTCCGGCATTGGAAATATCATCGCAGACGAATCGCTTTGGAAAGCAAAAATTCATCCCAAGACTTTTATTGATAATCTATCCTCTCAAGATAAAAACCAGCTATATAAAGCTTTAAAATTTATAATTAGAAAAAGCATAAAGTTAGGAGGAAGTTCTATGCAAGACTGGTTACATCCTGATGGAAAATTGGGCGGGTATTATCCAAAAAGATATGTATATAATAGAGCAGGAAATCCCTGCAAACGCTGCAGGACTTTAATTGAAAAAATTTTCCTTAACTCAAGAGGAACATTTTTCTGCCCAAAATGTCAAAAATTAACGGGTTTTAAAACAAAACAATGCAGTGTGTAATTTTTGCAGCAGGAGAAGGAATAAGAATGAGGCCTTTAACTATTAATACCCCAAAGCCTCTCATTAAAGTAGGGGGCAAACCCCTGCTTTTACGCATTGCCCAAGCCCTGCCAGAACAAATTGATGAATTAATAATAGTTATTGGATATCTCGGAGACCAAATCCGAGAATTTTGCGGTGAATACTTTCTGGGGCGTCCAGTAAAATATGTCTGGCAGAAAAAGAAACTTGGAACAGCAGATGCCCTGCTACGTGCCAAGACTTATCTTTCAGGAGATAAATTTCTTGTATTAAATGGAGATGATATCATTGGAAAACAATCTCTTCAAGAATGCATGCAATATCAAAAAGCACTTATTGTCGCAGAACATGAAGATCCTAAACGCTTTGGGGTGGTAAGATTAAGAGATGATGGAACAGTAGCAGAAGTAATTGAAAAACCGGAAAATCCAAAATCTAACCTTGTCTCCACTGGAGCAATGCTTTTGGACTTTAATATATTTAAACATAAACCCGTGAAGCATCCCAACGGTGAATATTATCTTGCTGATATGTTTGATAAATTAATTAAGTCTGGGGAAAAAGTTATTGCTGTCAAAACCGCTGATTGGTTTCCGCTTGCAACTTGCGAAGATATTAAAGCAGCAGAGCTATGGTTGCAAAAAAAGAATATAAAGTAGTATAATAATTTGGGATGCAAAAGATTTTCGCAATATTAATTACTATCTTTGTTTTTGCATTTTTCATTTGGGGCGCATTTACCCTACACAACGACAATGTTTCCGGAGCACTTAAAAGCTGCCTAATAGTTTTGGTAAGAGGTACAGACTGTTCAAATAGTGTTGGAGTGTTGCAGCATATCTCTTTTCATCTGGACGCGCTAAAAGATCTTGCAGCAGGTGGTATAAGCGCAACTGCTATATTTTTGATAGCAATATTGTTTACTTTAGCATTTATAGGATTGTTTATTGCAAAAATAATAGCTATAAAAAATCCTCAGGAATTCTTGTTGATTTTGCATCTATTTCAAGAATTTATCTCTCCTCTTTTTAAAAAACTTTCAGCTTGGATATCGCTTCACGAAAATAGCCCCTCGATTTTGATAAGAGGCGCATAACTTTCTTATCTTAAGAAAGTTTGCGCTCGCTCCATTAACCCCTAAAAAAAAGGGGGGGGGTGTCTATCTTAATGAGAAAAATAATTTAACATATGTCACAACTCCAAAAACAAATTCTACTTCTTATTGGTATTGCATCTCTTCTTGGCAGCATGGCCTGGATTGCAAACCCATCTCGCAATACCTACAATCCTACTCCTGCAACTACTATTTTGGTTGAAAGTCCTTTAGTTGCTGATAATCCTATCTTTGATTTTGGAACCATCTCAATGGCAAATGGGCCAGTAAAACATTTATTTAGGCTGCACAACAGTAGCATAAATCCTGTAATGATTAGGCAGATCTATACCTCTTGTATGTGCACCCAAGCATCGCTTCTAATACCAGGAGGGGCTCAATTTGGACCGTTTGGCATGCCAGGACATGGTGTTCTTAACCCAATTAATCAAGAACTTAAACCCGGCCAAGAGGCAATAGTTGAAGTAAGCTTTGACCCTGCAGCACACGGCCCAGCAGGAGTTGGGAGGGTATTGCGCCAGATCTACATTGAAACCAATAATGCTACAGCGCTTGTGCTTCAAATAACTGCAAATGTTACGCCCTAAATGAATGTATGAGTAAAAATAAAAAATTTATTATTTCACTTTGTTTGGCAGTAGCACTTGGCATTTCGGTATTAGTCCTAAGATGGCTGCCTTTTGGCACAGAATTTGTTTGGAAAATATCAGCAGGAGGAAAAATTCTTTTGCCGCTTGTTATTGTTTCAGCTCTTATTGATAGCATCAATCCTTGCGCATTTTCTGTGCTTATACTTACCATTGCATTCTTATTTTCAATAGGGCAGCTTCGCTCAGGTATTATTAAGGTTGGCAGCGCCTATATTTTTGGTCTTTTTCTTGCCTATGTTGCAATTGGACTTGGAATTCTGCAGGCATTTCACTTCTTCAACACTCCAAACTTTATGGGTAAAGTCGGCGCAGTTCTTTTGGTGCTGCTTGGAATAATCGGTCTTGCAAATGCCCTTTTTCCTACTTTTCCAATAAAGCTTAAGATTCCCCATGCATCGCACAAAAAAATCGCCGCCTTAATAGAAAAAGGTTCTATGCCAAGCGCATTTGTGCTTGGCGGATTGGTGGGGCTGTGCGAATTTCCTTGTACCGGAGGACCTTATCTGATGATACTTGGGCTTTTGCATGATCGTGAAACCTATCTTAAAGGCTTGGGATATCTACTTCTCTACAATATAGTCTTTGTTCTGCCGCTTGCAATAATTTTGCTACTTGCGGGAAATGAAACAGTTCTTGCAAGAATTGATAGCTGGCGTAAACATCACTCCAAAGCTATGCGGATGTACTCTAGCGCAGCAATGATTTTTCTCGGAGTTCTAATTTTTCTAATATAGCTCATCTATGCTGATTTTGTTGACAATTGGATCTATCGGAATAATTAGTGCATTAGTTTGGTTATTAGATAGATTTTCGCCTGTCAAAATCTGCCCAATCTGCGCAGGAGTAAGTTTAACATGGATGTGGTTACTTGCAGCATATTTTGCTGGATATTCAATAGACCCATTGCTTCCTGCAATCCTTATGGGAGGAACTGTAGTTGGCATTGCATATCGCCTTGAATATAGGCTCCGACAAGGACGCTATTATTTTGCCTGGAAAACTCTTTTTATTCCAACAGGATTTTGGGCTGTATATAGCATAGTTAGAGCAAATTGGTTTGCGACAGCTATTCTGTTTCTGGTAATTGGAATTATCTTAGCTATATTTGTATCTGGCAAAAAACAGATGGTCAAAGTTGATGAAAATGCAATTAAAGAATTAGAAGAAAAATTAAAAGAATGCTGCTAAAAAAGATTCAAAATTCAAAAATAATTTTTGCTTTCAGTCTTTTGGTTGTTGCAGCCGCAATTATTTCGGCTTTCTTTGTAAGAATTCCAAAAGATACTTCGCTTGATAAACTCAATGCATTTGCAAAATGCCTTACTGAAAAAGGAGCAGTGATGTATGGTGCATACTGGTGTCCGCACTGCCAAAATCAAAAAAAGATGTTTGGCGATGCTGTAAAATTTATTCGCTATGTAGAGTGCACGAAAGAACCTAAACTCTGCACTAAAAACAACATTCAAGCATTTCCTACTTGGATTTTGCCAGGAGACATCAGACTTGTTGGTACTCAAGAATTAGAGACTTTAGCAAAATTTAGCGGCTGCACATTCAGCAATGAATAATCACAAGCAAACAATATATACCTGCCCGATGCATCCTGAAATAAAGCAAGATAAGGTCGGCATATGTTCGGAGTGCGGAATGAACCTTATTTCTGAAACCTCAAGCCATAAAGCTAAAACCACAACCCATAAGGAACATGGAATGCCTGAGGCATACGACAAACACGCGGGTCATTCGACCGCAATGTTTGCCAAAAAGTTCTGGATCAGCTTGATATTAACGATTCCGGTGTTACTTTGGTCCGAACTACCGATGCGGTTTTTTGGCTGGGAAGCGCCGGTATTTCTCGGTTCAGAGTACCTCGCTCCTGTATTAAGTTCGATCATATTTTTCTACTGCGGCTGGGTATTCATCAGCGGAGCCCTGCGTGAACTCCGGGCGCGACTACCAGGGATGATGACTCTAATTGCACTTGCGATCTCGGCAGCATACTTTTATAGCCTATTTGTAACCCTTATCGGAAAAGGATCCACACTCTTTTGGGAGCTGACAACGCTGATTACCGTAATGCTTCTCGGCCATTTGATAGAAATGAAAGCAGTATCAGGAGCTCAGAGCGCACTTAAAGAACTAGCAAAACTTTTGCCTGATACAGCTGAAGTAATACGAAACGGCAGAATGGAAATAATCCCGCTTTCAGAACTTCATGAAGGCGATATCGTTTTTGTCCGGCCAGGTGGCAAAATTCCAGCTGACGGGGAAGTTGTGGAAGGTAGATCCGATGTTGATGAATCGATGGTTACAGGTGAATCGCGTCCAGTAAAAAAAGAGATAGGTACAGGAGTAATTGCTGGCACGCTAAACGGTGATGGTGCTCTTAAGATCCGGGTGACAAAAATCGGGGAGCATACTTTTTTAGCAGGCGTAATGAGACTTGTCGCAGAAGCTCAAGCATCCAAATCCAGGCTCCAGATGCTCTCTGACCGCGCGGCATTTTGGTTGACAATGATCGCGCTCACTACAGGCAGCATAACATTTGTTGCCTGGCTCCTGGCAAAAGCAGAAATTGCGTTTGCATTGGAGCGGTTGGTAGCGGTACTTGTGATCGCCTGTCCTCATGCGCTTGGGCTTGCGATTCCTCTAGTAGCTTCCATATCTACTACGCTTGCAGCAAAAAACGGCTTCCTTGTGAAACAACGCCTTGCTTTAGAGGCAGCAAGGAAAGTCGATGTGGTACTTTTTGATAAGACCGGCACTCTCACCACCGGCGCATATGGAATCGACAAGATAGTCGGCGACAATGAAGTGCTGCGGCTTGCCGCATCGGTAGATAGTCATTCCGAACATTTCATTTCAAAAGCAATCGTACGGGAAGCGATTAAACGCAACATCCCCTTTTTTGATGTTAGTGATTTTCAACGAATTCCCGGAAAAGGCGTACGCGGACGCATCAACGGAAAAGAGGTGTTAGTTGGTGGAACGGCGATTTTGGACTATGCCAAAAGCAGCGTGCCCGAAGAGCTGGAAGTGGTGATGCGCGATGAAGCAAGCAGGGGCAAGACAATTATTTATGTGATCAGCGATGGCATGGTGGTTGGCGCACTTTCGCTCTCTGATCAAATCAGAGCGGAATCGCGCCAGGCAATCGAGGCATTAAAATCCATGCAGATCAAAATTGCAATGGTTACCGGAGATTCGGAAGATGTCGCAGCATGGGTATCGGAAGAGCTGAAGATAGACGAGTATTTCAGCCGCGTACTGCCTCAAGACAAAGCCGCGAAGGTAAAGATTCTTCAGGAGCGCGGCATGAAGGTTGCAATGGTGGGAGACGGCATCAATGACGCACCTGCACTCACGCAAGCGGACTTAGGGATTGCAATCGGCGCTGGTACAAATGTGGCAATTGAATCTGCAGGAATCATCCTGGTGCGAAATGATCCGCGCGATATTCCGAAGATCATCCAGCTCTCGCGCGCAACATATAAAAAAATGATTCAGAATCTCTTTTGGGCAACCGGATACAACATAGTTGCCCTGCCGCTTGCAGCCGGCATGCTTGCATTCAAAGGAATCCTTTTACAGCCGGCACTTGCGGCGCTTTTTATGTCGCTTTCCACAATAGTGGTGGCGATAAATGCAGTATTATTAGGAAGAGAACGAATCATCTAAATTCAAAATAAATAAAGGTCGAAATAAAAAAATTAAAGCGGCGCAAAATGACAAAATTTGAAAAAATTTCACTAATTCTTCTAAGATTAAGTTTGGGGTGGCTAATGTTCTATGCGGGTATCACTAAAGTTCTTAATCCGCAATGGAGCGCAAAGGGATATTTGACGGCTGCAAAAACATTTCCGGGATTCTATAACTTTCTTGCAAGTCCCGAGATATTGCCAACTATCAATTTCATTAACAAATGGAGCCTGACGCTTCTTGGAGTATCACTGATTCTAGGGATTGCTGTTCGGCTTTCCTCAATACTTGGAGCAATATTGATGATTCTTTACTGGTTTCCGGTTCTTGATTTTCCTTATGTAGCTCATGGATTTTTGGTGGATGATCACATCATCTATGCTTTGATTTTAGTGTATTTTGCGATAGTGCGTGCAGGAAGGATATGGGGACTTGAAAATTGGTGTGCTAACTTACCTCTTTGCAAAAAATTCCCCAAGTTCAGAAATTGGATCGGCTAATAAATGGAATTTTTCTGGTAATAAATCCGGCAAGAACACCCAAAACCGCTCCGGCAAGAATATCAGATGGCCAATGCACTGCGGCGCTGATTCTGCCTATTCCCATAAGAGTAGCTGCAACGAAAATTGCAATGCTTGCTTTTTTTGATATGTTCCAGGATACTGCAGCAAGCGCAAAATAAAATGTTGCATGCCCTGAAGGAAAAGAGGGTCCCTGTTCAAAAGGAAGAAACAAAGGCTGAATTCCTAGCTCAACAAATGGTCTTTTTATATCCCAAACAAAACGAATTATCTCCAATATTATTCTCGATGATACTGCAGCAAGTATTGCATGTATAAAGAATGTAAGCTTACCTGATTTATTCCAAACCCAAAAGGTCCAAATGACAAATGAGGGAGCGATAAAATATCCTGACCAGTGTCCAAAAAATATTACAATGAATTTTAAAATCTGGATGCTGGAGGCAGCAATATAAAGAAAATTAACGATTTCGCGCTCTATTGAGGTCATAGAAATTTTTAAATAGCATTGCAACTGTCAATGGTCCAATTCCTCCAGGAACCGGAGTAATTAACTTAGCTTTTTTTGATACTGATTTAAAATCGCAATCTCCAAAGATTTTTCCACCTACTAAAGAATAACCTGCGTCAAAAACTATTGCTCCTTTTTTTATCATCTTTCCTTTAATAAGATTTGGCTTTCCTACGCCGCAGACAATTATATCTGCAGTTTTTGTAAATAATGAAAGATTTTTTGACCATTGATTAAGCAAAGATACAGTTGCTCCTTGCTGGGCAAACCAGATTGCTGCAGGAAGCCCCACCAATTTTCCTGCGCCAACCACAGTAGCATTTTTTCCTCGAATCTGGATACGATATTTTTGTAAAATTTTTGCAATTGCTGCAACAACCGGAGGAATAATTTTGGACTCTTTTGTTGCAAATTTTCCAAATGCCGCAGAAGAAAGCAGGTCAACATCTTTTTGGATCAAAATACAGTCCAAAATTTTTTGGCAAAAAATATGCTTTGGCAGAGGAAGTTGAACTATAATGCCAGCTACATCCTTTTTTCTGCTAAATTTTTTAATCTCCATCTCAAGTTCTTGCTGCAAAATCTTTCCGGGATAATTCTTGATAAAAAAATCCACCCCAAGGCGCTTGGCTGCAATCTGTTTTTGCCTAACAAATGAAATGCTGGCAGGATCTTTTCCAACCAAAACTGCAACAAACTTGCCTTTTGGCCTTGGTCTTTTCTGAAGCTTTTTTAGAATTTCTTCCGCAATTTTCCTTCCATCAACAACCATCTTTATAATGATAACATTTTCAAAATAGCCCGGAACAAAACCGCGGGCTATTTTGATTTGAATATTCCTGAGTTCTGTTTTTATTGCGAACTTAAAGTTCCAAGCAAAGCATCAATTGCTGCAATTGCTTTCTGAATACTCTCAAGAGCCTGCTGGAGCTGGGCACGGATAGTGCGCAGTTTTCCATAATAATCAGCCGGAGGTGTTGGAAGAGGACTTGCATGAACTTCTGTTGTAATTGAGAAGTAGTTATCAGACTCATCCCAGACACTACCCTGCCATCTTACCGGATATGGCGTCATTGGACATATTTCCATGCCCATACATCTTATCGGATTCGGAAAGTCTCTCCAAAGCGTGATTCTTATTTTGTACATATTAGATTCAGCAATATCTTGCGGAATTTTCCAGCTAAATTTTCTTTCCCCATAAAGCGGGGCGCTTCCGATATGATAATAAACAGGCGCGGGATAAACAAGAATCTGCGGATCATCATAGCGGATGAGATCAATAGAAAGATGCTGGAAAAATGGTTTTACAATATTTTGTTTTTCAGGAGACTCGGGTGATACTACCCTACTTTCCATCATTCTGTCCATAACGCGCATAATATGCGGAGCTTCTGCTTCCCAAGTAATGTCATAAGTTCCTCCTATCTGCCATTTTTCTCCTCCATTAGGGCTAGTTACTCGAACAGTAACACATGGAAAGATAACGGGTCTGGTGTTTTGATCTAAAATTCCTGTCTCGGGAAGTCCGTGTCTTTGCTGCAATCTCCTTACTGCTTCTTGAGTAAGAGGGCCATAATACCCTGTTATCATTCCTTGAGGATAAATTGTTGGATCCTGTGCAAGCATTGACTGTAATGCCTTTACCTCATCGCCTCTCATACCTGGATTTAAAGTGACATTCTCATAAGGACATACCTCTATTGGCATAGTTTGAGCCAAAACAGTTGGAGTAAGTTGTATTTGCCCTGTTCCGGTTGTCTGACCAATTGCAAAAGCAGGAAAGATAATAACAAGAACTATTGCAGAAAGAAACTTCGCAAAGCCCAGCTTATTTTTCTGTTTCATGATCATATATAGTAGTAATATTTTTCGACCTTTTGATTTTTAAGATAATTTTTTAATTATCTCAATCACTTCCTTCTTTTTTTCATTTAATATTTTATCAGAAGCACTCTCAATTACTATTCTTAAAAGCGGTTCGGTATTGGAAGGACGTACCAAAATCCACCAATCTCCCAGATCTGCAAAAAATCCATCTAGCTCACTTATAAATTTTGCACCCAAAATATACTGCTTTTTTAGGATCTCTATAGCTTTCATGCGATCTCTTATCTCAAAGTTTATTTCTCCAGTGGTGAAATACTTCTTGTATTTTCCAAGAATCTTTGAAAGAGGAGCGTTTTTACTAAGATATAGTTTTAAAACAGTCAACATTGCCCAAATTCCTGAATCAGCACAAAAGAAATCCCTGAAATAATAATGTCCGCTTCTCTCTCCACCAAATATTGCATCATGAGTTTTTAATTCCCTTCTCATTGAAACAAAGCCAACTTTGGAATAAATGGGCTTTTGCCCATGATCCTTAATTATATCTTCAACAATTCTCGGAGCCCCGATGGGAATCACTATTTTTTCTTCTGGGTTTTTGGAAAGAATTTCATCGCTGACCCATGCCAAAATCCAATCAGAAAGCACGACCTCTCCTTTTTCATCAACAAAAAATATACGATCTCCATCAGCATCAAAAGCAACACCAAACTCTGATTTTGTTTCTAAAACTTTTTTGCGCAGGGGATCTAGCGCGCCTTCCAAAAAAGGATTGGGTCCTCTACCGGGAAAACTTCCATCCGGTTCCCAGAAAAGAGTTGTTGCATTTATCCAAGGAAAATGGCCCAAAAGTTTTTCCAGCACAAAAGATGTTGCTCCATTACCACTATCAATGACAATTTTTAGCGGCCTTCTGGATTCTTCTAAATCTTTCTCAAAAGAACTTGCTAAAAAATTCTCATATTCTTCCAGAATAGGAATTGATTCGGGTACCTGATAGTCAGGAATTTCTGGAGCAGATTCAATAAGCTCTCTAACTTGCCCAAGTCCATTATCGAGCCCAATAGGTTCAGCTTCTTTGGCAAAAAATTTAATACCGTTCCATTCAGGAGGATTATGAGATGCAGTAATAATCAAGCCGCCATCTGTTTTATGATAATTAATACCAAAAATAGCCATTGGAGTAGTTGTAAGACCCGCTGCTAAAACTTCTCTGCCTGAAAAAATAAGACCGGAATAAGCGCTCTGGTAAAACTCTTTTGAAGAATTCCTGACATCATGCGAAAGAAAAATTGTTCCTCTAGAAATTTTCCCAAAAGCCCAGGCTATTTTTTTTAGTGTGTCAGGAAAAATGGTTTTACCTACTATCCCCCTCACCCCGTAAGCAAGAAAAATATTTTCTTCTTTTTCTCTCATAATTTTATTTTATTTCATTTTTCAATATTTCTTTTGAGATCTGGGCATCAGACCAGGGAATTTTTTTATTTTTTACAACCATAAATCTTTCCGCTCCTTTTCCTGTAATTAGAACAGCATCTTTTGGCTTTGCGTCTTTAATTGCTTTTCTGATTGCTTCTTTTCTATCTAAAATAAGATGGGTCAATTTGAGTTTTTCAGCCGGAATCCCTGATTTTATCTCCGAAAGAATCAACTCCGGATCTTCATCATATGGATCTTCATTGGTAAGAATAATCTCGCTACAGAATTTTGCCGCAATCTCTCCCATTATTGGCCGCTTCCACCTATCTCTTCCTCCTCCTGCAGCTCCAAAAACACAAATTAATCTGGATGAGTCTGGGATTAAAGATCGTACTGCTTTATATGCTGCTTCTAAAGAATCCGGAGTATGGGCATAATCAATAATCAGCAAAAAGGGTTCTTTTTGAATAAATTCCATTCTTCCGCGAACACCTTCAAATTCAGCAATTGCCTTCTCTATTATCTTTTCTGGAACATCAAGTGTTTTGGCAATTGCTGCAGCACAAGCAATATTGTATAAATTAAATTCTCCAAAAAGAGTTTCTGGTTGGATTTTGCGATATTTTTCAAAATCGGTTTTTGAAAAATAAATTTTCTTTTTTGCAGGAAATTTTTTGTAAAATTCAACATTTGGATCATCGGCATTAAGCACATGGATGTCGGGAGTTATTCTAAAAAGTTCTCCTTTTGCTGCCCTATACCGCTCAAAAGAACCGTGAGCTTCAATATGTTCCTTTTGAAGATTGGTTATGGCAGCAACTTTAAATTTTATAAATCTATGACGGTGCTGTTTTATACCCTCTGAAGTTACTTCAATTACTGCGTATTTGCATCCTGCTTTGGTAGCATCTCTTAAAAATTTTTGCAACTTGCCTCTTCCCGGCATGGTCATTTTAAGAAAATTCGGCTCTTCTTTTTGCCCGATTTTGAATCTTAAACCATTTGCCAGTGCAACTCTATAACCTGCCTTTTCAAGAATTGCAGTAAGAATTTCTGTTGTAGTAGTTTTCCCTTTTGTTCCGGTAATCCCAATAACAATAAGGTGCCGAGAAGGAAAAAGATAAAAAATAGCTGATGCAAGAGCCCAACAAAAATGCCAAAGAGAAAGCAGTGGGGGTGGAATAAATTTTTTCATAAAAAAATTATTTGCTCCCCAGTATTTTAAGCGCTTCTTTTACTCTATCCTCTAAGGAAGTAAGATCTTGCGGAATTTTATCCAATGCTTTTCTTGCTTCATCTTTTGAATATCCAAGCTTCAAGAGAGCTTCAATGACCTCCAGATCTATCTCCAGAGTTTGCCAAGGGACTTTCCCGATATCTTTTATTTTTGATTTTAGCTCCATCACAACTCTCTCTGCGGTTTTTCTTCCAACTCCGGATACTTTTGTTAATAGTTCTGCATTTCCGGAAGCAATTGCAGCTTTTAGGGTTTCAAGCGAAGCAAGTCCTAAAATTGCCAGAGCAGATTTAGGACCGACTTTCGCAACTGAATTCAGAAGTTCAAAAAATTCTTTTTCTTCTTCTGTTAAAAATCCATAAAGTTCTGCTATGCCGTCTTGTAATCTAAAATAAAAGCTTGTCCAAAGTTTTACCCTGTTGCCCTCAGGAGGAAGTTGACGTAAAGTTTCTTTTGAGACAAAAATATTCCATCCGACTTGTCCTGTCTGAATGATTACTTCTCTTTGCGATTTTCTGATAAGATCTCCCTCTACAAAACCAAACATATTTGATATTATAACCTGGAAAAATTATTTTCATTCTATCGTGTTTAGGCTTTTTTCACAATTCAAACCAACAGGAGATCAGCCAGAAGCAATTGAAAAATTAACCTCAGGAATTGTTTCTGGAAAACGCTATCAGGTGCTTTTGGGTGTGACAGGATCAGGTAAAACATTTACCCTCGCAAATGTTATTGAGAAAATACAAAAACCAACTCTTGTTATTTCTCCAAATAAAGTACTTGCGGCTCAGCTCTATCAGGAATTTAAAGAGTTTTTCCCAGAAAATGCTGTGCATTATTTTGTCTCGTATTATGACTATTACCAGCCAGAAGCTTATATTCCCTCTACAGATACCTACATTGAAAAGGATGCAAAAATTAATGATTTAATTGATCAGCTGCGCCATGCTGCAACTGCAGATGTATTGACAAGAAAAGATGTAATTGTAGTTGCATCAGTTTCATGCATTTACGCAATAGGAGATCCTATTGAATATGAAAATATTAGTTTAAATTTAGCACTAAATCAGGAATTTAGAAGAGAAGAATTAATAGAGCATTTAGTTAATTTACAATACCAAAGAAACGACATTGATCCTAAAAGAGGAGAATTCAGAATAAGGGCGGAACATATTGAAATTTGGCTACCTCATGGAACGGAAAAACTAGAAATAACAATTGAGAAAAGAAAAATTTCAGCAATCTATAGGACCTTACTTCAATTTGGATATTCTGATCCAAGAAATAAAAAATATAAGCTTAAAACTTTTCGGATTTTTCCTGCAAAACATTTTGTTACTCCCAGACCAAAATTAGAGCTTGCAATAAAAAATATAGAAGCGGAACTTGCAGAAAGAGTTTCGGAGCTTCGTTCAAAAGGAAAACTGCTTGAGGCACAGCGCCTTGAAGAAAGAACGAAATTTGATCTTGAGATGCTAAAAGAAACTGGGTATTGCCCGGGAATTGAAAATTATTCAAGACATCTTTCTTTTAGAAAACCGGGAGAGCCTCCATTTACTCTGCTAGACTATTTCATTCATTCCTATGGTAAAAATGGTTTTATTGTAATAATTGATGAATCTCATATTAGTGTGCCGCAACTTCGAGGAATGTATAGGGCAGATAAATCAAGAAAGGAAACCTTGGTGGAATATGGTTTTCGGCTGCCTTCTGCAATAGATAACCGACCTTTAACTCTGGAAGAATTTGAACAAAAATCCAGCCAAACAATTTATGTTTCTGCAACTCCTGGCTCATATGAACTCAAAAAAGCAACAAAAGAAGGACTGGTTGAGCAATTAATCAGACCAACAGGAATTCTTGATCCTGAAGTAGAAGTGCGACCAACAAAAAATCAGTTAAAAGATCTAGAAACAGAAATATTGAAACGAATTGCAAAAAAAGAAAGAGTGTTGGTACTTTCTCTAACTAAAAGACTAGCAGAAGATTTAGCAGATTATCTAATTGAGCGCGGCTTGAAAGTTCACTGGATTCACTCAGAGGTAAAAACCCTTATTAGGCCAGAACTTCTTAAAGACTTAAGAGAAGGGAGGGTGGATGTAATGGTTGGAGTAAATCTTCTTAGAGAAGGGCTTGATCTTCCAGAGGTGTCTTTAGTTGCTATTCTTGATGCAGACAAAGAGGGTTTTTTAAGAAATGAAACTACCCTGATTCAGACAATGGGAAGAGCAGCAAGACATGTTTCCGGAAAAGTAATTTTATATGCAGACAGAATCACAGGATCAATGCAGCAAGCAATAAAAGAAGTTAAACGCCGCAGAAAAATTCAAGAAGATTGGAACAGATATCATGGCATAATTCCAAAATCAATTATAAAACCAATTAGACCCTCGATCGTCGGAGAGGCAAAGGAAATCGAAGAAGCAATACAAAAAATTGAAGAAAAAGATGTAAAAAACCTGAAAAAAAATCCGAAATTAAAAAAACAACTAATTGAAGCGCTGGAAAAAGAAATGTGGCATGCTGCAAAAGACTGGGATTTCGAAAGAGCTGCAAAGATCCGCGACCGAATAAAGAAATTAAAACAGAAATGAAAATTCCCCGCGAGCCGTTGCTCGCAGGGAAGTGTCAACTTATGATATCAATTTACAATAGTTAAGAGGTTGGGATCTAGAATAACATGAGACCACTTAGTGTTACCAACCTTGACGGTGACGGTGTCCACTA
>FWWL01003961.1_pt1 | contig 25868 bp, 25 predicted proteins | sample 2228331 | NCBI WGS metagenome assembly FWWL01 (sample SAMEA103939775, study PRJEB20133) | metagenome | reverse complement strand
TAAAATGATTGAGCCTTTTTCGGAAAAATTAATTTCTAAGGGAAAAATTTCTTATGGCCTTTCAAGTTATGGTTATGATATGAGAGTTGCGGATGAGTTTTATATTTTTCACAATGCTTATCCAACAGAAATTATTGATCCAAAAAATTTTAAAGAAACTTATTTTATTAAACACAAAGGAAAATTTTGCATTATCCCTCCCAACTCTTTTGTTTTAGCAAGATCAGTAGAATATTTTCGAATTCCTCGAAATGTTCTTGCAATTGTTTTAGGAAAATCAAGTTATGCTCGATGTGGCATTATTGTTAATGTCACGCCTGGAGAACCGATGTGGGAAGGAAGATTTACTATTGAGATTTCAAATACAACACCGCTGCCAGCAAAAATTTATGCTCATGAAGGAATCGCCCAGGTAATTTTTCTTGAAGCCGATGAACCCTGCAAAGTTTCTTATACTGATCGAAAAGGAAAATATCAAGGCCAAAAAGGAATCACTTTACCAAAGGTTAAAAAATAAAATTAAAATATCTTTTTTAATTCTTTAAGAAGAAGTTTGAATTTTTAATAAATTAAGATTTTTTTGAATAGCAGAAATAATAAATTTATAATAAAGATCTTTTTCTTTTCTTTTTGCGATTTTTAATCCCTTTTTATAAAAATTTTCTGCCTTTTTAAATTGTTTCATTTTGCGATAAAGATTCCCTAAATCATTATAAGTATCAGCATCCCTTTTCATTCTATGGGCCTTGAGATAATAATAAAGCGCTTTCTTGTAGTTTCCCTGGTGCATAAAAACTGTTCCTAAACCTCTTAAAGCATCACGTTTAACCTTTTTATATTTAAGGGCTTTTTGGAAATAAAACTTTGCCTTTTCTTGAAATTTCTTTTTCAATTTCGATTTTAATGCTTTTTGGTCATAAATTATCCCCAACATTTTAAAAATTTCTCCTTTATTTGGGTTATTTTTAGAAAAACTTTTAAGTTCTCGTAGATACCTTTTTTCTTTTTTTATCAATTCGTTAATTGTTTTCTTCATCAAAATAATTATAATTAATTTACGTATGTTTTATAATATTTTTAATGTATTTACTTTCTGATGTTGGTGAGACCAAAACAAGAATGGTTTAAGTAAAAATTTAAAGAAAATTGATGAAATTAAAATTTTTGAAACTCCTCAAAATTATCAAGATTTTTTGAATTTAATCAATCAAAATACTCAAAATTTGAAAATTAAAAAGGCTTATTTTGGGTTTGCAGGTTTATTTGATAAGAAAAAAGAAAAATTAATAAAAGCACCGAATTTGAAAGATTTTGAAAAGAGAAATTTTAAAGAAAGATTTAGAAAAAATTTTAAATTGTGATGTTATTTTAGAGAATGATGCTTTACTTGCTGGATTAGGTGAAAGTTTTTATGGAATAGGGCAGAGATTTAATATTTTTGGTTATTTAACTATTAGTACTGGAATTGGAGGATGCAAATTTGTTAATAAAAAGGCAGATGAAAATGTTTTCGGTTTTGAACCAGGACACAGTTATTTTTTAGTTAATTTAAAAAATTATTGTTTCATCTGTTCTTGAAGAAGGTGCCAAGGTAGCGAAGGAAAATGCTGCTGAAACCATCGTAAAAGTTAAGGAAGTCTTATTGTTTGTCTAATAAATAGGAAACTGAAGAAGCCCCGAATCATAAAAAATATGAGAAGAATTATCCCAAAATAAATAATTGTACTTTCGTGATATCTATTCTAAAATAATGATTAATAGATGTATAACATTTTGATTTTTGGAGATAGTATTTCAGCGGGAAGAAAAATTGAAAAAATAAAATCTTGGCCTTGTCTTTTGGCTCAGTTTTTTGATTCTAAAGATAAAGATTTTACTCTTGTTCATAATTTGAGTATTCCCGGAGATTCAACTAATGAAGTAATTGAAAGATTTGATGTTGAAGCTAGAGCAAGGTGTCGAAAAATTTATGAAGACGATCATACTTCAATTATTTTTGCCATAGGAATTAATGATACTAAAGGTTTAAATTCTAAGAATAATGTTGTTACAAAAATAAATAATTTTAGAGAAAATATAAATCATCTTTTTAAAGAAGCCTCTAAATATACAGATCATATCATTTTTATTGGGCTCACTCCGGTTGATGAAAGTAGGACACTTCCTCTAGGCAATGTATATTTTTCAAATGAAAAAATTAAAAATTACAATGAGGTTATAAAAGAGGAATGTCAAAATAAAAATATAATTTTTATAGATATGTTATCAGATTGGCTAAAAACAAACTACATTGAGCTATTGACTGACGATGGCCTTCATCCAAACGAAAAAGGTCATAGAAAAATTTACGATAAAGTAAAACGTTTATACAAATAATCTATTTAAAATTTAAATCTTCTACTAACTTTGACGATCGTCTTTTTTAGTAGAATAAAAATTTGCTGTAGTTTGATTGGATCATATTACTGATTAATTTTAATTTTTGTTTATCTCAATAATTCTGCCATGGCAAAATTATTAAGACAAATAAATATTTTTCCAACTTTTTGTCTTTTTCAAGCCATCGCCTCAATTACACGAAACTTTTTAAATTCAAAGTTCAAATAAATATCCTCCTTTTTAAAATTTAAGTTTTGTTTGGAAATTGATCTACTTGGAACTTGGAATTTTTATCTCCGTCTACTAACTTAGTGCGATCGCACTTTTTTAGTAGATGTAATCTGATTACAAATAGTATTCTACTTTATAAACTTTTAATTCTCTCTTTATAGAGTATTCTTATATTCTTAAGAATTAGAGAATAAATTTGTATAGGTTTTAAAAAATTTTTTTAAATTTAATCTGTCTACTAATTTTTACGATCGTGAATTTTAGTAGACAGAAAGGGAAATTTTAATGCCTGTAGCTCAATGGATACCTGCCTGACAGCAGGCAGTGAGCCAGGCGCCTTTTACAAGTTTTCAATGGAAAAACTTAAAAAGTAAGAAAATAATTGAATTTTCAATAACTATCTCTTAAAGGAAATAGATTTAAATTAAAAAATATTTTTAATAATCTGTCAAGAGTACAGTCACGGCGTTATATTTTGTTTTTTAAATCTTAATTTTTTCTTTTATAATATTATTACTGCCCCCGTAGCTCAATGGGTAGAGCAGGCGCCTTTTAAGCACAAGGTTGCAGGTTCGAGCCTTGCCGGAGGCAAAAATGGAAGACCTTTTTGACTATAATGAAAAACAAATTTTATTATGGAATTGAGCATGAAATCCCTTTAATAAATAAAAAAGGAAATTTTCTTGATTATCGAAATTTAAATTATGAAACTTTAGACAAAATTGTCAAAAAATTCCCACTCTATCCAAAAGATTATCCTATTTTAAGGATTGGTGATTTAGGGATAAAAGTTAAAAGATTGTATATTGAAGGCTATGAAATTTTTGATCGAAAAGGTTATTTAATTAAATCCTTACCAAAAGGATTTGAATTAAGAACATTATTTTTTGATTCAATTGAAGAACTTGTTAATTCTTTTATTAAAGATTTTAAAATTTTGAAAAATTTACTCGAGGACTTTAATTTACAACCTACTTTTATTAGTTTTAATCCTTACTTAACTAAACCAAAAATAAAAATTTTATACCATCAATTCGAAAGAAAATTGAGAAAAGAAGATCCAGGAAGAAGAACCGCCATTTTTACTCTTTTAAGTTATGGTCCTGATATTAATATTTCTTATAATAAACTTTCAGATGAAGAAATTTTTGATTATATTCAAAAAATAACTTTTTATACACCCTTTATTATTCCTTTTACTTTTTCATCACCTTTTTATAAGGGTAAATTATATGGTGGATATTCTCTAAGATGTTATCTAAGACATCAAATAAGAACAGTTTGTCAAGGTTTTGTTGATGATGAAAATTTAATTAAAGAAGCAAATAAAGGCGGTCTTTGGCTTTTAGCTAAAAAAAGAATTGAGAAAGAAAAGGGAAGAATTGAATTTAAAGCAATTGATACTATTTTTGATTTGGATATTTATAAAGGGATTTTGGTATTATTAAAAGGGATGATTTTAGATAAAAACCTAAAAGAAAGAGCAAAAAAGATTGATTTTAGTTTACTTAAAATAAGCACAGATTATGCTTTTGATGATAAAATAATTTTTGAGGGAACTGAAGAAGTTTTAAGAAAGGTTAATGAAGTTTTAAAAAATAATAAAGAACAAAAATATCTTGAAAAACTTTTTTATCTTCATAAAAGAAAATTAACACCAGCAAAGTTAATTATTGAAGAATATTTAAAAACAAAGTCGATTAATAAAACTTTATTAAAGTTTAATGATTTCAGAAAAATTTGATTTAATTATCTTAGGTGGCGGACCAATTGCTTCGATTGTTGGTTATTTTTTGTCCCAAGAAAAAGAAAAATTGAATTTAAATAGAATTGCTTTGATTCAAAAAGAACCAAACCAAGAAAATTATACGGCTTATTTAAATGCTGGCGGAAGTATTCGTTATTATTTTTTTGATGAAGAATTGAAACAAGCAACAAAAGAAACATATGATTTTATCAAAAATTTAGTCAATCTGGGAGTTGATTTAAATTTAATTGAAGATTATTATCATTTTGTCCATCGAGGGATTTTTGTTCCAAGTTTGAATATCTCTGGTAAAAAATTAGTTGAATATCTTAAACAAAAAATGATGGAAAATGGTGTTTTAATTTTTAATGAGACAGAATTTTTGGGTTATGAGAAAAAAGAAAGTGAATATTTAATTAAAACGACAAAAGGAGATTTTTTAGCAAAATTTGTGGTTGCAGCTATGGGTTATAAAAATAAAGAATATTTTAAGGCACCTCTTGAAATTGAAAAAAGACAACTTTTTGTTTTAGATTTAAGACTTAATGAAGATCAACTAAAACTTCCTCATACAGTTATTAAATTTAAAGAAGGAATTGTTTATTATTTTTTAAAAAAATTTGATGATGGTTATAAATTAGTTTTAGGACAAGAAGATATTTTTGAACATTCCTTAACCCCAGAACCAGAGAATTATTTTAATGAATTAATTAATATGGGTCTGAGTGAAATTTTACCGTTTTTAAAAGAAGCAAAAGTTGAAAAAATTTTATGGGGTTATGATGTTGAAAATAAAAAACCTTTATATTATAAAATTAATCAAAATTTTTGGTTAATTAATTGCGGAAGTGCTGTAAGGTCGTTACATTATATTGGGAGAAAATTTTTAAATGAATTTTCACTCTTTAGAGATTAATCAAATTTTTGAGATTTTAGAATCTAATCTTTTAGGCCTTTCGAGTGAGGAAGCCAAAAAAAGAATTTTCCAATACGGCAAAAATTTATTACCTGAAGAAAAAAAGAAATCTATAATTTTAATTTTTCTAAAGCAATTTAAAAATATTTTTAATTTCGTCCTTTTTTTTGTTTTGCTTTTAAGTTTAGTTTTAAATAAATTGATTGATGCCTTGGTTGTTTTAATTATCATTTTAGTTAATGTTTTTATTGGTTTTGGTTTTGAGTTAAGAACGGAAAAAACTCTTGAAAAATTAAAAAAACTTTTAAAACCAAAAGCAAAGATTTTAAGAGATAAAGAAATTATTGAAACGGAAGCTGAGAATTTGGTTCCTGGTGATGTCGTTATTTTAGAAGAAGGTGATATTGTCCCGGCTGATTTAAGAATTTTTGAAGTTGAGAATTTAAAGATTGATGAGTCAATTTTAACTGGTGAATCTTTGCCGGTTGAAAAAGATGTTAAAGTTTTAAAAGAAGAGACGCCAATAGCAGAAAGAAAAAATATCGCCTATGCTGGCAGTTATATCGTTGAAGGGAAAGGTAGGGGAATTGTTTATGCTACTGGTTTAAATACTTATTTAGGGAGAATCTATCAAAAATATAAAGAAGAAAAAGAGACTGCCCCTCATTTTCAAAAACTTTCTCAAGATTTAATTTTAAAGATGTTTTTAATTGCTTTATCGACTTCAATTTTAATTCTTTATTTTGCTTTTCAAAGAAATTATTTATGGTCAGAAACGCTTTTATTTGTTCTTTCTTCTTTTGTTTCTTCAATTCCCGAGGGTTTGCCTGTGATTATTACTTTACTTTTAGTTATTAGCGCCTACAATCTTTTTAAAAAAAATGTTTTAGTGACTAATTTACAGGCAACTGAGAATTTATCAGTTGTTAATTTACTTTTAACTGATAAAACAGGAACTTTAACCGAAGGTTTAATGACGGTAAGAAAAATTTTTCTATATCCTGATGAAGAAATTGAAGTAAGTGGCGAAGGTTATAGTTTAGAGGGAAATTTTACTAAGGAAGGAAAGTTGATTGATATTTATGAAAATTTTCCTTTAATTAAACTTTTAAATATTGTCGTTTTGACTTCGGAAGCAGAAATTATTAAAGAAGAAAATCAAATTATTAAAACAAAAGGAAAACCAAGGGATATTGCTTTGTTGATTTTAGGAGAAAAGGCGGGCATAAAAAAAGAATTTTTATATGAAACTCATAAGATTATAAAAAGAGAGCCCTTTTCCAGGATTAGAAAACATAACCGGATAATCGTTCAGGGTGAAGATCTTGAATCTTTTTATGTCGGTGCTTTTGAAAATTTAATTGAGAAATGCGATTATGTTTTAACTCATCAAGGTCTAGAGAAATTTAAGGATAAAGAATTTGTTTTAAAAAAAGCCTATGACTATGCCGGAAATGGTTTTTCGGTTTTAACTGTTGCTTATAATGAAGGAGAAAAAGAAGAACGTCTTGTTTTCGTTGGGCTAGTTGCTTTATTTGATCCTCCTAAAAAAGAAGTTAAAGAAACTCTTGAGAAGATGAAGGAGGCAGGAGTTGAGGTTAGAATTTTAACCGGCGATCACAAAAATACCGCTCTTTATGTTGCTAAAGAAATCGGTTTTGAAAATTTAAATGGATTAGAAGAAAAAGAAATTGATAATTTAAGGGAAGAAGAATTAATTGAAAAAATTAAAGAGACTTATATTTTTTCTCGAGTTGACCCAGAGACAAAATTTAAAATATTATCTCTTTATCAAAAATTGGGTTATTCAGTTGCTTATATTGGTGATGGCGTGAATGATGTTTTAGCTTTAAAAAAAGCTGAGGTTGGAGTTGGGATGGGTAAAAGAGGTTCAGAAATTGCAAAATCAGCAAGTGATCTTGTTTTAATTGATGATCATTTAGCAAGTCTTAGTCAGGCTTTTATCGAAGGAAGAAAAATTTTTAATAATTTAAAAAGAATTACTTTCTTTTTGATTACGACTAATGTTGCCGAAAGTCTAACAATTTTAAGTTCTTTAATTTTAGGCTTTCCTTTTATTTTAAAACCAATTCATATTTTAATTTTAAATTTTGTGACTGATACCATTGTCGGCACTGGTTTAGCTTTTGAAAAAGAGCATGGTTATGAATTAAAAACAAAACCAAGAAAAGCGAAGGAGTCTTTAATAACTCTAGATCTTATTCCTCAACTTTTGATCATGGCAAGTATAATGATGTTTTTGACCGTATTGTTTTTTAGCTCTGAATATTTAAATAATCTTGAAAGAGCAAGGACTTATGCTTTTTTGGTCATGAGTTTAACTCAAATTTTTAATGCTTTAAACTTAAGATCTTTTAATCAAAGTATTTTTAGATTAAGTTTCAAAATGAATTATTTTATTATTGGTGGCTTTTTAATTTCTTTATTATTACAGTACCTTTTTGTGACTAATGAGACTCTTTATGAAATTTTAGGATTTAGTAAAATTAGTTTAGGTGAATTTTTGTTTATTTTTGCTTTATCTTCGATTGTTTTAATTGTTGGTGAGGTTTATAAAATATTAAAAAGACAAATTTCAAAGTGATCGGGTTATTATTTTTTAATAACTCGATTAATATAAATTTAATATGCCTAAATATATTTTTATTTGTGGTGGGGTAATTTCTGGTGTAGGCAAAGGAATTTCAACGGCTTCCGTTGCTCGCATTTTAGAATGGTATGGCTATAAAACAACCTGTTTAAAAATCGATCCTTATGTTAATGTCGACGCTGGAACCATGAACCCGATTGAACATGGAGAAGTTTTTGTTTTAAAAGATGGAACTGAATGTGACCAAGATATGGGCCATTATGAAAGATTCTTAAATAAGGAACTAATGAAAGAAAATTATATGACCACGGGTAGTATTTATTTATCTGTGATTCAAAAAGAAAGAAGTTTGTATTATGGAGGTAAGTGCGTGGAAGTGGTCCCTCATATTCCTTTGGAAGTGATTGAAAAGATTAAAAAAGCTCAAAAGGTAAATAAAGCCGAGATTGTTTTAACGGAAATTGGTGGCACCGTTGGTGAATATCAAAATTTATTATTTTTAGAAGCGGTAAGAATTATGAAACTAAAAAATCCAAAAGATGTCCTTTTAATTTTGGTAAGTTATCTTCCTTATCAAAAAGAGGGGATGGAATTAAAAACTAAACCAACTCAATATGCTATTCGGAGTTTAAATACCGCTGGTCTTCAACCTGATTTTGTTTTAGCTCGAGCGATTAAACCTCTTGATGAAATCAGAAAACAAAAAATTGCTTTTAATTGTAATGTTAATTTTGAATATATCATTTCTGCTCCTGATGAAGAAAATGTTTATAAAATTCCTTTAAATTTTGAGAAAGATAAAATTGGAATCAAAATTTTAAAAGAATTTGGATTAAAACCGAAAATTTTTGATGGAAAAGAAAGAAAAAAATGGGAAAAAGAGATAGAAAAAATTGAAAATTTAAATAAAGAAATAAAAATTGGTATTGTTGGGAAATATTTTAAATCAGGTGATTTTGTTTTGGCTGATTCTTATATTTCTGTTATTGAAGCAATTAAACATGCGGCTTGGTCTTTTGGTTATCTTCCTAAAATTAGCTGGTTAAATTCAGAAGAATATGAAAGAGATTTAAGTAAATTAGAAGAATTGAAGAATTATCATGGAATTATCATCCCTGGCGGTTTTGGGTCTCGGGGAGTTGAAGGAAAAATTTTAGCGATAAAATATTGTCGAGAAAATAAAATTCCTTGCTTTGGTTTATGTTATGGTTTACAGCTTATGATAGTTGAATTTGCTCGTAATGTTTGTGGTTTAAAAAATGCCCATACGACTGAAGTTAATAGAAAAACAAAATATCCCGTGGTTGATATTTTAGAAGAACAAAAGAAAAAATTAGAGCAAAAATTATATGGTGGGACAATGAGATTAGGCGACTGGGAGTGTTGGATCAAAAAAGGAACAGTTGCCTTTAAGGCTTATAAAAAAGAAAGAGTTTTGGAAAGACATCGTCATCGTTATGAAATTAATCCAAAATTTCATAAAGTTTTAAAAAAGAATGGTTTTGTTTTTTCAGGCACTTCCGAGAAAGGTTTATTGGTTGAAATTGGCGAATTACCAAGAAAGAGCCATCCTTTCTTTTTGGGGACTCAATTTCATCCTGAATTTAAATCAAGATTTTTATCTCCCCATCCTTTATTTTTAGAATTTATAAAAAACTGTCTTCGAAGTTGAAAAATCTATCTATGGATTTATTATCTAAAACGAGGATAAAAAAATAAAGGGGAAGGGTGACCACTGAACTTTGGACTCATGCTATTGGCGGTCTTTCAGAAAACGATTTTATTTTGGCGAAAAAATAGATCGCTTAAAAATTATATCTTTCCATAAATAAGAAATAGAATTTGATTTTATTTTAGATTAAGGGTATAATATTTTTTTCAATCTTGAATTTAAAATAATTCATTTATGTTACCGATTAAATTTTTTAGTTTCAAAAAAATTTTTCCAATTTTAATTATTATTTTATTTTTTTCATTTTCTTTTATAAGTTTGGCCGCAACAAATACAGGTCATTCTGAAAGTAATAATAGCCAGATTCTTTTTTGGATTGCTTTAATTCTTATTATTGCTAAAATTTCAAGTTTAATAGAAAAATTGAAACAACCGCCGGTTTTAGGCGAACTTCTCGTTGGAATTTTACTTGGTAATTTATTTTTGTTAAATATTAATTTTTTTAAACCAATTCAGGAGGATGAGATTATTAATTTTCTTGCCGAACTTGGGGTGGTAATTTTATTGTTCCAAATAGGCCTTGAATCTAATATTAAGGAAATGAAAAAAATTGGTCTTCCAGCCTTTTTAGTCGCGCTTGTTGGGGTGATGACACCATTTTTACTTGGAACTTATCTTGTTGGACCTTTATTTTTCCCGGGTCATGAATTTTCTACTTATATTTTTCTGGGAGCTACTTTAACGGCCACTTCTGTTGGGATTACAGCAAGAATTTTCCGGGATTTTGAAAAGTTAAGAACAAAAGAAGCTCAGATTATTTTAGGAGCGGCAGTTATCGATGATGTTTTAGGTCTTTTGATATTAGCAATTGTCACCGCTTTAGTCACGGTTGGTTCTATTAGTCTGAGTTCGATAATCTTAATTATTATTAAGGCACTTTTATTTTTAATTGGCGCGATTATAATTGGGCAAGCAATTGCTCCTTGGATAGGGAAAGTTTTTTCAAAAATTCATACCGGGGTTGGAATGAAATTTACTTTAGCTCTTTCTTTCGGTTTAATTATGGCTTTTTTGGCTTCAAAAATAGGTTTAGCTCCGATTGTTGGGGCCTTTGCCGCCGGATTGGTTTTAGATCCGGTTCATTTTAGATTTTTCCGCGATCCAGAAATTGTTGAGGAAATAAAGGAAGTAATTAAAGAGGAAGATAAGATTTTTAAAGAAAAAATCTCATCTATTATTGATAAATATTCCCATCGTCATGTGGAAGATTTAATTGAACCATTAGTTTTTCTTTTAGTGCCATTATTTTTTGTCGTTACCGGGATGGCTACTAAAATAGATGTTTTCTTTGATCCAAAAATAATTATTGGCGCCCTGGCGGTTACTTTAGCCGCTTTTCTCGGTAAAATAGCTTCTGGGATTGCTGCCGGTAAAGGGGTGGATAAGTTAATTGTTGGTGTTGGGATGGTACCCCGGGGAGAAGTTGGTTTGATTTTTGCAACTATTGGAAAAGAACTCGGCGTTATTCCCCAAGAGATATTTTCGGCGGCGATGGTGATGATAATTTTGACTACCCTTTTAACATCCCCTATTTTAGCCCATTTACTTAGAAGAAAAGATTTAAAAAAAGGAAATTTAAAAACTACTCACTAAGAGCATTAAAAGCATTAACTAAACCAGAACCATAAAGATCATCTTTACCAGGAGTTCCCAAATCAAGAGCAGTTTGTTCTAATCTTTGTTGAACCTCCGCGGGACTGCAGACTCCATTTAAATCAAAATCACATTTACTTGGTACTGATAAAACTAAAGCCGCAACACCACTCACATGAGGCGCGGCCATAGAAGTGCCACTTAAAGTAGCATATCTTGAACCTTTATAAGTTGAATAAATACTTACTCCTGGTGCGGATAAATCAACTTCAGGACCACGAGAAGACCAAGAAGCAATTTGATTATTTTGATCAGTTGCAGATACAGCAATAACCTCTGGATAAGCCGCTGGATAAACCACTGAACCGCCAGTATTTCCAGCAGCCGCAACTTGGATAATACCAGCTTGATAAACTCTTTGAACAGCTTCCCGGAAAGAAGGAACATCAACTGATGTTCCTAAACTCATATTAACCACTTGCATTCCATTTTGAATGGCCCAATCAAGACCTTCAATAATATCAGAAAGATAACCAGAGCCAGCTGCATTTAAAACTTTAACCGCATATAAATCAACTTGAGGACCAACACCAACAACGCCAATAGTATTATTTAAAGCAGCAACAATTCCAGCTACATGAGTTCCATGGCCATTGTCATCATTTGGGGATTTTAATGGGTTGATAGCATTATAACCACCTTTGATATTATATTTTAAATCAGGATGTTTTAAATCAATGCCAGTATCAATAATGGCAACCTTAATTGGATCAGCAGTGGTTATTGGCCAAGCTAATTCCGCATCAACCCGATCAATGCCCCAAGGCAAAACTTGAGCTGGTTGAGTTTTTCCTAAAGCAAAAACTTCAACATCATCATCAATCCTTAAAACTCCAGGATGACGAGCTAATTCCGCTTCTGCCCCTGGTGGTAAAAGGACGGCTTTACCGTCAATTAAACTCAAATCTTTTATTTTTACGCCCCCAAATTTTCTGATTAATTCTTCTCGAGCGGCCTCATTTAAAATATTAGATTTAAAAACAATAATTTTTCTTTGGGATCCTTGAGAAATTGCTTGCGAGATCAAAATTTCTCCTAAAACTATTAAAATCAAGGATAATAGGATTATTAAACTGACTTTAAAATTTTTCATTGATTTATTATTTTATTTTTTCGATCTTTATCGATAGGATTCTCGTATATAATATTATAGCATATTAGATGATAAGAAAGGGATATTATTGAAAAATTTAAAATTTTAATTTAAAATAAAAATTAAATTTTTTATGATCGAAGCCACCTCAAAAATTCAAGATCAAAAAATTTTAAAATTAATGATAAAAGCTCAAGAAAATGAGATTACGGAGCATTTTATTTATAAGAAATTAGCTGAAAGATTAAAAGATGAAAATAATAAAAAAATTATAGAAAGAATTGCTCAGGAAGAATTAAATCATTATCAATTTTGGAAGAGTTTTACTCATCAGGAGGTTAGGCCTAATAAAATAAAAATTTTATTTTATAGTTTTTTAATTTCGATTTTTGGGGTAAGTTTTGGGGCCAAAATGATGGAGCGAGGAGAAAAAGAAGCTCAAATTTTATACGAAAAATTAAAAGAATTTAATCTAGAAACAGCCAATTTTATTCTTCAACAAGAAAATCAACATGAACAAGAAATTTTATCTTTAATTGATCAAAAATACCTTGAATATTCAGGTTCCTTTGTTCTTGGTTTAAGTGACGCCATTATTGAGTTAAGTGGTGTTTTAATAGGTTTAACTTTTGCTCTCCAAAAGACAAATTTAATTGCTCTTGTTGGAGCGATTACTGGAATTGCTGCCTCTTTATCCATGGCCGGTTCTGAATATTTATCAACAAAAGAAGAGGGGGATAAACATCCTTTAACCGCCAGTTTTTTTACTGGTCTTGCTTATCTTATGACCGTTTTGATTATGATTTTCCCTTATATTGTTTTTGATCATTATCTTAAGGCTTTAATTACAAGTTTAATTTTGGCGCTGATTATTATTTTTATTTTTAATTTTTATATTGCCATAGCTAAAAATGTGAAATTTCTTTATCGATTTGGGTTAATGATATTGATTGTCAGTGGCGTGGCGGTTATTAATTTTTTAATTGGAATTTTAGTAAGGAAATTTTTTGGGATTGAAGTTTAACTAGAAATTTTTCGCTTTTTGATATTTTCTTTATTGTTTTCTTTTTAATTAGTTGTATAATAAAATTTGTGATGATTGAGGGGCTTTCTTTTGATGATGTTTTATTAATTCCTAAAAGATCAAAAATTAATTCAAGAAAAGAAATCGATTTATCTTCAAAACTTTCAGAAAAAGTTATTTTAAATTTACCGATAATTTCCGCTCCCATGGATACTGTCACTGAAGGAGAAATGGCGATTGCTTTAGCAAGAAATGGCGGATTGGGCATTATTCATCGTTTTTGTCCTATTGAAGAACAAGTTAAACAAGTTTTAAAAGTCAAAAGGGCAGAGAATTATCTAGTTGAAAATCCTGTTTGTATCTCCCCAGAGACGGCTTTAAAAGAAATTAAAGAAAAAATTGAAAACTATAATTTTCATACTTTTCTAGTTGTTGATGAAAAAAATAGATTGTTAGGGTTAATTTCAAAAAGAGATTATATTTTAGAAACTGACGATTCAAAAAGAGCAAAAGATTTGATGACACCTTTTGATAAATTAATTGTGAGTTATAAGAAATTAACTTTTGAAGAGGCTCAAGAGATTTTTAAAAAATACAAAATTGAAAAAATTCCGATTATTGATCAAGAAAGAAAAGTTCTTGGTTTAATTACCTTTCGTGATTTTAGAAATTCTTTCAATAAAAAAGCAACTCGTGATTTGAAGGGAAGGCTTTTAGTTGGAGCCGCTATTGGCATTCGGGATGATTATTTAGAAAGAGCCGAAGAGTTAGTCAAAAATGGTGTTGATGTTTTGTGTATTGATGTCGCTCATGGTCATTTAGAAAAATGTTTAAAAGTAGTTTGGGAAATTAAAAATAAATTTCCTGAAATTACTTTAATTGCGGGAAATATCGCTACCGAGGAAGGAGCTCGTGATTTAAAAGAAGCTGGCGCCGATATTATCAAAGTTGGAATTGGTCCCGGAAGCGCTTGCACTACTCGGGTAGTGGCTGGCGTTGGTATTCCTCAAATAACCGCCATCATGTTGGCAAGAAAAGGAGCTGGTGAAGTTCCAATTATTGCTGATGGTGGTTGTCGAAATTCAGGAGATGTGGTTAAGGCTTTAGCCGCTGGTGCCAATGCGGTTATGCTTGGTTCTTTATTAGCCGGAACTGATGAAGCTCCGGGAAGAATTTTTCAATTAGGCGGGAAAAGAGTGAAATATTTTCGGGGCATGGCTTCTTTTGAAGCTTTTAATAGTAAAAATTTAAAGATCCGGGAAAAAGTTGATTATCAACCAATTTCTGAGGGTGTTAATTATGGTTTTGTTGAATATAAAGGTTCCGTTAATGAAGTTTTAGGAAATTTAGAAAAAGGAATAAGATCGGGATTTTCTTATTGCGGGGCTTCTAATTTAAAGGAATTATGGGAAAAAGCCGAGTTTGTTAAAATTACCGAATTAGGTTTAAAAGAAGGTTATCCTCATAATATTGATTTTTTGGGCTAAATTTAAAATAAACTTCTAAAATCAAAAGCATTTTCAACCGCATAGCCTTCAAAATCATTATTAAAATAAACAAATAAAATTTTTGGTTTTAGTTTTTTTATTTTTTCGGCATAATTTTTTAATTCTTCTTTTGAATATTTACTGGCAAATAAATGTGGTTTTCCATGAAATCTTAAATAGACAAAATTACTAGTTTTAATAAATTCCGTTGGCCATCTTGGTGAATCAGAAATAACAAAAGCAATTTTATTTTTCTTTAAAATTTGATAAACTTCTTTAGCTAACCAACTTTTATTTCTGAATTCAATAGCAAATTTTATATTTTTAAAAATTTTGAGATTTTTTAAAAATTTCTTTAATAAATCCAAATTCTTCTTTAGACCCGGTGGTAATTGAATCAAAACAACGCCTAAGTTTTTTCCTAAGATTTTATAACCTTCAATTGTTTCTTTTAAAATTCTTTGGTCATCTTTATTTAAATTTAATCTTCGAAAATGAGTAAAGAGTCGATGAAGTTTTACGGAAAATAAAAATTCTTTTTTATTTTTGACAATTTCCTGCCAATTTTTAAAAGTTTTTTCTTTGGTAAAATGATAAAAGCTTGTATTAACTTCAACGGTATTAAATTCTTGAGCGTAAAATTTTAGAAAATCTTTCGGTTTTAAATTTTCAGGATAAAACTTGCCAGACCAATGGGAATATTGCCAGCCGGAGGTTCCAAGGAAAAGTTTCATATTTTTATTATAATCCTTTAAAATTTGATCTTAAAAATATAAGTAGGTTATAATAAAAAAATGAATTTAGGTCTATTTGATGATCAGAAATTTAAGAAAAATCAAGAGGTTTCTTTAAAAACAACGGTTGAAAGTATTTTTGATAAAGAGAAAATTTTTTCTGTCAGTGAATTAATTAATTATTTAAATGAATTTTTTGGTTATCTTGGAGTAATTAAAGTAAAAGGTGAGATTATTGAAGTTAATTCTCATTCTAAGGGTTATTCTTTTTTTACAATCAAAGACTCAGAGACAAAAGAACATTTAGTTGAATGTTTTGCAAGTTCTTGGGTATGGGAAAGAATAAGTTATTTAGTTGAAGTTGGTTTTGAAGTAGTAGTCAAAGCGATTCCAGAAATTTACAAAAATGGCCGTTTCCGGTTAAAAGTGAAAGAAGTTTTTCCTTATGGTGAAGGTGCTTTAAAAAAAGCTTTTGAAATTTTAAAAAAAGAATTAGAAGCAAAGGGTTATTTTGATCCAAGTCGGAAAAAACCAATTCCTGAATTTATTCAAAAAATTGGTCTTTTAACTTCAGAAAATGGAGCAGCTATAAAAGACTTTTTGAAGAATTTAGGTCAATACGGTTTTAAAATTTATTTTCTTGATATTCGAGTTGAGGGTGATTATGCTGAAGAATCAATTGTTGCTGGAATAAAATGGTTTAATAAAAATATGCCTGATCTTGATGTTTTAGTTTTGATAAGGGGTGGGGGAAGTCTTGAAGAATTAAAAGCTTTTAATTCAAAAGAAGTTGCCGAATCAATTATTCTTTCAAGATTACCGGTGATTACGGGTATTGGTCATGAAAAAGATCAAACTATTGCTGATTATTGTGCTGATTTAAGTTTATCAACCCCAACTTTAGTGGCTACTTTTATCAAAAATCAAAGAGAAATTCTTTTAGAAAAAGTTTCTCAATTTAGAGATGAATTAATTGAAGCGATGAAATTTTTTGTTGATGAAAATAAAAAATTAATTTTTGATTTTAAAAAGGAATTAGAATTTAATTTTATTTCTTTAATGAATAACCGGAAACTTATTCTTTCAGAGTTAAAAGAAGCTCTTTATAATAAATTTAATCAAATTTTTAATCGTTTTTCTTCTTTGAAAAATATTTTCCTAAAAATTTTTTATGAAAATGAGAATAAAATTCAAAATAAAATTTACTTGTTAGGAAAAATTCAAAAAGAAATTAGCACTTCTTTAAAGGAAAAAATATCATTTTTTGATTATCGTTTAAAATCAATAGAATCATTTTTTTCTTCTTTGAATCCAGAGTCAATCCTTAAAAGGGGTTATAGTCTTGTTTATCGAAATAGAGATAAAAAAATTGTCAAAAATGTTGAGGATCTTGAAGTTGGTGAAGAAATTTTGGTTCGTTTTTATAAAGGAAAAGCCTTTTCAAGGGTCGAAAGAAAATTTAAAAATTAAATATGGCTAAAGAAAAAGAAAATTTGGAAAGTGCTTTTAAACAGTTAGAAAAAATTATTGATGAACTTAATAAAGGTAATCTTGATATTGAAGAAAGTTTAGAGAAATTTAAAAAAGGAGTTGCCCTTATCAAAGCTTGTCGAGAACAATTAAAAAAAGCAGAAAATGAATTTTTGAAGTTAAAAAAGGAATTGGAATTTGAGGAAAATTTTGAAGAAGAAAATTCTTTATGAAATTTTGAAAATATGAGACTTCATCGATTTTTTGTTGAAATCGATTTTTCTGATCAAGAAATTTTTTTGAAAGATCAAGAAATTTTTAACCAAATTAGAAAGGTTTTAAGATTAAAACCAGGAGACCAAGTCATTCTTTTTAATCAAAAAGAAGAAATTTTAGGGGAGATTAAGAATTTTTATTCTGGATCAATTTCTTTTTTAAAAAAAGAAATTTTAAGGAAGGTTGATGAAAAAGAAATAAGAAGAGAAATTATTTTGTCCTGCGCTTTACTCAAAAAGAATAATTTTGAATTGGTTATTCAAAAAGCAACCGAAATTGGTGTCAAAGAAATTCAGCCTTTAATTACTCAAAGAACTATCAAATTAAATTTTAATCAAAAGAGACTTCAAAAGATTATTAAAGAAGCGGCGGAACAATCAGGAAATTTGATTTTGCCTAAATTAAACAAAATCATTTCTTTTGAAGAAGCTTTAAAAAAAGCGAAGAAAAATGACTTAAATTTATTTTTTGATCCTTCAGGGGAAGATTTTAGAAAGTTTTTAAATAATTTACCAAAAAAGATTGGTCTTTTTATTGGACCTGAGGGAGGTTGGAGTGAGGAAGAAAGAAAAAAAGCTCAAGAATTTGGTTTCGAAATTGTTAATTTAGGAGAGTTTATTTTGCGTTCAGAAACTTCGGCGATTGTTTCAAGTTTTTTGTTTTTTAATTTTTAAAATGGTAAAAAGATTAGAGAGAAAATTTTATACTGGGAGAACTTTAACCGTTGCTCAAAAACTTTTGGGAAAATATATTGTCAGAAAATTTAGAAAAAAAATTTTAAAAGGGATGATTATCGAAACCGAAGCTTATCTTGGCCCCAAGGACCGAGCTTCTCATGCTTTTAATTGGAAATTAACCCCAAGAAATATTATTGAATATTTTGAAGGTGGTTATATTTATATTTATTTAGTTTATGGAATGTATTGGCAGTTAAATATTACCACTTTTAAAGAAGGTTACCCAGAATGTGTTTTAATTAGGGGTTTAAAACTTGAAAATGGGGAAATTATCAACGGTCCTGGGAAAGTTTGTCAATATTTAAAATTAAATTCTTCTTTTTATGGTGAGGATTTAACTAAAAGTCAAAGAATCTGGTTAGAGGATTGGGGAATTAAGATAAAAAAGAAAGATATTTTAAGAACTTCAAGGATTGGGATTGATTATGCTGGTCCTTACTGGGCTTCTCGAAAATGGCGGTTTCTTGTTAAGATTTGAGGTATTCTTTAATATTTAAAGAAGGAGAGATTTTGAGCATTTTTTGAATAATTAATTCTTTTTCTTCTTTTGTTTTGGCGGCTAAATATTTCTCTTTCAGTTTTTTAAGTTTAAATCTTCTTTTTCTTCTTTGTCTAATTTGCATTCTTCTTTTTCTTGGTAAAATTTTACTCATATTATTTATAATATTTAAATAAATTTATTTAAGTCAAGATTTTTATTTTAAATTTTATGAAAAGGTCGTTTTTTAATCATAAAATGCCCGAAGCAAAAAGAATTAAAATAGAAGATTTTCAAAGGCTTGATTTAAGAATCGGGAAGATAATTTCTGCTCAAAAAATCTCAGGATCAAATAAACTTTTAGATTTAGAAATTGATTTAGGAGAGGAAAAAAGAAAAATTGTTGCCGGTATTGGTAAGAACTATCAGCCTGGGGATTTATTAGGAAAAGAGGTAGTTGTCTTAGTCAATTTAGAAGCTAAAGAAATTTTTGGTTTAAAAAGTGATGGAATGATTTTAGCTGTCGAGGATAAAAAGGGACCAATAATTTTAGTTCCAGAAAGAGAAACGGTTATTGGGGCTAAAATAAAATAGTTCCAAAAATAACTCGACCCTCTTTTAGAGGGTCGAGGAAGGTCCTTATTTCTTTGAGGCCTTCTTCTTAGAAGATTTCTTTGCCATTGGCTTATTTTTTTACCGCCGGCGCGACCTTTCTTACCACCAGCGTTTTTCTTTATTTTTTATTATAGCAAAATTCATTTTTCAAAATTGTGGATAACTTTCAGAAATAAAATCTCAATCAAATTTTCTTAAAATAAGAATCTAAAATTTTTAAAAAAACTTTCACCTCATCCTCAGCCTGGGAGATTTTTGCATAATCACTTCTTTTATCATGGATGATTTCTCCTAAATCAACTTCTTTAATTTTAAATTTTTTTAGATAAGCTAATAGAAAAATTTGAATAAGGCCATATTTTTGATTACTAATTAATTTAAAGGATTTGATAATTTCTTTTTTAATGCTAAATAATCCACTTAAAGGTTGTTTTATTTCAGCTAATTCCGGAAAAAAATTTTTTAAAAGTGGTCTTATAGTATATTCGGTGATTCTTCCAAAGTTATTAAAAGAACCAATAACAAGATCGGCTTGATTTTTCAAAATTGGTTCTTTTAGTTTTTCAAACATCCAAGGCTGGGCATTTTGAATATCAGCATCAAAAAAAACAAGAATTTCATTTTTTGCTTGTTTGACTCCTGATTGATAAGCTTTTAAAACCCCAAAATTTTTCTTAAGGTTGATTAATTTGATTTTTGGATATTTCTTAGATAATTTCAAAACAATTTCTTTCGTTCTATCAGTGGAGCCGTCATTAATGACAATAATTTCTTCAGCGGAAGTTAAAAGAGCTGATTCAAGAGTGTTTCTAATATATTTTTCTTCATTATTTGCGGGAATAATAATAGAATATTTTTTATCCATAGAAAAATTTTGTGATTTTATAAGCTTCGGCATAATCACCTTTTTTATACATTACTCCTCGAAAACGATTAAGACCTAAAATGGCTGAAATTAAATCTTTGATTTTAATTTGAGAATCATAAATTTTTAAAATTTTTTCTTTTTCTTTTATGACTTCAGTAATATCTTCAAGGTGATTTGGATGAGCCATAGGTCGATCTCCTTCAACTTCCCAAAGTTCTGAAACTTTATGAGGTTTACCCCATTGAGGAAAAGCATTTCTTCCTGCGTGCCAAACTGCTCTTTTAACAATTTTTGCCACCATCTGATGCTCTGTATGATAATCATCTTCTTGAAGACATAAAACAATGTCTGGTTTAAAATTTCTAATTTCTTTAACACAGGGCAAAATTGTTTCTCTTGAAACTTGAGGATAATGAGGAAAAGCTAAATAACTCCATTCAGCTTTTAAAGCCTTAGCTAATTTTTCAAATTCTTTTAATCTTATCTCTCGATCTTCTTCATAACTTCGATCAAATCTTTCTTCGCCAGGATCAATACACAAAACTAACTTTACTTTTCCTCCCTTTTTGATTACTTTCAAGATAAAACCTAAAGCGGTTGTTTCATCATCAGGATGAGCTGAAAAAAACATTACTTTTAATTTTTTATTTTTAATTTTAGTCATTTTTGTTTTTTAAAAATTAAAATGATTTTTTGAATTTTAAAAATAGGGCGGTAGGACGGGCCCTACCGCCCTGGGTATTCAAAATGTTACTTCCCTTCCGTCATTTGTCCAAGCCCTCACTCGATAGCCGAGTGCGAGCTTGGAAAGAAAATTTGGTTTTCTGGGGAGAAGTTTGGTTGGACGGGGCTTCAAAGGTTTTCCTGAACTCTCTTTCTTTTTACGATAAAGTTCCCAGACAGTGTCTTCCAACTTCTTGTGGTCCTCCTCGACTATCTCCAAGTGTATTTGGAGATAGTCGATATCTGGTTTTAAGTAGGGGATGCGAGTGCCTACAAAAATCCACCCCCTTTCAGTAAAGTATCTTACGATCCCATCCCTTTTGGGGATTAAAAGGGAATTTGAATCTAAAATATTATAGGGTCTTCTTTTGCCTTCTCTACTAATAGCCCATAACGGTATGTTAATATTTATTCTTTGGTTTTTAAAGAACTCTACAAGGGAGTAAATTTCGTCGGGACATCCGCTAATTTTCTTAATCCAGTTCAATAAAGGTCTTTTATTGTCACCATGCTTAGGTTCAGGTAAGGGTACCCCTCCAATATATTCTCCAATATATTCTCCAATATATTGATACCATTTGTTTATGGTATCAATTTTTTTTGTTATAATTGGTAGTAGTAGCTCCTCCCCATACGCAATTATTGGAGGATCAGGAGGACCTAGTAATACTTCTTTATGGAACAACTTTTTGTCAAACTTACATAATGTACATAATGTTTGCCTAACTGAATCGTCTTCGGGGAGAAGCGTTTCAATCATTATTGATGCGTATTCGTCTTCATTTTCATCTGATGATTTTATTCTGGGGTACCAGCTGGGCTTGATATAATTACCGGTTGAGACCCAACTTTGATCCCCATCGTGCCAGAAATACACAGTTTCTGATGCTGGAAATAAAAGCTTCACTGCTTGGAGTCTTAAGAGCCCACGCACCCAAGGGGACTGATCACCCATTATGAGTTTCATAGCTACCTCCTTATTATTTTTTAATTTTTTAAATTGCTATAAAAAAACCTCCCAGTTTTGGCTGGGAGGTTGAAGACTACTTTTATAAAAATCTAATTTATTTAAGTCGTCTCCAACCTCCCGGCCCAACAAGGAGGGTGAAGATGATAAAAATCATTCCGCAAAGCTTTTGGGTTAAGTCAAAATTGGTGATTTTTCTTTGATAATTTTGGGTTGGCATTTTTAATTTTTATTTTAAAAAGATTGTTAATTTTGTCAAGAGGGAGGGGGATGTGGATAACTTGAAAATTGGTTAAAATATGAATGATGATTCAAAGAGGATTTGCTACTTTTGGTTTGGATTACGGCAAATGTCCAAAATGGCTTTTTGAAAGAATGGTCAAGTTAAGCCGGGGGATGATTAGATTAATTGTTGAGGAAGAAGGTTCAGAGGGATTTTTAAAAAGAATTGCTGATCCAGTTTGGTTTCAATCTTTAGGAACGGTTTTGGCTTTTGATTGGAATTCTTCTGGTTTGACCACAATTTTAACTGCGGTTTTAAAAGAAGCGATTCGGGGCCAGGAAAAGGAATTAGGGATTTTTATCTGTGGCGGAAAAGGGAAGACTTCAAGAAAAACACCTCAAGAAATTGAAATCTGGGGTGAAAAACTTAGTCTTCCTGAACTGAAGGTTAAAAACTTGATTTATAATTCAAAAATGGCAGCTAAGGTTGATAACACTTTAATTCAAGATGGTTTTCAAATTTATCATCACAGTTTTTTCTTTACTAAAAATGGTAGTTGGGCTGTTGTTCAACAAGGGATGAATCCTTATTATCAAAAAGCAAGACGATATCATTGGTTTTCTCAAAATATTAAAGATTTGATTTGTGAACCTCATAGTGGCATTACTCAGCCTTTAAAAAGACCAGTTCTTAATTTAACTGCCAGGCAAAGTGAAGAGGTAAGAAATTTAAGCGTTGACTTAGTCAATAACGGTTATCAATCTTTGATGAAGGAGATTAAAATTTTGAGAAAATATTTTTCAAAGCTTTCTCAAACTTTAGCTTTAAAATTTAAAGAGGAAACATTAACTTTTCTTAATTTAGAAAATCTTGATTTTACTTGGCATCCGGTATTAAAAGAAGATTTTACCCAAAATAAATACTTAGAAAAAATTTTATGGAAAGTTTGTGAATTAAAACCTGAAAATTATGAAAAGCTTTTAAGTATTGAAGGTGTCGGACCAAAAACTATCAGAGCTTTAGCTTTAATTAGTGAAGTGATTTATGGAGCTAAACCTTCTTATCAAGATCCGGCTCGTTATTCTTTTGCTTACGGTGGAAAAGATAAGGTTCCTTATCCTGTTGATCGAAAGACTTATGATGAAACAATTTCTTTAATTAAAAAATATCTTGATCGAGTTAAAAAAACATCCCGGCTTCTTTAGCCGGGATGTTTTTATTGACGATATCCAAGTTTCTTTTGACGATAACAATTTTGGCAATAAAGAGTTTCAAGACGTTCGGGGCGAGGTTCAAAGGGAAGTTCGGTAATTTCTTGGCCACATTGAGCACATTTCCAATTTCCTCTAAACATCTTTCTTGGAAAACCGCCTCTTCTTTTATTATTAAACGCCATTTTTTAATTTTTTTAACGACCTTTTCTCGAGGCCAGTTCTTTAGATAAGATCTCGCCCCGATTATTTTCATTTTATCACTTTTTCAATAATTTTCAAATTATTGCTCTTTGATTGGAAATATGTTATTTTTTTAAGTATGTTTGAGAAAATTGAATTTTTTATTTTTTTAATCATTGCTTTTTTCCTTCTTTATTTTAGCTATCATTTGATTAATTTTTCTTTTTCTTAAAAATGAGTCTTTTTTATACCAGAAAAGGGGATAGAGGAGAAAGTTGTTTAGGTCATAATCAAAAAATTAAAAAGACTCGATTGGAGATAAAAATTCTTGGTTCTTTAGATGAATTAAACAGTCTTTTAGGCCTGGTAAAAAATCAGTCTTTTGGAAAATTAAATAAAAAATTTAAAAAAATTATTGAGGAGGTTCAAAAAGATCTTTTTATTATTCAAGCAAATGTTGCTTCTTTAATGTTAAAAAATCAATTTCAACCACCAGTTCTTAAAAAAGAAAAAATTTTAAAGATGGAGAAATTAATTGATCAATTTGAAAAGTTAGTGAAACCTAAAAGGGGTTTTATTATTTATGGAGCAAATCAGTCTTCGGCTTGGTTAGATTATGCCCGAGCGGTGACTAGAAGAACTGAGCTTGATGTTTTAAATTTAAAAAATAAATTAGCTCCGGAAATTTTTTCTTATTTGAATCGTCTTTCAAGTCTTTTTTATGCAATGGCTCGGTTAGTAGTGAAAAAATCAGGGAAGAAGGAAAAAAACCCAACTTATGATTGAAAAGAATTGTTTTTGGTGATTTATGACCAGGAGTGATCTTTTCTTTTTTGGAGGTCTTTTTTTCTTAATCGGGATTTTCTTAGCTAGTTTTATTTCCTCCTTTTTAGTGATTCTTTTTTTGTTTATCTTATTAAATCTTTCTTTTTTATTTTTTAAAAATAACAAAAAATTTTGGTTTCTTGGTTTATCTTTTTTAATTTTTGTTGGCTTTTTTTATTTCTATTTTGACGAAAAAAAATGGCATCGGGAGACAAAAGTTATTTTTGACGAAAATATTGAATTTTTTGGTTTAGTCGTTGAAGATCCAAAATTAACTCTAAATTATCAAGAATTAATAATTAGTTTAAAAGAACCTTTTCAAGGGAGATTATTAGTTTATCTTCCTCTTCAGCCAAGATTTCATTATGGTGATTTGATAAAATTTAAAGGTTTTCTTCAAAAACCAAAATCTATTGCTTATCAAAAATTTTTATTAAAAGAAAAAATTGTTGGTTTAGTTTACTTTCCAGAAGCTCAATTAATTTCTTCTCATCATGGATCTTTGATTAAAGAATTTCTTTTTAAAATTAAAGAAAAAATTATTAGTGTTTTTCAAAAAAATTTTCCTTTAAAAGAAGCAGCTTTAATTTCTGGTTTAACTCTTGGTGTCCGGAGCGAATTTTCTCAAGAATTTCAAGAGGCGATGAATCGAAGTGGCACAACTCATATCGTTGCTTTATCTGGTTATAATATCACCCTGGTTGCCTGGATAGCCGAAAATATTTTTTCTAATTTTTTCTCTCAAGGATTTTCTTTTATTTTAACTCTCTTAACTATTTTTAGTTTTGTGGTGATGACTGGTGGTGAAGCTTCGGTTGTTAGGGCCGGAATTATGGGTTTTCTTTTGCTTTTAGCTAAAAAATCTGATCGTTTTTATAATTTTCGAAATGCCTGCCTTTTTGCTGCTTTAGTGATGGTTTTTGAAAATCCTAAAGTTTTAGTTTTTGATATTGGTTTTCAACTTTCTTTTTTAGCTTTGTTAGGGATTGTTTATTTAAAGCCAGCAATTGAGAATTTTTTAAAAATTTTTAAAAAAGAGAGTTTTTTGAATTGGCGAGAAAATTTATTAACTACCTTTTCCGCCCAACTTGCCGTGATACCAATTTTAATTAATCATTTCAACAATTTTTCTTTAACTTCTCTTTTGGCTAATGTTTTGATTTTAGAAACTGTCCCTTTAGCGATGAGTTTAGGTTTTATAATGGCTTTGGTTTCATTTTTTTCAAAAATTTTGACTCAAATTTTAAGTTGGTTTACTTTTGTGATTTTAAAATTTGAAATTTTCGTTATTGAATTATTTGCTAAAATTAGGATTGATTTTCCTTTTTCTTTTAGTTTCTTAAGTATTTTAGTTTATTATCTTTTTTTAATTTTTATTATCTATGAATCAAGAAGAATTAGAAAAATTTCTTAATAATTATCGAAGCCAAATTTTAATTTTTATTTTTAGTCTTTTAGTTTTTAATTTTCTTCTTTGGTCTCAAATTTTTCTTCAGAAATTAGAACAAGAAAAATTAAGAATTTATTTTTTAGATGTTGGTCAGGGCGATAGTGAATTGATTATTTTACCGAGTAAGCGAGGAAAGAATGTTAAGATTTTAATTGATGGTGGGCCAGCAAATAAAAAAATTTTAGAAGCTCTTGATCAAGTTTTGTCTCCAATGGATCGCTATTTTGATCTTGTC
>FWWL01003960.1_pt1 | contig 25872 bp, 26 predicted proteins | sample 2228331 | NCBI WGS metagenome assembly FWWL01 (sample SAMEA103939775, study PRJEB20133) | metagenome | reverse complement strand
TTATTGAAAAAAAAAAGAAAGCTGCCTCGATTAAGAGACAGCCATCTACCCTAAAACAAAGATAAGCTATGATGTAACTATTGTTTAATAAATTTACCGTATTGTACTTTTTCAGCAGATTTTACAGTAATGAAGTAAATTCCATTTTGTAAGTGATAAACAGGAAGTTCAAGTATTTGTTGTCCGCTGTTTATGTTGTTGAATGATTTTTGTTCAATTAGCTGACCGCTAACATTCCAGATGTTAACTTCAACGTTGGAATTTGACAATTGACTAAATTGAATTGAAATGGTAGTTTCTGCCGGATTAGGATATACAGAGAACATATTTCTTGTTTCCAGGTTATTGGTTGGCACATGAACGGGTCCTCTGAAGTTTTCGCAACGGAAGATACCACGTCCACGGGTAGCAGCATAAATAACCCCATGATTGGTAACGTCGGTTTGAATGCCACCGAAAACAACATTATTGTTAGGAATCCAACCATTAGGATGAATTTGTTGACGCAAATCAGAAACAGGCACATTAGCCATACCGTCGATTTGTTGTACCCAGGTTGGAGATGATGCTGTAATATCTTCTGTAAACCAGACTCCTTTATCGGTACCAATCATTACTTGTTGACTATTGTTCCAGATAATAACTGAAGCATATACAGGCATAATGGGCAAATTGCCTTGTTTGGAAACAAAGTTTACTTCCATGGTATCGTTGGTTGTAGAAGCAGCGTTTGTAGAATAATAAACGTGACTTCCATTGCTGTAATCTCCAATGGTAACCAGCAAGTTTTCATTATTCTGCGGGTCAATGCCTAAGCTTTGAACTTTGCCGTCAAATGTTCCAAGTTTTTGATACGTTACAACGCAATTTGGAGAATTATAAACGGCTAAATTTCTGGTTCGTGCAGCCTGTATGCTATCAACACGATATACTGTACTCTTGTTTGTAGTAGAGTCATAATCAGCAAAATAGATAATATTTCCATCTGCAGTAAATTCTAAGGTTTGAATACGTTTAATGCTGGTGCTATAGAGTATAGGATACCATGAAGGACTTGTAGAAGGATCTAACGCATTCCACGAAATCCACAAACGATTGTTTAGTCCAAAAGCAGTCAGAATTTGATAATAATCTTTCACATATACTGTATCATCTTTATTAATTACTGTGTCGCCATTTAAATCGGCAGCTGAAATGATGTGGTAAAGAATCTTTTCATAACGGTTGTATGTAAAAATAGTATCTCCTAAACGAAGTTTTCTGGGAGCCTGATAAATGATATAGTTTGTAGAATTGGGATCATAAAATTTTTCATGCAGTCGCAATTGAGCTAAGTAAGGTTCTTTATAGGTTCCAATGTTTTGAGGATAAGAACCTGTAGAAGGAATAGAGTCAATTACATAAGCATTAGTGAATTGGGATGCACCCTGATAAGTACGATAAGTTTTACCATAAGTAGTAGAACTAATCATAAAGTTAGGATTGATACTGGAACGTTGTACACAACCAACTGTTCCGCTTAAATATTTAAAAAAATGTTGTTGAGTATTTCCTTGTAAATTATTTAACATAATGCCGTTATGAACAGTGCCACCAATAACTTCATTGTTGTTTGTGATTGCAACGTTTAAAAAATCCATGGCAGCATATTCTTTGTTGAGCCAAACCCACGAATAACCTCCGTTTGTAGTTCTAAAAACACCACCATCGGTAGCAACATAAAAAGTATTATTTGTAGAATAATCTGGGCTAAATACAATATTATGAATATTTTCATGAACATAACTTGTCATATAGGCAGGAACCTGACTAAATGATATTTGCACGAAATTTTCTAAAGGAGTGTAATAATACAAATCAACACCACCAATGTAAATTTTGCTTTCATTAAGAGGGTCAACTGCAATGGAGCAATGATATTTGCCCTGTTTGTTTTTTGCTTGACCAAATGGCTGAAATTGAGAGGTAACGTTGGAAATTATGGCATTCCATGTGTTCCCTTTGTCGGTCGATTCGTATATGTTTTTAAGTCTTCCATCTTGAGCTACTGCCAGGCAATAAATGTGATTTGAATTGGAAGGTGCTATTGCAAATTCAAGCCGAATTACGTCAGATGCGATGTCTGTTTTTAAAACAAAATTATCATCGCCTGTGTTGCAAACGTATGCCTTGTTATTAATAGATGCTACAATAACCGATCCATCAGAGCTTACTTTTACATCAGTGGCTGGCATTTCATAATTTGAATCAGAAGAAGGGATTGGATTGGTCCATGTTTGCCCACCATCGTTTGAAATTCTAAGACCTTTGTATGTAGCAGCATATATTTTATTAGAATAACCTGCTAATTTTGTAACATATCTAAATGTTTCATTGTTGTCAGTCGAGGATAGTTGTGTCCAGGTGTTTCCACCGTCGGTTGATTTCCAGATTCCATTTCCTGCAACTCCGGGAGTATTGTCGAAACCGAAATATTCGCCTGTGCCATAATACATTTCTCCACTGGGTGCCTGATACAAACAGCTAACGGCAATATTATTTGCGAGATCGCTGTTGGTTACTTTTTTCCACGACGAACCACCGTATTCAGACATCCACAAACCACTGGCAATTCCGCCTATAAAAATTTTATTGGCATTGTTTTTATCAATTAATATAGCTCTTGTTCTGCCACCATAGTTTATAGGGCCCATCTCATTCCATTGAATATTGATGCTTTTTTCTTTTGATCCTACTTGTGCAAAAGAAAATTCACTTGAAGAAAGCATTAAACCAGCTAAAACAACAAATAGTAACCACTTGTTTCTCATATAGATAAATTATTATAAGTTCATTAATTAAATTTGCTTGCAATATACAAATAAATATTTTAACTCAAAAACGATTTTTTTATATAATTTTAACGCAATATCTTTATTGGTTTTAAGCATATTTGTTATGAGTATTGAACAATTGTATGAATTCTGTCGTTCGCTGCCTTATTCAGAAGAATGTATGCCTTTTGATGATGAAACTCTGGTTTTTAAAGTTTTCGGGAAAATGTTTATTCTGATTGATTTACAATATCCCGTTTTCATCAATATTAAGTTATCTGCTGAAAGGTCTATTCAATTAAGAGAAGAATATGAGGAAATAAAACCTGGTTATCACATGAATAAAAAATATTGGAACACAGTGAGCATAACAGAAAGATTGACAGATGAATTTATCAAAAGTCTTATTCGAGAATCATATCAAAATGTTGTAGCTTTATTACCCAAAAAATATAAACAGTTATGTACAAAAAATTAACAGGTTATTTTTTACAGGGTTTATTTTATCTGGCTCCGTTGGCAGTTACAGTTTACATTGTGTATAAAACCATTTTGTTTTTCGATAGATTGGTCTATGATGTGGTTCATATTGATATTCCGGGAATAGGAATTCTTATTATGATTGTGGGAATAACATTACTGGGATTTTTAACAAATCTGTATTTGGCGCGACCTTTAATTGCGTTAGTTCAAGCAATACTTGAAAGAATTCCGATCATAAAAGAATTGTATTTCCCGCTAAAAGAAATATTTAATTCCGTAGCAGGTAAAAATAAAAAATTTTCAAAACCTGTGTTGGCCAAAGTTAATCCGGTAACTAATGTGGAAAAAATTGGATTTATCATGCAAGAAAATTTAGAAGATTTAGGGATAACAGGAAAAAGGATTGCTGTTTATTTTCCTCATTCTTACGCTTTTTCAGGAGAGCTTTACATACTTCCAGCCGAAAATGTTACTCCATTAAATATTTCTGCTTCGGTTGCATTAAAATTTATTTTGTCGGGAGGAGCTGTTAAGCAAATCGACAATATAGAGTAAAAAATTTGGAAAAAATAAAAATTACTAACATCTTTGATAAATATTTTAGCTTATGAAAAAAATTAGTTTGTTTATATTTACGTTTATTGTGTTTACTGCTTCAGGACAATACAAGATAATGGTAAAGGAAAGTGAAGAAAAAATTGGCGATAAGAAAAACCCATGCCTTGTAGTAACCATTTATGAAAATTTGAAAGAAGATATAGAGAAAGCATGGGAAAAGAAAATGAAAGCTTTTGGTGCAAAAGTGAGCTCAAAAAAAGAAATAGTAGCTTCAATGGTAACTATCAAGGAATTAGGCGAAAAACCAATGGATATTTATGCACAAATTAATGAGAAGAATAACAATGAAATAGAACTCATTGTAGCTGTTGATTTAGGTGGAGCATTTATGAATTCAAGAAATCATGAACAACAATTTCGGTATTTTGAAAAATTATTGAAAGAATTTGCACGTCAATTAACCATAGAAGGGATAGAAAACAAAATTAAAGCACAGGAAAAGGTAATTAAAAAAAATAAATCCGAACTCGAGAAGCTTCAAAAAGCCAAAGAGAAACTGGAAAACGATATTAAATCATATCAACAAAAAATAGCTGAAGCAGAAAACGATATCAGCAAAAACATTAACGAACAAGCGGAACAACAACAAAAAATTAAAATGGAAAGCAACATTCTGGAAGAATTGAAATCAAAATTATCGAAGGTAGAATAATGCTTACTGGAAAGAACTAAATGAAGGATTATCTATTTTATTTCCTTTCTCGTCCCAGGAAGTTTGTCGTACATTTTTATCATTACTAAAAATGATTTCCGATTTCTTTTGCCCATTTTTGTAATAGAAAATAGACGGACCATCTTTTACACCATTTTTATATACACAATATCTTTTTTTATTTCCATTTTCATAAAACCAAATCCATTCACCATCTCGCAAACCATCTTTAAAATAACCACCCATACCGAGCTTACCATTAGGGAAAGTAGTTATGCACTTCCCGGTAAATGGAACATTAGAGTTAATTTCGTAGAAAAGACCATTTCTTTCTTCTAAATCTTCGTACTTTACAATTTTTTGTCCAATAGCTGACAAACAAAAAACACAACTTATGATAAATGCAACGACTTTCATATTCATTTGCAAACCTACAACTTTTTTAAAGTTTATGCAATAAGAAAATTTGCAAAAATGAGCGAGAAATTACTGAAATTGTTAAGATAAGTTAAAATGTCAATTATGTTATTTTTATTTAGACAAATTTTAAATATGTTTGTAAAAAATTTCGTTATGAAAAAGATATTAATTGTAAAATACCTTCCAGGAAGGGAATTTTCGAACACGGCTATTCTTTACAACCATTTTGTTGAAATGGTTAAATCAACAAACGATGTTGAAGAAATTGATTTAGAGAAAAATCCTCCTCCTTATTTCGATCATAATGTGTTAATGGCATATTATCGAAGAAACTATCAGGGCAAAGAATTGTCTCCTGAACAAAGGCAGTTCATTAAGGGCATGGATGAATTGGTAAAAAAGCTAAAACGTGCGGAAATAGTAGTTGTTGTATCTCCAATGCATAACTTTGGTATGCCAGGTATTGTAAAACTGTGGTTCGATGCTGGTATTCAAAAGGGTGAAACATTCGATTACGGAGAAAACGGTGCTCCTGTAGGATTGTTATCCGATAAAAAAGCTCTGGTAATTTTTACCAGCGGGGGAGAATATTCGTGCAAACAGGTTAGCCTTCAATATCCAGAATGGGATACTTATTCGTTTTTATCTAAAATACTATTTTCATTTTTAGGGATGAAACATGTGGAGGTGGTTACTGCTGGAACAGCAAATCCAAATAATAAAGAAACTAACCTGCACAAGGCAAAATCTCGGATAGAAGAAATAATTAATCAGTGGAAATTATAGTGATGACGCTAATTCGTAAAATTTAGCCAACCCTGATTTCTTTTCTTCATTTAAAAGGAAAGAGATACAATGGCTTAGATAGTAGATTTGTTCTTTGGTGGGGTGTTGGTTGATTAGTGATATAGAATCAAACAGATGTTCAACACCCCACTGAAGGGCAAGGTTAAAACGCTGAATAAAATCGGCAGGCAATTCTTTTGTTTTAGCCCAAAAGGCAAAAACAAAGGGAAGTTTTGTTAGTTCCCACCATGCAGCAGCAAGGTCGTACACATATAAATAGTTGACAGAAAGAGTTAATGCTCTGTCTCCTATGATTAAACCTCCTGTGTTTCCTCGTATAAGCTTTTCATAATTTTCATTTCCTTGAACAAACTGAAATTTCTTTTTCCAGTAAAAATTTGCTAATATTTTAATGAGTTTTACCGAAGTAGTGGATTGATAATCAAGTAATACGGTTGTTAAATTTTCTACGGGTTGTTGCGATACAAGCAATACAGATTTAACTTGTTTCACAGCACCAATACAAAAGGAAGAGATTACATTGTTTTCGGGTAAGCTATTAAAAGTTCCAGATGGAACTAATACTATATCTGAGGTTTTATGAATAAAATCTTCAGTGCAAACTGAGGGTATTTTTCTATGCAGAATATATTCGTCCGTTGACAGAAAGCCTGAGTTAATAATGCCATATATAAATGGAAGAGTGTTTAAATAGGAAACCGCAGTAATGTTAATCATGTAACTTCATTTTTTCAACTGACATAGTTGCTCCAACAACAGTAAAAAAAGCAATAAACGGTATTAAAAAATTTCCTATAAAAGGAATAAGAAAAAAGAGAAAATACACTAAGCCAAATCCAATTGCAACGCCTTTGTTTTTCCTGACTATATTAACGCTTTGATGGATGGAAAGTTCTTTTCGTTCAAAAGAAAAATCCATAAACGAAAAACCTAGGAAATAGGAATTTATCAAAATAATCAGGATAATGGAGAAAGGAGAAATTATCCAACCAATAATAGGAATGAAGCTAATAATGAAAATACTGAGAGTTAATAGTAGTTGAATAAATAAATTTCGTAACGAGAGCACAATACTTCTTCCGATTTGTCTGAACCAAACAGAGAAAGAGAAGGGGTAAGTTTTATTAGTAAGAATTTTTTCAGTTTTTTCTGAAATGTAAGCAAGTGCGGGAGAAAGTAAAATTAATACTATGTTTCCACTGAAAAAGAAGAAAAAAAGTAAAAACATCAGCTTAAATAAAAGAAAAAGAACGCCTTTAATTACATAAGTGATGGCTACTGTAATCCAATTGTTATTGCCCTCATTGTTGAAAAGCGAAAGCAGCCAGTTTGATACGTGTTCGTGAACAGAACTTTCGAGCATAAATGTTAAGTAAAAAATTAACAGGAATAGCAAAAAGGGGATGACCAATACCCATGCAAAATGTCGGAAGGTAAAGGGAATTGCTTTAAAGAAAAGCGCAATGCTATCGAAAATAGCTTCAAAAAAACTCATACGTTATTTTTTCCTTGGTTGATTGGCAGAACGTTGTTTAGCTAATTCTTCCAGACGTTGTTGAAAGGCACTTTTCTTTACAGGTTTCTTTTTGTTTTCGTTGATTTGAGCCAATAGCTTTTCTTCATCAACAAAACGTTGTATAAGATACATTTGTCCAAAAGTGATAACATTAGCAAGGAAGTAATAATAGCTTAATCCAGCTGAATAGTTGTTAAATATAAATAGAAACATTACGGGCATCATGTACGAAATGATTTTCATACTTGGCATGGTTGTGTTTTGTGGGTTAAGTTTGTTTTGCATATAAGTGTATATGATGGTACTTGCTGTCATTAGTAAGCAGAAAAGGCTAACATGATCGCCATAAAAAGGGATATTAAAACCAAGGTCTAATACAGAATCGTAAGTTGATAAATCGTGTGCCCACAAAAAGGGTTGTTGTCGCAACTCGAACGATGATGGGAAAAATTTAAACATTGCAAATAAAATAGGCAATTGTAGCAGCATAGGAAGACAGCCACCCATGGGATTAACACCAGCTCGTTTGTACAAATTCATGACTGCTTGTTGTCTTTCAAGGGGTTTGTCTTTGGGTATTTTAGCATAGATTTCATCTATCTGAGGTTTTAAAACTCTCAGTTTTGCTGTTGCCATGTATGATTTGTAAGTAAGCGGAAATAAAACAATTTTGATAAGAATGGTTAGAATAAGAATAATAATTCCATAATTGCCAATAAAGTCATTCAGAAAATTAAAAACTGGAATAACAACAAATCGGTTAATCCATCCGAAAATTCCCCAACCTAATGGAATAATTTTGTGCAAATCAGCAATATCTTGGTTTTTAAGGGTGTTGAAATGATTTGGCCCAAAGTAAAAAACAAACGATTTTTGTTCTACTGATTTTGGTTCGTAACCAAGACTTAATTCGCTATAAAGTTCCTTAATAATTCTGGAATTTGTGCCGGTATATTTTTTTGATTCTATGGTAGCATTCAAAAAATCTTCATTTGCCATAAGAACGCTACTAAAAAATTGTTGTTTATAAGCAACCCATTTTACCCTGGTTGTCAGGTCTTTTTTATCATCTGATGTTTCAGAAAGATAGTCAGCATCTTCTCCATCAAGTTTATAATAAATGGTAGTATTAATTTGTTCGAAATCTTTGTTCTTCTCCATTTGATGTATAAAAAGCTTCCATTCAAAGAGCAGATAATCAACCCTATTGGTCGTTAACTCGTTAAGATTTTTGGATCGAATAGTAAAGTTGAGCTTATAAGAATTTGGTTCAAGCGAATAAACAAATTGAAGATTGCGGTTTTCACCAGCATTTAAGGTAAAAGCTATGGATTTTTTACTGGTAGAAGCATCTATAACAGAATCGGTTGTGCTCGATTTAAAAAACAAATCCTGTGTTCTTATGCTTTTATTTTGTGCGAAAAAGTTTAGACTAAAAATGGTTGAATCGCCTTGCCACAAGACAACAGGAAGAGAATCGAAGGTTTTGTATTCTTTAAGTTCAACTTTATATGGACGTGCACCTTTGTTTAAAAAAGTAATGCGAATTTTTTGATTTTCAAGCACGAAAAATAGTGAGTCGCCTTTAACATTATTTTTTAAAGCACCATATCGGGCTTCTAATACTGAGTCGGGAGTATTAATAGATGAATCTTTGGAAAGAATTTCTGTTTGCTCTGCTTGGGCGTTTTTTTGAGCAATTGCTATTTTTGCAAGCGAATCGTTAATTACCTTTTCAATAGAATCGCGTTGTCTTTTTGCTTTTTCAAGTTGGTCCTGAGACGGTTTATTGATAATTCCGAAAACAACAAAAATCACAAAAATTAAAAAGATGCCAATGATAGTATTTCTATCCATAGAATTTATTTTGAACGGCAAAGATACAAGATTATTTAGAAATCATTTATGAAAAATACCGTTATTTTGATAAACATAACTCAGATTTCAGCAATAACGGTTTTATTGCCTTTAACTTTATCGTTAAGCTTTACACATATTTTAGCATGAGTAGGTAAAAAAATATCAACACGAGAGCCAAATTTTATAAAACCTAACTGCTGTCCTTGTTCTAAAACCATTTCGGGTAGTGCATAAGTTACTATACGACGAGCAATTTTACCAGCAATTTGTCTAATTAGAATTTCTTCATTGTTAAACGTTTTTACTACCGTAGTAAATCGTTCGTTTTCTTCTGAAGCTTTTGGTTTCCATGCAACAACATACGAACCTGGATGATATTGTGCGTACGAAATGGTTCCGCTTACCGGAATCCAATTAATGTGAACATTTAATGGCGACATGAATATGGATATCTGAATTCGTTCATCTTTAAAGTATTCTTTTTCAAAAGTTTTTTCAATAACAACTACTTTACCATCGGCAGGTGCTAATATTTGCCCATGTTCACCAAAAGTTTGTCTTTTTGGTACACGAAAGAAATAAATAATTACTGCCCAAAGTAAAATGGAAATAATCAGAATAAAAGTATTTATCCAGTACCAGTTAGGTGCAAAGTAGTGTAATAGAAAATTGATAATAAGAAGGAATAAACCTGAAAAACCAATTATTTTTAATCCTTCGCGATGTATTTTTAACCAGATTAATCGTTTGGTATTTTCGTCCATAAGGATAGAAATAAAATACAAAGTTAAACTATTATAATATCATTTGCAAATAAATAAAAGCAGCAGGTGTGGCAAGAAAAACACTATCGAACCTATCTAAAATACCTCCGTGTCCGGGAATTATATTTCCAGAGTCTTTTAAATCGACAGTTCTTTTAAACATAGATTCAACCAAATCGCCCATTGTAGAAGAAAACACAATAATTGTACTTAAAACAACCCAATCTTTCCACGTAAGAATATGAAAAATTTTAGGAAAAAAAACGGAAATTCCAATGGTACATAATGCTCCACATATAAATCCTTCCCACGATTTTTTCGGCGATATACGTTCAAATAATCTGTGTTTGCCAAATGAAACGCCAAATAAATAAGCCAAAGTATCATAAATCCATATAATAGTAAAAAAGCCTAATAAAATATAGGGCGAATAAATAATGCTACGGTCTGTTTTAAATAGAAGCACATCACTGAAAACACCTTCGTATGTTTGAATATCGAGCAAATTATTAGAAATCAGATCTTCTCTTTCAATGAAAACAAAACTGTTTAACAAAGTAATAGGTACGGCAATGTAAATAATAGAAAGAAGACCAAAAGCTATGTTGTGTATCGGTTTTTTGTGATACCTATATAATTCACCAACAAAAAGGAAGAAGATAAGTGGTATTAAGATGATGGATAACCAAAGGGGATTGATGATTTTTAGGGAAACTAAAAAAAATAAAGTGAATAGTGTAAGGCTAATGAGTACAATGTACAAGTAAGGAATAGAAATGTGAAATTTTCTGGACAACAAATAAAATTCGTATAAAGCTAGCGTAATAATTAACGACATTAGCAGATAGAATGTAATGCTGCCAATGGCTATCATGCTTACCATCACAACAAGGAAAATCAGGCCGCTGATGGAACGCTGCAATAAATTTTTAAAGTTCAACATCTATACCTTTTAGTATTTGTTTGGCTTCACTAAGTCTTTCAACTGGTATAAATACTTCATATTCGCCAATTAAAAAACTGCTATCCTTTTTATTAATAACAGTAAATGGAATTTTAGCGTTTTCTAACTCGGCTTTAACCTTATTTAATTTAATATCATCGGTACATTCAAATAAGAGTACCCATTGTTCATTGTTCATAGTTGTTATTATTTAATTGAACATCAGTATTTGATTTTTCTTTTTCTTTTTCTTTTTCAGCATCCTTAGAAAAAGGTCTTTTTCCAAAAATATGTTCAACGTCTTCTGTAAAAATTACTTCTCGTTCTAAAAGAAGTTCGGCTAATTGTTTAAGTCCGTCCATGTGTTCGGTTAGGATGGTTTTTGCTCTGTTGTATTGTTCGTCTAATATTTTTTTTACTTCATTATCAATAAGTTCTGCGGTTTTTTCGCTGTATGGTTTCGAAAACATAAATTCCGATTGTCCGCTACTATCAAAATAGCTAATAGTTCCCAGAGTGTCGCTCATTCCAAAAAAGGCAACCATTGCATAAACCTGCTTAGAAACTCTTTCGAGGTCGTTGAGTGCCCCGGTAGACATTTTTCCAAAAACAATTTCTTCTGATGCTCTGCCGCCAAGAGTTGCACATATTTCGTCAAGTATTTGCTCTTTGGTAGAAAGCTGTCTTTCTTCTGGTAAGTACCATGCAGCACCCAGGCTTTTTCCACGAGGAATGATGGTAACCTTAATTAAAGGATTGGCGTGTTCACAAAACCAGCTTACAGTTGCATGTCCGGCTTCGTGAAAAGCTATGATTCTTTTTTCTTCGGGAGTAATAACCTTGTTCTTTCGTTCTAATCCACCAACAATTCTATCTATAGCGTCAAGGAAATCTTGTTTTTCTACCATTTTTTTGCCTTTTCGGGCAGCTATTAAAGCTGCTTCGTTGCATATATTGGCTATATCGGCTCCGCTAAATCCGGGTGTTTGCTTTGCAAGGAATGAAATATCAAGGTTAGGGTCATATTTTAGGGGACGAAGATGAACTTTAAATATTTCTTCTCTTTCTTTTAGTTCAGGTAATTCAACGTGTATCTGACGATCGAAACGTCCGGCACGAACAAGGGCCTTATCGAGCATATCAGCACGATTGGTTGCAGCCAGTATAATAACGCCAGAATTGCTATCAAAGCCATCCATTTCTGTGAGTAATTGATTGAGTGTATTTTCGCGTTCGTCGTTTGCTCCAAAGTTCGGGTTTCTTCCACGTGCTCTACCAACGGCATCTATTTCGTCAATGAAAACAATGCAGGGAGCTTTTTCCTTTGCTTGTCGGAACAAATCTCGAACTCTTGAAGCACCAACACCAACAAACATTTCAACAAAGTCGGAACCGCTGATGGAGAAAAATGGAACATTAGCTTCGCCTGCAACTGCTTTTGCCAATAAGGTTTTACCTGTTCCCGGAGGTCCAATTAGTAAAGCACCTTTTGGAATTTTTCCACCAAGTTCGGTGTATTTTTTCGGATTTTTTAAAAACTCTACAATTTCTTGAAGTTCTATTTTTGCTTCGTCTAATCCGGCTACGTCATTAAAATTAACATTTATGCGTGATTCTTTGTCGAATAATTTGGCTTTAGACTTTCCAATATTGAATATTTGACTGCCACCTGAACCTCCGGCAGCCATTTTGCGAAATATAAAAATCCAGATAGCAATAATTAAAATAAATGGCAATAACCATGATAGTATATCGCCCCAAACATTCTTTCTGGTTTCGGTTTTAATAACTACTCTTTTATCGGGCGGAAAGTCGGCTTGAATTTTATCTAAATTTTCCTGAAAAGCGTCGAGAGATAGAATGGTTAAATAATACTGTGGAACATTATATTTTAAGCCCTTTTCTTCCAGCTCTTTATATTTTGTTTGAAGAATTTCTTTTTTGATATATATTTCGGCTGTTTCTTTATTGACAATGACAATTTTTTCTACTTCCTGAGCAGAAACCATTTCTTTAAGCTTGTAAAAATCTATTTCTTCTGGTTTTGGGCTAAAATCATAAAACTGCAGAAAAATAAAACCTGCAAATATCAGGAAGTAAATCCAGTAGAAATTAAACTTTGGTTTAAATGATTTATTGTTGCTATTTTCGCTCATATTTGTGCTTCATTATATTTTGTAATTAGTGCATCTGCCCATAGCTTTTCAAGCTCATAATATTCGCGAGCCTGAGTTTGCATAACATGAACAACTATACTTATATAATCTAATATAACCCAATACGCATTTTGCAAACCTTCAATTGAGTATGGTTTTTCGCCGATAAAAGTTTTTACTTTTGACTCAATATTATGTACAATACTTTCTACTTGTATAGCCGAAGATGCACTGCAAATAACAAAATAGTCGCTTACCCGAGTATCAATAGTTGAAAGATCTATTGTAATAATATCTTCAGCTTTTTTTTCGTCAGCTGCTTCTAGTATAACATTCAGTAAGCTGCTTTGTGCTTTTTTTATCTTTTTCGCCATATACTAATTTGACTTGCAAAGGTAGTAAAAATAAGAAGATTTTAAAAAAGGTGATTTTTGACAGTATCAGAAATAAAATAAAAATCTACCTTTACAGCATTAAATAATTGTTAATTAAATAAGTGTATATTACTAAATATCAAAAAATTAAGCAATGAGTAAGAATAAAAATGCAACGCAATTAAAAAATGCAGTTGTAAAATTTGTTGGCGATTCGGGTGATGGTATGCAACTTACCGGAACCTTGTTTGCCGATACCTGTGCATACGACGGAAATGATTTAACAACATTTCCCGATTATCCAGCAGAAATTAGACCTCCTGCCAATACCATTGCGGGTGTTTCTGGTTTTCAGGTTCATTTTGGAAGCGAAAAGGTGTTAAGTTTTGGTGAAAAACTGGATATGCTGGTATGCTTAAACCCCGCTTCTTTGAAGTCGAATTTAAAATGGACAAAAAAGGAAACCATTATATTAGTTGACAGCGACGAGTTTACCGACCAAATGCTGGAAAAATGTGGATATACTTCTAATCCATTAACAGATGGTTCTTTAAAAGACCGACATTTAATTCAGGTCCCTGTTAGTACAATAATAAAGGAAAAGGTAGCTGCTTTAAATTTATCGGTAGATAATAAAACTGCCTTACGTAGCCGAAATATGCTGATGCTTGGATTGACATTAAGAATATTTAACAAAGAAATCCGGCACGTAGAAAATTATTTATCAAATAAGTTTGCTTCCAAAAAGGAAGTTGCTGAATTAAATAAACTGATATTGAAAGAAGGATACGAATATTACGATAAGTTACCAGAAAGTCAGAAATATTCATTATTTGTACCACAGGCTAAATTAGAAAAAGGGAAATACAAAAATGTAAATGGAAACACAGCAGTAGCCTGGGGTTTAATGGCGGCTGCCGAACGCGCTAATCTGACCTTATATTTAGGATCGTATCCTATTACTCCAGCTACAGAAATTTTAGTAGAATTAGCAAAACATAAATCTTTAGGTGTAAAAGTTTTGCAAGCAGAAGATGAAATTGCGGGTATTTGCTCTGCAATTGGAGCTAGTTTTGCTGGTGCAATGGCTGTAACTACCACATCTGGTCCTGGATTGTCATTAAAAAGCGAAGCCCTGGGTTTAGCAGTAATGACAGAATTGCCTTTAGTTGTTGTAGATGTTCAAAGAGGAGGCCCTTCTACCGGTTTGCCAACAAAATCAGAACAAGCCGACTTGCTTCAGGCATTGTATGGCAGGAATGGTGAAGCTCCTATGATTGTTATGGCTGCCGATTCGCCTGCTGATTGTTTTTATGCAGCATATTGGGCAGCAAAACTAAGTCTTGAACACATGACACCCTGTATTTTACTTACAGATGGTTCGTTGGGCAATGGTTCTGAGTTGTTTAAAATACCCGACGTAAATACCTTGCCCGAAATAAAACCGCCTATTGCAGAGCCTAATACCGATTATCAGCCATATCGAAGAAATCCAGAAACTTTGGCTCGTTATTGGGCTATTCCAGGTACTGAAGGATTGAGGCATAGAATAGGTGGGCTCGAAAAAGAAAATATTACCGGAGTTGTTACTACCGACCCTGAAAACCATGAACTAATGGTCAAATTAAGATTGGAGAAAGTATTGCGTATTGCCAATTATATTCCTGAACAGGAGGTTTTTGGTGAGTCCGAAGGCGACTTGTTGGTAGTAAGCTGGGGTGGAACTAAAGGTGTTATTCGTGAATCTGTTATTGAAATGCAAAAAGAAGGTAAAAAGGTTAGTCATGCTCATTTTCGCTATATTATGCCTTTGCCCCGAAATACTGAACAAATTTTCTCTAAATTTAAAAAGATTATTGTATGCGAATTAAACAACGGACAGTTTGTTGCTTACTTGCGCGCTACTTTGCCACAGTTTAAGTATTATCAGGCAAACAAAATACAGTCGTTGCCTTTCTTTATGGATGAATTAAAAGAAAAATACTATAAATTATTGGAGGAATAAACTATGTCGCCTATAATAAATTCAATTGAACGTTCAAATGTTGAACTCACAAAGGAAGATTTTGTTAGTGGTCTTCCAGTAAAATGGTGTCCGGGTTGCGGAGCTCATGCCATTTTAGCTGCTGTTGAAAATGTGTTTCCCAAAATAGGCTACAAAAAGGAAAATTTCTGCATCGTTTCTGGTATTGGTTGTTCTTCGCGTTTCCCTTATTATGTAAACACTTATGGCTTTCATGGTATTCATGGCAGAGCAAATGCAATTGCAACAGGAGTAAAAGTAGCAAACCCAAAACTTAGTGTTTGGATAGCCACAGGCGATGGCGATTCAATGGCTATTGGCGGAAACCACTTTATTCATATTATTCGTCGCAATGTGGACGTTAATATTATATTGTTTAATAATATGATTTACGGTCTTACTAAAGGACAATATTCGCCAACAACACCTATGGGCTCTGTTACCAAAACATCTCCATACGGTACTATAGAACATCCATTCAACACAGGAGAATTGGTAATGGGTGCTCAGGGAACATTTTTTGCCCGTGTGCCCGACAATAATGTTAGGCTGATGACTGAAGTAATGTTTGAAGCCGCAAAACATGATGGTACTTCTGTTATTGAAATTTTACAAAATTGTGTGATTTTCAACGATAAAGCTCACGCTCAGGTTACTTCTAAAGAGTACAAAGACGAAAATCAGCTTATTTTAAAAAATGGTGAACCAATGATTTTTGGTGCTAAAAGAGATAAAGGGATTCGTTTAAATGGTACAAAGTTGGAAGTAGTAAAAATTGGTGAAAACGGAATTACTGAAGACGATATTCTTGTTCATGATCAATATCAGCAAGATCCCGGTATTCATTTAATGTTGGCAAAAATGGCACCACCTCATTATCCTGTTGCTATGGGTGTTATTCGTTCGGCAATGTATCCGACATACGATGATTTGGTTGAAATGCAAATAGAAGAGGCAAAAAAATCGAGTAACATTCGCTGTATGAATGACTTGTTGAATAGCGGAGATGTTTTTGAGGTAAAATAAAGTATTGATGTAAGAAAAGTTAATAATAAAGGGGGCTGTCTCTAAAAGGCAGCCTTATTTTTTATTCCTGCGAATTAGGACAATTTCTTAGTTGTTTGAGCAATTCCTTTTTAAACATTCTATCTGATGAGTATAAAATAGCTAGCTTTCGAACGGACAATACTTTTTTGAATTTTGCATGATATTCTATTAATAATTTTGATTGAGCTGTTTCCAGTTCAATGTATTTGTCAACAAATGATTGAAGTTCCTTGTCGCTAAGATTATCTTTTTCTAATGAAGCATACACATTTCGTTGGGCATCGATAATTTCGTCTTTCTTTTTTTCAAATTCATTATATAATGGCCAAAAAACCTGGGCTTCTTCAACGCTTAAATCAAGTTTGTTTGTTAAAAAGGCTATTTTTTGTGCTTTTATTTGTTCTTTATGTTTGCATTGCTTGTTGGGTTGTGCAAAACTGGTTAACCCAAACAGAAGCATCGTTAATAGTGTTATTGTTTTCATAAGTTATTCATTTATCATTTGGTCATGGATATTATCATCAATTAAATAATTCTCTATTGATTCAGGATCAATATAGGTTTCATTATTGCCTAAAGCAAGAACCTCAATTAATTCGTTTTCTCCTACTTCATAAAGAATTGCTTCTTCGTATGTTAATTGGGCTACTCGATGGTTTTGTTTTGAAGAATAAAGAGTTGAAGTGATGAATTTAAAAACTCCATAAGAAAGAAGGAAAAAACCAATAAAAGCAGCCGCAAAAGCAAGCTGTTTTCTTATCAGCAAAACTTTTGAAGGGGAATGCTGTGCAGGAGGTAAATCCTGAATTTGCTTCATAATTTTATCAGGAAGCGTTTCAAAATAACCTTCGGGTACGGCGAAGGGTTGTTTTTTTTGTATTTCATTCATTTTCATATATTCATTAGATTATTCATTCAGGTTTAGGTTTAATGATAATTGTAATTTTTTTTCAATTTTTTTTACTGCATGATGATAAGATGCTTTTAACGCACCGACAGAAGTGTCTAATATTTCGGCAATTGTTTCGTATGGCAATTCATCGAAATATCGCATATTGAATACAATTCGTTGTTTTTCGGGTAAGGAAAGAATGGCTTGCTGGAGCAAAAGTTCTGCTTCATTTCCGTCGAAATATGGGTCATTTTCAAGCCGTGCAACCATGTCGGATGCATGTTGGTCGTTTGATAAAATGGAAAATCGGTTTTTTCTGCGAATGATAGCTAACGCTTCGTTGGTAGCTATTCTATACAACCATGTATAAATTTTTGAATGATGTTTAAAGTCGTAAATAGCTTGCCATGCTTTAATAAAAGTATTTTGAAGGGCATCGTCTGCATCGTCGTGGTCAAGGACAATTCTACGAATATGATAATAAAGCTGTGCCTGATATTTTTCAATTAACTCTTTAAAAGCCTGATGTGAAGTGTGGCTTTGTAAAATATCGTTGAGTATGTCTTCGTCGCTACGATGTTTTTTCATTTGTTTTTTCGTGAAATTGCTGTGTGTGCTGCTTCAACGATAGCTTGTGTGGTAAGTCCATATTTTTGCATGAGCTCGTCGGGAGTGCCGCTTTCGCCAAATGTGTCGTTCATGGCAATCCATTGTTGCGGAACCGGGAATTGTTCGGCAAGAATCTGGGCTACAGCATCGCCTAATCCGCCATTTTTTAAATGTTCTTCGGCTGTTACCACGCATTTCGTTTTTCGCACCGATGATAAGATGAGTTTACTGTCTAAAGGTTTAATGGTATGAATGTTAATTATTTCTGCAGAAATACCTTGTTCTCTTAAGATATCCCATGCTTCCAGTGCTTTCCATACCAAATGACCGGTAGCTATAATGGTTACATCGTTTCCTTCTTCCATTAAAATTCCTTTTCCGATGACAAATGCGGTATCCAGTGATGTAAAATTTGGAACAGAAGGTCTTCCGAATCTCAGATAAACAGGTCCATTCCATTCTGCTGCAGCAATGGTAGCCAGATAAGTTTGGTTATAATCGCATGGGTTAATGACCGTCATGTTGGGCATCATTCTCATTAGCCCAATGTCTTCCATGATTTGGTGGGTGGCTCCATCTTCGCCGAGCGATATTCCTGCATGAGAAGCAGCGAGCTTTACATTTTTTTGAGAATATGCTACTACCTGACGAATCTGGTCGTAAACGCGTCCGGTTAAAAAGTTGGCAAAAGAACCAGCATAGGGAATAAATCCACCGTTGGCTAAACCTGCGGCAATTCCGACCATATTGGCTTCGGCAATTCCAACTTGAAAAAAACGTTCTGGAAATTGCTTAGCAAAAGTATCCATTTTAAGCGAACCTGTCAAATCAGCACATAAAGCAACCACTTTTTCGTTTTCTTTCCCCAAAAATGAAAGTGCATCACCAAAACCAGAACGAGTGTCTTTTTTCTCCTTAACTTCGTATTTTTTCATAACTTATTTAACCATTATAGGAATAGATGTATCGCTCTTAATTGTAAATTTCTTTTCAATAGAGTAAGCTGTTTTTTTTATGTTTTTACTTCTCCAGATAACGCGATAGTTCCCAGGAAGCAGAGAGAATGTTTGACGTGTTAATTCAGTATCAAGATTAATTACCCATTCCAGCTTGTTGTCTCGTTCAAAAAAGATAGCTCCTATACCAGATGCATCAAACATAAGGGTTACCATTCCAGGATTAGGAATTTGAACGGTTGTGGTGTGATTGGGGCGAATGTTTACCTCTGTTATATACAATCGGGGTAAAGTCAGAATTTCTAAGTCATAGTTGCCAATTAACAATTTTGTTGTTTCATTGATGTTTTGAACATGTAGAATTTTGGAATCGTTTTTTTGACGGATTAGGCATTTGATGTCTTTAAAGTATTGTGTACTGGCTTTGATAGAAAGGAATCCTTGAGCGGCATTGGTACCAACAATGGTGTGTTTTCCAGGAGTGAGTTTAACACTGTCAATAGAAACAGGGGGGACGGTATGAACAACAACACGATAGGTAGGAAGGGGGTCTATGACTAAAGTATCGGGATTGCCTTTGTTATTGAGGGTATGTACATAGTTATAGATGATTTTTCCTGATTTTTTTTCGTAAAAAGTCATTGGCACATCGGTTTCTGTGGGGTTTTCGTTTATATCAAGCAGATTTATCTGTAGTGTGGTGTTGTTTAATGCTTGTGAAATTACAATGCCCAACACATCTTTAAATTGTTTTTCGCTGGCAGCATCAAAATATTGTCCTACACATTCAAAAGTCTTTTTAAAGTCCTGGTCTAAACCAATACCAATAACAAAGGGTTTAAGAAATATTTTTTGTTTCTGAAGTTCAATAGAAACAGCACAAGGGTCTCCGTCGCAGGCTTCTATACCATCGGTAATGAGAATCACAATGTTTCTGCTTGGTGTACTTTTGGGAAAATCGAGTGCAGCAGCTTCCAGTGAACGGGCTATAGGAGTTGTTCCTTTGGGCTCTATACGTTGAATAACGCTTTTTATTTCGTCAATGTTATTTTTTCTAAAGGGAACTTCGAGTCTTGTATCGCTACAATCTTGTGGTGGTACAGGTTTTTGGTGTCCATAAACACGAAGAGCAAGTTCAACATTTTCTACGCCCTTTAAACTGTCGAGCATTTGATTCAGTAGCTTCCTAGCAATGTTGATTCTGGTATCGGATTCCCATTTTGCCCACATGCTTTGAGATGCATCGAAAACAAATAGAATACGGGTAAGCGATGGTTGTGAGGATTGACCAAAACCCGTAAATGAAAATATAAATAAAATTAGTATAACGACAAGGTTTTTCATTAAAAATCGCCAATAGTTTCAGGTAATTGAGCTAAAGCTTTTGCTGCTTGTTCATCATTAGGAGGTGTTCCATGCCATTTATGCGTGCCCATCATAAAGTCAACTCCCATGCCCATTTCAGTTCGCATCAAAATAACGATAGGTTTGCCCTTAAAAGTTAATTGTTTTGCCTGTTGCATAGTTGAAAGAATTTCGGGAATGTTGTTTCCGTTCATATTGAGTACAGTCCATCCAAAGCTTTCCCATTTTGCCTGAAGATTGCCTAAAGAAAGGACTTCCTCTACAGGTCCGTCAATTTGTTTGCCATTGTAATCTACTAAAGCAATCAGATTATCTACTTTTTTTGCCGAGGCAAAAAGGGCAGCTTCCCATATTTGTCCTTCTTGTAATTCTCCGTCGCCGGTAAGTACATAGACCAGCTTTGAATCGCCTTGTAGCTTCTTGGCTAATGCTGCTCCAATTGCAACCGACAGCCCCTGACCCAGGGACCCGCTTGCTACTCTTACTCCAGGAAGGTGCTCTGCCGGAGTAGGATGACCTTGTAAGCGGCTATTAATTTTTCTGAAAGTAGAAAGTTCTTTGATAGGGAAGAAGCCTCTTCGGGCTAATACACTATACCATACAGGTGAAATGTGTCCGTTAGAAAGGAAAAACATGTCTTCGTTCTCTCCTTCCATCTTAAAATGTACAGGATTTATTTCCAAAATATTAAAATATAAAGCAGTAAAAAAATCTGCACAGCCTAACGAACCACCTGGATGACCAGATTTTGCAGCATGTACCATTCTTATAATGTCGCGTCTCACCTGACAGGCAATCTTTTCTAACTCTTCTACTGATTTCATGGCAAATACAATAAGTAAACGGTTATGATTTTTTCTGCAATTGTTTTCTTTCTTTTCGTTTTTTCAGGTAATCTTGAATATATTCTCCACTTTCGAGTAGTTTTTTTAGAAGGTTGAAATAAACTGTAAAGAAAAGAATAACAGTCATGAGGAAAATAATGATAATGTTGTACCAGAAAGTATCAATGTATAATCCGTAAATATTTTTTCTGGGAGCATAGAAGTGAGCAGAGAAGAATCCTGGTTCTGGGTCAAGAAAGATGGGATCGGCTTTTTGAATTAACTCGTTGTTGTATTCTACTATTTTGTTAAGTTCTGTTTCGTTGCGGACAAATTCTTTGAGTTTTTCGTTGTAATAGGCTTTTTTGAGCTGAATAAAAGCTTCTTTCTTTTCAGGTGTGTCTTGTAGGGAGTTGATAAGCTTATCGCGTTCGTTGCTTGCTTTGTTATATTTATCAATGTAGAAGCGATTTATTTTATCGAAATAATCTTCTAAGGATTTTAAAATATGTTCATTTACGGTTTTAAAGCTAAGTTCATTAATGTTGACCGGGCATTTAACTTTTGGATTTTTCTTTATTTCGTCGTTTATTTCATTTCTTAGTAAAGCAATAGCTTCTTCAACGGTTTGTTTTTTATCAGGATTGTTGATATAGGTTCTGATATCAATAACCTTATTGCGAAGCGAACGAAGCCAAAAGTCTTTTCTGAAATTTGAATAACTGGTTATTTTATCATAAGGATAAAATTGTTTTTCGTATTTATTTTCCTTAAATTGATAGACAGCCAGTGCTTCATACGCCCATCGGGCAGTGATGATTTGTCCATAAAATGGAATGGATTTCGGGCTGCTAATATCGGGGTTTAATTTATCGTAACTTACAATAATACCACTTAATATAAGTTGAGGAATTACAAGGAAAGGAATCAGAATGTATATGGTAACAGCTGAATTAAAAGCATCGGAAATGTTTAATCCCATTAAATTCGATGATAGCCAGGTAATAAATAAAACTAACCAGAATTGCCAGTACATCCCTTTTACTCCTAAAACCGTATTTCCAACTAAAACAAAAGCTGCTGACTGATATGCAGACAAAATAGTTAGAATAAATGTTTTACTGAACAAGTAACTCCCCCAACTCAAATGGAGGTATTTTTCACGTTTAAGAATTTTACGGTCTCTAAATATTTCTTCTGCACTTACCGTTAAGCCAACAAAGATAGCTACAATGACAGACATGAACAGGTAAACAGGGAAGTTGCTGTTTTCGCTAAAAGTGTAACCTGATTCGTTTGTAATGTCAACGTTGTAATATCGAATTATAAAGGATAAAAGGAAAGCTAATAATGGAGATTCTAATAAGTTGATTACAAGATATTGTGTATTAGCAAGTTTTGCCAGAGTATCTCTAATGGAGAATATTTTAAATTGTTTGAAACGTCCGGGTATTTTAAAGTAAATTTTTGGAATCTTAAAAGAATGATCGAGAATTGGTTTTTCTATTCGGTTATTAAATAAATCTGCTTCTTTAAAATAGCTTTGCCACTCCGAAGGAGATATTTTTCGGGTACGTGTAGGATTCCCATATTCATCTAAAACTGGCGATTCAACAATATTGAATATTTGTTCAGGATTAACATTACCACAGGTGGGACATTCGCTTTCGCTCCAATTTGCCTGGTGTGTTTTAGATTTAAAATACATGATAGATTCTACAGGATTTCCGTCGTATATTAAATAACCACCAGTGTCTAGTATTAAAAGCTTGTCAAACATTTTAAAAATTTCGGAGGAAGGTTGGTGAATTACAACGAAAATTAATTTGCCTTTAAAAGACAATTCTTTAAGTAAATCGAGAATATTTTCGGAATCGCGTGATGACAAGCCAGAAGTAGGTTCATCAAGAAACAAAATAGCAGGTTCTCTGATTAGCTCGAGTGCAATATTCAAACGTTTTCGCTGCCCTCCGCTAATTTTCTTATTAAGTGGCGAGCCTACCTTCATGTCTTTGATTTCGTATAGTCCTAAATTCTGAAGCATTTTTAGAACTAAACGAATAATTTGAAATTCACTTAAATTATCGAAACAAAGCTTTGCATTGTAATAAAGATTCTGGAAAACCGTTAAATCTTCGATGAGCAGGTCGTCTTGTGATACGTAGCCAATAAGCCCTTCTAGTTCTTTGTTTTCTTCATCGTAGATACTTTTACCATTAATAAGTACTTCGCCCGACGTAGGTTTGTAGTTTCCGTTAAGAACGTTGAGCAAAGTTGTTTTTCCGGCACCGCTGGCACCCATAATTCCAACCATGTTTCCCGACTCTGCAAAGAAACTCATTTTATGAATACCTATTTCACCACCTTTGAAACGGTATTCTATGTTGTTGGCTTCAAATAAAATTTTTGAATCTGAAAGCTGTTCATTGAAAATTGCAATAATGTCGGAATAGTAAATAGGTTTAAACTTAGTGGATGCTCGCAAGGTGCTACCCGGTGAAAATACATGAATTTTATCTGGTTGAACTAGCTGACCATTAAGAAATAATTCTTTATCTCCTAAATATCGTAATAAGTATAGATTGGATGTGCGTACATGTAAAAAGCGTATTTGACCTTCGAAGCCTTCGCGGAATAAATGTTTTACTTTGGGATGTTCGAATTGTTTTATATTATCAACTAATAAAACCCTCGATGAATTGGGGATAAAACAAAAGCTTTAATTCTAATGAATTCATCATTTGGAATGTTAAAAGTGTCGGAAACAGCCTGAACAAATTCTATTTCTTGTTCAGAGATGATTTCGGAGTCGGATTTAATAAATTCGAGTAATCGTAAAAGAACTATCACTTTTTGTTTAATAGTTAATTCTTCGTTGATAGCAGTGCAAATTTTAAGTACTTTAACTGAACTACCTGCAATACGTTTTTTCTTTTTAGTGGAATCTTCTTCTGCAACCTGATATTGTTTGTAAAAATCGTTGAAAACTTCCAGATATTCATTTACAAGTTCTGTGTTTAACTGTTGTTTTAGAAATGAACCTACAACTTGCCGACGTTCATCTAAATTGCTATCGGGTCGGGCAATGATAGCAAACAGTTGCATTAAAGCCTTTAGAATTCGTTCACTCATAGAGTTCTATGTTAAAAATAAAAAAAGGCATTGCATAACAGAACAATGCCTTATGTATATTAGGAACACTCATTGTGTTTATTGTTGTTTAAAGCCGATAAGCATGTTTATTAGTCCTGAACCCGTGCGAGCAGAGGGATCTAATTCGGCTTCAATGATACAATCAATAGTACTGGTAAATTTAAAATCCCAGTAGGCTGAATTGTTGTAGTCGCGATTGGTAAATAGCAAATGACGTTCTTTGTCGTACAAAGAAAATATAACATTTCCTTCTGATTGACCAGCCGCTATAGCTAAGCGATATATTGTTCCTCCGTAAAAGGTTACATGAAATTCTGCTATTTCGTCGCCTGTAATCAGAGCTTTGTAAACCTGCCCATCTGAAATAAATGGAGGAGTGATATATTTTGAACATATAGACAAAGTAACATCGCTTTGAGCGAACGATAGGTTCAGCAATAAGCTAAATAAACCTGTTAATACTATATTCTTAGTTCTCATAATTCTTATTTTACAATGGATGCTCTTAATTTTTCTATTTTTTCAGTTATAGTATTTAATTGTTGGTCGGTAATAATAACTTCCGATTTGCTGTTAATGATGGTCATTTTGTTTTTTTCGTCAATCGCTGGAGGGGCATAAGTGTATTTAATGTCTATTCCATCAAAATCATAAGCAAGGTCAATTAATTGATCAGTAAGCTCTGCATATTCTTTTGAATTATTGTAATACGGAGAAAGGAGTTTTATTAAATTATCCAAAGGTCTTTTTTGTTCGGCTATTCTGTTTATAATTTCTTGTTTTTTAGATTGTTTGGCCAATTGAGTTAGCATATAGGTGCTTTCGACCCATCCACCAGCTAGTATTAAAACTCCAATATCGTTTCGGTTGTTGTCTTTTAAGTATTGGTCAGCTTTTCGATATGAGTTGGAAACAATATTCATTAGGGAGTCTTTGTTGCCCAGATTCGATTCTATTCTATTTACAGTTTTTTTATCAAAAGCATTTTCGATATTTAATTCCTGAGACAAAATTTTAATCACTGAGAAATATTGAATTGCATCTGAATTTTGTTCATATAAAGTTAAGTAGCCAAGATCTGAACCATAAACGCCAAGATTTAAAGCCTTGTCAAAATTAGTAACATAACTGTGTGATTTATTATATGGATTAAGCATTTCTTTGTTGTAAGTGAGGTTTGCTCTTTTTACCAAAAAAGCAATTTCATACGGTGAAGGCATGCTAAAAACAGTATTGTCGAATTTGATTAATGTTGATGCTGTGGAATCTATGTTTTGGTTAATTTTATTTTCTAATTGATCTTCGTTTTGATTTCCTCCACACGAATATAACAATACCAAGGCTAAAAATAGATTAAAAAATTTCCACCCGTAATCTTTTAAATGTCTAATATACAACATACTATTTGTTTTGAGAAATGAATATGCAAGTAAGGAAAAAAAAATGAAACTACAAAACAAAAATGAACATTAAAGTTATTTTTTGACGCATTTTTAAAAGTGTTTGATAAAATATAAAAAAAAGAATATATATGAAGCATGAAAATTCATTAAAAAAGGCTGCCTTTTCGAGACAGCCTCTTTTTTAATGCTTGATT
>FWWL01003958.1_pt1 | contig 25885 bp, 18 predicted proteins | sample 2228331 | NCBI WGS metagenome assembly FWWL01 (sample SAMEA103939775, study PRJEB20133) | metagenome | reverse complement strand
AACGATAGAAAAGGACGATATCTTAAGGACGTTAGAGAATTTATTCTTGGGGTTTCAAGGGGCTGGCTTCGACAGAACATGGTGTGCGCAAACATTTTTGCCTATCTCAAGTTCTTTGCTAGGCCAAGAAATTATCTGGAATGAATCAGAAGTGAAGAGACAAAATAGCGAGCTTTCTTGGCATGATCTTGTCTATAGATTTAAAAAATACTTCAGTGTATCAAGACATCGATTCCTAGCAAGAGGTGGAGAATTGCTCTATTTGCAAGTCTGTAACGCCCTTCGCTTTCCTGGGCCCGATCTAACAGAATTTTGCCGCAATTTCTCGTTAAGACCTGAAGAATCTGATCCAAAAGCACTGCATGAAGCGCTTGAACAGCATGTTTGGCAGATCACCGGGCAGACACCCCGCGTGTTCGACCAGATTGCCGAACTCATCGACAAAGCTGACGGCTTTACCACACAAGAGCTAGAAGCTTTGAAAGGGGAAGACGACTGGGTGGCTTGTGGATGGTGTCCAGAGGAAAGCCGTCCTGAAGGTTATTTATTCGCGGTGGAGTTGCTTCGCCTTTGTCGAGCAGCCCTTGACCCTGTCGAGCGCATTGAGTTGCTATCCATAGGATGCGCCCTTCAGGTTCTTCGAAGCTTATGTGCGCAAAGTGTGCGTTACGCTGCTCTCAGTGAGGAAAGCCGCACCTTCGGCGGAGGACTAGGCTACGCCTGGATCATCTCCGACCCTGAAGGAAAGGAAAGGCGATTAAAACATCTTTCTCAACGTAATCTTCAAGTCGTGCAAAGAATAATCTACCAAGCCTTGCGACATGAAGAAATTCGTAAGGGAGCGAAAGAGAATTTATACAGAGAGGCGGACACGCGATACGGGCACAAGCTTTTTTTGTCGCTTGCAAAAAAAATCGGCTTTGTTGTGCCCCAGCGCGGGCCCGGAGCTCGATTTGTTTTTGACGATAAAATTCTTCGCTACTTGGTCTTTGCTTTGGTGCCCCCCGGCCATCGGGTAACTTACGATGAATTCCGTGCAGCTCTTTATGCCCACTATGGAATAGCCATTGAAGGTCCTGAGCTTGAGCGCGCTGTAGCCTGGAGTGAACTGCCCCCGCTGGGTTCAGCAGCCGTGCACACGGGAAAATGGCTCTCTGAAAGGCTCCGCGCCTCGGGTTTTCTGGTCCACCTCTCAGATGCATGCTCGTTGGTCCACAATCCCTTTGGGGGTGCGGAACCCGATCGATCGACTTCCTGAAATGATGGGGGAAAGGATCCCATGAAGTACATCGCTGAAACTCTCACAACGTTTTTATCTCAACGGATCCGCCGTTTAGGCCGTGGTTCGCTTCAAAATATCAATGAAATGCGTGTGGTGACGGAATCCCTTCCGGCAGCCGTAGTTGTTCATGTGGGGCAGTCTTTGGAGGAGTATACGAAAGAGGAGGCGCTTCACAAGAGAAAGATCCGTTTGATCTACAAAGTGGCTTATGATCTCGGTCGGGATTGGTATTCGAGCGGGTGTAAAGATTCCATTAACGGTTTCCAACAAGTTAAGAGCAGGGGTTGGTACGATGAAGAAAACCATCTGACACGTTGGCGAAATAGCAAGAGAAATCCCTCCCAGGAAGATTTTCTTGTTATTGTCCTTGTAGGTCTAGATCGTGTTCGAGACCAGGCGAGTCTTTCGGACTTTTATCGCCTTGATCATCAGACCATGTGGCGCGATGTCCTTAAGCAGAGTTTCCGTCCATGGCTTGAGAAGAAACTTAAGGAATCCGGCGTGAACGCCGAAAAAGAACATATGGAAACAATGGATCGTGTTCTGAAAGGTTTGTTTCAAACCACTCTGACCGACCTGTACGGCATTAGTTCTTACTTGGAAGGACTCTCGCTTGCCGGGGCTATAGACGGCAGGGATGCTCTTCCAATCCTCACTCGAAACCTCGACTACTTTAAATTGCCTCGCATGGCAGGACTGGTGCAACTTCCACGGCGTCGATCCGGCAAGGTCTTTCAATACTTTAATGAGGCGGTGGAATTTTTCAATTACGGAAAGTTCTTGGATCCGGGAAAAAGAAAAGAAGCCCTTGAGAGGGTGAATGCGTTCTCCATGAAAGGCCCTCAAGAAAACATCAATGCGGAAGATCTTGGGGATTATGAGTCGTGTGACGATCTCATCAAAGGACTTCAAGATTACATTGACAATAATGATATCAAAGAACGTGAGAAACTACGTACGGTGGATTTCGTCTTCTTACATGACAAGGTCCTTGGGTTTAAACCATCTGACTCAACACGAAAGGCATCAACCGTCAAAAAACTCAAGGGTGACCCGTTACCTGTGATTTTACGTGCCCTTTGGATCACCCTAAAAGACTACAAACAGTGGGCGCTCGAAAAAAAGTTGGACCCGACGCGGTCTCTGACAAGAATCGAAATACGCGGGGTTCTTTTTAAGCACGACTGCGAGGGAGGCACCAAGAAGGAGCGGGACGACAATGCTCATCAGTATCTTTGCCGGGTCTTAGGCGGGCTTGATACTTTTGTCGAAAAACAGCTTAGCTTCCCGCCAGACCAAGACGATAATGAACGTTGTATTGAAGTGTATTCCGCTCTATGCCCTAAAGATGATTACAGGATCATGGCTTTTGAAAGCTCGAGAAGTGCGGAACCTTTTCTTGAATTCAAAATAACGGTCAAGGCAGGTGAGGGATCGATTGAAAGAAAATTTCGCTGGTCCTTTCCAAAGCTTCATCCCTATCGGACAATGTACACGTTATTTGAAGGTGTTATGGATGCTCTTAAAAAAAGCCGCACAAATCCCCTACCGGTGTTCACTGTTCCGCACTTCGAGGAATTAATGCTTTCCAAAGATGAAGAAGAGGTTAACCGGGTCCTTCAACATGCCGTTCAAGGTTTTAAAATTGAAAACCTTCTAGAGGCTCCGGGATACGACAGGAACACTCCCGTCTTTACCAAAATGCATGATCTAGCGTGTCAGTATGCATGCTTTATGGATGCCGCATGGAACCAAGGCCTGTTTGGCGCGCTTCAGGATCGCTACATACCTTTGGAAACAGCTTTCAGAAAAGCCTATGGGGAATTTTTAACGCACGATAACAAGAACGATGAGGCCGGCCCTCTACTATTCAAGGCCTTTTGTCTTCTCAATAAACCAGAGCATCCTGAAAACAAAGGCTGGATGTGGGAACCTCATGCCTCAGCCCTTGTGGTGACCCCTCTTCATCCTGCCTTATTGGAAATGCTTTATCACCAGCATGCCTTTCTTTGTGAGGGATTCGTAAGTGCAGCGCGAGCTGGTCTAAGTTGCGCAGATGCCAAGGCCTTAAACGAAAAGAGATGGTTAGATATCGAAAGCTTGGCTCAAATCCAATGGCCCCTCCATGGAACCCTTCAAAAAACTGCCGGCATTTTGGACACCAAAATACGTAGTTTTGGTTTGATTCATCTTGTAGGAGAGACCCCTAAGACGGACGCCGTGTTGACCACTCGTCTTTTGCTGCGCTACGAGGCAGACGATGATGATGAACTCACGGATGAAGAACTCTTGGCTGAAACCCGAGAATCCGCAGTTATTTATAGAATTCTTGGAGACTATCTAGGACTTCATCCTCACGCGAGGGATGGTCTTGCCATCGCAGCCTACTGCGGTGTGGACATCCAGTTCTTAATTGCCGGCCTTCATGCTTTTCTCGAAAATCTATTCAAGGATCGCCAGGATCAACGTCCCTATCATTTGAGCCTTACAGTTTTTTCCGAAAGCCAAAACGACGTAGCCATCTTGCGATGGGTCCGGGAATGGCGACAGCGCTGGGAGACTGCGGAAGAGGAGGGGAAGTTTGGTTTTTATAGGCACTGTCGCATTTCGGTTGCTCACCGCCTGGTTTCAGGCAACCAAAATCACGCCCAGCTTGTTCGCCTGCTCAGCCAAATCGATTGCGACATATCCTTTTTGATCAAGTTTATCGCTTCCGGAACATCCCACAACGAATTTCTCCGAACAAAAAAATTTGATCACCGCACACGATACCGCATGTTCCCGGTTCTCGAAAAAGTTTGCTGCCCGGTGATTGGAGGAATGCATGAAAAACACCGAGAGAGAATTATCAGCAACCGCCAATTTAAGCTGAGCACTTTGCACACGGGAGTCATGGCCAAACTGAAGGGAAGGCCTTTTGACGCCGACACAGAGTACTTGGTCGTGGGCGGAGGGAATTTTGGTGTATGGGTGCCGGCTGTAGACAAATTCCATGAACGAAGCACGTGGGTCGTATGCATCGATCCCCTGATAGACGAATATCTTCTGAGCAAAGACGAAAAATCGGGCTCGCACCCTCGAGAAATCATCGGTTTCGGATCCGGGGTTGGGGCACACGGTGAGTACAACTACACCGTATCGACGGAAAAAAGCTCTCTTTCAATTATCTCTAAAAGAATCAAGTCCCACGTAGCCGCTAAATTCGGCATTTCTAATGCCGAGAGTTTGGAACGGATTGCGGAGAGCCTTGTGCGGGAGGCGGTGCATGTGGCAGGGATGTCCCTGATCAAAGCTACGGGTCCTTCGGAATATGTACGTGACTTCATGGCCTATGCCATGGTGAGAAAGATGCTACCCCGCGATCCCCAAGCCCTCTGCGACGAAATCGTGTCTTTAGACGCCTATCACCACTGGTTCGATGCGGCCCATTCCGGCCTCAGACCCGATTTGCTTCATGTCCGAGCTCGTGTGGATGAAAAACATTTCCATATTGAGGCTTGTGTCATTGAATGCAAACTGGCACAGCAATCCGAGCGACATCTAGAAAAGGCTCGGGAACAGGTCACACAGGGATTAGAGCATTTGATCCAATGTTTTCTGCCCCGGGAGGGTTCTCTGCCTGAAGGTCTCGATCAGCGCCCCGATCAACGCTACTGGTGGCTGCAGCTTCATCGACTGTTGGCCAGCAAGACTCGAGTTCATAACCCGCAACTGGAAAAGGTGGTTGTGGCACTGGAAAACCTTAGCGAAGGCTTCTACACCATTCGCTGGGGGGCGGGCATAATTAATTTTTGGACCGACGTGGATGGACGCGAGTTAGTGTACAACAATCCATGGGAATTTGAGTTTCGAGGGAAAAAATTTTTGATACCCAATATGAGCGCTGGAAGGCTATTTATTCAAGCTTTATGCGATGGGTCCGCAAAACCGCTCGATCTCTTGACGAACGAAACTTCCATAGTAATTGATTGGCGTAGCCGAGAGGATGATACCGACAACATCCACAGCGAACGGTCCGAGGAAACACCTATAAATGACGCGACTAAGCAAGAGGATGGGGTCACCATTGACCGTGGACATATAACCATTCAGAAATCCACCGAAAAAGAAATCCTTCCGGCGCGATCGATTCCTGAGAGAATTCTGTTAGGTAAAGGAAGTTCCGCATCAAATCCTATCTATTGGGAATTCGGACATCCCCAGTTGCCTAACCGCCACATGCTCATCCTTGGAACCTCTGGTATGGGCAAAACATACACCATACAAGCCATTTTGTTCGAACTGGCTCGCTCCGGCATCAACAGTCTCATCATCGACTACACGGATGGCTTCCATGATGAACACCTTGAAAGAGAAACCCTTCAGTTTCTGAAACCGCGACAGCACATCGTAAAGCAAACCAAGGTGCCCATTAATCCTTTTCGCCAGCATCAGGACGTGCTTGGAGGGCAAATCGTCGTCGAAAACCCCATCGATACGGCCCAAAGGGTTGCGGGGGTTTTCTCGGAAGTTTACGAATTGGGGGATCAGCAAAGGTCAGCTTTATACAGTGCCGTCAAGCGGGGCATTGAACTTTATGGTCAGGAAATGAGCCTTGTACACCTTCCAAAGCTTCTTAAGGAAACCGCCGAAAATGGGGTAGCTCTAGGATCTTCGGTCGGCAGCGTTATCAGCAAGCTGCAGCCTTTTGTGGACATGAATCCTTTTGGAGGAGAAGGCTCTATGAGTTGGGAGCGGTTCTTTACAGACACCGAAGCCCGCTGCCACATCCTGCAGCTTGCCGGATACCTGAAAACGGCGGCACGACTGATCACCGAATTTTCGCTGATTGATTTTTACTGGCACTGCCGCACTCAAGCGGAAAGAAAGGTACCCAAAATCGTTGTCTTGGATGAAATCCAAAACCTGGATCAACGATTGGAAAGTCCTTTGGGAAAATTCCTCACTGAAGGCAGAAAATTTGGCATATGCCTCATCGCGGCCACTCAAACCCTTAGTTACTTTCAAAAAGACGAAAAAGATAGGCTCTTTCAGGCGGCGCACAAGCTCTTTTTCCGTCCGGCTGAAACCGAAATAAAAACTTATGCACAGATTTTAGAAAGTGCTACCCAGGAAAAAGCGGATATTTGGATAGGTCGTCTCAGCTCATTGGAAAAGGGTGAATGCTATTCTTTAGGATACGTCCTGAGGCCTGAAATGAACAAATTGGAAGTCAAAGCCATTAAGATTCGAATCGTGCCCCTAAAAGAAAGGATTTCCCGGACAACGTAAGGGGAGGATTTTATGGGTCAACCCTTGAATTTTCATAAGACGTTTATTCCTGAACGACACTTCCTTCAAGCCCTTTTAACCTACGTTGCGCAGGGGAAGTCTGGCAGCCTTCAACAAATGGCTGAAGAAACGGGGATTCCCATGGGGCGATCAACCGGCAAACTTCTGGCGATCATCAGCTACGCCTTGGGGATGGGGCTGGTTTGCAAGGAAAACTCCTCAAGCTCTAACGCGAGGCGATTGAGCCTGACACCTTTCGGTCAGAGTGTTTTTCTCAAGGACTCTATGTTGAGTGAGCCTTTCACCCAGTGGATGGTCCATCTGCACCTGTGCTTGCCGGACGAAGGAGCCATCGCTTGGCACATGGTGTTCGGCCGGGGTACGGATGTTTTGGGAAGCCGTTTTACAACGAGCGACTTAGAAGACTATCTAGTTCGACAATTCGGGCCGGGACGGAACCGAACGGGACCTCTGCTTCGAACGTATCTTCGAGACGAGGCTCTGGGTAGGGCCCGGGTTTTGGAATTGAAAAACAACACAGTGTGCCGAAATAAGGCTCCTCTTCTCGAAAACTTTGGGACCGGTTACGCGGCTTTTGCCACCCTGCTCATGGAAAGAAACTTTCCAGGTCTCTCCCAGGTATCTCTGACGGATCTCGAGAACAAAAGCCGTTGGCTCAGTATGTGCTTGTGGACCGAAAGTGATCTTGAGACAGCCCTATCGCTTATGGAACGAACGGGTTTTGTTTCCATCGATCGACAAATCCGTCCTTATCTCATTGAAAAAAAATATAATAGCGAGTTTCTGTGGGCGAAGGTCTACCAAGGCACTGCTTAAGAGGGGCGAGCGATGCAAATCAGAGACTTGGTTGCACTAAGACATGACCTTCTGTTTCAGGGTGCCGTTCAAATCGGCTGGTATGAAACGGATCCCGAAAGAGCCCAAAAGGCGGCGGAAAACTTTGTGTTTCATGGGCCGAAATACCACGGGGTGCATGAAAAGGACTTTCGGCGGAGCCAAACCTATCGGCTCAAAGATACCGTGAACTTTACTTTGGATGTGCTGCGCGGGCTTGGATCCGACGGCCCGAATGTTGCGCCTATCATGCTTGCAGCTGCTGGCTATGGCACAGGAAAATCACACCTGGGCCTGACTCTTGCCGTGCTTCTCTCAGGGGACTTTGAAGGCTCGCGTGAAAAAATCCTGAAAAACCTGAAAGACGCAGATGAGGAGCTCGGTCTTCAGATTCATTTTCTCTTGGAACAAAATCCGGGCCCGTATCTTGTTGTGACCATAAACGGCATGGAGGACTTGAATCTAGCCGAAGAAATCCGACGACAAGTCCTGAGTCAGTTACGAAAACGGGGGTTTTCGACAGAGGTTTTGGACCGGCTTCGCCCACGGTTTCAATCGGCGAGGACCTTCACAGAGAAATTTTTTGATCTCATTCCTGGTGAATTCTACCAGCACTTTGCAGAAGGATCGACGAAAGAAGAGATCCTTAAGCGCTTGGAATCGCACGATGAAGAAGCATTCCAGCGCGTAAACGCAATTTACAAAGCCATGATGGAACAGGATCTATTCCTCGCCGGGCGCGAATCGCTGCAAGATTTCCTGAGTACTTTATCAAGGGAGTACTGTGGAAGACAAAAGCCTTTCCAAGGAGTCGTGATTGTTTTTGACGAGTTCGGTCGATACTTAGAATTCGCCGTCCATAAGCCACATATTGCAGGACCGGAGGGGTTGCAGCAGCTTTTTGAATCGGTACAGAACAACACTGATTCTATTTTTCTCCTGTGTTTTATCCAAAGCGAGCTCCGTGCCTACGTTTCCCGCGTGGCGCCGGAGCTTCGGGACCGCCTGGAACGTTTCGTGACCCGGTATGAGACCGTTCCCAAGTTCAGACTATCGACCAATCTCGAAACCATCATGGCAAATCTTATACAGAAGCAAGATTTGCCAAGCATTTTAAAGATCCTAAGAAACCGCGAATCCTTTGAACATCCTGAGGCTCTTATGCAAAAAATGCAACGCTGGTTTCCCCATATGCGGGACCATGCTCTTTGGATCGATCCGAACCGCTTCGCGAAGGTGATCCAGGAAGGGTGTTGGCCTCTTCATCCCATGACGACCTGGATTTTGTATCACCTTACAGCGGTAGGTAAGTCCTTCCAACAACGGTCCGCTCTTTCTCTCTTAGACGACGTCTTTCGAAACCATGAGAGTCAGTCCATGGACGGAACATACTGGTCCATCCCCCCCGTTGCACTGTGCACCGACGGGTTGATTGCCGAGTTCAAGACTTTTGAGGAATTCGGCAATACGGACGCGATAGCTTACGCTTTTGAACAAGCTCGAAGCCGGTTTGAAAACGAGCTTCGTGAGATCGAGGAAAAAGCGCTCAAGGCCGTCCTGCTCGCAACTAAAACGGGGATGTCTGTTTCTTCCGAAAAGGATTTTACCGACGCTGCGACCGTACTTACAGGAGAAAAATTCGGCGAGTTGGAAAGAGCTTTTCAGCAACTTGTCAAAGAGTATGGCATTCTCAAATGGAACGAGGCTCTTCGCCGTTATGATATTGTTGATGACGCCGTCCCGAAGCGGGTCTTCCTGCGTTTTCTTGATCAGCGCGTGCAGCGTGTAAGCTCTGTTCGGCGGGCTGACTTGTTCCGAGAGAGGGTCGGCACGTGGTTGGAATTTAAACGTCTGGAAACGGACTTCGGGCGCAAAAAGGACATTTATACAGCTGAATGGCATTTCGCCGTGTCCTTCACAAATGTTGAAAAGCTTGCCGAAGACGTTGATCGAGCTCTGCAAAGTTGGATGAATTCTTACGCCGTCGACCAATATCGAGGACAAGCGCTTCTTTGTTACGTTGGTCCAGAAAGTAACCTTGGGGAAGTTCTTGAAGTTGCTCGTAAGACGGTGGCGCATGCTCTGAATCGTTTGAAATATATAGGGCATCAAGAAGTTCCTTTAGCAGTTGTTCTAGTGCATGACGACGATGGATCTTTGGGTAAGGATCTTGCCGAATATTACTTGTTAGAGCAGGAATCTGACCAGGAAACTTTTTCTCGCTTCTCTGCATTTATCCCTGACCACAAAAGTGATCGTCTCAAGCGAATACGGCGAGCTATTGAACAGTTTGTGCATACAACTCGGCCCCCCCAATGCGTTGCTGGATGTTCGGCGGGGGTTTCGGGCAATGGAGCGAAAGAAATCTTTGAAAGCATATTCAGTAGAGTGTATCCGGAGCTAGTTCCATTCCCATTTGACGGCTTTCACACGGCACGAGGAAACGCAGCAAAAGACTGCATGCAGTTTATCCGCGAGCTCTTTTTGGGAAACTTGAACCAGACGGCGATTTCTGCCTACGCACCGCAGCAGCGTAATCGTGCAGTCACGGTTCTAGACAAGACTTGGAAAATATTTCTGCCTGATGGTACCGTCTCAAGAAGACCTGGAAACCCTAGAATCTCGAAACTCATCGATCATTTGGATCGGTTGCTTCAGACTTCAGGCCGTCTGAACGTCGGAGAAGCTATTCGCATTCTATGTGGTCCGCCGTCCGGCTGTAACTTGGCGTCGGCAGGCCTAGTCTTGGGAGTCTTTTTTTCGCCTAGAAGGGATGAGATTCGTCTTTATCATAGAGGACAAATAAGGAGCCCGGAAGAATGGCTTGGCTTGGCAGTTCAAGGCAATTACTTCAATCTGAACGAACTGGACGAAACTGACTTTGAACTTGTAAGGGTAGAGGAATCCGATTTTTGGAAGGATTTTTTAGCGAACTGGGAATTGGAGGCCACCTACGAGGGGAAGTGGGCCCTTTACGAAAAGGCCGTCGTTCTTGCCGAGACACAGCCCGTGCCACCGGGACTTCGTGACCGGTGGGAACTTCGCCGGCGAGATGCCGAAGAAGCGAAAAAACACCTAGATCGATACGAGAAAACCTTGGTTGAGCAACGCGGGTACGCGCACAAGGCCTACGAGAGGGGTCACAGCGGCAATTTGGCGCGATGTGCCTGTACGTTGCTGGATCTGCTGGAGCGGATGCGCGAAAATGATCGGGGGTGGACTCAGGAGCAGATGGAAGTGGTTAGGGACGAACTGGCTTCTTTCAAGGTTGGCGCGCTCCAGCACTTCGAAGCCTGGTTGAATCAACAAGACGAAATAGATCCTATGAAATATAGTGAGTTTCAATACAAGATGACGAAAGCGGCTGAAAGTTTTGAAAGACTTGGCCTTCTTAAAGAGGCTCAGCGCGTAAGGGAACAACACGATAAGGTTAAAGCGGAACTGGACAATCGTCAACGGCTTAGAACCATTTGCGAAGAGGTCGAAACTTTTTTGGCTGGAGTCCGCATCGGGGCATCCTCTAAGGTCCTTGAGTTGCAAAATATATTAAAGCGCATTTCGCAACTGGAACTTAAAATCAAAGAAGCTTTTCAGCTGCGAATATCGGTGATGAAGCTCAATGAGACATGGGAGCGGGCTCAGAAGCTCAAAAAATCTTGCGAAGCGCAACTTAAAGCACACAAGGAAAGGGCCGAGGCCATTTGGCAACAACAGCTCAATTCCATCGACGATGTTAGACAAACAGAGCAGGAGGTTCGCGCCCTTATTACGCTCTACGACGGGCTGGAAGCCGATCTCGCTGACTTCAGGATCATGCACCGGGTGCTGACTCTCGTAGAAGAAAACTATGAGCACATGAATTCACTGGCCATTTCGGCGAGCGAGTTGGAGCAGCGCTACGAAAGGGCTATTCAGAATGTGAAGGGCGTTTTAAAAGAAGACGACGAAATCCCGTGGTCGATAGAGGAAACTTTTACAAAACTTAAAGAAAAGATTGAAAAAAAACGCCGGGAAAAAGCGCAAGAGTGGATGAAGCAAAACGTACCGACGCTTGACCGCATTACAACGATGCGGGCGGAGGAAATAAAGCACTTCCGAAGACAACTGAACACACCGCCGCCGTATCTCGCGCACCAAGATTTGGACAAGGTTCGGCTGACCCTTGAGGCTTGTTCAAAGCGTTTGGATGATTTAGAGGTGGAGGGTCTGGTGGCGCGATTTGAAGAATTATCTTTGGAAGCTCAAAGAGAATTTCTGCGACGTGTGCTACAAATTGCTGATAGGGAACCTTTCAGAATGGCTCGCAGAGGTTAAGGTAATGTGAGACACCAACCGATAGTAAACATTCCCTTCATCGGCAATGAATTCCTCACAGATCTTCTGAAAGCCTTGCCCTACGGCAAACGGGTCGGTCACACGGTTTATGTGTACCGAGAAGCCCTCCGGCGATGTGCTCCGAAGCTCTCTGAATGGGTTGAAAAGTTGGCCTGGAGCGTTCAGGCGGGTCCTGACTATAACGTCGTTAAATTCACCTTATCCGCTCAATCTGCTCAAGTGGTGAGTTTCCTCTCTTATCCCAATTTCATGGCCGAGCCGCACCCTGCGCTTCGAGCCTCCGTGACCATCCACCTGGCAACAGGGAAGGTAACGTGCCAAGACTATTCCCAAAGGACAAATCCTCCAATCCTTCATCGTAAGGAAACACTCGTCGAAGAGAGCCATCCGCATTACGCGGAGTGGAGGGCCCTGACCGAGATAGAAGAAAAGTATGGCTTGTATGAAAAGCCTTTTCGCATAGGATTTCGAAAGAACTGGGAAGGTCTTCTGGCTCGAAAGGGCTTGCGTTATGAGGGTCATCGCCTGATTGCATGTGAAAAGGCGGCAGAGACTCCTAAGGCCTGCGCTGCCAAGGAAGCCCAGGAAGTCGTTGTGAAACGACACAAAACGGCGCTTGTCCGTTATAGGCCATCGAAGCCGATTCAGTGTCTTCTGAGCCACGGTCTTTTGTCCAAAGAATCTTCACTCCTGGATTATGGCTGTGGCCGGGGCGACGACATTCGCTATCTTACGGCCATGGGATACCGAGCCGTCGGCTGGGATCCGGTGTACCGTCCCCATGGGCCGAAAGAACCGGCCGACATTGTAAACCTCGGCTATGTTCTGAACGTGATCGAAGATCCCGAAGAGCGTGTTGAAGTGCTTCGGGACGCATTTGCTCTGGCTAGATCGCTGCTTGTTGTCTCGGTTCAGACCGTAGGATCCTCTTCGGGCATCTCAGGGCGCCCCTACAGAGACGGCATTCTGACAAACCGACAAACGTTCCAAAAATACTTTCATCAGCATGAGCTGGAGAATTTTATTGAGGAGACGCTTGGAGTGACAGGCATTCCAACGGCCTTGGGGATTTTTTATGTTTTTAAGAATCCAGGTGATCTTCAGAATTTTTTATCCCAGCGCAACCGCAGCCTGTTCATGCCGAGTACATGGGATTGGAAGGCTGTCTTTCATGGTACCGCAGCCGAGCGAGGCTTGGCTGCTGCCAAAAGAGGACGTTGGCAATGGCTTTATGAGCAGAACCAGGAACTCCTGAACGCCTTTTGGCAGAAAAGTCTTGAGCTGGGACGCCTTCCGCTACAAAGTGAATTTGAGCGTTATGGGGCGGTCACAGAGCTTTTCGGTTCACCCAAGAAAGCTTTACGGTTTCTGACGGGTCTTTTCGGAACTGAAGTTCTCGAAAAAGCGGCGGAAAGCCGCCGAAATGATCTTCTTGTCTACATAGCCCTTTCCAATTTTAGAAAGCGCGTGCCCTTCGGCGTTCTTCCCGATGGGCTGCAGGCTGACATTCGGCACTTCCTAGGGCCTTACTCCCAGGCACTCGCCCAAGGTCGGCAGGCCCTTTTTGCCGCCGGTGACAGTGACCTAATCGCGGGGCTTTGCAATGATTCCCCTCTCGGACACAAGGACGATCGGGCGCTGTATGTCCATTCATCGCTCGTGGCCGATCTGCATCCGGTGCTGAGAGTCTATGTTGGCTGTGCGGAACTTTTATGCGGTGATGTAAAGAACGCCGACCTTGTAAAAATACACAAGCATTCAGGCAAACTGACCTTGCTTTTTTACGACGACTTTTTCGGCAAGCCTTTTCCTGAACTGCAGACTCGTGTCAAGGTCAACTTGAGAACCTGCGACGTAGATGTTTTCGATCACCGGTCAGAGCTGAGGCAGGAGCTTCTTTTCTTCAAAGAGCGTTATGTGCGGCCGGATCATCCGGATCGCGAAACATGGGCAGCTCAAAGCCGCGCATTGCAAGAGATCGGCGTGGACCTGGAAGTCGGCTACGGACCATGCAAACAGGAGCTGCTTCAGCTGGCGGTCCGGTACCCATGGCTTCGGTCCATGTTGGATGCCGGGACAGGAGCACGATCTGAAGCAGCCCATCCGGAAAAAGAAACCGGCTTTGCCGGTAAAAGATCACAGGGTTGAAGATGAATACGCGCCCCCTAAAGCCGCCTTTCAGCCGCTTTCCCGATGGCGCTGGACATCCTGTAGTTCCACTTCACTTTGATTCGCGTATAAGGCAGTTGCGATTGAGCAGATGTGTCGCCTTAATGGCGCCTTTGGCCTGAATGGCGTGGAGAAGTTCTTCGGCGTTATGGAAGCTCTGGCCCACGAACTCTTCAAGGTAAGACGCATAGGTTCCGTTGCCCGAACCAAGGAGGTCAAAAGAGCCGACGATACGACCACCCTCACCCTTAGGTTGATCCCGGTGTACTTTTATGCGCATTCCCCTATTGTGACTCTTGCTTCCGTGGCCGACGAGGATATCTCCGGCCTTCGCTCCAGTTTCCTTGACGGTTCCAGGCGGTGTTTTTCCCATGGGTGACTATCCTTTTTAACAGGTTAAGAGTTATACATCCTTTGGTTACCCTGTAGCGTGTACGTTCTTTCATGTCAAGATGAGCGGCCTCATGCCAGACCTGATCAGATACCCGCAGGTCCATGGCGTTGAGCATTGAAAGATACAATTGAAATGAGGCATGAAAGATCTTGGTAAGAATAGGAGGTGACGTTTGAACACTCAGAAATCCGTAGTCACGCCCCGTTTTTTGGAGGCTCTGACTTACGCTGTCAAGCTTCACGCAGCTGATGTGCGAAAGGGGACCACGATCCCCTACATCGCCCACCTGCTGAGCGTTTGCGCTCTTGTCCTCATGGATGGCGGCTCCGAAGAAGAAGCGGCCGCTGCGCTGCTTCATGATGCCCTTGAGGATCATCCTGAAGAAGTAAGTCGGGAAATCATCGCGCAGAGGTTTGGGCAAAAGGTGTTGGCTATTGTGGAGGCTTGCATCGAAGATTAGGCGACAAGGTATGGACGCGGTTCAACGCGGGAAAAAAGATCAGCTCTGGTACTACCGTTCAGGGGTCTCGGCTTTCCGAGCCCGTGGTTTGGATGGTTTCCTCCTTGGAGAACTCGGGGACGGCGTGACGCAACTGGAAAAGGCCACCCAAGCCCATTGGAAATAACATGCTTGGTCATGTCTTGTCTTCGCTGCCATTTAAACAGATCCTCCTGAAACGAGCGCTGTGACGCCGGTTCAATGCTATCCTGTTATTCTCAATTGTGCGATCCTTAAGCATTGAAAGATGCCTTTTCGTAAGGTGCGACTTCTTGGTCAGAGGATTTTGTGTTTTTTTAGTTTGCTGTAAAGGGTGTTTCGGCCGATTCCTAACGCCCGTGCGGCTTCAGAGATGTTTCCCTTGAAATGGAAGTAAGCTTTTCGAATGGATTCCGCTTCCAGGCGCTTCAAATTAAAATGCGAAGTCTCCGGTGAAGATGTCGGCAAAGACGTGGTCTGCACGAGATCTTCCGGAAGACATTCCGCAGAAAGCACATCTGCCGGCATAACGGCAATGGCTGCCTCTATGGCATAACAGAGCTCCCTCACATTGCCGGGCCAATGATAATGATGCAAGGCTGCGTAAAAATCGGGAAGAACAACCCGAACCTTTCGATCCAATTTTTTCCCATGTTGAGCAATGAAATGCTGAATCAAAAGTTCTAGATCTTCGCCGCGTTCCCGCAATGGAGGCAAAGAAATTCGAACCACATTGAGCCGATAAAAGAGGTCTTCTCGAAACAGACCGGCCGCAACCCTTTGGGACAGGTTCCTGTGGGTTGCGGCAATGATTCGAACATCCACGGCGATAGGTTTCGTGCCCCCCACACGTGTTACCTGCCCTTCCTCCAGAACCCGCAGGAGATTGACCTGCATGTCCAAGGGCATTTCCGCGATCTCATCCAAAAAGAGGGTTCCTCCAGAAGCTAATTCGAATTTCCCGGGAGAGCCTCCACGCCGTGCCCCGGTAAACGCCCCTTCCTCATAGCCAAAAAGGACGCTCTGGACGAGCCCCGACGGAATGGCCCCGCAGTTGACCGCCACAAAAGGACCTCGACGCCTTCGGCTCGCCCTGTGAATGGCTCGAGCCAGAACTTCTTTTCCCGTGCCGCTCTCACCGACAACAAGCACGGTGGTATCGGTTCGAGCCACACGTCTGGCCACGTCCACGGCTTTGCGAATGGCTGCACTTCGGCCGAGCAACGTCCCGAAGGGATCTTCTTCCCCGTCCGGCAACGTTTTGGCCTTTCGTAAGGGTCTTGATTCTTGAAGGATCAAGCACGTGCCCATGCTGGTTCCATTTCGGCTGCAAACGGGATGAGCGAAAGCCGTTACGGAAGCATTCCCGCGGCATCGAACAGGGATCACGCTCTCTTTGGAATCGAAACTATTCTGAAAGGAGCCCTTCCATGGATGTGGAAGGTCGAACCAGGTGCCTGCCTTGGCACCGCACAGTTGGTTTCGAGGTGTCCTGAGAAGATCCGCGGCCGCTTCATTTCCTTCCAGGATTTTTCCCTCGGGATCTACAAACAGCAGCCCGACACTAACGCCGCCGGACAGCTTTTGCACCAAATCGCAAGCTCGGAACATGTGTTGGGCCGCTTCAATCCGGTAGAGACGACTCTCAATGAGACGCGCTCCATGCAGGGCAAACTCCAATGCCTGTCCGTGATCCGCATCGATGGGACCGGAAATGTCCAACACCGCCAAGGGCTTGCCGTCCCATCCAAAGATGGGCGCGGCCGAGCAAATCCAACTGTGATGACTTTCGCAAAAATGTTCTTTTCCCTGGACTCGAAGAGGATGACCGCATTGTAAAACGGTGCCGATGGCGTTGGTCCCGACACTGCTTTCAGACCAATTGGCTCCGGGACCGAAATTCAACCGATCCGCCGCGCTCAGGGCCTTGACATCCCCGAACATTCCCAACAAGTAGCCACGTCTTTCACTGACCGTGACAAGAAGTCCTCGATCACGGATGAGGCCGTAAATTTCGGCTTGGACATCCAAAGTGAGGTCCTTGAGAAATTGGAACTCATCCCCTAATTCGCCCTCGGAACGAACGTCACGACATTTTGCCTGGGCGGGATCCACCCCGCTTTGCCTGCAACGCGACCAGGATTGAAGAATGATCTCACGAACACACTCCGGGGATACGCCTTTCAGCACGTAATCCCTCCAGGTTTTCATGTCCAGGTCGCGCGCCGACAAAATCAAAGACGGCTTTTGAGAAGCACCGGACGTTTTCTTCGCCCACGAAGACGGAACAAGTTGAAATCTCGTTCCCTGCCAGACCAATTCGTACATGGTTCCCACCTCCTGAGAGAAGGGAGAAACCTATCGTTTCGGCCGGAAGATGCCCCATGCGGAGCGCCGTCTGTTTCCACTGTCCTTATTCATTAAACGAACCCGTTTTGCTTTCCAACATCTTTTTCCGGTAAACCCGACGAGGTCACGACGTCTGTTCGAAAACGGAACAGTTCCCGAAATCCGCCCCTTGCAAGCCATTGTTTCTCCATGGTTCTTTCCTGGCACCTCTTTTGCCCTGAGGATCCCGTGAAAATCCCCGGCCCAATGTGCTCCCCATGGAAGGAGGAAAGTCGTGGCTGTTCAGGTGTTCATGCCCAAATGGGGCCTCACCATGACCGAAGGCAAAATCACCCGGTGGTTTAAGAAGGAAGGCGACCAGGTGGTTGTGGGTGAGCCCCTTTTCGAAGTGGAAACGAGCAAGATTACGAACAAGGTGGAATCGCCCGCCACCGGCATTCTTTTCCAGATTCTGGTTCCTGCCGGGGAAACGGTTCCCGTAAAGACTCTGGTGGCGGTGATTGCCGAACCCGGAGAGGAACTGGAACGCATCACAGGGCCATCGGCTCTTTCTGAAACCCTTGCGCCGAAACCTGAAACGGAAATCGTTTCCAAGCCATCCTTTGTGCGGGCGACACCGGCGGCGCGCCGTTTGGCCAATGAGTGGGGATTGGACTTGGCGGCGATTGCGGGTTCCGGCCCCGAAGGAAGGGTGACGGAACAAGACGTCCGCCGGCACAAGGAACAGTTGGAAGCGGCGCCGGCCATCAGCCCTCAGGCCAAGGCCTTGGCAGAAAAGGAAGGGATCGACCTGGCCACGGTTCAGGGAACGGGTGAAGGAGGCCGGATCACCAAAGTGGATGTTTTGCGTGCCGTGGAGGCAAAGAAAAAGGCCTTAACGGGGCAAGAACCTCAGGGCGCCGAAAAGCCCGGGCTGTCTCCCGGAACCGTACTGCCGCTCACCGGCATACGCAAGATCATCGCCGACAACATGATGGCCAGTTTGCATCAGTCGGCGCAACTGACGGTGTTTGTGGAAGTGGACGTGACCGAACTTCTGAAGCTCAGGGACCATCTTCGTGGAAGATTTTCTTCATCCAACGATCCAAAGATCGGTATGAATGAACTTATCTGCTACGCCGTCTGTCGGGCTCTTCAACGTGTTCCCGTCATGAATTCCTGGCTGACGGAAGAGGGGATCCGCATCCATGAAGCAGTACATCTGGGCATTGCCGTGGCCCTGCCCCAGGGGCTCATTGTTCCCAATGTGAAAAACGCCCATCAAAAAGGCCTTCTGGAATTGTCTCGGGACATAAGAGAACTGGTGACCAAAGCCCGAGAAAACCGGCTCACCGTGGATGAAATCCAAGGCGGGACCTTTACCGTCACCAACGTCAGTCGACAAGGGGTGGATGGTTTCACACCCATTCTCAACCCGCCGGAAACTGGCATACTGGGTGTGGGGCGAGTGGTGCTCAAACCCGCCGTGTTTCAGAATCAAATCCGGATTCGAAGCTTCATGACCCTCAGCCTGACTTTCGATCATCGTGTCACCGACGGTGTCCCGGCCATGACCTTTTTGAGAACCTTGGCGGATTACCTGGAAGAGCCCGCCACCTTGATTGCTTAAAGGAGGAACCAGCCTATGGGTCTCAAAAGGTTTGTCGTGGAACTGGGCATGGGCGTGGATTTGCACGGTGAGAACATGACGAAAGCCGCCTGCCGGGCTGTGCGGGATGCCATCGGGCGCAGCTGTCTGTGCGGGTTGATCGAGATTCTCGGTCTTGAGAGTTTGGAAGAGGTGCAGGTGGAGATCCTCGTGGCCTGTCCCGATCCGGATCGGGTCGACCGGGACGTCGTTGCGGCCGAAGTTCCCATCGGCCGTGCAACGGTCAAGGTCATCCCCGGGGGCATGACGGCGCCTGGAATTTGCGTGGACCGTTTTGCCAAAGACTGCGACCGGATTGCCGTGGCCAACGTAGCGATCACCGTGTCCGTGGATTCATAGGAGAACGGGTGCCAAAGGCAACCCGGTCGGGAGGTGCCCCATGAGTTTGACCGAAGAAAAACTTTTGCAGATGTACACCACCATGCTTCGCATTCGAGAATTTGAAAGCAAGGTTCAGGAATTCTTCGCCGCAGGCAAGATTCCCGGTTTCGTGCATCTGTACATCGGCGAAGAAGCCGTGGCCACCGGAACATGCGCCGTTCTAAACCCCTCCGACTACATCACCAGCACCCACCGAGGGCACGGCCATCTGATCGCCAAGGGCGGAGACCTGAAAAGAATGATGGCGGAACTCTTCGGCAAGAGAACCGGCTACTGCAAAGGCAAAGGGGGATCCATGCACATCGCCGATGTGGATCTCGGCATTCTTGGTGCCAACGGGATCGTGGGTGGTGGCGGTCCCATTGCCAACGGCGCCGCCCTGGCAGCCCAGTATCGCGGGACAGATCAAGTAGCGGTCTGCTTTTTCGGAGACGGCGCCGCCAACCAGGGCACAACGCAAGAAGCCATGAACTTGGCCAGCGCCTGGAAGCTTCCCGTCGTCTTCGTCAATGAAAACAACGGCTACGGTATCTCATGCCCCACCTGCAAGTCCATGGCCGTCGCCGACATCGCCGATCGTGCCGCGGCCTACGACATGCCCGGCGTGGTTGTGGACGGCAACGACGTGGTGGCGGTTTACGAAGCGGTGTCGGAAGCCGTAGCGCGGGCTCGCACCGGAAACGGGCCGTCCCTTATCGAGTGCAAGACTTATCGCTGGTGCGGCCATTTCGAAGGGGATGCCTGCACGTACCGGGACGAAGAGGAGGTCCGGGCCTGGAAGGAAAAAGATCCCATCGCCCGCTTTCGAGAAAAGCTTCTGGATCAAGGAATCCTTACGGAAGCCAAAGAGCGTGAGATTCGAGAAGGGATCGCCCGAGAACTGCACGAAGCCATTCGATTCGCTGAAGAGAGTCCTTTGCCGGCGCCGGAGGAAGTTCTGGAAGACGTTTACGCGTAGCTGACAGGGACACCGTTGCATCGCCATCAACTCCAAGGTTTCAAGGAGAAAGCCATGCCGACCAAGACCTATCTTCAGGCCATCAACGAAGCGCTTCGTCAGGAGATGGAGCGCGATCCCGATGTGTTCATCATGGGGGAAGATGTGGGTCCCTTCGGAGGCTGCTTCGGGGTGACCAAAGGCTTGTACGAACAGTTCGGGGACAAGCGGGTCAAAGACACCCCCATCACCGAAAGTGCCATCATCGGGGCCGCCACTGGGGCCGCGGCGGCCGGGTTGCGCCCTGTGTGCGAGATCATGTTTGTGGATTTCATTGGTGTAGCTTTGGACCAGTTGTTTAATCAAGCTGCCAAAATGCGCTACATGTTCGGCGGAAAAGCCAAAATACCCATGGTGCTTCGAACCCCGCAAGGGGCGGGCATCGGCGCGGCGGCCCAACATTCCCAAAGCCTGGAAGCCTGGTTCGCCCATGTGCCCGGGCTGAAAGTCGCTATGCCGGCGACGCCTTATGACGCCAAGGGCCTGCTCATCACAGCCATTCGAGACGACAACCCGGTGGTCTTTCTGGAACATAAACTCCTTTACGGCTTGGAAGGTGAAGTTCCGGATGAGCTTTACACCGTTCCCTTTGGGAAGGCGGAAGTGCGAAGAACCGGGGAGGACGTGACCATCGTAGCCACGGCCAAGATGGTGCACACGGCCCTGGAAGCCGCAGACGTGTTGGTTAAGGACGGAATCTCGGCCGAGGTCATCGATCCTCGCACCCTTGTGCCCTTCGACACCGAAACCGTGGTGGAATCGGTGAAGAAAACCCACGCCCTTGTGGTGGTCCATGAGGCGGTGAAACACGGAGGGTTCGGTGCTGAAATTGCCGCGCAGGTGGCTGAACTGGCGTTTGATTACCTGGATGGACCCATCATGAGGGTGGCGGCGCCGTTTACGCCGGTACCGTTCTCTCCACCCCTGGAACAAGCTTTCCTTCCCAAGGTGGACGATATTGTGAAGGCAGTGAAAACCATCCGCGGTTGAACGGCTGTGGCTCAAAGGCTGAGGACTCGTGGTAAAAAGGATTCCCATGTCCGGCTCGGTAGGGATTGTGGCCAACCCGGCTTCCGGAAAAGATATTCGAAGGTTGGTGGCTCACGGCAGCGTCTTTGACAATCAGGAAAAGGTCCGCATCGTCCGCCGCATCCTCATGGGCCTTGAGGCTGTCGGGGTACAATCGGTTTTCTACATGCCCGATGCCTATGCCATTGTGGATCGAGCCCTACGAGGCTGCTCGGTGGCTATGAATGTCGGGCCTGTGCCCATGGCCGTTCAGGACAGTCAGGAAGATTCCGTAAAGGCTGCAGCTTGGATGGAAACCCAGGGCGTCGGTTGTCTCGTGGTCCTAGGCGGGGATGGTACATGCCGTGCGGTGACCAAAGGCACCCGATCCGTGCCTCTTCTTCCCATTTCTACAGGAACCAACAATGTGTTCCCACACGTCATGGAAGCCACCATTGCAGGACTGGCAGCCGGCTTGGTGGCCACCGGCGCTGTTCCTTTAGAAGAGTCGGGCTGCCGGGTTTCATGCCTGGAAGTGCTTCATGACGACGCTCCTGTGGATCTCGCCCTTGTGGATGTGGCCGTCTGCGAAGGCAGTTTCATTGGAGCTCGAGCCATCTGGGAGGTGGAAAAGGTCCGGCAGCTTTTTCTTTCACGATGTCGGCCGGAATCCATCGGCCTGTCCGCACTGGGAGGACAATTGACGACCATTGACCCCTCAGAACCTGCAGGGCTTCACCTGGTCATGGGTGCGGGGGGTCCGAAAATTTCCGCAGCCATTGCGCCCGGGTTAATCCGAAGCGTTTCTGTGGAACGGTTCGAAAGAATGATCCCAGAAAAGCCATACCCGGTGCTGTGGCAACGCAGTGTTTTGGCTTTGGACGGGGAACGCGAGATGGAGGTCAAGCGGTCCATGTCCGTAGCCGTTCGGTTGTCTTTGGAGGGCCCGTTTGTGGTGAGTGTGCCGCGCGTCATGGAAAGGGCGCGCGACAAGGGTATTTTTGTTGAACAACGGTCATGAGCCTCTTAAAGGAGGCCGAAAGGGAGAGAAGATGGGCGATGTTTTAAAAGCTGCGTTCCTTTTTGTGGCTCCGGAAGCCGACCCCGGCGTTCATCGCCAATGGGTGAAAACCCCGAAGGTTCATCTGCTGGTCTTGGGTGTATCAAGCTATCAAGCGGCGGCTGAAACGGCCAAAGAATTGGTGGCAAAAGAGGGAATTCAAGCCATCGAGCTCTGCGGTGGTTTCGGCCATCGAGGAACAGCTCTGGTGGCGGAAGCTGTCGGGCCATCGGTTCCCGTAGGTGTGGTCCGTTTCGACATCCATCCCGGGCTTGCCAACAGGAGCGGAGATTCACTGTTCTGATTGCCGCCATGATGAATGCCGGGTCCGGGGAATCCCCCGGGCCCGCACTTTCCAGATGCTTCAGCCGAAAAGATCCTCCAAAGCTTCAAAGACATACTTCAGATACATGAGCTTCGGTGATCCTCCCATGGCCACGGCCATGAGCGCCGCCTGCAGGATCTGGTCCTGCGATGCCCCTGCAGCAGCCGCGGCTTCCACGTGAATGGCGATGCACATGTCGCATTGAGACATGACGGAACAGGCCACGAGAATCAATTCTTTTTCTCGAGGGGTGAGGTCCCCCTTAAGGGACATGGATTTGGTAAATTCCAAGTATTTTTCGTAGACCTCGGGAACATGTTTTTGGATGGCCGCAAACGCTTCACTTGCTTTTTCCGCCGTATTCATCGAACGACTCCTCCTCTCGTCAACAAATCGCATCGGATGCCTCTTCCCGTACGCTGAAGACTCACATTGGAAAGAAGAGCAAAGAGCATGCTGAGCCTCAGAGACAAAACAAAAGTGACGATTGGTGAGAGGAGAGCACGATGAAGGGACAGGAATTCCACACATGTTCGAATTTGGAACAGTCTTTTGGAAAGTCTGTTCCGACATTGAACAGACGGCAGCCCTTCATGGCTTTCAACCGGCTAAACCAGTGCTTCGGCCAACTGGCGAGCCGATATCCCTTGAATGTAGTGCTGGAGCGGCTGGTTTTCCAAATAGGCGACGAGTTCTTGGAGATCATGTCGCAGCCCTTTTAGGCATGACTCCAGCCCGCCTATTGCCCTAGAGCCGAAAAAGTCCCCGAAGATACGTGCGGCTTGAATCACCCCTCCTTCGACTTCCAGATACACTTCCAGAACTCCCGCAGGGGTCTTGGTGACCTTCTGAAAGTTGTAAGCCGGTGAGTTACCGTAGTTCCACTCCCAGAGTCGGTAGCGGGAGTCGGCTAACCGATCGATGGCGTCACAGTCGCATGCGGAAAGGGTGACCGCTCGAGAGCTTTTCTTTTTTCGGATGAACTCAAACAGCTTGTGCATAAACGCCTCTGGGGAAAGGTCAGAGGCCAAATGGTCTCGAATATTGGTCACCCGCTTTCGAATGGAAGGAATGCCGCGATCCCGATATTTGACGTCCCCGACTTGCAGCGCCTCTTCCATGGTGTGAAGGTCCGTGTCAAAAAGAAGGGTTCCATGATGAAGGAGGTTGCCTCCGCGGCCGTACTGGGCGTTGCCGGATATTTTCAGCCCATGGACACAGATGTCGTTTCGACCGTCGAAAGCCGCCGAAACTCCAAGATACAAAAGAAACTCTAGAATGGGAGCCGTCAACTCTTGAAAGGGGACCGGCTTTAACCCTCGGCCGGGCACGATGAAGGTGAAATTGATGTTTCCCAGGTCGTGAAAAACGGCACCTCCACCGCTAAGTCGCCGCACCACGTGAATCCCTCGGGTTTCCACGAAGGAGCGATTGATTTGGGCGTAAGTATTTTGGTTCCGACCGACAATGACCGACTCACGATTCCTCCACAGAAGAAAACATGGTTCCTCAGCCTTCTCCAAGAGGTATTCCTCCGCAGCCAGGTTCCAGGCAGGATCCGTACTATCGTGCAGAAGGCAAATCATGGTTCCGATTTCCCTCCTTTTCAGGGATCATGTGTTGTGAGAGCCTTCCGACCCTCTGAGTCCATACCCTCCTTGTAATCGGATCGGCAAAGTCCATGGATGCAATCTTCGGGCAAACAACGGCCTACTGAAAAATGGTGGAGTTTTTCTTTCTGACCACTGTCGGTCAAGGGATGTGGCTCGGCGCTCTGGCATGCTCTTGAGCCGACCTTTGCAGCGTCTGCCGTTGTTCCATGGAAAGGATGCTGGAAAAGATGGGCGAAGATAAACGGAATTCCGTGGCCGGGGTGCCTTTGATTCGAAAGTGCCTCTTATCCGAAAATACGGATCGTTCCGATGAATGCAACGATGAGTGCAACACCTAGCCCGATCATCCATTGCATTTGCGAAAAGCGTTTGTCTACGGCTTCAAAACGGGCGGTCATTTCACGCTGCAGCGCCTCAAAGCGCTTGTCCATGGCCTCAAACCGCTTCTCCATAGCCTCAAAGCGCTTGTCCATGGCCTCAAAGCGTTTATCGACCGCCTCGAACCGGGCCTCTATTTCTCGTTGCAGTGCCTCAAATCGCTTGTCGACCCCTTCGAGCCTGGCCGCCATCTCACGCTGCAGCGCCTCAAAACGCTTGTCCATCGCTTCAAAACGGGCGGTCATTTCACGCTGGAGCGCCTCAAAACGCTTGTCCATCGCTTCAAAACGGGCGGTCATTTCACGCTGGAGCGCCTCAAAGCGTTTGTCCAAGGTGTCGAATCGCTTCTCCGAAGCTTCAAAGCGGGCCGCCATCTCACGCTGCAGCGCCTCAAAACGCTTGTCCATGGCTTCAAAACGGGCGGTCATTTCACGCAGGAGCGCCTCAAAGCGTTTGTCCATGGCTTCAAAACGCTTTTCCGAGGCGTTGAAATGAGCAATCTGGATTTCCTTGAGGGTTCGCAGCTCTTCCTCGACGCGCACAACCCTTTCCATAAGGGAAAGTTCACGGGCACGCTGTTCGTTTTCCTTCACAAAAGCAGCGAGCCTTTGAGCCAGAATCTCATCCACTTTCTCTCGAAAGACGTGCTCAACGCTTTGGGTGATCCAATCCTTGAGTTCCCTCTCGTTCAATGAAGAACCGGAAAGGGTCATAGGAAACGCTCCTCCTTTTAGGGTGATTCTTCGGAACTTTAGCACCCGTTTCTCATGCTGACAAGATCGGCGGGAAGACACACATGGCGGAGCGACACCTGAGGCTTTGAGCGTGAATTCCGGCCAAATTGGCCGGATTAGGTGGCTTTATGAGCTCTTCAACTTAGGCTAAGGCGATCCCAAGGAAGCTCAGCGGGCTGGAAGTTCTCCTGGAAAATGGCCTACAGGTCTTTCAAAGGTGTAGGCAAAGGGATCGCCCACCAGCTTCTGGGTGACTTCATCCATGTTTCCGGCCGCGGCGGCAAAGGGCGCCGCTACGACGGTTCCCACTAGGCCGACCACACAGGCGACCATGCCCAAAGGACGCACCAAAAGAACATCGGCAAGCATGATGCCGCCGTCGGGAGTTTTTTGGGAAATCGGTTGGAATGTCTCGGAGCCATCACCGGCCATGGCATGAAAGCTTTGAAAGCAAAAAGCCAGAACGATCGACAGGACAAGGAGCTTTTTTAATGCGTTCATGGGACCAATCCTCGTTTTCATGAGGGCTGAGGGGGCGGACACATCGGTCCGCCCCTACGGCTTTATTTTGGTACCGGTGCGCAGAAGCCACATGATACCGGCCGATC
>FWWL01003957.1_pt1 | contig 25890 bp, 25 predicted proteins | sample 2228331 | NCBI WGS metagenome assembly FWWL01 (sample SAMEA103939775, study PRJEB20133) | metagenome | reverse complement strand
ACCGCGTGGCTGTTCATCGCCTCAATTCAGCTCTTCGTCCGCCGTATCGCAAGAGCATGAAATCTATCGCGATAATTTTGAATCAGACTCTCAGATGGGAAAACATTGCCAGGAGGGATTATAAGGCTACCGTCTGGAGCCTCGATATAATATCTCTGGTTGGGGCGAGAATCTAGGGAGGGCTGATAAAGAGAGGCGCCGCTTTTTTTATACTTTCGGCCTGTCTCATCTTTGTATTTATAATCTTTTTCATCCCGATCCTTTGGGATACCAAACTCAGGCAATTCTTCGATATTCCTAGCATAGGTAAGTATGTAATCCTTCGTGGGACGAAAATGCGTGCCCTTGTCGGAAGTCCTCTTGGCAACGCGGGTCACTTGCGCGACGAAATTTTCATCACCAAATATTTCGTTGCAAATTTTCTTTAGGTTACCAACCTCATCCTCTCCGATGCTAATGAAAATCACTCCTGAACTCGAAAGGAGGTTCCGTGCAATTTTGAGTCGAGGATAGACCATAGACATCCAGTCAGAATGAAAACGGCCGTTTGATTCCATATTTGCAACAAGCGGGTTACCGCTTTTGTCAATTTGAAAGCTGTTTACAAAGAAATCCTGCGATGAAGAAGAAAAGTCATCATCATAAATAAGGTCGCTGCCGGTGTTGTAAGGAGGATCTATATATATTATATCAATCTTGCCAAGATAAGCTTCCTGCAAAAGCTTCAGAACTTCTAGGTTGTCGCCCTCAATGAAAAGATTATTTGTCGAATCAAATTGAAGGCTTTCATCTCGCACGGGACGCAGCGCCTTATTGATTGGGCTATTCGCCAACACCAAGGCTTCCCGCTTCCCTGGCCAGTCCAGCCGATATCGCTCCTGAGCCCCTTCAACAATTTGATCGATCAACTCCTGTCGCAGCTGATCGAAGTCCACCGCCAAACGCACCGCACCCGTCGCCTCGTCGCGCGCCTCGGTCACGCAGCTGGGAAACAGGTCGCGGATCTTCGCGATGTTGTCCTGGCTCAGGTCGGGGCTATGCATCTTCAGCTTATCCATGATCTTCCTCTTGGTAGTTCGCTACAGCAGCGTCGGCGGTCCCCGCCGTCAGCCGCTCAAATTCCTGTTTGGCCGCGCGCAGCTCGGCATTGATCGCCACACGCTTGTTGAATTGTTTTTCGCGCGCCAGCCGCACTTTGATCCGCTCGACCTCACGCAGCTGCGCCTTGATCGCCTCTGCGAGTGCGATGCGATCTTCCAGCGAGACGGGCTTTTCGACCGCGGAAGCGGAGTTCGCTGCTTCGGCCATGCCTGGGACCAGCCGATTGGTCTGCTCCGTCACCAGGGGCTCGAGCAACCGCTCGTATAGTGCTCCCATGTTTAGTGCGACTGGAAGCGGCGTGCGGCGTGCGTCCTCGGGCAGCCAGTCCCCAAGGAAATAATCTCCCACCACCCAACGGGTGTTATCAGCATCGCTCGGCCGCTTGTAGGCTGCGGCCAGCCTCGCGCGACCACCATGGACCACCTCGATAATCAGCGGAAAGGGAATGGCCTTGTCGATGGCACGCAGCACGTCGTGGTCCAGCTCCGCGGTGCGTGCGGTGATGCGGAACACCTGAATTTCGGCCACTGACTTCGCGGCCGCCAGATTGACTGTCTCTGGCGCCAGCTTGTGCGACCAGACGATCTGATCAACCTCGCGCACAAAGAGGTCCTTCAGCGCTGTGTTGGCACCAGCATGTTCGTAGATCTTGTTCTTGGGGATCACGCGTCCGAAAGCGGCAGCGCGAGGCCATTCGTAGAGGATCATGATCCCCCCTCGATGACCAGGAACGCGATCAGCTCGAAGTCGTCCAGCCCCTTGATGGTGTGGGTCAGGGCGGTGGTACGCCCGCCGCTGAACAGGCTGTCAATGTCCTTCTCTTCCTTCACCTCGATCATGGACCGAATCGCGCTGGAGAGCAGGTCAGAGTAGCGGCCCATCTGGCGCCCATCATCGGTCCGCTCGTTGAAGACCCGGCAAACATTGCGGATGGGCTCTCTCTGCCCCTTGCAGCTGGTGCGGATCAGATCGAGCAGCCGTTTGACCTCGGTATGGTCAGCGACGATTTCCCCATCGTCACCGATATAGACCAGATAGAACGGGTGGAGCCGATTCTGCTGGTTCACATTCACACTGTCATGGATGTTCTTCAGGGCGAAGATAACGCCTGGATGCAATCCAAGCTCTGGCTGTGCCGGGACAATGGCGTGCATGCCGAAGGGCACGTTGTCGAGGTCACCGTGCTCCTTGACGTAGTTGAGCAGGTCCATGCGGAAGTCATTCAGGCCCAGGTCTGTGATGGAGATACCGGCCTTCACGTCCTCAAGCTCGATGACCTCTTCCTGCATCCGTTTCAGCTGTTCCTTGCGGTAGGCGATGTCGCTCGACTTGGCGGTCAGCACATTGTCGTCACCGGTCGCTGTGACGTCCGCGATCACCATCCGGTTTTCGACGCGCTCTTTGAGGTTGATGTACTCGTCGAGCGTGATGTCAGGCCAATAGTTGACCAGCTGAATCTGGCTGTTGGGTGAGCCGATGCGGTCGATCCGGCCGAAGCGTTGGATGATGCGTACCGGGTTCCAGTGGATGTCGTAATTCACCAGGAAGTCGCAGTCCTGGAGGTTCTGGCCTTCAGAAATGCAGTCAGTGCCGATCAGGATGTCCAGCTCGCCGGGCTCATTGGGCAGGACGATGGCCTTGTCCTTTGAACGGGGGGAAAACAGCGTCAGCACCCCCTGAAAGTCATAGGATTTCTTAAGGGTGGTCTTCGGTGAATCTGATCCGGTGACCTTGCCGACGTGCAGCCCCAGCTGCTGCGCGAAGGGCGCGAGATTGTCGTAGAGATAATTGGCGGTATCGGCGAAGGCCGTGAAGATCAGGACCTTGCGGTTACCGACATTCAGCGGCGCTTCGACCTTCTGACCGATGAGCGAAAGCAGGTGCTGGAGCTTCGTATCGTCTCCGGGTGTCACCTTGTCCATCGATGCAATCAGATCGTCGATCAGCACAAGGTCGGCAGCCAGGTCGTGCTTCCACGACGGCAAATCCATGTCGCCAAGACTGATCTGGACTTTCTTGCCCACGGTGAACTCATCAAGGCCGGCCAGATCGTCGTCTTCAGGATCAAAGGCGCTCATCTCTGCGAGATGGTCGCTGACGCTGCCTGCGCGTCCAGTTCGCTCAAACTCTTCGATTGCGTTCAGCGTGCGGGAAATGTTGGTACCGAGGGATCGCAGCGTCAGCCTGAACGCCGCGACCGAACTCTCGAGGCGCTTCAGAAGATTGGTGGTCATCAGCGCCTGTAGACTGCGCTCCCGGTCTGCCTGACGCAGTTTGCCGCGGCCGCCCTCGACCTGCGTGTCGTAGATTTCTTCGTATTTCCGGAGACGGCTGGGAAGGATGTAGCTGATGGGCGCATAGACCGCGAGCTTGAGCACCGACAGCTGCGTGAAAATGTCGTTCAGCCCCATCACGTCCGACCGCTGTGTAATCGGGCAGTGGAACGATAGCGGCTTCCGGCGATGCGGAAATTTGCCAATATCCTTCGTGTCGTAGAACGTCTCGATGTGCTTGCGGGACCGGGCAATGGTCACCGAATCGAGCAGTTCGAAAAAGTCGAAGTCCAGCGTCTTGAGGATTGACGCCGCCGTCCGCTCCTCGGGAGGCAGCGATGTCCATTCGTTGAAGGCCTTCTGAGCCCGGCGGAAGATCTCTTCAATGCTGGTGTCGGTCTTGAGGTTCTTGCTGAGCGCCTCGGACTGCCCCTCGTAGGCCAGTGCGAGCTGATTGCGCAGATCGGTGAAGCGGTTGTTCACCGGCGTTGCCGAGAGCATCAGAACCTTGGTCTTCACGCCCGCGCGGATGACCTTGTTCATCAGCTTCTGGTAGCGCGTCTCCCGATCCTTGAAGACGTCATTGTTCCGGAAGTTGTGGGATTCGTCGATGACGACCAGGTCGTAATTGCCCCAGTTCACCCGGTTCAACGGGATGCCGAAGGATTCCCCGGAGGTGCGGGACAGATCGGTGTGGCACAGGACATCGTAGTTGAACCGGTCCCTGGCGAAAATGTTGGTAGTCAGGTTGGTATTGTAATTGCGCCAGTTGTCCGCGAGCTTCTTGGGGCAAAGCACGAGGACGGACCGGTTCCGCAGCTCATAATATTTGATCACTGCCAGCGCGGTGAAGGTTTTGCCGAGCCCCACAGAGTCGGCCAGAATGCAGCCGTTATAGGTCTCGAGCTTATTGATGATGCCGGTCGCGGCATCCTTCTGATAATTGAACAACTTGTTCCAAACCACGCTATCCCGGTAGCCAGTCAGGTCGTTCGGCAGCACATCTTCATCGACCTCCTCGAGGAAGTCCCGGAAGATATTGTAGACCATCATGAAGTAGATGCGTTCGGGCGCATTCTCCTGATACACAGACTCGATGTGGTCGCAGATGGCGGCTGTGACGTCCTGCAATTTCTCGGGGTCCGACCAAATCTGATCGAACAGCTGCAGGTACATCTGCGCATGGCTCGGGTCGTCGAAGCGCGTGACGAAATTCGAGACGGCATCGCCCTTCTGGTAACCCAGGTCGACCGCCGTGAATCCGCTGATGGGCATGTAGGCCACTGCGTCAGCCGTGCCCCCCACATGCATGAACTGCTGCATCGGCGCCTTGGTCCCGTTGGACCGGAACTTTGCTTTCTTGCGGATCCAGTCGGCGCATTCGCGTGCCACGGCACGCTGCGTCAGCTTGTTGCGAAGCTGGATCTCGAATTCGGTTCCATAAAGCCCGCTCTCCCGCCGAGCTTTCGGGATGAAGAACTCCCGTCGCTCCTTGGCCAGGCGATCGGTTGCACCGTTCGGCGTGAATGTGGGAGCGGTAAATATGAACTGCAGGCTCTCGATCCTGGAGAGCTCGGACTTGAGCGCCTCGTATGCATAGATCGAGAAACAGGAGGCAGCGATCTTTACCCGCGAACCCTTGGTCAGGGCCTGCTTGAGATCGTCACCCCACAGATGGGAATTGTTATCAATGATCTGCATGGATCGCCTCCCGATTTAGCAGGACGATTTGCTGATCCTGTGGTGACCTGGCAGCTGGGTCGGTGTCGAGGCCCAGACGCTTCAGTGCATAGTAGAGAAGAGCCCTTCGGACCGGGATGGTCGTCACGCCCCTTTCCATTCCGTAATCGAGCTCGATCGCCTTGCGCTGACCGGCACTCAATGCGGGATGAGGCGCGATCTGGAGCTCGACCTGCTCTTCCCATTCGCTATCGCCGGAAGGCCTAGCATCTGCCGGCTTCGATAAGCGCGTATCGGTGATGCGCGAGAGAACAAAGTCCTTGAAGGTGCTGCTGCGTGGGCAATGCGCCCGAGCATGCCATCTGAAGCCGTCAAACACCAAGGCATGAGGTTCGATCCACCGCCAAGCAGGCTCAGGGGATGACATCGATTGGTAGAAGACCTCAATCGCCTCGTGCCGCTTGATCGCCGTTACGATGGCCCTCAGAATTTTGGGCGAGACAGCACGGGCAGGCGCCGGTGCACAGGCGAAACTCGGTAAGCCCCCAATCCAGCTGTCGTCGGCGGCAATGATCCCATCCGAGAGCGATCTGAGCTGGGAGAGATATTGGGCTGCGTCGGGCTGGTGGAATACGGGAGTGAAAGACGAGGTACGAACGTAAGATCTGGCGCTCTTGTCGTAGACCATGTTGGCTTCGGCCAGGCCGAGATATCTGTTCAGATCCGTCGAAGCCTGGTTGATCGAAACGCCGAAAACGTCGATCAAGTCACTGCGGTTGACATGCCCTTCCCAGAAGAGCCTGAATTCGATGAATTCGAGGCGGCTCTCAACCCCGCGCCTCAATCCCGAATCGCTGTCCATCCCCAGATCCCCCAAGAAACTGGGCTAAACCAGTTTCTGTATGGGTAAGCGTAGTGGATGCTTTATGGCGGCGCAACGAGATTCGGAAAGCTGCTGGCCCGGTTTGACTAAACTACCTGCGGCTAACTGCCTCTGAGCTAGCAAGAAATTCCGACACCTTCTGGCAGGTCTTGTGGCGCGGCCTGCGCCCGTCCCGAAGGTCGTGAACGAAGCGAGGATCTGCCACGACGTGCCGACCAAAGGTGCTCGGCGACGTCCTTGTTTGCGCCAGATATGCCTCGATCTGCTCCAGTAGCTCCATCGCCATAGACTCGCTTTAAGCTTGTGTTCTTGTTATGTTCTTACTAGGAAGGCTTCCTAGAGTCTAGGATCGATTTTCCTAGGCGCCCGCGATAGGACTGGCAGTCATGGACGACGCACGGAGAGCCCTGGACGAACTGATCCAACAACGAGGGGTGAATTACTCCTCGGTTTCGCGCCTGCTGGGGCGCAATGCCGCATACATCCAGCAGTATATTCGGCGCGGCAGCCCGAGGCAGCTGGACGAGCAGGATCGCTCGGTTCTGGCGCGATTTTTCGGGGTCGATGAGAAGGTTCTTGGAGCCCCTGCCCGCCGCTCAGGCCCGGTCGTCGAACTGGTCCATGTGCCTTTGCTCAATGTCGAGGCATCGGCCGGCCATGGCGCTCTGGCCGAAATGGAAGCCAAATCCGCGCAGTTCGGCTTCGACGAGAAGTGGCTTCGCCGACTGACCGCGAGCAAGGCATCGAGCCTCTCGATTATCGCGGTCCATGGGGACTCCATGGAGCCCACCCTCCACGATGGCGACGAGGTTATGGTCGATCTCGGGGATGGCCAGTCGCGGCTGAGAGACGGGATCTATGTCCTGCGGATGGACGACATGTTGAGCGTAAAGCGCATTGCCCTCGAACCGCAGGGCAAGCGGGCGTCGGTTCTGAGCGACAACCCGGCCTATCCAAGCTGGCGCGGCCTCGAGAAACGCACGCTCAATATCGTCGGACGGGTTCTCTGGTTCGGACGGGCGCTCTAAGGTGGTTCTCTGATGCTTGCCCTCCTTGCCGCTTCGATCGTCGCTTCCGGACAGACCTTTACCTGCACACCGACTCATGTCTGGGATGGAGACGGTCCGGTCTGGTGTGCGGAAGGCCCTCACCTGCGGATCGCCGGCATCGCGGCCCGGGAAATGGACGGCACCTGCCGCACCAATCAGCCCTGCCCAAATGCCACGGCAATTGAAGCGCGCGACGCCCTTGTACAGCTGATGGGTGGCGCGAAGGGAACAATTTCGACCGGTCATGTGGTGGTCAGAGGTCCGCGGCTGACATGCCGCTCCGAGGGGTCCGCAGGCGGAAACAGGACCGCTGCATGGTGCCGCCTGCCGTCAGGCGCAGATCTGTCATGCGCCATGATCAAGACCGGCACTGTCCTGCGCTGGGATCGCTACTGGAAAGGCCCGGCTTGCCGGTGAGCAGCACCACGCATCTGACCGGCATCGTCGAGCGGGCAGCAAACGGTCCGGTGCTGCGCACCGATGGTGGCGGGACCTGGGATCTCGACGACACCCGCCAGGTACGCAAATTCATCGGCGCTCGCGTCGAAGTTGTCGGGGAGCGTTCGGGGTTCAACGGATTTGTCTGTGACCAGATATGGCCAGCCGGACAGCCTCGTCCGACTGCCTTCAAACTCCGGCTCGAACTCCTCCTTGCCGCAGCCTTCGTCGCCTACGGTCTCTACGCGGCGGTTGGCAGTGTCGTCAGCCTGCTGCGCTGATGCTGAGCGAATGGGAGCTCTGGGCCTGCGCCCACCATGTCCTGCAAACTCATGGCGACAAGGCACCCTTGTACGTCGCCGAGCAGATTGGGGCTCTTGCACTTGCTGGCAACGAGGCAGGCATTTGGACATGGCAGGCTATCGCCGAGCGGATTGTTCAACTGAGCTCCAACGCCCCGGACCGGCCACTACAGTAACCCTCCTCGGGAAGACTACCAGTTCATCCGATCGGCGACAGATCGCCCGGAAACAGACACGATTGCTCGACTGGGCCGCCATGGCTGTCGCCTTCGATGGTGAAGCCGCGCATTCGTTCGACCAAATGGCGAGCCAGATCGACCCTGGCGCTGCGCTGGGCGCGCGGATCATCGGCATTTAGACGGACGAACGTGTGCTCCGGCGCAACAGCCAGCGCGACTTCGAGATGAGTGAGGAGGATATCGTCGGAGATTCGGGGCATGGACCAATGAGAACAAATAAAGAACTTTGAGTCAACCGGCCATGTGCGGACGCATGGGGACAGCGGGACGCTAGATGCCGATCTCGAACGGCTTCGTGATCGAACGGTCAAGTTCTGGCGGCTTGCGTTCCGGTGCTGGAGCCACACGATCTTTGGCCTGCCCTGTGGCTGCCGCATCGCGGAGGAGATCGACCGTTTCAAGCGCCGAGCGCTTCATGCCGGCATTGCGCTCGACCGCCGCCTCAAGCTTGCCAGCATTGTCGACATATAAGGTTAGGCCATCACGCAGCCGCGTGACTGTCACCAGAAACGTCTGCTGATTGGCCAGATTGCGCTCGCGGCTGTCCATCACCGCAATGCCGCGATCGGAGGTCAGCCCCTGCGCCATATGGGCATTGAGCGCATAGGCAAGATCGAGACGTCGCAGCATCGGGTCGCCCTGCTCGAGCCTGTGCTCTGCGCCCAAGGATGTCTTCACCACGACAGCCCCTTTGTCGACTGCGACAATCCGGGCCTGGTCGGCATTGAGCAGGCCCCGCTGGTGATCGGTCTCGGTCCACCGGATCTTGTCGCCGGTGTAAATGTCGAGGGCGCGGACTTCGAACAGACGCAGCGGATCCTGCTCACCTTGCGGCCTGATCTGACCGGGACGAAACTCGAACTGGCGGCCACGCGCGTTCTCCAGCGTGACACGCTCGCGTGCCACATCGGTTCCGACCACCCGGTATTCGCCCGCTGCAATAGCTTGGCTGCGCTGACGCCGCGCGACCTCGACCACCATGCCGGGCGCATAGGTGCTCGCATATCGCAGCTCCTCGCGGGTCACATTGACGCGCGACAGGGTCTGAAGCCGCATGGTTTCAGGACCAAGCTCGCCGCTGGATTTGAGGCCGGTCTGCACCGCATCGTTCACGGCACTGCGCAGGTTTCGGCCTGAGGCATAGATTGCGGTTGCCTCGCGCTCGGCTGTCGACAGTGACAGCCAGGCTGCGGCAGCTTCGACAGCAGCTTCATTCCCCGCCTCGATCACCTGGGGTGCCAAATGGCGCATGGCGTCTTCGATGCGCCCTTCTTGCGCTGCCAGTTGGGCTTCACGCAGGCCTTCGCTGCGTGCGCGAAGATTGGTGCCCATCACCGCAGTCTCGATGCCGGCCTGCTGCATCACATCGAATGGCTTTCCAGCATCGACGGCACCCAACTGCTTGCGGTCGCCAATGCTGGCAAAGCGGCCGAGCTCGAGCAGGTTTGCCAGCCGCACAAGCTTCTCCTTGTCGGCATTGCCGACCATTGATGCCTCATCGAGCAGCACGACGGTGCCGCGCATCTCGGCCCGCGCCTCGGCGAGACGGTCCGCATCGGCCCCTTCAATGAGATCGCGGTGCCGGGCGAGGAACCGCGACACTGTCATCGAGGCAATACCCGTGTCGCGCTCGAGCATCTGGACCAGCGTGTTCTGCACCGCGAGCCCGAGCACGCCCCTACCCTCCTCGCGCAGGATATCGGCGACAGGTTTGAGGACCGTGCTCTTGCCTGCGCCCGCGACGCCCTGGATCGCGACGATGCGGTTGTTCGAGCCAAGCAGCAAACGCCCTGCCCCTTCCTGTCCAGCGTTCAAGGTCAGGCCATATTTGATCTGGGACAGGGCCTGCAGACGGGACCCGGCAAGGTCGGGAGAAACAATCGCCGGCGCGGCGCCGCGCCCGTCTTCAACCCCGGCAATGATGCGCTGTTCGAGGCTTATGGCGTCACGTGTCGTGAGCAGTTGCCGGTCGGCGCCCCTGCCCTTCTCCAGATGCCCTTGGCGGAGAAGCTGGTCGACGCGGTGCTCGATGTCAGCGAGCGAGGTTGGGAGCGCAAAGCCAAGCGCTGCGCGGTAGATCTCGGCCCGGGTGAAGGCCGCCTCCCGCTCACCCAGATGCCGCACAGCCGAGGCGACTGCATGAATTGCGGCGACCTGCTCGACACTGCGGTTGGTCAGCCTTGAGGGTATCAGCGGGTCACCTTCCCGTAGGCCAAGCCGCTCGGCTAAGGAGGTTGCAAGGGCCTGAGCATTGCGGACTATCGCGCGCATCGTGGGCCCAACGCCAGTCACATTGCCAAGGTCCTCCGCGCTGCGGGCATTGGCCCTTGCAATGACCATGGCGGGATCAAAGCCCAGCCTTGTGGACGTATCCCGCCACTGCTGCCGCAGCGCATCGCGATCCTCGATCCGCCCCTTGTCCGCCCGGGTCATGAGGTTTGCTGCGCTGCGAGCGGCGAGCCCCCTCCCTTCCATCGTTGCCAGGCGGTCGAGAATCTCCGCCCGCCGCGAACTGAAGGCATCGCGCACATCTTTGGGCACACCGACGGCCTCGAAATTGCCGTGCTTGCCGAACTCCCCGACCTCGTAACCGAGCTTCTCGACGCTCAGCCGAAACCGCGCCATCGTCATGGCATTGAGCAAAGTATTGTGCTGCCAGAGCTTGTCATTGCGCAGCGCCCGCCATTTACCATCGGGCCCTCGCGTCACATTGGCAATGACGGCATGGAAGTGGGCGTTGGGCTCCTGGTTGCGGTTGGTGTCGTGCTGGAAGAGCGCGATCGCAAGGTTGCCGGTCTGGACCGCACGCTCTCTGCCCCGAACCTCCATCCGGGTCTCGGCAAGGTTCTTCTCGGCCCAGCGCAGGGTTTCCCGGACGGCCGACGCATAGGCATCGAGGATCCGTTTGTCGCCACCCACCAGAGCGAGGACCGACCAACTTTTCGGCATCGAAAAGGTGAGATCGGTCCCCGCCCGGTGCGCCCGGTTGTCACTGCCGACGCGGCTGCCATCGGGCAGCAGTCCCTTAAGGACCGCCTCGAACTGCCGTGCGTCGACGGTCCCCTCGAGCCCGAGCGCGGCAGCGCCCTTCCCCAGCCATTCACCCGAGCGATCGGCATCAGCCCGCGTGTAGTAATTGTCGGCAGCGAAGTAGTTGGCCGCGCCGCCGGCGGTGCGGACATTGGCTACCGACAGCATCGATCGGTCCGCCATCCCGAGGCAGTCAGCGACATGCTCACATCTCCATGTCGCCAAGATCGGGACCAGTGATCGGCGGAGGCTCGTGCTCCCGCAGACCATCCTCGATCATCAGCTTGCGCGCGGCGGCATCGCGGGAGCTTTGGCTCTTCGGGTTATCCGGCTTGCCCTGTTGCAGCCCTTCCGTTCCCGGCGTGCTGGCCTTAGGCGTGCCCTTAGGCGAAGCCGACTGATCCCGCGCCGCTGCGGCTTCGCCTGTCGGGAGAAGTGGGCGGGCAGAAGTTCCAGCCTTTCGCGGCGGAGCATCGGTTCTGGTATTCGATCGCTCCTTCCTGGCCTTGCCCGCCTTCTCCTGCCCGGAACGAGCTGCCGGTTCCCGCTCTTTGGTCCGCTTGCCGGGTGGGTGTTCCACTGCTCGACCAAGATCCTTGGCTGGCGCGTCAGGCTCCTGTCTCGGCGCGGCTTTCGGTCCCTGATCCAGCGCCAGTTCGCCCTGCTTTGGGACGACCGGCTTGCCCGCTCCGTCATCGTTGGACGAGGGATGCTCGCTGCCTGTTGGCGCTGCCTTCTGCTCGGCCTGCTCCGCCGCCGGATGGGGCACCGTGACCCTTGCCTTCGGGCTTTCCTTGACCCTGGCAATGAAGGTCTCCGCCCGCTTGGGTCGGTCGACGGGCTTCAGCTTGATCGGTGCGGCGGGAAAACCGTCGGGGAACTTGATGTACCCTGACAGGCGCGGCAGGTTCATCAGCTGGTCAGGCAGCAGGAGCGGCTCGATATGCTTGCGCGGGGTCAGGCTGACCGCATCGCGGGCATTGTTGTAGCCGTAAGTGTAGCCCTCTTCCATGTCCCTGACCTGGCGATGGCCGATGAAGTCGGAGCACCAGGTGGCGGTCTCGCGGTCGGCGGTTCCAAGGATCAGTTTGGTCCGGGCGAGCGATGCCAGCGTCATCGCCATGTTTTCGCCGTAGACCTCCTTGAGCTTGGCATAGGCGTGCAGGCCAAGAACAATCGCGCCACCGAAATTGCGCGCCGTCTGCAAGCCTTTCTCGAGGGCCGGCAGGCGGTGCAATGCGCCGAGTTCATCGACGAAGAACCAGCACTTGAGATCGCGGGTGCGGGGCATCGTCATCAGCGTGTTCATGGCCGTGTCGAGCCAGAGCGTAAGCAACTGCGCGCAGACGCTCATGTCGACATAGCGGGCCGAAATGAACAGGATCGAGCCCTCACTTTGGGCGCTATCGGCCCCGTCCTCGATCCACTGGCGGACCGAGAAACGAGGTCCGGCAGTCGGCAGCAGCTTGAGCGCCTTTGCGTTGACGTTGAAAACGGCCCGGATCGATTCCGCCATACGGGCGGCTTCCGGCGCGGTCAGCGGATCGGCGATCGTACCGCGCATCATGGCATGCACGCGCGACAGGTCCGCGGTCATCAGCTCACGGGCCAGGGCGTCGTTGGTCGCCCTGCCCTCGGCCACGAGTTTGAGGCAGAATTCGACGAATAGCGCGCGGGCAGCAATCACCCAGAACTGGGCTTCTCCGCCCCCGTCATGGGGGACGAGGGCGTCCGCGGCGGCCCAGAACTCGCCTTCGGAACGGCACTCGTCAAACAGGCTCCACTGGGGGCAGCGCGCATCGAGCGGGTTCAGAATGATGTCGCAATGGGCCGCATGGAAGTGCTCGATAAAGGCGCCGGTCAGATCGAAGACCACGCAGCGCTGCCCCTTGGCTCTGGCTTCCGCAATCATGTCGGAGATCGCCACGGTCTTGCCCATACCGGTCGTGCCAATGAGCATTGCATGGCTTTGCTCGAGCCGCCAGGGATAGGAGACCGTGGCGATATGCGATGGCCGGTACGGAAAGACCCGGGCGATCTCTCGCGGCAGACTGAGCCGCCATTTCCAGCCCAGTGCAGTATCGAGCTCACGGGTGCGCTCGCGCCGGTTATGCGCGGTCAATTCATCGACGAGCTCGGGGAGCGTAACCAGCATCGCGCCGCGCTCGTGTTTGCGCTCCTTGGAGCGACCGCCGAACCGCTCGGCGAACCAGTAGAAGACGGCAAAGGCTGGGACCAAGAGGAAGCCGGACCGCCACAAGGCACTGGTCAGAAGCGCCATGAGCTTCTCCCACGCATGGACCACCGGCGGATAGCTTTCGAGCTGCGCAATCGGAAACTGGATGGTCGAGCCAAAGGCAGTTTCCAGGGTAATCCGCTTGGCGGGATCGAACTCCATGAAGCCGTAGATGGCAGCATAGATCCGCATCCAGACGAGGTAGACTTCATGGTCGGTGAGGCCTGCCGAAATGGTCCACCAGGAGGTCCATGAGATCACGAGCGCGGCGACAATCAATGGGCCCTTGAGACCCGCCGCGAACATGAAGCTGAAGTGTCCGAGCAGCTGGCTGCCACGCGTGAAGTTGACGAGATTACGCTTCATCGGAGCCTCCCTCGCCAGCGGCTGTAGAAAGACCGAGTTCCTTACATTTGCGCACGTACGCCTGGTGAGCCCGACCGCGCAGCGCGTGGTCGGGGTGCCCTGCCAGCAGCGCATCAACCCCGACCATGAGGAACACCGAGCGGCGGGAAATTCGCTCAATGGAAGCGTCGAGCCGCGAGGCAAGCTCGTCCTCGGTGCAGGCATTGGCGAGCAAGGCGCGAACCCACTCGCTCATGCTGATCCCTTTGGCCTTGGCAGCCTTGCGGATCATCGAGCTGAGCTCGCTGGAGATGTAAACCTGGAGACAGATTGGCCGTGTCATACACGGACTCCTTGTGGTCAGGAGCCCGGTTCACACTGCGAAAGGCGAGGTAGAAGCTAAGTCAGATTCAAGAACATGTCAAGAACATATAGGACTGCCGAATTCCGCCATTCTCGGCCTCGCCTTGGTCAAATCCACGTAACTCCCCTCGCCCCCGTCATTTTTGACGGAGAAGCTGCCATTTCGCAGATTTCGATCCATGCATCTGGAATTTCGTGTTTTTCTGCCAGTTGATCCAGCGATTTGTCGCGTACGGTGTGCTCCCCAGTCCCCAGCTGCAAGGTCAGGAACCAGCCATTGAGCCAGTAACGGACGATGCGTTTTGCGATGCCGATTTCTTGAGATGGCTCGTAGGCTGCCGTCGCCCGGATCTCGGTAGTCACAGAACGGATCAGGGCCTATGGCGGTTAGCTGAAAGCAGGCAACGAGGAGCCTGAGCATGACCGAGGTCACACTGAGCGCGACACCCAAGGGCAACGGCTTCCAGGCGACGATCACCTATTCAAACGGGGTGTCAATCAGTTCGGCCGAGGCTTTCCCCACACAGGCAGAGGCGATCGAGGCGGCGGCTTTGAAGGTCCTGGAAATGCCAGAGCGACTTGCTGATCTGGACAAGCCTGATGCCCAGGATTGATGTCGGCCATCGATAATTGCGCCTGTTCTTACGTGGTCTGCAAAGGGCTGCGAGCAAAAAGAAAGGAGGAAGCCCTGACGGACTTCCTCCCAAACCGGCGGGTCAGAATTCATCGCTGAGCCGGCCCGGCACCGTATCAATGACACGCTCCAACAAGGCCTTGGGCAGCGCGCCGTAATCCCCTTCATCGACCGCGATGTAGCCTGCCTCGTCGTCGGTCAGGATGTACTGCGTGAAGTAGCTGTGAAAGGACCGGGCCTGGGCCTGATCCAGTGCGGCAACGAAGGCGGCCTGATCGGCTTTGAGACCGGCATCGGCAATGTTCAGAGAAGCGTACATGATCTTTCCTCCTGATGTTCGATGCGTCGCATCAGGGACTGCAAAAGATGTGGGTGACGGGCTGGGTCAGGGACCGCGTCAGCGGCCGCGAAGCGGCGATGGGGGCAACGATTTTTGCCGGGCTTGCCCGGTAAAAATGGTGGGGCCCCGTCGTCCTTGACGCAGCCCCAAAGCCCGCATCAGACTTGGTCTTTCTGCGAGAGAGACCTCTCCAACGTCAGCGGGAAAGCGCACCAATCGCCCCACAAACCATTTTCCTACACGCGTCCCGAATGCCAGTGTCGTCAGCGGAGGGGACCAACGGCCAGCAAGAAGGAAACCCTATGGCCAGGTCCAAACCCACTGCGCGCGATGCGCTGAAGAAGCTGCGTGAACAGCGTGCCCAACTCGAAAGCGAGGAAGCTCGTCTTCGCCAAGAGGCAGCGACCGAACTCGGCAAGGTGTTGATCGAGTGCGGCGCCGAGACGATCGAACCTGCACAGCTGCGCCAGATCGTGCGTGCATCGATGGCACTCGGGATCGAGGAAACGCTGAAGCGGATCGCGCCTGCGTAGCCCCACCCAGCGGCGGCAAGGGGTTCGATGCCCCGCGCCGCCGCATAGCCCCAGAGCAAAAGAAAAGGCCCCGATGGCATCCGCCACCGGGGCCTTGTCGTGGGGTAAGGACATTCAGTCCTCGTCGATGTCGGGTGCTCCCTCGTTGCTGCCCGAACGGCCCTTGGTGAGGAAGTCGACCTTGTCGGCGATGATCTCGCAGCCGTAGCGCTTGGTGCCGCTCTGATCCTCCCACTGGGTGTAATGGATGCGACCTTCGACCGTCACGAGCTGGCCCTTGGTGCAATACTTGGCGACGTTCTGGCCCAGGCCGTTGAAGCAGGTGATGCGATGGAATTCGCTGTCCTTGGCGGTGTAGCCGTTTTCGTCCTTGTAGGTCTTGCCATCCTTGCGGGCGGGCCGGTCAGTCACGACCGAGATCGAGGTGATGCTGGTTCCACCCTGGGTGGTGCGGGTTTCAGGGTCGCGAGCGATGCGGCCAACGAGGATAACGAGATTGGTCATGGGCTTTCTCCTGATCGAGCATTCCGGGTCCATCCCGGCTGCAAACCCGAGCAGAAGCGCCCCGCGGCGAAGCGCACCGGAGGGGAACCCGGAACTGGTTCGGGTGGTGCGGGCAGCCGGGCACAGCCCGGCAACTCGGCCGGACCTGATCCGGGTTGCGCGTCTCGACGGGGGGTGATTCAGGGACAGGTTTGTATCGAAGCCGGGTGGAGCTGGATGCCGTGAACAGGTCTGCCCTGCCTCGTTTCCCTCCGGTCTTGGCCGGATCACTCCCCCGCCAGCCCTCCACCGGAGAACCCCTTCCTAGATCACGGTACGGACCTCGCCTCCAGCAGGTGGCCTGGTCCTGGACGCAACTGCTTCGCCGGGGACAGGCATATCGATCGTCACCCCTTTAGCGCCGTCCAGAGGGTTGCCTCGCAGCATCCAGGCCTGCGGCGTGATCAAGCGCGCCCAATCAGCAAAGGAGGGGATCGAGCCCAAGTCTTCGCGCACGTGCTGTTCACCGACCAGACGCACCGGAACGACCCGGCCATCGGCATTGACGAGGGTCTCGCCGAAGATCGCCTCCAGCATGAATATCCCCTCGGCATGGTGCCGCAGCGCGCGGTGCCGAGGGTCTGCCAGGATTGCCTTGGACTGGTCGAACCACTGGTGCAGCGGGAGATAGTCATCGACCGTGCCGCCCCATTTCCGGACCGACGAGAGGGCGTGGTAGTAGCAGTGGGCCATGCCAGATCTCCTAGAGCTCGGTCGAGTGATCATCGGTCGCGGTGAAGCGCAGGCTGCAGTCGAGCACGAAGGTCGCTTCAGCCACATCGATCACGAGTTCGCCGCAGGCACCGTGGTTGATCTCCCAGCCAGGGTGGTGACGTTCGAGCGCCAGATAGGTCAGCTGCTCGAGAGCTTGCCCAAGCGACGGCAGTTGCTCGGAACCGGCACCATCCGCCGTATGCGCTTCGCCTTCCTGCAGCGTAACATCAGGGCACGCGATCGCCCCACCGGCTGCATCGAGGCAGGCACATTCCTCGACCGCACCGCTGTCGCCGCAACCGTCAAAGCGGATCTCGACGCGGGCGATGCCGGCTTCCTGCAAGCGCGGGAGAATGACGGACTTGAGCTGCTGAATTTCTTCGACCACCTGGGTCTGCCGCTGGGCCTGACGAACGGCAAAGTCGGCCATCACGGCTTCGATATCGATCATGGAATGCCTCCTGTAGAACGGAGCCGACGACCATCCGCTGGCTCCAACCGACAGGCGCTCGCCTTTCCTCTGACGGACGACGCCAGCGCCGATCCGGCGCTGGCGCGAAGGCCGACAGGGTCTCAGTCGGTGCTGGCCGAAGTGTTCTTCGGATTGGTGCCGAGGGGCCCGCGGCGATCGACAACGGTGATCCGCCGAGCCTTGGCGTCGATCACCAGGCGTTCGAGTACGCCATTGCCCGGAAAGGCAATGACGTAGCGCGGATCGAGGGAGAGCATCCGCTCGTTGCGCTTGAAGCCGGCACGGGCGCCCAGCCGCATATCGAGCGAGAACGTCACCTGCGGAATGCCTCGACGTTCAGCCCAGCTCGATGCCAGACGGTCGACGCCCTTGGTGTCGCCGCCGTGGATGAGCACCATGTCCGGCACGCGGTCGCGGACCTTGTCGAGCGTGGCCCAGACATTGTTGCCGAAGGTCAGCGCATCGTCTTCGGTAGCATGGCGAGTGCGCCCGCCAGCGAACACGACCGGGGTTCCTTCGGGCACGGCCGCACGGCGCTTGGCCTCGGCGCGGGCACGCAGAAAGTCGCGCCCTTCGACGAGCGCGGACGTCAGCATTGCGCTGTGGTTGAAGCGCGAGCTGGAGACTGGTTTCCACGAGGAACCGAACTCGTTGAGGTAGAGCGCGGCGGCAACTTCGCGCATCTCTTCGAGCGCCAGCATCGCGCATTCGGCGCATTGCGCCCGCTCGACCTGGGTCTCGAGTTCATGGGTGTGGACCTCGGATCCATCAGCCGTAGAAATCAGCGCTCGGACCTCGTCGGTCGCCCGGTCGAGGGCAGTCGATTTGCGTTCCGCCGAGCGATGGAAGATGTTGACGAAGGCCCAGCCAAGATCCTCGGCGTCGGCTTCAAGAGCGGTCCCGGACACCATGGCGAAAAGATCGGACCAGACCGCTTCGAGGGTTTGGACGACCGCCTCCCGGACTGGGAAATCGCTGGTCGATACGGGAGCGGGTCCAATCGAGAAGCCGGCGAGATCGAGCCCGGCGAGTTGATCGGCGAATGACATGTGCATGGGATGTCCTCCTGACTGGCGTGAGGCCGACGCACCCGTTCATGGCTGCGCCAGCGAGAGCCCGTCAGGGCCAGCATTCCGGCAGGGTTGCGCACCCGTCAGGGGAAACCTGGCTTGGCGGGCTGGCGCGGGCAGGCCTTGAGCCCAAAGGGCCAAGGCCAACACGGGCCCGACCAAGCCGGGTTGCGCAAGACTGGCGGCTGGCCCAGGGCCTCTCTCGCATGGCGCCAGGCCATGGGCGGTCGGAACAGATCCATTGGCAGGGACACGCCCTATGCCTCATCCATGCACCGCCCCGGCTCGGCTCAAGCCGCTCGCTTGGCGTAGACGCCCTCTCCGTTCGACATATGCCCGAGACAGTCATAGTCGCCGAACACGGCATCGAAGCGGGATGCGATCTGGGACAGCCAGCGCTGTGCCCGCGGTGAGCGGGCCGTGCGCCAATCGGCGTCCCAATAGGCGCCGTCATCGCGTTCGACGATCCAGACGGCCACCAGCCCACCGTAGACCGATACGCCGAAATCCGCATAGGCATTGCGCATTAGGATCCGGTCCTCCCGGCCGCGCCAGCCGTCATGCGGGATCAGCGACGAGAAGGCTCGGCCGGCCCGCTCGCGCAGGTCGTCACGCAGCCACTCGTATTCGAATTCCCAGTCGTCCTCGGCTTCGACCTCGAGCACTGTGAATGCGACGATTGCGCCGCTGGGATAGCTGACCGATCGGCCCATGATATCCTCCCTCAGGCCGCAAGCGCAGCATCGTCTGACGCGCCGTCAAACTGCTCGGCCGTGATCCGCCCGCCGAGCCTAAGCAGCAGGGTCGAAGCCTCTTCGGCCTTGGCCGCAGCCGTCAGGATGGCACGGTCGTCGTCTTTCAGAAGCTTGAGCCAATGCTCGATGTAGCTTGCGTGGCTGTCGAGGTGCGTGACCGGCAGCCCCAGCTCAGCGCCGAGCATGGCGCTCGAAAGCTCGGCGACATATCCTGACAGTCCAGCCCTAATGTGACTTCCACCGCAAATTTTCGGGGCGCGGATCATGCGGCCATCTCCTCAGGCTGGGGCTGCTGGGCGTGCATCCAATCGGCGGCCGCCTGCGCCTTGCTGGCGGCGGTGAAGATGGCACGAGGGTCGTCTTTGAGTGCGCGCAACCACGATGCTACGTAGGCGGCATGATCGGCCCGCGGATGGTGAGCGATCCCGAGGTCGGCGAGCACGAACGATGCGGTCAGTTCAGCGCAAATTTCCTCGATCGCCAAGCTGTCGCGCTTGAAACGTTCGGCAAAGTTGCGGTCGAGCCGGTGCTTTGCCCCTGTGGCGTGGGCCGCCTCATGCAAAAGCGTGCCCATCTGTGCTGATGCATCCCGAAACGAGGCAAAGGTCGGCATGAAGATGTGATCGAGGTCGATCCGGTAGTGCGCATCGTAGGCGCCCTCGGTGACCGGGATCTTGAGGGCCGCGACGAAAGCTTCGGCGTGCCCGAACCGCTCGCCCTCGGGTAGAACTGCGACAGGTGGGGGTTCATAGCCCTCGACCTGGGCGAGGTTGAACACGGTGAAGGCCCGCGCGAACATGCGGCCGGGTCCGGCTTCGCCATCGTCATGATCATCATCGGCGCGCGATGCGGCCTGCTTCCAGAACACAACCGTCGTTCCGCGTTCACCTTTGCGGACCTGTGCGCCAAGCGATGCCCACTGGCGATAGGTCCCCCAAAGACCGCTGGAATAGGCAGCCGCTTCGGCTGCGATCCAGAGCGCGAGCACGTTGACGCCGCGATAGCGGCGGCGGGAGGTGACGTTCTGCGGCCTGGTGGTGGCAGCGCCATCATGGTGCCAGGGCATACGCCAATCGCCGGCACCGGCTTCGATGGCACATACAATCTCGGTAGTAATGCGCGAATAGACGTCGGCTCGCGGCGTAGCAGGGTAGGATCGGGACATGGCAGGTCTCCACGACGGGCGGAGGGAAACTGTCTTCCGCTCCTTCAATCCGTCACCCGCAAACCCGCCTCCTCTTCCTCTCCCGCCATACCGTTATGCGGTGTGGCGGTACCCGGTGCGATCTGTTCAAGAACACGCTGGATTCTGGCCACCTCGGCCTGAAGCGTCACCCGCTGCGGCTCTGGAAGCCGCTTCTCGCGCAACAACAACCGTGCCTCATCAGCACCGCGCTGCCATGCCGGGCGATGCCGTTCGGCGATGCAGGCATTGGGGCAGCGGACCGGTTCGCACATGGAGATCATTGGCCCGCTTGCGCCTGGCTCCGAACTCCGGTTCAGGCACAGGGCAGTTGCCGGATCAAAGAAGCAATCGGCCAGCGGGCCGACATGCAATGTCCGCGCGAGACTGCCCAGCATGGTGCGCAGACGTGGACGGTCGGCAATCATGGCAGGTAGCGGCGCCAACTCGTGGGCGGCAGTATCAAGCACAACTCCGACCCTGTTCGCGGCAGGTCCGCCAAGGCGTGCGCCACTTTGCCGCTCGTCGAAGTAGACAAGGATATCGTCGATCTGCCCGAGCGCACGCTGGGCTTCGATCTCTCCCCGAAATCCGGACCGGCTGCTGCCAGCATAGCCTTCGAAAGCCGCAACGCTGGCATGCTTGTACTGGATCATGCCGGCAATTGTTCCGAAGGGCCGGTTGGCGATGTGCCAGGCGATTGTGCGGCGAAACTGACGCGTTGTCAGACGCCATTGTCGGCCGTCGGGTCCGGCAGGAATGACGGGTGCCTGCGCGGATCCGAATTGGTCATTGAGGTGATCGCGGAACCGGTTGAGTTGCCGGACTATCTCTGCAGAGACGTGCGTCTTGGTATTGGCCCGGAGCGTGAGGACTGGCCACAGGGTCGTTGTTCCGCGCGCTTGCCCTGCACGCGCGGAAAGGCGTTCGAGGACATCGATGGCTTCAGCGACTGGCGCGATGGTAACCCACTCGGTCTCCTCGCCGCCGCCGCGCTTGCCCTTGTAAGCAGTGGACTTGATACGATGCCGCAAGATCGTACCGTCTTCGGCTTTGGTAATAGACAGGCATCCCTGCCTCATGGCTTGGATCTCGCTGTCCCGCATGCCTGAGAGAAAGGCACATACGATATAGGCTGCGGACTGCAGCATGACTTCCTCGAGGGGCAAAACCTTGGCATCGAAGCGGGTGCGCCAAGGCAGGCCAGTATCGGGATCGGCAGAAATGGGCGTATCCATGCCGCCGATCTCGGTGCCGAGTTCTGCGATGGCAGCGGCGATGAGGTCTGGTGCACCGGTGGCGAGGCCAAGGTGCATGGCAGGTTCGGCCTGCGCGTTGATACCGGCATGGAGGTGGATCAGGTGGTAGTTGATCGGCGGCGTGACGGCGCCGGTTTGCGGGTCTGTTCGCGTTGCGCCGTTATGTGCCGTGGTCCAGATCGGAATGCCGCGCCCATGCTGCCGCAAGGATGCAACATAGTCGAGAAGGCGTTCGCGTTGCCGTAACCGACGAACAGCGGGATCCAGACCTTCCCCAGCGGCAATCAGACGGTTGCGCGTTGCTTCAAGGCGATCGAGTTCCGCCCGTGCGGCAAGGATATCGCCTGCGTGGCAGGTCACGTAGCGCAACGACCAGGAGAGCAGCGGCGTCATGATCGATTCGGGAATGCGCGGCGTCCGGTTCTCCCCTGCAATATGCTTTGCGCCCGCCACGGAAAACGGACTTCGTCCCGGCCACGGTTCGAAGGACAGGTGCGCAGTCGGCAGATGATGCTGCAACTCGTGCAGGTCAAAGACGATCCGCAGCAGCGCTGCCGCTACAACTGGGCGCAGCCCGGCAAGGCGCAAAGATCCGGCGTAGCGATCGACCAGAGCCTGATCGACCCGGCCGAGATCGAAACGCCCCAGCTGAGCCTTCACGAAGTCGAAAAAGCGCAAGGTCCGGTTGGCCTCGCCGCGCACCCCGGCCGGCTCAAGCCGCGAACGGTGACCGGGGAGATCGACATTGAGCCGCGCATCGAGAATCTGGCGCAGGGCATCAGCAATGGATGGGTCTTCAATACCGCCGAAATGTACCGTGACATGGCAGCGCCGCGCGTTGTCGCGAAATACGCCGGGAGCCAGATCCCACACCGGATCGCCGTATCGTGAAATATGCGCGCGATCGCAGCCGGGGCGCAAAGGCGCGGACATAAGCACAGGGAGGGCATCGCGCTCATCGTCGCTCTCCGCCAGAAGCTGGACAACGGTCATACCCGTGCCTCTGGCGGCAGATAGACCGTGGGAGGGTCGTTCGCGACTTGCGCACGGGCCCTTGCCACGACGCCTTCGGCGAAGGCAGGCAGGATCTGCTGAACGATGCGATCATGGGCATGACCAAACTTGGCGGTCCAATCAGCGGCACTCAGGCCGATCCGCTGAGCGTCGACGAAGGAGAGAAAGGCGAGAATGGCAGGCAGCTTGCGCGCGGTAATGACCGCGTTGCGGCAATCGAGGCAGGCCCAGAACGGTGTTGGGCATGGCGTGCCGACGGATGCGAAGGGACTGGAATAGAAGTTGCCACAGCTTGCAAGCCAGACGTCTTGTTCGCCATCGAGCAGTGCGGTTGAAATGCCCCCATCATCGGGATCAGGGCTTGCCAACTTGCCGCGCAGCCGGTCCTCGTCTTGAGGAGGCAGGATCATTGGACCAGCGAGCGCCTCTTCGAGGGCATCTGCCACGGTTTGCTCGTGCAGCGGTCTGAGGGAGGGAATATCGGCGTAGTGCCGTGCCGCGATATCGACGGTATGACCTACGGCGAAGCGGGCCATGTGGCCTTCGGTCTTCAGATACCACAAGGCCTTGTGCGTCTTGCGCAGATACGAAAGACACAGATGGAGCGGTTTACCCTGATCATCGGTAATACAATGGCGCTGCGTCCAGGCACTGACCTTCAAGCGCAGTTGACGAATACCTGCGGTGATCTCGCCCGGCTGAAAATAGACCCAAAGGTTATCGCTAAAGTTATGGACCCTGGCCTTGGACGATAGGGCGATGATGCGTCGGATCAGACCGCCAGGGGTGGATGAGCCGCGATCACGCACCCGGATTGTCTTGTGCTCGGCACCGTGTGCCCGCAGCTTGGTGTAGGCGATATCGACGGTACCACCTGCGGCATTGCGCAGACAATCGAGGGTGAGCGACTTGCAGCACTCCAGCTCAAGCCCTGTCTCGAGTAAGAGCAGAACAAGAAGCGGGACGATATCGTCGGCAGTAAGATAGTGGGCTGCGTGGAGGCTCAGGTTAAGCCTGTCACTGGTGAGATCGCGCTTTTTGCGCAGCTTGTACAGGCTCTGAAACGTGGGATCACGGTAGCCCAGAACACCGTATGTCTCGATGGCAGCATGGGCTTTGCAATATGCGCCATCGATCTGCGCCACCTCATCGATCTGTGGCCCCGATCGCAAGCGGGCCTCGATCGCAGCAATATCCGCGCGTGCCGCATCGCGCAGCTGGCGGGCTACATACGGACTGTAGGCATCGCGTGGACGGGAACGAACGTGTGCGTGTGAGCTGACGTAGCGCAGTCGTTCCCGCAAGCCGCAATCGACAAGCTCAGGGCTGTCGTCCGCGATGCGACGTAGGACGGAAACGACCTTGGCGACATAGGTTTGTCCATGCACGCGAGACTTGCCCTGCGCGCTGAGCCATGTCTCAAATCCATCGATGTGATGGGCGCGAAGGTCAGCAGGGCCGTTGATCCGGTCGCCTGTCCCGGCCAGGTAGGCAAAGAAGCTTGGCAGCTGGTTGGCGTATGTCTTGAGGGACGAACGTACCATGATGGGGCCGCGCGGTGCGGCCAGCTTGAACAGGCTCCGGGCAAAAGCGAGCGCCAGGCCGCGCGGCCGCAAGCCCGTGAAATCGACGAGCAGCTCGCCGCCATATAAGGGATGAATCATGAAGCGCAGCGTGCTGATCTGCGACCATGGATCGGCTTGGGGCGCAGCCGCCTCGGTCTCGAAGCTGACCTTGCGTCCTTTGCGTGGAGCAGCGCTCATGATCGAAGATAGCCTGGTACGAGTGCCAACAGCTCTTCGACTGCCGCATCGACGGTATCGGCACGCGTGGCGAGGTGATCCAGATAAATAGAGGTCGTCGCGAGGCTCGAATGGCCAAGCAATCGCTGGACCTGTTGAAGCGGATCGCCGACCAGCTGGCGATAACCTTCCATGGCGCCCACTGGTGCCGCTGCGTCGGCGAGGCGGCGCTGGATCAGCATGGCCAGCATGTGGACTGCAAAGGAATGCCGGAGTTGATGGGGGCTAAGCCGGACCGGGATGCCTGCGTCCGTGCAACGGCGGCTTGCCCGTGCGAAGATCGCTTCCCACGAGTTGGGCAACACAGGATGGCCCACCTCGGTCAGCCAGAGGACCGCGGCTTCGCGCGGCGTTCCATCGTCAGCGCAAATAACAAGCCTTGCGCGTTCATCCGGTGTGACGACCTCCATGTCCATCGTGCCACCGCCAACGAGAGGCAATGCGCGCTGCCCGAATGAGGGGCTGTGGATGAAGATCGGGCGGTCGATGGCTTCCCAGCCACGGCGCTGTGCGAACTTGGCGACGGCCGCCGCTCGCTCAACGGCGATGTAGGCGTCAAACACCGGCAACAAACGGCGCGGTAGCAGCATGCTTCGCCCCCTGTCACCCTTGGTAAGTGCCGCCGGAAGCTCGACCCGCCGCTGACGTTCCGAGCGGGCGTCGCAAACCGGAATCTCAGCTGCGAGCAAGTGGGATGCCTCTTCCAGGCGCAGGCCGGTGGTGACCAGCAGATCGGCGAACAGCGCGTTGCGCGCGCCATTGCGGTCACGCGCTCCAGGACGCTCGGTCCCTTCAACGGTCAGGCCGCGCAAACCAACTTCTCGGAAGGCGCGGTAATCGGTGAGATCGATGAAACGGACGTCGGAACGACGGGCTGCGCGCTCATAGGCGTCATTGCGGCCCGTGACTGCCGCCCGGCGCCCATCGTGCGATCGTCGCCAGACCTGACGATGCGTAAAAGGTGTACGCTCGATCAGACCCTCCCGTTCGGCCCATCGATAAAGCTTGTCGAGCGAGGCAATCGCCCGGTTCCACGTCGATGCCGAAATCCGGAACTCAGCATCGCTGCGCCGCCGGGCACGATGATAGGCACCGACATCATTGGCATCGGCTTGCCAAACAGACTTGCCACGGGCCGAAGCGAGAAAGCGAACCCAGACCAGAACATCATAGCCATGGGCGCGCAACGAGTGTCGCGAACGCGAACCGTTCAGCGGCAAATCGAGGAAGTAGCGCTCAAGGTGGAGATCATAGATCGCACCATCACGCAGGATTACCGGGATGTAGGAGTCCAGGCCATCCGCCGTGCGGCGCTCCTGAATGACGATCGACGCACCTGAATTATCCACAGCTTGTCAGTCCCTCCCCCGGACCCCCTCCCGACTCCAGATCGCACACGTTGCGCGCCTGCGGAACGGTGGTCATCAGGCCGGATTACGCCAGCTTATGGATAGCGCTTCATCCGGCCTGATGCCCCCCTGCGTCGCGCCAAAGCATACCGTTCAATGGTGCGTCAGGCACGATGCAGACTGTCCAGATAAGGCGACCAGTTCCTCGCGGGCGTAGTCCTTGCTGCCGAACGGGTTGAGAATCTTGCGGTCGAGGCGCGAGGCGTGGCCGGTCGAATGGGTC
>FWWL01003956.1_pt1 | contig 25899 bp, 27 predicted proteins | sample 2228331 | NCBI WGS metagenome assembly FWWL01 (sample SAMEA103939775, study PRJEB20133) | metagenome | reverse complement strand
TATCGGGAGATGATGCCTGATGGTTTCGCTCTGGCTTTACACCATTCGGGGATTGCGGGGGGCCATCCTCGGCTGGGGCCTTTCCCTGGCCGTGCTTGGGGGCTACGTTATCCTGTTTTACGACACGGTCGCCGCCCAGCGGGAGGAGTATGAGCGGCTCATCGCCGCCATGCCGCGGGAGCTTCTGGCGTTTTTCGGGGATATCGGGCAATTCGGAACCCCGGCCGGCTACCTGGACACCCAGCTTTTCTCCTACCTGCCCCTTCTCCTCGGCGTCTACGCCGTTCTGGCCGGGGCTGCACTGACCGCCGGGCCGGAGGAGGCCGGTTTCCTGGACCTGCTCCTGAGCTGCCCGGTGGGCCGGGGAAGCTTTTTGCTGGCCCGGTGGCTGGGGTTTGTAGGGGCCACCGCCGCAATCCTGACCCTCACCTGGGCCGGCCTGGCAGTCGGCAGGTCCTTTTCAACCTCATTCGGAATTAACCCGGTGACCTTGGGTCTCCCCTTCGTAAGCCTATTCGCCGAACTCGTCCTGTTCGGTACCCTGAGCCTGTTTTTCAGCCAGCTCCTGCCGTCGAAGAACGCGGCGGCCATGGCCGCCGGTCTGGTCCTTGGGGCCAGCTTCTTTGCCACGGGTCTTGCCCGGGTTAATCCGGACCTCAAACCCGTCGCCCGGCTGCTCCCCCTGGAGTACTATCAGAGCGCCTACGCGGTTTCCGGCCTGAAAATGGACTGGCTTGCCGGCCTCGCGTTAACGACGGCGGCCTTCCTGCTGGGAGCCCTGGGTGTCTTCCGCGTCCGGGATATTCGGACCGGCGGTACCGGGACGCTCCGGCTTCGGTTAAGGTGGCTTTTGACCGGCCGACGTTAGGTCGCGAACAGTTCGGTGCAGGCCCGCTCCAGCATCGGCACACCCCGGACCTCAGTCTCGAAGAGGGGCAGGACGGCCCGCACCGACCCATCAAACTTCTCGGCGATAACCTGCAGGTATTCCTCCTGCATCCGGACGCGGTTCAGCACGAACTCCGGCGCTTCGTCCCCGATAGCGTCCTTATCGATCACCATGTTGACAACGACCCCGCCGACCGGAATTCCGAAGTCGTGGAACCAGTTGATGAACCGGGTGATGACGGCGATGGGCAGGGCCTCGGCGAGGGTGACGAAGAAGAAGGCCGTCCGCTCCGGGTCGGTGAGCAACCGGCGTGCCTGGCCCATCCGGTCCCGGAACTGAAGCAGGTAATCCAGGAGCGGGTCCGGCTCCTCCTTGCGGGAAAACGACAGCATCTGCCGCAGGCTCCGGGCTTCTTCCCGGGACTTAAGCATCTTGTTTACCCAGAGGGAGTACACCTTTGACATGCCCAGGAGCCGACGGGCGTTGGCGGTGGGCGCCGTATCGAAAACGTAGACGTCGTACTCCCCGGCCAGCATCAGGTCAACCATGTTCTCGAACATGGCCGACTCCTCGAACGCCGGGTTCATGGTGGCCGACTCAACGAACTCGTCGGCCTTGGTCTGAATATCGGCAAACTTCAAGAACCAGCGAATCTTATCCCGGATCTCGTTCTTGAGCCGCTCGATGGTGTCCCGGGTGTCGATCTCGTAGGCCCACAGGTTCGGGACCCCGGCCACGGGCGTGTGGCGGCCGAAAACGTCCTGGTCCAGCAGCCCTGAGAGGCTGTGAACCGGGTTGGTAGATGCCAGCAGGGTGCGCCGGCCCTGCTTGGCCAGCCAGAGGGCCGTTGCTCCGGCCAGGACCGTCTTGCCGACGCCGCCCTTGCCCCCGAAAAAGACGTACTTGAGGTTCGGGTGCTCCTCGAAGTACTGCCGCATTGGCTGGGCGATCTCGAAGTTAAAGCGCCGGGTCATCACCATCTTTCCGGGACCTCCTTACGGCCGACGGACCGGGTGGCCGTCTTCAAACATGATTTTTGCCATCCGCTCGATCATGGGCAGGCCGGTCACGTCCCGCTCCAGCTCCGGGATATAGGCCAGAACCTGGTTGCCGAAGGTCGAGCGGATTTCGGCCAGGTATTTTTCCTGCATCTGGATCCGGTTTCGCAGGTACTCGGGAATATTTTCCCCGAGCAGTTCCCGGGGGATAACCCGGTTAACGACGTACCCGGCAATGGGCACGTCGAAGCGGGCGAAAAGGTCGGCGGCCTTGCGGGTGTCAATGATAATCATCTCTTCGGGGACCAGCACAAAGAAGAACGCGGTCTTCTGCCGGTCGGTCAAGATTGAGGACGATGTGCTGATCCGGTGGCGGATATACTGCAGCTCGGCCAGAATCTTGTCTTCTTCCAGCATGCTATCCCGCCGCAGGACCCGCACGACCTCCTCGTACTCCCGCATCTCCTCCCGGAGCTTCGTTATCTTCTGAATCCATTCGTCGTAAACTTTGGCCATCGACAGGTAGTAAAGGGCGTGGCCGAGGGGCACGAGGTCGTAGATATAGTAGTCGTAGCTTCCCTGGACCACGATATCGACGACGGCATCGAAGATCGCGCTCTCTTCCATGGCCGGCTCGGCCGACGCCGCCTGGATGTAATTTTCAATCTCGTCCGGGACCTTCTCGAACCCGTACATGTCCAGGATCTTCCGGCGGATCTCTTCCTGGTACTCCCGGACGCGCTGGTCGGCGTCAATCTCCTGGGCCCAGAGGTTTTCGATGATTTTGACGGGCCCCTTGCCGAACAGGTCCTGCTGGAAGATATCCGAAAGGCTCGCCTGCGGGTCGACCGAAAAGACCAGGACCTTGTGGCCCTGCTGGGCGAGCCAGAAAGCCGTTGCCGCCGAGAAGGTCGTCTTTCCGAGGCCGCCCTTCCCGCCAAACATTATGTAGCGCCGTTCGGGGTGTTGTTCGATCGCCTGTCTTAGGGACATGGCTGCTCCTTTTTAGTTAGAAGAGGGCGTCGCTCAGGTCCTTTTCCCGGAGCATCCGCCGCTTCCAGGTTGCGATCTGGGGCACGACGTACGGCAGAAGCCGCAGCGAATAGTACGGGGGCAAGATCGGGACCCCCAGCAGGTCACCCATGGTTATCAGGATGAACAGGTGCTCCATCGACGCCCGGGTCCGGATGGCCGCCCGGGTCATATCGTGGGCCGCCATGCCGTACACCAGTTCTTTGACGGCGGCCCACAGGCCCTTCAGGCCACCGGGACGGATGGGCTCGGCCGGCCGTTCGGCCTGGCCGGGGGGCATCGGGGATACCGGCTGTCCGTGGGTCATGGCACGCCTCCAGTCACATTTCGATCAGGTGAAGCTCCTCGAGTTCGGTGATGTCCCGCTCACGCAGGACCTGACGCTTCCAGCGCTCGATGACCGGAACCACGTACGGTAAGAGCCGCAGGGAGTAATACGAGGGCAGGATCGGCAGGCCGATCATATCCCCAAAGACGATGAGCAGAAACAGCGTCTCCAGGTGGGCCCGCATCCGGCGGGCCTCCTGTTCGAACTCGAGGGCGGTCATGCCGTACAGAAACTCTTTGACCGCCTGCCAGAGGCGCTGGAACTGGTCGGTTCTGACCTCGATGGGCACTGCAGACTCTCCGCACTATTATAGCCGGTCTGTTCGCCTCAGAGAAAACAATTCCCCCCTGCGAGCGGTGGGGCGGGGCTCCCCCGGTGCCCCGCCCCACCGCTCGCAGCCGGGGTTCCGGTTCTCAGTCGGCCGCCGGCGCCGGCCCGGGCTGCATCGGCCTGGCGGCGTACCGCCGGTAGGCCGCAAAGCTGTCGATGGCGATCAGGATCGCGGCCACCTCCAGTAGCACGCCGATGCCGATCATCACCACCGCCCCGGCGACCATGCCGAACTGACCCGCGGCCGAGGCCGGGACGATGACGCTGGCGACCAGGTTGTAGATGTTAACCAGAATGGCGGCCATTGTTGTCGCCAGCATAAAGAGGCCCGGCAGGCCGGCATAAAGCGGACTCCGGCCGCTGGAGACCAGCCAGACGGTAACCACCAGCAGGGCCAGGGCCGCCATCAGCTGGTTCGCCGCCCCGAACATCTGCCACAGGTAGAGGTACACACCGGTCAGGACCAGGAAGGCGGCGGCCGCAACCGAAATCAACGTTGCGGCGTGGATGTTCTGGAAGAGCGGCCAGCGGTCACCGAGCAGCTCGGCCAGGGCCACCCGCATCACCCGGAAGCCGAGCTGGAGCACGGTAATGACGATCAGGACGAACGCCGCAAACCCCAGGGCCGTGCCGTACTCGACCGGGATCCCGAAAATGCTCAGGAACCGGCCGATTCCGGCCGCAAAGGCAGCCGCCCCGGCCCCGGCCCCGGCGGTGCTTATGGCAAGCAGGGACAGGATACCCAGCATGTTCTCGCCGAACAGCATCGCCCCACCGCCGACGGGCAGGACGTCCGTCTCGTTTTCAATCTGGCGGGCGGTGCCGACCGACCCGAACAGGGCGTGCCAGCCGGAGATGGCCCCGCAGGCGATCGTGATGAAGAGCATCGGCCAGAGGGGCTGGATGCCCCGGGCCGCCCCGCTCTGCACCACCGGCGCAAACTCCCGGAAGGCCGGCAGTTTAAAGCTCGAAATCTCCGGGGCAACGAAGAAGGCCAGGGCCGCCCCCAGGCCGCCCAGGACCATCGTAAACGCCGTGATCCAGAACCCGATATAGTTAATCGGCTGGGCCCAGCGCCAGATCGGCAGGACGGACCCCAGGTAGCAGAACAGGAACGTGAAGCCCATCCAGAAGACGAAACTGGGCAGGATGTTCCGCACGACCCCGAGCTGGCCGGTCTGCGGGTTAATCGCCCACGGGTCCAGGTACGTGACGATGGGCTGGCCGCCCGTGGTCCCGTTAATGGCGTCGTTTAAGGCCTTAACCGACCCCCGGACCACCTCGGTCGGGCCGAGCAGGATCGCCACCAGGGTGACCAGAACGATTACGGCGCTGGTCACCAGCAGGTCGACCCGCCAGCGGTAGAGCATCTGGCCACCCAGCAGACCCATCAGCATCAGGACGACGATACCGAACGGCGCCTGGGGCTGGGCGTTAAGGACGTCCGAGACGAGCCAGCTGAAGACGCCGGCCACCAGCAGCAGGTAGAAGAAGATAAACACGAGCAGGACGAGGCGGGTTCGGGGGGCGATCAGCCGGTGGGCGATGGCGCTGAGGGTGTTGCCGTCGTTGCGGACCGAGACCATAATGCCACTGTAGTCCGACGCCCACCCGATGAAGCTGACGCCCAGCATCAGCCAGAGCAGGGACGGAAGCCAGCCCCAGAGGGGCGCCGCGGTGATCGGCCCGACGATGGGCCCGGCGGCCGCAATCGACTTGAAATGATAGCCCCAAAGAATATTCCGGCTGGTGGGCATGAAGTCCACCCCGTCCATGTACAGCCGGGCCGGGGTTGCCCGCCTGGGGTCTGACTGGATTACGTCCCGGTCGATCCGCCTGGCGTACAGGGTGTACGCTACGACGGTAACCAGACCGCCTAGGATAAGCCCGAACAACGCATGCATTTAAAGGCACCTCCTCTGACGTAAGGTTCGGTAGCTTTACGCCAACCCAACCCCTCTAAGCGTTTCGGCCTGAGCTCTCACCCCCCTTGAAACGGGCTCGGGGCGCCCTCAGACGAGCGCCCCGGCAAGCCGGCGGTCAATGGCCGCCTCCACCTCCTCCCACCGCAACCCGAAGACCCGGTCCCGACCGTCAATAATGAACACGGGCAGGCGGCGGGTGCCGTACTTAAGGGATTTCCAGACCCCCTCCAGGGACGTGGCATCCACCACCTTGACCACGACCCGACCGCAGTACTTGTCGACCAGGCGCCGGATTCCCCCAATGAGCTCGGCGTATTCGGCCTGCAGATCTCCGGGCAGGGAGCTGTCAAGCTGCTCCTTATGGACCGACTGACCGACCCCGATCCCATGCCAGACGAACTCGCAGTGAAGACAGTGATAGTAAGCGGTCGGGGCGTGGGCGAGGACCTCAACCAGGATCGGTTTCATCCTTTGCACCTCCTGCCAGCCTCGCTCGATTATATTCTGCAAAATGTTTGCTTGTCAATAACCGATTTGCTCGGTCGTTGGCCCCATCACCCTTGCCTGACCCGCACGGTTGACAGGACGGGCGGCTTGGCGTACATTTAACCGGACCCGGCGTCGGCCAAAATCGTGCCCAGGACAGGCTGGAGATGGCACCGAGCGCAAGGTGGCCCTTCCGAAACCGCTACTGCATCGTCGGGGTCGGCAACACCCCCTACGGCAAGCTCCCGGGCTGGTCGGACGTGGCCCTCAACGTCGAGGCGATAAGACGGGCCCTGGACGATGCCGGCCTCAGCAAGGACGACGTTGACGGCGTCCTTACCAAAGCGCCGACCTCGAATTTTCAGATGCTTTACAGCGCCAGGGTTGCTCAGGCCCTTGGCATTTCGCCCCGGGTCACGGCCACCATCGACCAGGCCGGAGCATCCAACATCGGCCTTATCTGGTACGCCATGAGCGCGATCGATGCCGGGATGGCCGAGGTGGTCGTCTGCAGCTACGGGGACAACCCCCTCACCGGCTCCCGGGCAGCTTACCGCCGCATCGCCGGCGACGAGGCGGCCTACGGCCTGATGGGCGCCCCGGCCGGCTATGCGCTGATTACCCGCCGCTACATGCACGAGTTCGGCCTGAAGCCCGAGCAGCTTGCGGCCGTGGCCATCGCCTGCCGCAAGCACGCCGCCTTGAACCCCAACGCCCAGTTCCGGGAGCCGATCACCCTCGAGGACTACTTTAACAGCCGGTTCGTGGTCGAGCCCCTGCGCCTCTACGACTGCTGCCCCATAACCGACGGCGGGGCGGCCGTGGTGATAACGTCGGAGGAGCGGGCCCGGGACCTCAAGAAACCGCCCGTCTACGTCCTGGGGGTCGGCCAGTCCCACCCGGCGAAGGACCTGGTCCTCCGGGAGGACTGGACGACCAGCGGGGCAAAAGAGTCGGGCCGGGTCGCCTTCGAAATGGCGGGGATTACCCCGAAGGATGTTGACCTGGTTCAGCTCTACGACTGCTTTACCATCGTGCCCATCATTACGCTGGAGGACTACGGCTTTTGCAAGAAGGGGGAGGGCGGCGCCTTCGTCGAGGGCGGGCGCATCCAGCTTGGGGGCGAGCTGCCGATGAACACCGGCGGCGGCCTCTTGGCCGAGACCGGCATGCCGGGCATGCAGCTTATCGTCGAGGCCGTCCGGCAGCTGCGGGGCGAATGCGGACCCCGCCAGGTCCCCGGCGCCAAAATTGCGGTGGTGAGCAACCAGGGCGGCATCATGACGACCCACGCAACCCTGGTCCTGGGGCGGGAAAGATGACCGTCGAGCGCCCCTTGCCCGAAATTACGGACCAGAACCGGCCGTTCTGGGAGTCGGCCCGGGCCGGCCGGCTGGAGCTTCAACGGTGTAAGCACTGCGGCCGGTGGCGGTATCCGCTGGCCCGCCACTGCTACTGGTGTCTTTCGGACGAGGCCGAGTGGGCGCCGGTCTCGGGCCGGGGCACGGTCTACAGCTTCGTGGTCTTTCACCAGGCGTTCCACCCGGCCTTCAAAGACCAGGTCCCGTACAACGTGGCGGTGGTCGAGCTGGTGGAGGGACCCAGGCTTGTGACCAATATCGTGGGCTGCCGGAACGACGAAATCTACGTTGGCATGCCGGTGGAAGCGGTGTATGAGCCGGTAACCGACGAGGTCACCCTGGTTAAATTCCGCCCGGTGGAGGTCTGGGAGCGGGCCGACGCCGTGGTTGACTGAAGGAGCCGAAGATGCTGCGCAAGCCGTGGCAGGCGTTTGATCCGGCTGGCCTTAAGGCGATTCCGGCAACCCTTGGCGTCTACGAAATCGGCGACGCCGAGGGCCGAACCCTCTACATCGGGTATGCCGGGGGCAGGTCCCTCTTCGGGCTGCGGGGCGAAATCGGCCGGCATTTCGGCTCGGACAACCCGAACCCGGTGACCCGGGGCCGCGCGGCCCGCTTCCGTTACGAGGTTACCCTGGCCTATCTGAGTCGCTGGTACGAGCTTTTAACCCTTTACTACGAGGCCAACTACGGGCTGCCGGAGGGGAACCGGGTGGTGGGGGATGTTCCGCCCCGGCTCGGCCGGTTCCACATTTCGCCGACCACCGGCCGCTGGCAGCCGTAAAGGAGCACGGACCATGGACCTGCAGCCGAGCGAACAGCAGCGGATGATTGTTCAGACGGTGCGCCGGTTCATCCGGGAGGAGGTCATCCCGCTGGAGCGGGAGCTGGACCCGGACGCCTTTGAGCTCCCGCCGGAGCATGAGGAGCGGCTGATAAAGAAGGTCCGGGAGATGGGCCTTTACGCCCTGGATGTGCCGGCCGAGTTTGGGGGTCCGGGTCTGGACACGGTGACCCTGGCCCTGGTCTTTGAGGAGCTTTCCCAGCACCGGGCGGGCCTTTACGCCCCGGCCTACGGGGTGTTCGGGACGGTGGGCCTGGCCCAGCTCTACCGGGGCACCGAGCAGCAGCGCCAGAAGTATCTCTACCCGATGCTCCGGGGCGAAAAGCGGGGCTTTTTTGCCCTGACGGAGCCGTCCGGGGGCTCGGACCCGGCCCGCGCCATCCAGACCCGGGCGGTCCGGGACGGGGACCACTGGGTCATCACCGGGTCGAAGATTTTCATCTCGGGAGCGGACCGGGCCGACTTCGGCCTGGTCTACGCCCGGACCGACCCGACGAAGGGCCGGCAGGGCATCACCTGCTTTATCGTCGAGACGGACATGCCCGGGTTTGCCATCCGGCGGATTGTGCACACCCTGCGGTCGGCGGAGTACGCCACCGAGATCACCCTGGACGGGGTCAGGGTGCCGGCCGAGAACGTCCTGGGGGAGGAGGGGCAGGGGCTGGATATCGCCAACGAGGTGCTCACCCGCAACCGGATAACCTATTCGGCCGCAAGCCTCGGGGTGGCGGTGGCGGCCCAGCGGATGGCCATCGACTACGCCCAGAAGCGGGAGACCTTCGGGGCGCCCCTTTCGACCAGGCAGGCCATCCAGTGGATGCTTATTGACAACGAGATTGAAATCCGGTCGGCCCGCTGGCTGATACTCCAGGCGGCCGATAAGGCCGACCGGTCGGCCACCGCCCGGGACTACCGGTTCGAAACGGCGATTGCCAAGGCCTTTGCCACCGAGGCCGCCTTCCGGGTGGTGGACCGGGCGATCCAGATTCACGGCGGCTACGGCGTAAGCAAGGACCTGCCCTTGGAGCGCTGGTTCCGGGAGCTGCGGATCCGGCGCATCGGGGAGGGTCCGACCGAGGTTCAGCGGCTGATCATTGCCCGGGGGCTCTTCTCAGGAGGGTACAATGGCTCTCTTGTTTGAGGTTAAAGACCGGATTGCGTACATCACGATTAACCGGCCGGAGGCGATGAACGCCCTCGACCCGGAAACCTACCGGGAGCTGTCGGAGGCCTGGACTGAGGTCCGGGACAACCCGGATATCTGGGTCGCGATAATCACCGGGGCGGGGGACAAAGCCTTCTGCGCCGGGGCCGACCTAAAAAAGACGATTCCGCGTGAGCCGGAGCTGTGGGAGTTCTGGCAGACCCAGGCCGAGCCGATTCTCAACCGGGGGCTGGAGGTCTGGAAGCCGGTGATTGCGGCCGTAAACGGCTACTGCCTGGGCGGCGGCCTTACGCTGCTGTTCGCCACGGATATCCGGGTGGCGGCCGACCATGCAAAGTTCGGCCTGCCCGAAGTCAAGCGGGGATTTCCGCCGGGGAACGGCGGGACCCAGCGGGCCTTGCGCCAGCTTCCGTACTGTATTGCGATGGAACTGCTGCTTACGGGCGATATGATAACGGCCGAGGAGGCCTACCGGGTCGGGCTGGTGAACAAGGTTGTGCCGCTCAAGGACCTGATGCCGACGGCGGAGGAGTACGCCCGGCGCCTCATGGCGAACCCGCCGCTGGCGGTGCGGGCGGTAAAGGAGCTGGCGGTCCGGAGCCAATATATGCATATCAACGACGGACTCAGGCTGGAGGCGGCCATAAGCCGGATCTTGCGGGCGTCCGAGGATTCGAAGGAGGCGGTGCGGGCGTTTGCGGAGAAGCGGCCGCCCCGGTTCACCGGGGCTTGAGCCGGCCGTCAAAACTTGAGGAGGAGGTGGCAGGCGTGCCGAATCGAAAGCTTACCAGGCGGGAGTTTTTGGCAGCAAGTATTGGGGCGGTGGGCGCGGCGGCCTTCGGGTGCGCGCCCCAGCAGGCGCCGGCCCAGCCGCCGGTCGCCGAGGAAAAACCGAGATACGGTGGGGTGCTGACGGGCCATCTGGAGGGTGACCCGCCAAGCTTTGACGTCCACCAGGAGTCAACCTACGCCGTCCTCCACCCGCTCGCCCCCTGCTACAACTTGCTCGTCCAGTTCGACCCCCACGACCACACGAAAATCATCCCCGACCTGGCGGAGCGCTGGGAAATCAGTCCCGACGCAAAGGTCTACACCTTTTACCTGAAGCGGGGGGTGAAGTTCCACCACGGTAAGCCCCTGAAAGCCGAGGATGTCAAGGCAAGCTTTGAGCGGATCATCTGGCCGCCTCAAGGCGTCGTCAGCCTGCGGCGGGACGTCTTTACCGCGGTCGACGGCATTGAGACACCCGACGACTACACGGTGAAGTTTATCCTCAAGCGTCCCAGCCCGTCCCTGCTGGCCAACCTGGCCCAGGGCTGGAACGTGATTTTCCCCAAGGATATCCTGGACGCCAAGGGGAACATGCGGCGGGACGTGGTGGGGACCGGGCCGTTCAGGTTCAAAGAATATATCCGGGGCGTAAGCATCGAGCTTGTCAAAAACCCGGACTACCATGTGCCCGGCCGGCCCTACCTGGACGGGATCAAGTTCTACATCATCCCCGATGAGAACACCGCGATCGCGGCTTTTATCACTGGCCAGGTCCTCCTCTTCCGCCCCTTCTACAACCCGCCCGTGGATGACATTAAACGCCAGCTCGGGGATAAGGTTGTCATCCAGCACGTTATCGGCACCCTCACCCAGACGGTTGATGTTAACGCCCGCCGGAAGCCCTGGGACGACCCCAGGGTGCGCCTGGCCGCCTTCATGGCCATCGACCGGGACGAGGCCGTCAAGGTGATCACCCAGGGGTACAGCAAGGTCGGCGGCATCATGCACCCCGACGGGCCCTGGGCCCTTCCCGAAGACGAGCTGCGCAAGCTCCCAGGGTTCGGCCGGAACAAGGAGCAGGAGCGGCAGGAGGCCCGCCGGCTGCTGGCCGAAGCAGGCTACCCGAACGGGTTCGAGACCCGCATAACCGGCCGCAAAGGGGCCGGCTGGGAGCCGATCGTGGTCTTTGTCAAGGACCAGTGGGAGAAGGTCGGCATCCGGGCCACCCTGGACATCCAGGAGCTCGGTGCCCTGTACGACCGGCTCAACCGGCGAGAGTTCGAAGTTGCCCTGGGCAGTTACGGGGTGTCACTGGATGACCCCGACGCCGTCTTCGGCCAGAGCTATCTTTGCAGCTCGCCCCGCAATTACTCGGGCGTCTGCGACCCCGAAATCGACGCCCTCTTCGAACGCCAGTCCCAGACGACCGACCCGGCCGAGCGCCGCCGGCTCGTCTGGGAGCTGGAAAAGCGGGTCCTCCGGGCCGGCGTCAAGATTCTGGTCGCCCGCCACCCGGTCGAGTGGGCCCTCTACTGGCGGACGGTTAAGAACTTTAAACTCCAGTCTAATCGCTACCTCACCGAAAGGCACGAAGAAACCTGGCTCGCCGAGGCGTAAAAATGCAGGCCCTTAAAGACATTCTTGTCGTCGACCTTGGGCAAATCTACAACGGGTCGTACTGTTCGCTTCTCCTTGCCTATTTCGGGGCCACCGTCATCAAAATTGAGCCGCCTGAGGGCGAACCCCTGCGCCGAAGGCTCCTCGGCTTTGAAACCGACCGGGAGCCCTACGAGTTTCTGATGCTTAACCCGAACAAGCTGAGCCTTTGCATTGACCTCAAAGCCGAGGCCGGAAGGCAGGTCTTCTTAAAACTGGTCGAGAAGGCCGACGTCCTGGTGGAGAACTTCAAGCGGGGCACGATGGAGCGGCTCGGCCTCGGCTATGACGCCCTGAGCCGGATTAACCCCCGCCTCATCTACGCCTCGGGCAAGGGTTTCGGCCTCTCGGGGCCGTATGCCGACTTCCCGGCCATGGACCTCACGGTTCAGGCGATGGGCGGGGTGATGGCCACGACCGGGTTCCCGGACGGCCCCCCGGTCAAGGCCGGACCGGCCGTCTGCGACTTCATGGGCGGGATCCACCTCTTTGCCGGGGTGATGGTCGCCCTCTTCCAGCGGGTCTTCACCGGGCGGGGCCAGCTCGTCGAGGTCTCGATGCACGACGCCATCTACCCGGCCCTCGCCTCGCCCCTGGGGGCCGTCTACAACGCCGTCCGGGAGGTCCCGGAGCGGACCGGCAACCGCCACAGCGGCCTGCGGCTGGCGCCCTACAATGTCTACCCGGCGGCCGACGGCTACGTGGCGATCTTCTGCGTCTCGGAGCGGCACTGGGAGGCGTTTGCCCAATATATCGGCCGGCCTGAGCTTCTGGACGATGAGCGGTTCAAGACCAACTCGGCCCGGGCCCTCCACATGGACGAGCTGGACGGAATTGTCGCGGCCTGGACCTCCCGTCGGACCCGCTGGGAGGTCGTCTGGGGCCTGATGGAAGTGGGGGTTCCCTGCGCCCCGGTCATGTCCGTTCGGGAGGTTGCGGACGACCCCCACCTTAAGGCCCGGGGCATGCTCCGGGACGTCGAGCACCCCGAGTACGGTCCCCTGCGGCTGATGGGCAATCCGATCCGGCTTTCGGATTCGCCCCTGGGCGAAATCCGGCCGCCGGCCAGGCTCGGGGCCGACACCGACCTGGTCCTTCGGCAGTACGCCGGCCTGACCGACGCCGAAATCGCCGAACTGCGACGGGCAAGGGTCGTCTTCTAGGGGTCGGGTATGCTGAGGGTTCCGGAGCTTGCGGGCAAAGTCGCCATCATAACGGGTAGCTCGACCGGGATCGGCTACCGGCTGGCCATCGGCCTGGCCGAGCAGGGGGTCAAAGTCGTGGTGAACAGCCGGAAGCTCGAACGGCTCGAGGCCGTCTGCCGGGAAATTGAGGCCCTTGGGGGCCAGGTCCTGCCGGTTCAGGCCGACGTCCGGGACCCGGACCAGGTGGCCGCCCTGGTGGAGCAGACGGTTTCGCGGTTCGGCACCGTGCACTTTTTGGTAAACAATGCCGGGGGGACGTTCTGGGCCCCGGCCGAGCAGATCTCGCCTAACGGGTGGCGGGCGGTGGTGGACACCAACCTCACCTCGGCGTTTCTCGTTTCGAAGGCGGTCTTCCCCGAGATGCGCAAGAACGGCTACGGGGTCATTGTCAACGTCTCGTCGGTGGCCGCCTTCGAGCCGGGCTCCAGCGTCCATTACAGCGCCGCGAAGGCCGGCGTTGTCCAGCTCACCCGGCTGCTTGCCATCGAGTGGGGTCGCTACGGCATCCGGGTGAACTGTATCGTTCCCGGGGCCATCCTGACGGCGGCCTCCCGGTTTGCAAAGGACCCGGAGTTCGCCCGCCGGGTCGCCGGGCAGGTGCCCCTCGGGCGGCTCGGGACGCCGGACGACGTGCTGGGACCGGTTCTTTTTCTCCTGAGCGACGCCGCCGCCTACGTTAACGGGGCCTGCCTGCGCATCGACGGCGGCCTCCGGGGCGGACTGCACCAGTAACCCCCGTTACTGGTATGATTCGAGTGGCGATGGGACGGCTGCTGGGGACCGGTCTGCTGGGCCTGATTCTGGCGCTGGGCCTGGCCTGTGCCCGGCCCCCGGTTCAGCCGACGCCGACCGTCCCCGCCGTCCGGGAGGTTCCGACGCCGGCCCCGGTCGCCACCCCGGCCGCCTTCGACACCGGCCGGGTCATGGAAACAGTCCGGGTGCTGGCCGGCGAAATCGGCAGCCGCCCGGCCGGAACCGAAGCGTCCCGCCGGGCGGCCGAGTATCTCGTGCGCCAGCTTCAGGGCCTGGGGTACGAGGTCGAGACCCAACCCTTCACGTTTCGGGATTACGTCGACCACGGAAGCGAGGTGCGGCTAATCGGGGGGCGGACCGTCAGTGCCAACACCCTGCGGGAGTCCCCGGCCGGGTCGGTCCAGGCCCAGCTCGTTGCCGCCGGACTCGGCCGGCCCGAAGACTTCAGCGCGGTAGACGCCCGGGGCAAGGTTGTGCTCGTCCAGCGGGGGACCTTGACTTTCCGGGAGAAGGCCCGGAATGCGGCGGCGGCCGGGGCGGCGGCAATCATCATTTACAACAACCAGCCGGGCAACTTTCAGGGCACCCTGGGCGAGCCCGGGCAGATCCCGGCCGTATCCATCAGCCAGGAGGACGGCAACGCCCTGGCCCAGCAGCTCCGAAACGGCCCGGTCGAAATCGAGGTCACGGTCAGGTCCGAGGTCCGGGAGGTGACCGACCAGAACGTTGTCGCCCGGAAGCCGGGCAATTCGGGAAAAATCGTCATCGTGGGCGGGCACTACGACTCGGTCCCGGCCGGGCCGGGAGCCAATGACAACGGCTCGGGGACGGCCATCAGCCTGGAGCTTGCCCGGATTCTTGCCGACGGTTACCCCCACGAGGTGCGGGTCGTCCTGTTCGGGGCCGAAGAAAACGGCCTGGTCGGCAGCGCCGAGTACGTCCAAACCCTCGACGCCGACACCAGGGGCCGGGTGGTCGCCATGCTCAACCTGGACATGGTCGGGGTCGGGGAGCGGCTGCGGCTCGGCGGCAGTCCGGAGCTGGTGAACCTGGCCACCGAGCTGGCGGCGGGCCTCGGCCTGCGGCCGGAACGGATACCGCCGGACCAGGCCGGCGGGAGCGACCACGTGAACTTCCTGCGGGCAAATATCCCGGCCCTCTTCTTCTGGCGGCCGGACGACCCGGCCTACCACACGGCCAATGACCGGCCGGAAAACGTCGACCCGGCCCGGGTCGAGGAGGTCGGGCGGCTGGCCCTGGCCGTCCTTGAAGCCCTCAAAAACCGGAGGTGAAGACCGTTGCCGGCCAGCATCGAAGAACAGCGGGAACTTCTGCGAGCCTTCTACCGGGCAAAGGAGCGTTTAAACCGGATCCTGCCGCCCCAGCCGCTCCCCCTCTTCGAGGCGGAGTGGGCGGCCGTCGACCCCGACCAGGTGACGGCCGCCATCCGGGAGACCCTGGCGGCCTGGGAAGCTTACCTGGCATCCGTTAAGTAGCCGGAGGGTCCGAGGATGGTCAGGTATCAGGTTGCCGTTATTCCGGGGGACGGGGTCGGGCAGGAGGTTATCCCCGCCGCCTGGCAGGTTCTGGTGGCGGCCGCCGAACTCCACGGCGGGTTCGACCTCGTCCCAACCTACTACGACTGGGGCTGCGCCTATTATCTCAAGACCGGCCGGATGATGCCCGACGACGGCCTCGACCGCCTGCGGCAAAGCGACGCCATCTTTCTGGGGGCCGTCGGCGACCCCGCCGTCCCCGACCACGTCTCCCTCTGGGGTCTGCTCCTCCCCATCCGTCAGACGTTTGACCTTTATGTCAACTTGCGGCCGGTAAGGCTGCTCCGGGGTGTCCGCTCGCCCCTGGCGGACCGGGCCCCCGGGAGCATCGATATGGTGTGCGTCCGGGAGAACACCGAGGGCGAGTACTGCGGCGTCGGCGGCCGGGTCCACCGGGGCTTTGACTTCGAGGTGGCCGTCCAGGCCGACGTGTTCACCCGGAAGGGGGTGGAGCGGGTCGTCCGCTATGCCTTTGAACTGGCCCGCCGGCGCCGCCGGAAGCTGGCCAGCGTTACCAAGTCCAACGCTTTTCAATACAGCATGCCCTTCTGGGATGAGGTCACGGCCGCGGTAGGCCGGGAATACCCGGACGTGGAGGTGTGGCGGGTGCTGGTGGACGCGGCGGCCTATTACTTCGTCCTGAAGCCGGAGGCCTTCGACGTGGTGGTCGGGTCGAACCTCTTCATGGATATCCTCACCGACCTGGCCGCCGCAATTACCGGGGGCCTCGGCCTGGCCGCCAGCGCCAACATCGACCCCGAACGCCGCTTCCCCGGCCTCTTCGAGCCGGTCCACGGCTCGGCCCCGGACATCGCCGGCCGGGGAATTGCCAACCCCACCGGCGCGATCTGGGCCGGGGCCCTCATGCTCGAGCACCTGGGCCAGAAGGAGGCGGCCGAGGCCATCATGGCGGCCCTGGAAGAGGTGCTGGCGGCCGGGCAGGTTCGAACCCCGGACCTGGGCGGCCACAGCACCTCCGCCGAGTTTGCGGCGGAGGTCGCCCGTGTTTTAAAAGCTAAGGGATGACCGCCCAGCTCAGTCCCGAAAAGCTCCTTTACGGCCCGAACCCGCGGCCGGGTCTGGTGGCCGTTGAGGTGGCCGGCGAGGAGGTCCGCCTCTACCGTCGTGAGGGGGGCCGCCTGGTCGAAGAAACCGTCGGGTTCGAGCCCTGGCTGCTTCTGCCGCCGGAGCTGCCGGTTCCGGCCGGGTCAAACCGGGTCGAAACCCTCGCGGGCGGGGAGCTGAACCGGCTGGTCCGGTTCCCAGGCTGGACAGCCTGGCGGTCGGCCCGGGCCGAGCTGAGCCGCCAGACGGGCGATTTTCTGGGGCCGCCCTCGGTGGCGGAGCAGTTTTTGATTGCCGACGGGGGTGCCCTTTTTTACGGCCTCCACTTTGACGACCTGGTCCGGGTCGCCCTGGATATCGAAAGCTCGACCCTGGACCCGGCGGCGCCGGGCGCCCGGATCCTGGCCGTCGCCCTCCGGGACAACCGGGGGACCGAGCTGGTCTTCGGGGTAAGGGGTGAGCCTGAGGCCGCCATTCTGAGCGAGCTTACCCGGGCGGTCCGGCACCTGGACCCAGACATCATCGAGGGCCACAACATTTTCGCCTTCGACCTGCCGTACCTGGTCGGCCGGGCCCAGGCCCTGGGCCTCAGTCTGGACTGGGGCCGGGACGGGTCGGCCGTCCGGGTCGCCTCGGCCGCCCGCCAGTACCGGGTGGGGCCCAAGGCCTTCAGGTTCGTGCCGGTGCGGATTTACGGCCGCCACGTTGTTGACACGATGCACCTGGTCCACCGGTACGACCAGGCCGGCGAGCTAGACAGCTACAGTTTGAAGTCGGTGCTGGTGGCCCTGGGCATTGGCCGGGATGACCGGACCACCCTGCACTGGACCGAGATCGGCTCCGCCTGGGAAAAGGCCCCGGGGCGGCTGGCCGAGTACGTTTTAGACGATGTGCGGGACGTGGCCGCCCTCGCCGAGCTGCTCCTGCCGACCGATTTTTACCAGGCCCAGCTTGTGCCCCACCCGTTCGAGGATGTTACGGCCGGGGGCACCGGCGAGAAGATCAATTCGCTGATGCTCCGGGCCTACCTGGCCCTGGGCCGGGGGATTCCCCGGCCGGAGCCGCCCGTCCCCTACCCCGGCGGTTACACCGAGCTGCGGGCGGCCGGCATTTTCAGCCCGGTGGTCAAGGTGGATATCGAGAGCCTTTACCCGAGCATCATGCTGGCGTTCAACATCGGGCCGGCCCGGGACACGGCCGGGGTGTTTCTCACCCTGCTCCGGGTGCTGACCGAGGAGCGGCTGGAAGCCAAGGAGCGGCTCCGGTCGGCCCGGGGGGCCGAGTGGGCGTACTGGAACGGGCGGCAGGCCGCCCTCAAGCGGCTCATCAACTCGTTTTACGGTTACCTGGGGTACGCCCGGGCCAACTTCAACGACTACCAGGCCGCAAGCCGGGTCACCCAGCTCGGTCAGGACATCATCAAGCAGGTGGTTGGGTGGCTCGAGGCCGCCGGGGCCCGGGTGGTCGAAGTCGACACCGACGGGGCCTACTTCGTGCCGCCGCCGGGCCGCGGCCCGGATTTTGACCGCACCCTGGTCGAGGAGATAAACCGGCGGCTCCCGCCGGGGATTCGCCTCGCCTGGGAGGGACGGTTCGCCGGCATGCTGGCCCTCAAGGCCAAAAACTATATCCTCCTGACCGAGGACGGGAACCTGGTTGTAAAAGGGTCCGGCCTCCGAAGCCGGCGGGACGAGCGGTTCCTCCGGCAGTTTGCGGAGGAGGCCGCCCGGGCGTTCTTCGGGGGCGGCGCCGAGGCGGCCGCCGAGCGGTACCGGTTCTGGCTGGAACAGGTCGACGCCGGGGCCCTCAAGCCGGAAGACTTTGGCCGGCTGGAGTCGGTTACCCCGAAGACGTTTACAAGCCCGAACCTGCGCCGGCTGGCCCAGGCGGCGGCCGGCCGCCACCCGGGCGAACGAATCATGGTCTACCAGCGGGCCGATGGCAGCCTGGCGCCGGTCGAGGTCTATGCCGGCGACGAGGACCGGGCGTACCTCAAGCGCCGCCTCTACGATATGGCCCTCCGGTTTCGGCCCCTGTTCGAAGACCAGGCCGAGTTTGACCGACTCTTCCCGAAGCCGACGGTAAAACCCGGCCGGCCGGAGCCGGCCGAGCAGTTGAGGTTGTTCTAAATGACGGACGAAGAGCTCATCGCCCTGACGCAGGAGATGGTCCGCACCCCGAGCCCCACCTATGAGGAGGCGCCCCTGGCCGAGCTGCTGGTCCGGGTGCTCAAAGACCGGCTGGACGAGGTCTGGATTGACGACGCCGGGAACGTCCTGGGCATCCTGGACGGCGGAAGCCCCGGCCCGACGGTGCTGTTTAACGGCCACATGGACCACGTCGACCCCGGTGATATGCCGGACCCGTACTCCGGGGCGCTGCTGGATGGGGCCCGGTTCGGGGTTGACGGCCGGGTAATTTACGGCCGGGCCTCGATGGACATGAAGGGAGCCCTGGCCGCAATGGTGGCGGCGGTCGACGACCTGCGCCGGACCGGCTTTGCCGGCCGGCTGCTCTTTACCGCCGTCGTGCAGGAGGAGCCGGCGGCCGGGTTCGGGGCCCGGGCGGCGGTACGCAACCTGGTCGCCCGGGGGGAGCGGCCGGCCGTGGCCGTGGTCGGCGAGGCCACCAACGGCAACGTCTACCTGGGCCACCGGGGCCGGCTCGAGTTCGAGGTCACCACGTTCGGGCGGACCGCCCACGCCAGCAACCCCGACCGGGGCGTAAACGCCGTCTATCTGATGGCCGAATTCATCAGGGCCCTGCCGACCCTGCCCCTCCCCGAGCACCCGGTGGTCGGCCGCTGTTCGTACGCCGTAACCCGGATTACGTGCTCCCCCGGCCGCCTGAGCGTCGTGCCGGACCGGTGCGATGTCACCCTTGACGTTCGATACATGCCGGGTGAATCGCCCGACCGGCCGGAGAATGACCTCAGGGCGACCCTGGCCCGGCTTGAAACCGAGGTGCCGAATTTCCGGGCGGAGCTACGGCGGACCAAGAACATGCCCCCGTTTCTCACGTCGCCGGACCATCCCGCCGCCCGGCTGCTCGGAGAGGTAGCCGGCGAGGTCACGGGCCGGCCGGTCAGTTTCGGGGCCTGGCGGTTCGGAACCGACGGAACCTTTATAGCCAACGAGTTTGGCATAACCACCTTGGGCTACGGGCCGGGGGATGAGTGGTTCGCCCACACCCCGGAAGAGCACCTGCCGGTCGACCAGCTCCTGGCGGCCCGCCGGGTCTACGCCGAGTTCGTCCGCCGGGCCCACCTGGTGCTTTAATAGGCGGGACGTCCGGCCGTGTAGGCTACGGCCGTGAGCGTCTGGGCCATGGCGGAAAGCAGCTCGTCGAACTGCTCGACGGCCTCGGGCAGCGCTCCTTCGTAGGTCAGGACGGCCCCGTCGGCGGTGTAGGTGAGGCGCCGGAGCCGCTGGCCGAACGGGACCCAGAGGCGGGGCACCCCGGCCGCCGTTAGCTGCCGGGCCCAGCCGGCGTCGGCCGACCGGACGACCAGGTCGCCGGTATCGGGCACCAGTTCCCAGTCCAGCCCCAGCTTCCCGCCGCCACCCAGCCGGACGACCGCCGCTTCACCCGTCGAGTCGGGCCGGACTACTTCAAGGGGCAGGCCCCGGTACCGGCCGTCCACCAGGCCCACGGCCTGCTGGCCCGCAAACCGAAGGGTTCCCCCGTACCGTTGCTGGAGGGTTCCCCAGCGACCGCCGACCGCCGGGGGACGGCCGGTTCGGCGGGAGACCCAGGTGACCGAAACCACCGCCAGGCCGGCCACCAGCAGCACCACGCCGCCGACCCACAGCAGGACGAGGGGAAACACCTCCGCCTCGGATGTCACGGTCAGCTCGAGGGCGAGCAGGCCGACCGCCGAGGCCGCCAGGGCGACGACAAAGGCGCCGGCGGCCACCAGGCTAACCAGCACCAGGTTACGCATCTTCTGAAGTCCTTCCCTCAAGCTGTGACCAGGGTGACGGCGGCTCCGGCGCACAGAAACGGCCCGTACGGGATCGGGTCCTTAAGGTGGCGGGCCCGCAGGCCGAGCAGAACCAGGGCGCCGAGTCCGCCGATGAGCACCCCGAGGAACAGGGCCGAGACCCCGGCCGGAAACCCCAGCTCCAGACCCACCAGTCCGGCCAGCTTGACGTCGCCGGCACCGAACCCGCCGGGATACAGCCGGTTCCCGACCAGATAAACTATCCCGAAAAGGCCAAGGCCCACCGCCGCCCCAACACCGGCGGCAAGAAGTCTGGCCTCGGCGGCCGCCACCGCCAGCCCCACCGCCGCCCCGCCCAGAACCAGCCGGTTCGGGATGAGCCGGGCCTCCAGGTCGGTTGCGGTGATGGCCAAGAGGGGCAACCCCAGGAGAAGCTGTCGGCCCAGGGGGCCGACCTCGCCCCCGCTCCGGTACCAGGCCGCCAGGGTGAAGGCCAGCCCGAGCAAGCCCACCCCTAGGCCCCGGGCGGACCGGAGTCCCAGCCAGGCGGCCGAGCCGCCCGGCCGGGGACCGCAAAGGCTCAGGTCGGCCAGAAGGTTTCCCAGGGCCCCGTACAGGAGGCCGAGCGGGACCGCAAATTCCAGGCCCATCAGATACCGTAGTTCAGGCGGACGGCCAGACGTTCGGGCAGGCCGAGCTTGAGCATTTTTTCGGCCGTCTGCCGAATATTGTACTCGACCCGGTGGTGGTAGAAGGTCTGCTTCTCGGTGTCGAGCACGGCGTAGGCCGCCCGCGGGTCCCGGTCCCGGGGCTGGCCGACGCTTCCCGGGTTTATGATTAGCCGGCCCCGCACCTTGCCCAGGTCAAGGACCGGCGGGACCTCGGCCTGGGTGCAGTTGCCCGTGTTCGGGTTGAACCCGAAGATGACCGGGATATGGCTGTGGCCGATCAGGCAGAATCGGGTCTCGAAGTGGCGGAAGCTTTCGCAGGCAGCCGAGACCGTCAAAAGGTATTCCCAGATTTCGGACCTGGGACTGCCGTGGACGACGGTAAAATCGCCCTGAACGACCCGCCGGGGCAGGTTCTGCAAAAAGAGCTTGTTGTCCGGCCGGAGCACCTGCCCGGTCCACAGGGCGGCAACCCGGGCGTCGAGGTTGAACAGCTCCGGTTCGACGAGGCCGATGGCGGCCAGGTCGTGGTTTCCGACCACGGCGACCAGGTTGAACTGGCGAAGCAGGTCGATGCACTCGTTCGGGTCCGGACCGTAGCCCACAATGTCGCCCAGACACCAGAGGGCGTCCGGGGGCCCGTAGGTCTGCCGGAGGTGGTTCAGAACCGCCTCGAACGCGGTCAGGTTGGCGTGAATGTCGGCGACCAGCCCGACGATCACCGCGGTGAACCGGCGGCTCCGGTAACCTGGACTTCGGCGGGGCGGGGGTCCATGGCCCGCAGGGACTGCTCGAGGATGCCCCGGCGGAGGGTGAGGTCGGCCGTCTGGAGGCGGTCGAGCAGGGACGGCCCGATGGCCGGCATCAGGGCCAGGTTATGCTGAACCATATCCCGGACCTGGCGCATCAGGTCGAGGGTCTTGTTAATGGCCAGGATCAGGTCGCCTTCGGGCAGGCCGGTCCGGTCAACCAGGTTTGCCAGGGGCTCGCCCTGGCCCCAGGCCAGCACGACGCCCCAGAACCTCGGCGTGAAACCGGGGGTGAGCACCAGGCCGTTGCGCTCCTCGGCGGCGATAATCTGGCGCTGGAGGCGGTCAAGCTCCCGCCGGAGCTGGCGGAGGTGGGGTGGCAGGCCCAGCCGGTTGAAGAAGTAGGTGTCCCGGTCGAAGGCAAACCAGCTCAGCACCTCGGCGAGCTCCAGCGGCTCAAGCGGGTCCAGCCTGCCGTTGTAGAGGGCCTCGACGATGATGAGCCCGTTCGGGTCGAAGATGTCGGCCAGCATCATGCCCTTGTCGGTGACGTAATGGGCCTGGACGTACCCGAATTGCCGCAGCGTCCGGATCGCGCTCCGCAGCATCGCCTGGTTCTGCCGCAGGGGCAGCCGGTCGATCTGCTGGACAAGCCGCCGGGCGCGGCGGGCCTGGCGGCTGCTTTCGGCGACCTCGGCCAGCTCTTCTTCGAGGACCCGAAGCTGCCGTTCGAGCTGGAACTGGCGGAAGCTCGAATCAAGGAGCCACTCGATCCGCTTTACGGCCTGGCGGTCGGTGCCGGCCCGGAGCCAGAGGTTCAGAATCGTGTTGTACCGGACCCGGAAGGCGCTCTCCACCGGGTAAAGGGGCGCCGTGGCCACCTCCAGCACCTCTTCAAAGGTTACCCACGGCGAGTAGAGGATCACCGAGTGGCCGCGCTCGTCCAGACCCCGCCGGCCCGCCCGGCCGGTCATCTGCTGGTACTCGTTTGGCGTCAGAATCCGCCGGCTCTCCCCGTCGTACTTTGTGAACTCACCGATGACGACGGTCTTGGCCGGCATATTGATGCCGAGGGCCAGCGTATCGGTCGCAAACACCGCCCCGATCAGGCCGGCGTTAAACAGCTCTTCGACCATCACCTTGAGGAGCGGCAGCAGGCCGGCGTGGTGGAACGCCACGCCCCGCTCGAGACAGCGGGCCAGCCTCACCACCTGGGCCAAACGGCGGTCCTCCGGGGCCAGCCGGCCGAGGTAGTCGGCGACAACCTCTTCGACCCGCTGGCGGGCACCCCGGGTCGGGAAGAACGACCGCTGAGCCGCCTCTTCGGCGGCTTCCTCCGTTGCCCGCCGGCTGAACAGGAAGTAAATCGCGGGCAGCATCCCCGCCGACCGCAGGTTGGTCAGAACCTCAACCGGGCTCGGCTCGGGGGCCGGCTTGCCGTTGCGGTTTCGCCGCCGGTACTCGCCGCCAACCCCCGGGAACGTCCGGACCACCCGGCCTTCGGCCGTCAGGAACCTGTGCAGCTTGCCCTTGTAGAAGTAATAGTGCTCGAGGGGAACGGCCCGCTCGTTGTGGAAGACCAGGCTGATGGGCCGGTGGACCCGGGTCACCCACTCGGCCAGCTCGGCCGCATTTGAGACCGTGGCCGAGAGGCACACCAGCTGGATGTGCTTGGGCAGGCAGATGATCGCCTCCTCCCAGGTGGTGCCCCGCTCCGGGTCGGCCAGGTAGTGGATCTCGTCGAAGACGACGATCCCCACCTTCTCGAGCTCGTCCGGCGTCTGGAGGAGCATGTTGCGGAGCACCTCGGTCGTCATGATGACGACCTGGCCGTCCGGGTTCTCGACGATATCCCCCGTCATCAGGCCGACCAGCTCGGGCCCGTACTGGTCCCGAAAGTCGCGGAACTTCTGGTTCGAGAGGGCCTTAATCGGGGTGGTGTAAAAGGCACGCAAACCCTCCCTTACGGCCAGGAAGACCGCAAACTCCGCAACCACGGTCTTGCCCGTCCCGGTCGGGGCAGCGACCAGGACGGAGCGGCGGTTTGCGAGCTCCCGGATGGCCTCGAGCTGGAAATCGTCCAGATTGAACGGGTACCGGGCGGCAAACTCGGTGATGAGGTGTTCCACGGCGGAAAGCTTCGGCGCCTTGCGGGGGCGCGCTTTTAACATAAATGTTCTCACCGAGAATTATACCACGACCGCCCGCCTAGAGGCCGAGCAGGCTGCGGGGGTTGGTCTTGGCCATCCGCTCGACCTGGTCGGGACTCAGCCCCTCCCGGAGAAGCAGGGCAATGAACATGCGAAAGCCTTCGGTAGGGGGAAGGTTGTGGGCCTGGCCCAGGTCGGTGGAAATCAGGCAGCGTTCGGGGCCCACCAGCCGGATCGCCCCGACCAGGGTTTCCGGGTCGAGCCGGGGGGCCGGGGTGCCGGCAAGCTGGGTTTTTGTCGTGGGAAGCAGGTAAAGAAAACAGTGCTCGATGATGGCCCCGGCCTCGGCCAGGCGGAGCTGGTCCTCGGGCCCGGCCACCGTGAAGGCGTGGGTGGCGACGACCTTCGCGATGCCCCGGCGGCGGGCCTCCCCGACCAGCGCAAGCTGTTCGTCCAGGCCCAGGTGCCCGGTCGCCAGGACCAGGTCATATTTCTTGATGAGGTCCAGGATCTCAAAGACCTCGGCCTTCAGCCGGCCGTTCTCGTCGAAGACCGTCTGGCCGGTCCCATCCGGCTGGGTCCGGCGGACCCAGGCCCGGGCCGAAAAGGTGGGGAACCAGACGATTTTGCCCCCCAGCCGCCCGGTCATCTCGACGACCGCCGGGTTGAGCCCCCCGACCTCCAGGTCGAGGCTTACGGCCCCGAACACCCGGATTTCGGGGACGAGCCGCTGGACCACCGCCGCCACCGGGGCGGTGCAATACTCGTGACTCTTAAAGACGATGGCGCCCATCCCCGCCTCGGCGGCCTGCCGGGCGACCTCGACCACCTCCAGGCGACGTTCGATATACGGGTCCGGGGCGGCATGCAGGTGGATATCCACCGCCCCCTTAAGAATCTCCGCAACCGTCTCGTTCAGCGACATCGGTCGGCTCCGGTTCTAGGCAAAGAGGGGCTTGGGCCGGAACTTACTCTTCGGCTCCACCTTCTGCTCCCGGTACTCGGCCGCCAGCTCTTCGGCCGGCCGGGTCAGCACGTAAACCACCTCGTCGATGGCCCCCTCGGCCCTGGCCCGGACCTCCTCGGGCCGCAGGCCCCCGACCGGGTGGGGGATGACCACCAGGGGCAGGCCCGGCATCCCCAGGGCCTGGGCCTCGGTCCGGCCCAGGCTTACAAACTCATCGGTGCAGATGGTGGCCGTTGGGACCCCGTGGGCCTCAAGCTCAATCGAGTCGTGGACACTCCACGACGTGCACGACCCTCAGTCGCCGATGGCGTTAACGACCACGTCGCACTCGGCCACCAGCTTCTGGATAACGTCCGGCGGGGCCGGGGCGCTCACGTTCGGCTTTGTGGCCCGCACCGTCACCAGGACCCCGAACCGCTCCCCGAGCAACTCCGCCACCCGGTCCAGCAGGAGGTCGGCGTTGGGCTTTCCGTTCCAGAGGATGCCGACCCGTTCCCCGGCCAGGGAGTCGGGCCTGGGGGCAATCGGCCGCTCCTGTACCCGCATTTCGGCGGTCGGATTTAAGACGAGGATTTTGCCGTTTGCCATCTTCGCCTCCTCGGCTAGTTTGGAATCTCGCCCCCCTGACCCTGCTTCTGGTCGCCGCCGGCCGGCACGCAGTTCTGGTCGAGGAGCTCGGGGTCGGCCACGGCCGACGGGTCGCACTGGGCCTGGCCGCCCGCCGGGCCGGAGCCCGAACCGGCCGGCGGGTACCGATTCTGGGCCAGGGATGGGTCGAGCTGGAAGGCCCGGGCCATATCCTGCATCGCCTTATCCGGCTGGCCGGTTTCGGCGTACAGGTGGGCCCGCAGGTCATAGAGCCGGGCGTCGCCCGGGTTGAGTTCAATCGAGCGGGTCAGCTCGTCGATGGCGGCCTGGCGGCGGCCCTCATCCATAAGCTGGAGGGCCCGCTCGTAGTGTTCGGCGGCCGCCGCCGTGGGGTTAAGGCGGTCGAGGACCAGCAGCCGCAGGTCGTCCCCCAGTAACAGGAAGGCCAGGATAACGGCCAGCAGGACGCC
>FWWL01003845.1_pt1 | contig 25918 bp, 30 predicted proteins | sample 2228331 | NCBI WGS metagenome assembly FWWL01 (sample SAMEA103939775, study PRJEB20133) | metagenome | reverse complement strand
TACGATGGCGTGTAAGATGGTTTTTGTGGCCACGATGGATACGATGGCGTGTAAGATGGTTTTTGTGGCCACGATGGATACGATGGCGTGCCAGTCTGCGGTTGCTGTATTGGTGTTTGCGGGCGTGGAATGTCTGGTACAGCATAGGAATTGCCTAAATCTTTCAATGTCCCAACCTCGTAACCAGCCTTTATACCCCAGTCTTTTTGTTTTCGTCGCCACAAAATTTTTTCTCTTAGTTGTTGTTTTGCCTTTTCCAAATCCAAAGCGGCACTCGGTTTTGTTGCATAAGTCTGCGGGTAGGATATTCCAGCATTTGCCATAAGTGTTTTGTCAATAAACAATTGCGAAAATTGTTTTTCCCACTCTGGAACAAAAGCTACGTTTTTTGTTCGTTTTTGCAATTCTTCCCAATTCATTTTTCCCTCCTTACCATGTGTTTTTCCTTATTCTCGCCATATCGTTTACCATTGTAATAATATCTTTTATTATAATCTTAGGATTTTTGCTATCATAGAGCCTCGCCATCGTTGCGGAAAATCCTCCCGTAAAAACATTTACACCGCAGGGAAGCTCAAAACTGTTATTATTTATATTATCGGACAATTCTATCGTTTTTATAACATCTCCACCAACAGGATTTATGTTCTTTAACACATTAAATTTAAGATAGTTTAAATCGGCAACATCTTCTTTTTGTCTTAGCGTTGTGTTATCAAACAGCACCTTAACAATATTTTTCTCCTGGTATGGGTTTCCCCATGCCATTTCTTTTGTTTTAAAATAACACACAATTGTTTCCTCCGATGTATAACCGTTTTCTCGTGCATCTACATCGTCTTCTTCTGCAATAAACGCATTATTATCGCCACAAATAACGACGCCAACTGGATTTATGTTTCTAACGTAGCTTTTGCTATCTGTATTGTATGCATAAAGATAACAGGAATTGTTTGCTGGAGCATATATGGCAAAATAGTTTCTGTATTGTATGTTTGTATCAACAAGCGCAACAGAAACATTGTCCACCAAATTATAATCCGTGTTAAAAAACACCCTAAACAATTTTCTATCAACGGCAACGAAAGGTTCCTGTTTAGATAAAGGCAAGTTGTCAGAAACTCTTGTTATGTTTCCGTAAGCATACACAAAACCAACGCCAAGATTGTTTGCTATAGCCAAAATCCCACCGTAACCATCCAATCCGTTTCTGTTTGTTGTGCCGATAGGGAAAAGCTCTTTTGTAACCATCTCCCCAGAAATATTATCAACAAGTATTGTTTTTGTCGCATTAGCAACAGCTACACCATAGTCGCAACCAGCAATTGCCACTGGTTTTTCCAAAACAACAAATCGCCCGTAGTCGCACCCTATTAGCCCGCCCTGTGTAATGTAAGCCGTGTTTCTTTCTTTATTTACAATACACTGCAAAGCGACATGTTCTACAGCATCTTGCATTTTAAAGGATATGTTTTTATATTCTATAATCTCCGTATAGACCCCAGCATCTGGCAATTTAACTCTAACACTTCTTATTCGCAGGGGTTTGCTTGTAACTGTAGGCTTTATAACAAAATAAACATCTTTTATGTCTGCAACTTCCCACATAAATGTTTCTTTGTGCCACAATGTCGAAACGTTTACAAACTCTTGTTTATGTAATATATTATCGCCCTCTCGTATTTCAAAGAGAAAATTCGTCCCGCTCTGCTCCGCCCTTATTTCCATTTCTATTGTGTATTCCTGTTTTAAAAAGGATGTCATTTTTGGGGACTTTATACCGCCTTCGCTTGTGCCAGAATTATAACTATTTGTGGCTATTTTGTAATATTCCCCATCATCATTGCTGACATTAAAAGTAATAGTCGGACTTCCCTTGTCTATTATTTTCTCCCACACATCATTGCTAATAAAGTAGCTATAATCATAAAGCACACCACCCCCAAGTGGATTTAAAATAACAGTGTTAGCAAACCAATCATTTGCAAACAATGCTGGTGTAAAAATGTCGTCCGTTTTTGTTGCATATGCTTTTACTTCATAATATCCATTTTCTTGCAGTATCCCTATCAAAAGGTCGCTCTGCGAAACATTTGTATCAAAAAGTGGGGTGGGAAATACACAGGCAACCCACTTGCTCCATGCGTATGCGGTTTGCGTTATTGTATCATAAGTGTGTAATATATCATACTTTAACGTTTTTTCTTGTCTCGTTTCTATACCCCATAAGCTGTTTTCATTGTGGTATCTTGTCCACAAATTGCATGTGTATAAATTTCTATCGTCCACCCATTCCACTTCCTGCCTGTATGCATTATTTTTTCTTACAAAATCCCCAAGAAACGGTCTAAAACCAGCCGAAGGAGAGTAGTTCAACCGCCAGTAAAACGGCTGGTTGTCCACAAAAATATCTTGCAACCCCTCCTCAAATTGCGGTAATTGCTGTATGGATAAAGAGTTAAGCTTTTGCGGATTCTCTATAAGCTTACCATCGTTAAGATAAAAATACCCGCCCCACTCCTCCGCTATTGTGTCGTTAAAAAACCAAAACGAAATATATTGCCCACTGCTAAAAACCTTGTTTGTGGATACTCTATTAGCATCCGAAAAAGCATTTAAATCATTATAAAATATAGAATTAAAGTCTTTATCATAAATGTTAAACCGTCCATTTTGGTATAAAACAAGAATGTAAACATTATTGTTTATTTCGCCAAGCAATGCCACATCGGTTATGGTTTCTTGCCCAACAAAGCCTCCAATGTGTATAGCACCTGTTTGTGTAAATTTTGCGATTCGCACAGTGTTATCCGCAAGCAAAACACACGCCAAAACATCGCCCCCAACATTTACACTGTCGTGTCTTACGATGGAATCGTTATATATCATTAAACTATCTAAACCAATTGCCCGCAAAGTTTGCGGGGAGTTTGCAAAAACATAAGTATAACCACCGCCTCTTATATCTGCAAGAGTGTTACCACCAAGATTTAAATTTTTTTTATTATAATCTTCTGTTAAATCAAAAATACTGTTTTCACAAAAAACGCGCCATTCGTTTTCGTTAGTTTTGCTAATGTAATATAAATCGCTATTTATAAAATACTTAGCCGCATCCCCAAGAGTAAAGCTTCCGCCTTCCCAAGCTGTTTTGTAACGAGCAAGTTGCATCCTATAAAAAAAGCCCAATGCTGGATTGTACTCCACGCCTAAAAAATCTGTATCGTCAGCATCCGTGTTCGCATCCGTTTTCTTTTTTGTAAAAACAACAGATGGTCTGTATGTAAAAACACAAGCCTCCGATTGCGGTGTGTTTCCCCAATAAACGTCCGTATATTTTGTGTCGGACAACAATTCACCGTCAAAATATTTATAGCCTAAAAGAATTTCTTTATTCACATTATCCCAAAACCAAATGTAACCATCTTCTGTCATTCCAATGTTTTTATTTGTGTTAAGATAATTCTTTGCCAAGCCAATATTTATGCTACTGTTTCTTTGTTCAAGCCCATTTAGCGTCGGTTTTAAATTTACAAGTGTTGTAAAAGTGTCAGCCTTATGCACAAATTCGTTATAACTCATTCCCTTCAACATGGAAAGGTTTAATCTATCACCCCTCATAATCCCTCCAATAATTTCTGTTCGCCGTTTTGTTTATTACTTCTGCAACCTGTCTTGCGTTTTCCTCCTGCAAAAGACTTTGCGCCAACTGATACTGTGTTAAAGCCGTTTGGTCGCCTTGTGTTAAAAGCGCATAATATTTTGCAAAAGCTATTACAACATTTAAAATTTCCAAATTAAGCGGTATAAAAGCGTTTTGATGTATCACATGCCCCAAAAATTGCGTGGGGGCGGCTGGTCTATTCTGGGAAAACGGCAAATCCACGGTAACAGAAGTATTTGCCGTTACCGCCGTTATAGTTCTGCTTCCAAAATTTTCCACAAAAAGCAGGTCGCCAACCGCTATATTGGATGTGTCCGAAATATTTACAGTTGCGCTATTTGCAGTTAAAACAAAGCCAGCCCGAGAAAAATAATAGTCTTGTTCCCTTAAATTATAAACATAAGTTAAAACAAAACTTATTTCTTTAATTTGCCCACTTTGAGGAAAAACATAAACGTCATTGTATTGCGAATTGTAAATATCTGTAACATAAAGAGTTGTCTGGTTGTTCAGCTTATCATATTCCGTTTTAAATATTTTAACATAAAACGTTTCCCCATTATAATTTACGCTATAATACTTCACCAAACTATCTACACTCCCAGAAACAACCAAAAGATTATTTGTATAGTTTACTATGTCGTAAGTTTTTGCTATATTTATATTTGCGTTAAAATACAATTTATAATTTGTTTCATCGATAAACGTATAAATATTATCCGTATAATAATCTTCTATAACACCAAATTGCGCAAGTTTATTATACACAACAGGATAACCATACTTGTCTATAAAGGTTACGGCTTGTATAAAATCCTTATTTAGTGGATATACAACAATATTTTCATCAACCGATATAAATTGCTGTCTTTTTAACACTCTGCCTTTTATGTTTACATCATAAAGCCCGCGCATTATAAACTTTACAATATCCAGGTCGGAAAAGTATTGTGTGTACGGATTAACATCATTAACATCGTAACGCAGTGTGGAAATAAGGTTGCTAAGATATGCCACCTAACACCTCCTCGAGTTCCTTAAAGTGTTCTTTTATGTCGCTTGCTTCTTTTACAGCATTATCGGCTAATTTATTACACACCTTTAATTTATTTTCCAGTTCTGTTATAACACCAAAAAAATCTTCATTTTCCAAAACACCGTTATGCCCATGTCTTATTTGTTCCATGTGCCCACCAACCTTTGTTGCAATACATACTTTACCCATCGCCAGAGCCTCGTTTAACGCAAGCCCGTATGGCTCGTAAACAGATGGGAAAACGCAATATTTTGCCTGCGCAATAATTTCTCTTTTTTTGTTCTTATCTACAACTAAACCTAAATAATTTAATTTTCCTAAAAAATGCAACCTTGCTACATCCTCAAGCATGTCGCCGTCCCCCATTATTTCCAACGTTAGCCCAAGCTTTTTTAATTCCTCTTCCCTTTCTAAAAAGTTTTGTAACAACAACTTAGTCCCCTTTTGCGCTGTAAGCCTGCCAAAATACAAAATCTTTTTGCTTGTAAGATTTTTTGCTTGTGTATAAAAATTTTTGTTAACACCAAGCCTAACAGCAAAAACTGGAGGCGTGTCTTCCCCGAATGTTTTTTGTATTTCCTGCCCCGTAAATTCGCTATTTGCTATAATTGCATCAAATGCCAACATGGCAATTTCGCTTTTTTTAACAACATCAACGATATACGAATCCGTCGCTCTTGCAAGTCCGTGATTAAACAAGTGGCAAAAATAAATTTTTTTTGAGGGAATATCAATATAATTTAAAACTGGCGCGAACATCCAGTCATGAAAAATTGTTATGTCTGGCTTAAAATTGTTAACGGCAGTGTTTACAGCCCTAACAAGTTTTCCATACTTATAAACATCACTCCCATCTTTAAAAAAATCCTTTTCATGTATATAATAAACCTTGTTGTTATAAATATTTACAAGCCTATCTTCACCATCCGCTGGCACAACGTTTATGTTTAAAACATTGTTAAAATGCTCGTTAAAATCAGCAAGATAGGATGGAAGCCCATCTGGTGGTGTTTCCAAATAGTTTATGCCAAGCGAAAGTATTCTCACATCTGCCTCCTTAAAATTAAAATCGCTTTATTCACCTCGTCAGCATTTGTTAAATTCTTACCAGCTCTATTTTTATAAAACAAAATCTTTCTCAAAGCCAAGCCTTTATCTCCATCCGCCTCCTTTAACACAATCGCAACAATTTCCCCAGCCTTTTTTAAAAAAGTCCCGTCTGGTACACTTCCTTTTACTTTTGCCATTTGTATCCATTTCTTTTTTCGCATATGTCCTCCAAATAAAAACAGACAGGGGGCAAGCCCCCCGTCTTTAAGCGTTAAGCGTTATAGTCAATATCTCCAAACTGCACAAGCGCATGCTTGTTGCGGTTTACAACGTAAAACTTAATCGTTGCGTCAAACTGCTTTCTAAATACGCCAATCTTTTGGTAATCCTTTTCCCATGGCGTTGTAATAAAGTTGTAATCTTTGTGTGCCATAAACTTAATGTCGTCCAGCTGTAGCATTACAAACGCATTTGCTGGACAAGCATAAGTAATTGTTCCATCCCGAAGCTTTCTTGAGGTGTCATCTGGGATGAGCGCAACACCATCAATTACCTGGTACTCGGGATACCCGTTTTCCATAAGCCAATCAATATCCTCTCTGCCACCAGCGCCCTCAATCTTCAAAGATGTTATTGCAGCACTTACAACATCATAAAGGTTTCTGCGGCAAAGAATTACGTCAGGCTTTGCGCCCTTTGCCTTCATATCGCTAATAGCCTTTTTCAGGATGTCAATCACAACGGGCACGTTAACACTCATGCTGTTGGCGTAATCCACAAGCTCACTTGCTTTTGTTATCCCAGTTGGAAATTTTGTAACATAGCCCCATGGCTGGTTAGCGGCTACAACAAAATCATAAAAGTTTGGCGAGTAGAAAACATCCTGTGTAATATCAATCCCATAAAGTTTTGTAACGTTTTTGTTAAGCGCAAATGTCCAAAGCCCCTCAATCTGCCGCTTCGTTGGCTTTGCAAGCGTTCCGCCGTTTGGCAAGTTTATAGGCCACGTAAACAAAGCGTTATAGCTTGCAAAATCTGGAACATCTCCACCCTTGCCGTTGTAAACAGCGTTCGCAATTCCGAAGTTCAAGTCTGCAATAAACTTAGCCAAATCTGCGTTTATTGCGTTTTTAAGCTCCTCGGTTGCGCCCCTTCGCATAAGGTCTTCAATTTGTTGCAGGCGTGTTTTGTTGGTTGTTACGGACAGATGAATTTCAGCGGGAAACACCTGCCCCATTGTTCCTGCGGATGTGGATGGAATGTCGGTGATACTATCGCCAGTGTTTACCCAAATGCTTTCCACCTCAGCATCCGTCATGGCGACGTCGTTGTCCAAAAAAATCTCGCCCTTGTAACCGCTGAATGTTGGAAGTTTAAGCAAGCCATCCTTAAGCAAGTTTTTCCTTTTAAGTTCGCTTGCTTTCTTTTTAAGCATCAAATCAAGCACCGTGCTCCCCTGATACAGGGTTGAAACCGCATAGTCCACCATCGGCTGTGCAATATCCGCATACAAATCCAAAAGTCTGTCTGTGGTAGGCATATTCTTCTACCTCCTTTTTACCTTAAATATTTTGCTATGCGTTGTTCCAACTCCATCTCTGCCTCCTCTTTGCTTGTTATAACCTTTTGTACATTGCTGCTTCTGTCTTCGCCATAACTTCCCCAAAGCTTTTGCTTTTCAGCTTCCTGTTGCAACATCTCTACAACCTTGCCTTTAAGGTTGTCCCCGAAAGCAATGTAAAAGGCTTCCTCAAGCGAAAGCGGAGAGCCGTCGGCTTTCTGGTAGGTGGCTGCGGTATCAAGAATTTTAGCCATTATCGCATTGTCTTTTTCGGCATCACCCGTAAAAAGATACGCATGCGTCTGCCTAAAACTCTCAATCTCTCGTTCCACCTCCCTTTCAGCCTCCGCCCTAAGATGTGTTTCCAACGCACCTTTTAACTCTTCAAGCTGTCTTACTTTATCGTCCAAATCATCGTGCTCTTTTGTGCCTTGCTTTTCATTGCTCCTTGCCTCCTTTGCCTCATCCAAAAGCATGGAAACCTCTTGCAATCTATCCAAAAGAACATTTACCTGCTGTATCTTTGTTTGGTAATCATCAAGCGCCATTGCCCCTTGTTTAAGCTTTTCATAGTCTTCAACGGGGATGGAAACAACAGTACCTTTCCCTGTTTCCGTTTCACCCTCACCTTCCTTAGTTTCGTCCTGTGCTTCCTGCACTTGTTCAAAATTTTTCAAGTTTTCGTCTTCCAAAAAAGCCATTTTATGCCTCCTTTTCGTTTTGTTTAAGCTGGTCCACCGCCGCCACCAGAACCGCCGCCATCCCTATGCCATGCTGGTGGTGGCAAATTTTGCCTTTGTCTCCGTTTTACCTGAAGCTTTCTCTTCTTCTTACCTGGTTTCTTCTTGCCTCGCATTTTTCGTTACCTCCATTAAATTATTTTCTAAAAATGAAATAACGGCATCCTCTTCTTCTATGCCGTTTCTCATTGCCTCAATCATTGCGCTTTTTAAAAAATTATTAATGCTTTCTTCATCTATCCCTTGCTGTAAAAGCGCTTCTTTTACTTTGTTAACATATTCAGCAAGCTTGCCCTGCACCTCAGGGAGGGGGGACGGTGGCTGGGGTGGCATCACTTCTCCAACATTTCCCTCAGCCACTTCGTCCGCATCACCCCCCGAAACAGGAGGCATAGGAGGCTGGGGCTGTAAGCTCCCAGCCTCCATTTCCATCTTTTTCATTGTTATCTCTCTTTCTAATTTCGTAATATTTTCTATAAACTTTATATATTCACGATTAAAAAATGTAGGATAAATCTTTTCAGCCAAAAGAATTATTTCTTTTGTATCAAACTCTGGCGCGTATTGTTTTAATTTCACAAGAAACTCCAACCTTGCTTGCGGGTCAAGCAGGTTGGCATCGCTTGTCCGAAGATTTATGCTTGTGTCCATAAAATCCAAATCATTTGCTGTAATGTCTATAAATCTATCCTCTGCGGGGGAATAAACGCTAAACTTCCCGGTTTTGCCCAAAAACTTTTCCCCCCACAACAATAAGCTTTCACCAAGCATTTTAAAACTACTTCTATAGTATTCCTCTTTTAGCTTAAGTCTGGAAACCGCACTTTCGTAAATGCTGTTAAAATGCCTTGCGGAATAAACTCCCTGTTCATTAGCTCCCTCAAATACTTGCTGCACGCCTGTTATTCTACGCATGTAGTTTCTTGATGTTTCTATGCTGTTAAAAAACGCCCCCTCGTTTATAACATCCTCAATCACAGGTCTTATACTTCCTGCTGCATTTACCTCTATAAAATCACCAGCCCTAAGAGGAATTTTTGCCGCTTGGTCTGGTTTTATTGCATTTCCAACAATTTCAACTGGGGGGATAACTCTTTTGGTAAGATAGTAGTCGTACTGGGATAGTCTTTTATTTATTTGTCTCTGTTGCTCTATCAGCAGGGAAACCTCCGATATTCCCCAAAACCCTTTAATGTTTTTATACGCATAAAAATGTGCGACTGGATGTATTGGATAGTTTATCTTTTCTGCCTCCTCTTTGTTTAAAAGCTCGTTTTTATACAAAACATAACGCTTCCAAACTGCAATTTTTGCGCCATCCACAAGTACGTTTTGCTTTACCCAAAATTCCTTAAGCTCCAAAATTTGGTAATCATCAACACCATCGATTTTTGTTTCGTATGCATCAAAAACATCTTTTGCATACTTTTTCGTTTTAAAAATAATCCATTGTATATCTTCAAAGCGGTTTGCAGATGGGTCAACCGAAACATCAAATGGATTTATTCTTTCCACCGCAAATGGCACATCGTTTTTGCTAACATTGCTTTTTTTAACAATTTTCAAAAAGCCATTACCAAAAATGCAAACATCCTGTATAACCTGTAAAAAGTCTGTTGCAAACTTGTCGCCCAAAACTTTTTGAAAATAAAGATTTTGTTTTAAGGATTTTGTTTTTGCCTTATCTGTTTTTGCAGATGGTTCTGAAACAAGATAATAATTTTGTTTTAAATGCAAAGCAAGCTGCGCCTGCACGTGTATAAAAATTTCGTTTTGGACACGCTTCGGCATTTCAACCTTGTTGCCCTCGTCATCGTAAAACCGCACAACAATCTCGTGTCCCTGCGAGTTAAAAAACTTTTTCTTATTTGTTTCAAACGCCTTTCCCCACTGCGCCCCCAAAAAGAAATTCTCAGCCTCTTCCCAACCTGCTTTAATTTTTGTTTCTTCCGCAATGGAAATTTGTTCCAGTTTTAAAAGTCTTTGCACGTCAAAGCTTTTTTCTAATAGTTTACCCACTGCTCTACCTCCCGTCTGGATAATCCTGTAAGCCTTCCAGCTTGCTTTTCTTTTTCATGCACCATTATATTATACTGAAACTGGTTGCTATACAACGCTTGACACGCTATCATCGTCGCCATAATTAAATCGTCGTGCCCTGTGCTTGCTCTCATTCTTCCCTTTTTATCCTCTATAAAAAAATCCATTTGTTTATAAATATCGACATCATTTAGAATAAACTTAAATTTTTGCACAATTTCTTTAAAATCTCTTATCAACTTAACCTTACTTGCAACATCCGTATGCCAACCAAGCCGCGTTGTAAGCTCCCCTTTAGTCGAAAAGGTTTTTCCGACCCTTTCCTCCACATAAATCTGCCCCTCATAAACAAACTTTAGCCTTTCCAAAACAGCTCCACCTATACTGTTGTTTTCAATAATTAAAAACGGATTATAGTAAACCCTCGCAAGACTTAAAATTGCGTTGTGTATTTCTTCAGGATTTAATTTTTTATGGTATGTGGCAACAACATACGCCTCTTGCTGGAATGGCATAAAACGCAAAACAACTAAAGCGCTTTCATCACCAACGCCTTCGGAAAGGTCTGCAGATAAAACATAGTTCCCAGCATAAACCTCGTTGGGCTCTTCGTAAACTCTCAGCCCGCCGTTTTGGCTTTCCACAACCTTCCCGCCATAAGGCTCGCCGCGCCAAATTGGCTCATGTAATGTTTTGGATAGTTTTCCAAGAGTAAACGCGTCAAACACTTTTTTGTCCCCAAAAGAAATGTAATCGCCATTAAGCCTTACAGCCTTTTCTGTCTCATCAAGGTTTTTCAAAAAATTCTCTACCTCGTCTTTACTTAAAAATGTATTATCTGTCATTCTTGCCCGTATTACTTTAATCCTATCTCCAAATAAAACCTTTACATCTTTAACAATTTCCCCATCTTTAATTCCGCCATTTTCCGCCTTTTGGTACAACTCCGAATAACTCCAACTCACGCCATTTGTTGGTGTCATCGTAACATAAACAGGCGCGGATTTATCAATTGTTCTCGTTATCGCCTCCCGCCATATTGCCTCAGGAGGTTCCTCGTCAAACCACAAAAAATCGACAGCAGCGGATTGAAATTTACTTGCGCCGCTATCACACGATTTGAAATAAACATGTACGCCATTTTTTAGCTTTATCTCCAAGTTTCGGGTATCAATTGCATCAATCTCTGTTTCAGGCAGGAGAGACTGGAAACGCGGGAAAAGCGTTGGCGCAAGATGGTTTACTCTATCCAACCCAACAACCCACACGGTTATTTCACCATCCAGACTTCTTTTAAGCCTGTAAACAGGATGTAAATCCAAACAAAACAAAATAACATTAAAAAGCCCAGCAAACGTTTTCCCACTTCTGTTTCCACCAAGTAAAACCGTAAATTTTTGTTTACTGTAAATAAATTCCTTTTGATGTGGAAGTAAATCTTTGCAATATATAGAATTATACAAATCTTTTCTTCTTTGCAATTCTTTTAAAATAAGCGCAAGCTTTGTTTTTTTAAACTCTACCGTGTTTTGTATATCTATGTCTGTAAAAATTGTCTGCAACTTATCCCTTGTCATTTAGCTCCTCTACAATCCGTTTTGCAACTTCCGCATTATAACCTTTTATAATTTCCAAAAACTCGTTAATAATTTCCGACAAGGTCATCCTTTCAATTTTCTTCAAATAATTTCCAGCCTCGTCCTTGTATTTTTCCTGCAAATCCACCATGGATTTAAGAATTGTTACTTTTGTATTGTTGTTCGTTTCAGTATCATAAATAGTTTTTAGCTGGTCTAAAACCCAGTTTATACTAATAAAGTCCCCGTATTCTTGTTTAGCTGGTTGCGGGGAGGCGAACAGCACGGAATTTATATATTCTGCGGCTTTTTTCTTTGCAACGGTAACATTGTTTACGTGGCATTTAAGCCTTTCCGCAGTTCGCCTCACCGCCCCAGATGGGTCTTTTAAATATTCCTCAATGTAAATGTCCGCTATTTCCTTCTGTCTCTGTGTTAGCTTTTTTATAGCCATCGTAATATACCCTGTCCTTAAATTCCTGTTTCTTGCCAACATTCCAGCTCTGCACTGGTCTATAGTATCCAACCACTCTGCTCCAAACCTCACAAGGAATAACTTTTTTATTTTCTTCCATCACCACCTCCTTACTAATAATCATACATGTTAGCCAAGTTAGCCAAATCAACAGCCTCGCCTTGTCCCTGTCCCACAGCGTTTTTCTTGCCATCAAGCGCAATTACTCTGCTTGCAGAAACACCAAAACCTTCACTACCATCCTTTTTCTTAAATGTAACAATCTCACCAGTAACCATAACCTTCGCCCCCTTTTCAAGCATTTTTGACAATGCCTCAGCTGGCTTGCCAAAAATCGAAACGGGGAAAAACACAACACTTTCCTTGCCGTTCTTGTCCCTTTTGTTAACGGCAACGGAAAAACCAAGTCGCCCATTGCTAAAGTCCAGCTTCGCAACTCTTCCAACAATAATAAGCTCTTGGAAATCCATATATGCCTCCTGTTTTAAAATTGCTATTTAAATAGTTCATAATAACCTTTGCCCGCAGCAAAGCTATTTGTGTAAAGATTATTTTCCCCGAGTTGTTTAGCTTTTGTTGTTTTTTCTTTTTTGCCAACCGCCCCAGCAACAGTACTCGCCCCTGAAGCCGCCATCGCAGGGTTACCAGTATATGCCCCGCCCGCAATCTCCGCTATACCAATGCCAAGTTGCACCAATCGTGCTGGGTCTTGCAAAATTCCAAGTTGCTCCGCATCGGCGTCAGCCTGCGCCTCCTGATATTTCGTTGCGGCACTTTGCAATGCGGCTTGTCTTGCCTGTGTTCCGTAACCTGTTTTTGCCCTATAATCGCCCTGCTCAGCACCAGCTAAACTACTACCAACCGACCACGCACTTTGCTTTGCTCTTTCTTTTTCTTCCAAATACTTTGCGGCATAATCCGCCAAAGCTTTTCTTTGCGCATCCGTTATTGCCTTACTCGTTGCCGTAAGCGCATCGCCTGTATAACCACCTCTTGCAGTAGCAAGCATAACGTTTTGCTCTGCCTGTTTCCCAATCTGTTGTACCATCTCGTCATACCTGTTTTTTAGCAACTCCAAGTAACCACTATCCATCATTTTCTGGTAATTTATTGTGTTGTCTGGATTTAGATAGCCCAACCTTTGCATTGTGGCACGAAATTCTGGATAGTTTTTAGCCGCATCGTCAAGATACTTTTTTAAATCGTCATATGCGCCAAGATACTCACCTTGCTTTTTTCTTGCCTCCTCTTGCTTTTTAGTTGCCTCAGGATTATAAAAAAACTTTCCAATGCCACCCAAAAAATCACCAACGCCTTTTTGCAAATCTTCCCAAAAAGCCATTTTATTTTACCTCCGTTTTATTTTTTACTGCTAAATGTATATATTTTAATATATTATAGGGAGTAAAGTCTTGCGGTGTAAACCTTAAAACAATATAACCAAGCGCCGCCGCAGTGTTGTATTTTTCCATATCTCTCATAAACCCAAATCCCCTGTTGTGCCTCCCTCGTATCCAAACACCACCTTCAACCTCTATCAAAAAATGTAAGTTTTTGTAGTATATATAATAATCGGATCTCCATCGTCTTTCCTTTAGTATTTTGTATTCTTTTTTTGCCTCAATGCCTAAAGCAAGCTCAACCTGTTTAATAATCACATCATAGCTGTTCATTTGTAATTTTCTCCACTCGCTCAGCTTGTTCAAGTTTTTTTAAATGTTTATCAATGTCGTTTATTTTTTCCATAACATCACAGCTTCTACACTGCCTATCGCCAATATATCTTAAACCACATCCCCGACAATTGCTATCGTAAAGAAAAACTCTAAAGTCTTTTAAAAGTTTAATTGTCTCTTTCATTCTGCCCTCCTAAAATAATGTTACATTTGTTTCTATCTTTTTGTCGTCATTCTTAATGTTTATGTCCAAAACTATCCAACCAGCCGTTGTCGGCTCGCCCCTATGCCCCTCAAAGTAGTTTACAGTGTCCTTTTTTATTGCCTCTAAAAACGTACCTGTAACCAAATAGTGTTTTCTTATTCGTTTTACCTCGCCCCGATTATCCACAGCAACCATATCCGTAAAACTTGTCTTTAATTTATGCTGGTGTCCCATTGCATAAATATCCGCAACGTAAAACCTGCTTAAATCGTAAATTGTATTTAACGCCGCCCCCTCCCTAAAACCACCACCTATGCCATGCGTTAAAAATATATCCTGTCGCACAATCGCCGTTCCACTTTTTAAAAGCAACCTAACAATAGCAAGCTTATCACACGCCTGCGCCTTGTCTTGCAATAAATCTTCCAGTAAATACAAGTAACAGTTAAAATTATCTCTTTTAATCGCCTTTTCCTCATGGTTACCAATTACAAAGTATGTTGCAAGGGAGGAATCAACCGCTGGCTTAATAATTGTTGCAAAATGTTTCATTTGCTGCCTTGTTAAATCTTGCAACATCTCCTTTTTTGTGGCAATACTTGAAGACCAAAATCTTTTATCGTTTACAGTTATCGCATCCACAAAATCCCCCATGCCAAATAAAACATAAGGGATTGGCGACTTACAAGCAAAAGATACCATTTGCTTTAACTTTTCTTCGTTAAAGTTTTCGTTTCCCACATGTGTATCACCAAAAAAAATAAGTCTTACCTTATCGCTATTTACATCTTGTTTAAAAATCCTCATTTATCCCCCTTGCCTTTTCTTATAGTCCAATATCCAGTAAGCGCAACCTTCAAAACCTCTTTTAGCAAATCGTGGTCAACAACTCTTTTAAGCTTATCTATATCTACACTTTCTCTTTTGCTTTCTGTGTAAAAAATTTTTGTATCACCAACAATAATACTTTTTTCACCCTTCACATCTTCATTGCTTGTTACATCTTGTATAATTTTTTCTTTCAAATAATCCTTTCGTTTAGTTAACTCTTTTATTAAACCATCAATTTTAAAATACTTTTGCAAAACATTCTCAATACCAGTTACATCCTCATAATACACACTCTTTTCGGCATATTCTCTTTTTACCGCAAATGGGCACTCGTTTTTAAAACTACAGTAGCCACATTCGTACTTTTCTGATGGAGAAAAATTTTTAAGTCCCTCTGTGTCACCACTCTCAATTGTAGCCCAACGCTGGTAAATCTCCTCCATAAGCTCGCTGGAATACTTAAACTTAACCTCTTTCCATTCCCCAGTTTGGGTGTTAAAATACACAAGCACCATGTCTTGTATACCAAGTCCGTGTGCATAAACATTTAATTGTGCCTTATAAATTTTGCTTATGCTATCGGGGTCATTTTCGTTAATATACTTAAATGCATCGTCGTTAATAAACTTTAAATCTGCAACAAATGGAGCGCCGTTGTACTCAAAAAACAAGTCGCATCTTGCATTCATTTTCATGTCTTTATAGCTTACCTCAAAAGACTTTTCGCCCTTTTTATACTTAAATCCATCCTCTTCGCCTCTTGCACGCCACAGAAGGGAAAGGACAAATTCGTGCAACGCCTCGCCAGCCATCATTCTAAAAATAATTTCAACAGGCACACTATCAACTTTTCCCATCTTAATTTTTAAAAAGTTTTTGTAAGCACAAGCCCCACAGTTATACGGGGAAAATTTTGTTTCCCTATTTTCAATCTCTCTAATTATTTGTCTGTATACGATATCTCCAACCATATTACGCCTCCTTTTTCTTTTTTCTCGCATCAGTTAGCCGCCTTGTTCGCTCTCTAATTCTTTTTGCCTCTTGTGCTTCAAGCCACTTAAGCCGCTTGCGTATTTTTCTATTATCCTCTTCAAGCTTCTCTATTCTCAATAGCAAATCTTGCACCGTAAAAATCTCTCCCATAACCGCCTCCTATTTGTTTTTAGACTCAATGTATGCTTCCAACACTTCTAAAAACTTGCCACACTGCTCAACATTCATTTCGCCTATTTTACCAAAATTATTTTTTGTCTGCAAGTTTTTAATCTCCTCCTGTGTAATCTGCCCTTTAGCAATAAGGTCTTGGCAGACACTATACAGGAAAGCTTGGGCATCTTTATCGTCTTTCGTAAACTTTTCTTGCGCATTTGCCTTTGCTTCTTGCGTTTTGTTTTCTTGCGCCTTTGTAGTATTATAACCCCCAGCCGCTCCACGTTGGGTAGCGGCGGGGGAAACCATAGGAGGAGTTTTGGGTGTTGTTTGGGGTGTAGAAGGAGGATTATTTGTCTTTGTTGTGTTTATAACCTTGCCACCAAACTTGTTTATAGCAAAACTTGTTGCGCTTTCACCGTCATCATCCGGGTCGACAGCAAGGTTAAAAAAGCACATTATCGCATAACGTCTGGAATACGTAATAGCACTTCCGATATCTTGGAAATTTATCTTTTCACCTATAGGGAGTGGGAATGTAATCTCCACCCTACTGCCATCCAGAACTGACTGCAAAACATGCCTAATAAACATTTGTGGAACGTGGTATGTTTCATGCACGCCATCTTTTTGCGTTTCAATCTTAACAACACTATCTGCCTCAAATGTTTCGGAAATCATCAACAGCCCTTCTTCCGCCATAAGGGGCGTAAGCACATCCACAAGTCTGGAAAGCGAGATGTACTTATTCCCCTTAAAGGAATTCACGGAATCGGGTGGAATGGACGCCACCTTAGCCTGAATGTTTGCAATTGCCGAATAAACAGCAAGCGTTTTTGTCTCTGCCATATTTACCTCCTATTTGCTTATCAAAAAATTTAAAACAAAATCAATGTGCTTTAAACAATCATTAAGCTCTGAATATATTACAACAACATTGTAATCAAGCATTTTATCAAGCCCATCAACGGTTTTTATTATAAACCGCTCTCTTATGCCCTCGTAAATATCTCTCAAAGACTTATAACCAATGGCATAAAGATAAAAAACTTCAGTTACCTCTTTATCTAAGCTGTTTTCTTTCGCAATTATAAAAACGTTTTTCAAATCATCGTTTTCGGTCTCATTTTTATAATCAAAAACATCTTTATTTTTTTCGTTAACGTATCCCAAATAAAACGCCAAAGTGTACCCAAAATTCTTATACCACTCATTACAAAAATTAAAAATCTTAAAAATTTCCAAATCGTCACAAAATTCTTTGTAAATTTCACTAAAATCCCTCAAATCCATATCTGCCTCCTGTTTTATCTTACACATATATTATAAACACAAAATCATTTTTTCGTCAAATTTTTTTCAAAAATCGTCAAAATTGCCACCTCCTAAGTGCTTTTTATACATATACTTACATTGCCATAAAAATTTTTTTAAATCAATCGGCGACATTCCTTTTTCTTTTACCAAAAATAAAAACAACGAAAGTATTTTTTCCCACGCCATAAGCTCTTCATCATCTGCCTTTCCGAAAGAAGGGTTTCTATCATGCGTGCTTCTTGTAACCGCCACAAGGTTTATGGCGCTATCAATCAATAATGGATATTTTTTTCTATTCCCCTCTGTGTTGTGTGCCTTTGCATGGTGGAAGTCTATTTGCTCTTTACCGCCAACAAGCCTTTCGCCTGTAATCGGATCTAAATTTTTTTGCGCAATAATTAAAAATTCTTTTACGTTGTTATCTATCATCTTTGCCTCCAAGCTTTTCATACTCTTTCCAAAAAGCACTTGTATCAATGCCATACTCAATTGCAAGCATGTTACATTTGTCAAAATACTCACTAAACTCGCTTTGTTCCAGCTCTGTGGTGCTTCCAACGTAATCTATAATTTTACCGTTTTTAATTTTTTTCTTACGCAAAAACTTATACTTAAAAAACTCATGTACCTCTTCCTCTGTTAATCCAGTCTCTTTCCCAACATACCTACAAAAAAGCCAATACAACGCATTTTGCTTATTATTTCTTGCTACCGTATCCACATGCAAAACAACCAAATCGCCAGCCCGAATTTTGCTTTTGTTTGCTAAAAGTTGTAAATACAAGTGCTCACCAGAAACAACGCGAACAATTGCCCTATACTTCATATCTCCTCTTTTAGTTTAGAAATTGGTATTTTTTTACCACGCCTTAGTTTATGCTTTAAAATCACCTTTCTTTTTTCAAAGCCCTTTCTTTTTTCCCAGCTTGTAACAAACAAAACAACCTCCATCAAAAAGGCTATTGCTAAAACAACAAAAAACTTTACTTTATTCACATCAACGCCCAAAACTGTTGCTAAAGCCCCAAACGCACCGCTTGCTGTATGCTCCGTGTCTGCATAATTTATGCTTGCCATTTTCTTTTGTCTTTCATTTTGCAGTTGCCTTATATACCACAGCCTTGCATTTGTTTTTGCCATTTCCATTTCAAGCTGTTTTTCCAAAAACTCCACATCCTTAATTAGCATTTTGTTTTGCACATTTTGCAAATACTGTTTATCCGCCAAAGTAGAAACCTGGCTCATGGCAAAAGCGGAAACAATTACAACAATTATTGAGCTAATAATAAAATAAAGCAACCACAAAAAAATCTTTTTAATTAAAACGCTTGCTTTTGCCTCCATCGCTACATATTGCCTAAAAAGGTCTATGCCAACAGCAAGCAAAAAATAAACGCCCTTTAAAACCACGTTATTTGTTAGTTCGGGCAAAACATAAGCAAGCATTACAGCATTTGCCAAAATAAAAATAATGTTAATTATTTTTTTCATTTTTTATAAACTCCAACAAAATATGTTTTATGTTAGCAAGCTCATGCAAACACTTAATTTTTTGTTGTTTTAAAGCATAAAAATCGTCTGTTTTTATCAAGCCGTGCAACTCCATTTCAGCAAGCTTTTTTGTTATCTCCAATATCTCCTCCTCAATGCTCACCATTTGCAATGTATAAACAGCCTCTAAAAATTTATCAATACTTATAAATGTCGTTGCGTCTTTAAGATACGGATAAACAATATTATACTGCCCCCTAAAAACTCTTTCCGCAATTTCTTTCATGGCAAAATTTTCGACCTTTATAATCTCCCAAATATCAACTATGTTATTGTCAATAATATATTTAAGTATCTTTTTCTCCACAATAGCCCTTGTGTCTGGCACGTGTTTTATTCTTTCCCCCTCGCTTACTGAATATTTTTCGACAACATCTTTCGGTAACTTAAACGTTTCGGCAAATTGGTTTTTTAAAACCTCATACTGTAACTCATCAAAAAACTGGCTATCAAAAAAGTTTTTTAACTCTTTTAAAACATAGCCTATTGCATTTATGCCATCAATTATGCCTAAAAACTCAAATCCCCCATAGGTGTTAATCTCTGCATTTGTTAATATTGTTTCATCGGGGTCTTTTTCAGATAGCATAACACTTGTATAAAAGCCATAACCCGTTAACTGCAAAACCAAATCTCGTGCCGCCTTTTTACCAGCATCATCCCCATCAAGCCACAAAACAACGTGTTTTACGCCCCAATCCAAAAGCCTTGCAATGCGTTTTTCGTTTAGTTTTGTCCCAAGTAGCGCAACCGTATTTTTAAATTTTCTTTGTGCAACAATTGCATCAAAAACGCCTTCAACAAGCACAATTTCCCGTTTTTTAATAATCTCTTGTAAAACAATATTTTCCCCGTAAAAAAAATCCATTTGCACACCAGAAGTGTGCATATATTTTTTATCGCCAGTTAAAAAACGTTTTGTGTTTCCAACCTCCTCTCCAGATGTGTTTATAAACGGAAACACAATAGCATCACCATAAGAATAAATTCTGTATCGTTTTATTGTTAAATCATCCAAGCCGCGACTATACAAATATTTCGCATGTTCTTTTGTTACCTCTCTTTCCTGTAAGTCAATTGTTTTGTGCATGTTAAACTTTAAACCATATTTATTTGCCAAATATGTTTTTGCCTCCTCCTTTCCAAGCCCCAAAAACATGCTAACAAAACTAACCATGTTTCCTTTTGCGCCACAACCAAAACAATGCCACACATCCAAATTTTCGTTAACATAAAAGGATGGTGTTTTTTCATGGTGGAAGGGACAGCATCCTTTCCACTCCCCGCCTCTATCCTTGCGTATTACAATCCCTAAATCTCTCACCACTCTTTCAATCATGTTTTCCTCCTAAAATTTTTGTTTTCCAAAATCCACCGTTTCTGCACTATAAATTCTGTAAAATCTCTTATCCCAAACAAGGTCGCACTTTCCTACCTTGCCATACCTATTTTTTGCAACATTTACCGTCAACTTTATAATATCGGAATCATCCTTTTCTGGCTTTAGCAACATTACAACGTCGCTTGCCTCCTCAATACTCCCACTATCTTTAAGGTTATGCAAATCAAAATCGTCTTCCTTGCTTGCGTCTCTATTTAATTGCACGGCAAGAATTATAGCTATATCCAACTCCAACGCTAAAGATTTTAGCATTCTTATCGTCTGTTCAATCGCCTCCGTTTTTGTTCTCGCTCTTTCGTTATGCCTAACGTGGGAAAGTTGGTCTATAAACACCACCTTCACGCCTTTTGCCGCCATTTCCCTTATTTTTATTTGCAAATCGGTAAAGGATATTTGTGTTTTTGTTTGGTAAAAATACAATTTACGTTTTTCGCCATTTTTTAAAACCGTGTGTTTTGTATTAAACTCATAATCCGCAGCCTCCAGCTTTGCTGGGTCTGACCACAACTCCCGAGAATCAATCCCCATTTGTTTAGTAATAAGCCTTGTTTTACACTCCTGTATACTCATCTCCAAAGTAAAAAAGGCAACAGGAAACTTCTCGGATATATGCCAAGCCTCGTTCAAAAGGAATGTTGTCTTACCTTTTGCGGGACGAGTTGCTACAGTATAAAGCCTTTTGGTCTGGTAGGAATAAATAACATCGTTTAAAGCGGAAAACGCACTCTTAATGTTTACATGCTCATCCCTTTTTAGCTTAACGTTATCAAGCGTCTCAAACTCATCCCCGTTTTGCAAGCTATATAAATTTATTACATCCTCCAAAAGAGTTTCTGGTATCGTCCCTTCTTTCAAAATTTTTTGCGCCAAAGAGGAAAACTTGTACTTAACAAAATTTTGTCTAATCTGTTCCACGTAAGTGTTTAAAATCATCGCTTCAAACGGGGCATTAGTGTCAAGCAAATTATCCACCTCAATCCCGCTTTTTTGTGTAAGCTCCAACCTGTTCCACTCATCCATTTCGTAAAACTTAATGTTTTGCTCCTTCATCGCCAACCAAAGCGGTCGCCATTGCGTCGGTATCCATTCGTCCCGTATATATTTACTCATTTCCCTAAATTTTGGTTTACTAAAAAGCAAACCGCCAAAAAACTTTGTATATAAATCGCTTTTATTTTGCATAATCCGTTACCTCCTCAATTTTTCGCATTCTTTTTCTGTCTTTCTGTCCAAGCTCTGAATATTTAGCAATTGTAATTTTTTCTCTTCTGTTTCGCTCTCTTTCTTCCTCGCTTATAAATTTTTCTATATCTTTTCTAAGCTTTTCAGCGGGCAGTGCACACAAATCCGCCGCAAGCAAAAAGGTAACATCGTTTTTTGTGTAAAAATCCCAAAACTGCCTTACAACCTTTTCCCGCTCGCTTAACGAAAGTGCATCGTAATAGTCTGTGTAGGTTGGTATATACACATACAAAACACCATCACACAAACCAGCAGTTACAACGCTTCGCCCACGTGGTGCGTAATAATACTGCCATTCCTTATCCTTCCAAACCTCTTTAAAAACAAACTGCCCCAAAATGTTTTTAACGCGTGTCTCCCGATTGTCCACAGCAAAACCCCAGCGGTCAAGCATAACCACTACAAGGTTTTTGTTAATAGCCTCTTTTGCCTCTTCGCTCTTCCGAGCAATATCGGCAATTATTGCGGTTGTCCTTTGCTTTAAAGTCATATTTGCCTCCTACGTTTTTTTTGCTATTTTAAAACTCTAAATCTTCTATGTTTACGGGAAACATTGCATCATACCTCTCGTTTATTGCCGCCCGAGCATCCTGTAAACTAAAACGAGTTTTTAGCCCTCTGTCAAACCACCGTGCTGGGAGGTGCTCCGTGTCTCGCCTTGCACAAGTAAGCCATATCATTTCCTCTTTAGCCCTCTCCCATTGTCTACCAGCACACTCGTACAAAAACTCATCAATTTCGTGCTGTGGCATGTATTTTTTTGCCTCTTCCCAAAAGTCAAACACACCGTCGCCAAAACCAATCACGCCGCCTCCTTGTATCGCCTTTTTAAAACCAGCGGCATCGTTAATAACAAAATCGGCATCCCAGCCCCATCGTGGGTCTCTTTCCATCTCTTCCACGATGTCTTTTTCAGCGCCATCTTCCGCCGTTGGTTTTGCCTCTTGTTTTTCTTCTGCAGATAATATAGCACACTTTTCTGTTTTTGTCAAGTCTTTTTGCATTTTATTGCAAAAAATTTTTGCGTACTTTTCACTATACCCGCCATCATTCCATACACCTTGCACAACACTAAGCCAGCCTATAAGAGGTCTTTGTTTTTTGGCTAAAGCCCTCTCCTTTGCTTTCTGGGCTACCTCAATTAAAACATCAATCTGCTCTTTGCTCCATTCCCCACGCTTGCCGTGGTATGTCATCGCCTCCCACATTTTTATACACCCAAAAACAATCTCACACAGCATTGCGTCATTTTCCCACCCATTGCCAAAAGCCCCATCGCCAATAAGCTTTTGGGGGTCGCCTATATTTTTGGATCTTTTAGATCGTGTTTGATCTGATCTTTTTATTTTTTTTATTGGTGTCAGATCAGAGTCTAAAAAAGTACTGGAGGAAAAAGCGTTAGCTTTTTCCGCATTATTATGTTTCTCTGTATGTATCTCTGTATGTATCTCTGTATATATTGTAAAGTCACTCAGTGTCTTTTGGGAAAAGTCACTCAGTGTCTTTTGGGAAAAGTCACTCAGTGTCTTTTGGCAGTTTTCTTGTTCTTGCGTAAAGTCACTCAGTGCCTTTTGGCAGTGGTTGTTTATGGCATTTTGTGTCTCTTGCGTAAAGCTACTAAGTGTCTTTTGGTTATTACTTATGGCATTTTGTGCCTCTTGCGTAGAGTTACTCAGTGTCTTTTGGCTGCGGTTACTTGGTGTCTCTTGCGTAAAGCTACTAAGTGTCTTTTGTTCAGCTTTTTCTTTCAGTTCTTTAACTTTTTCCATGTTCACAGCAAAATAGGTTGTTTTAACGCCATTTTTAATACAACTGTCTGTAGTAAGCAATCCCTTTTCTTCCAACATATTTTTTCCCTTTTTAAATCCGCTTTCGCTTAAAAATAATTCATCGGCAAACTCTTTGTATGTTTTATAAAATGGTTCCCCCTTTTTTACGTGTGTCCACCACAGCGCTTTGGTAAGTATTCTTCCTTCAGCGTCTGTTAAACCAGCCTCAAGCATCCAGCTTAAAATTCTAATGGTTTTATGCATGTCTTCTTCAAAATACCGCTCAATGTTTTCGTAGCCAGTGGCTACGTAGTTTTCTGGAATATTTCTTGCTCTTTTTCTTTCCCACGCCATATACTCCTCCTATTTTTGGTTTTCTTCCAGCATGCCAAGTCCCATTTTTTTTACATACAGGAAAAAAATGTTAAGCGCATATGCAAGTTTTGTTCCTTCTTCCACACACATGGAAAACACATCCACGAAAAAAAATGGGGTTTCGCTTGCTGTTTTTTTTGTAAACTTTTCGTCGTTTATTACAACAATCGGGTACATAATTGCGGCTACGCCCGAGTATTCAAAATTTTTAAAACCAGCTCCATGTGCTTGCGCAGTAAACTTGTCAATCATCCCTCCAGTTTCGTCTTTAAAATAAATAAAAGCACAATCGTCATAAAACTCTGCGCCAGCTAAATATTTTGCCATAAATTGCAGAGTTCTTAAATACGGGATGTCAGATTCGAGCGCCTTAACACCATCCCCAAATAAAGCCGCAATCTCTTTGCTTAAATACGAATACCTGGATTTAAAATACCCTTGAGTAAATTTTTCTTGCTCTTTCAGCAAGCCAGAAACAAGTTTTCTTTCTCTCTCTCGCATATCCATAATATGCCTCCTTTTCTTTGTTTTACAGATACATTATAACATAAAGAGTTTTTTTTGTCAAGGGGTTTTAGTTATTTTTTTTTACAATAATTCTTAGAAAAATCTCTTTTCCGTTAAGCGTAATTTTTGTTTTGTTTAAAATGTTGTTTTCTTTTACGTATTTCGCTGCCTCCCCTAAAATAGTGTAGTTTTTACTAATATCATAAAAAACAAATGTTAGTGGTACAGCCATAAGCCCATCGTAGTTTTTAGGAAGGTTTTTTATTGTTTCTACATACAAAATTTTTGTGTTGTCTAAGTAAACAAAATCTTTTAACTCCTGCGTGTTTTTTGGCATTTTTTTTAGTTTTTCAATCCCAAGATTGTTTATCCAAACACATGTTACGCTTTTGTTTGCCCCACTAAAATAATAACCTTTAAAGCCATAATAATAAAGCTTGTTATTTTTTAAATATTTATGCCAAACATCATATCCAATAAAATGAAACGGGGCGAGTAAAATAAATTTTTTTTGTTTTTTTGCTAAACTTTCAAACAAAAAACGGATTTTGGAAAACGGCGGGTTTGTAATAATTATGTCGCATTCATCAAATACTGGTGGAATATCAAAATATCCAACTTCTGTAACATACTCGTTTTTGCCGTTATATTTCCACAAATAACCAGTAAAAATTGTGTTTTGTGTATCAATCCAATAAGCCCATAATTCTTTAATGCCAAGTCTTGTAAAATTTTCCCTTAAATATTTTACAAATTCGCTACGCCTATAATCATCTGCTGGGCACAAGATAATTTTGTTTTTTGTCATTTCGGCAGTAAGATTATCAAGCATTTCTTTCACATCTTTTGCTAATGTGTAAAACTCATCGTTTTTTGTTTTTTTTGCCCTATCTAAATGTCTATTCCTGCTCATTCAAAAACTCCTCAATCTCTTTAACCAATAACACAACGTTGTCTTTCACCTCACGCAAAATACCAAGCTTCCACCAACGCCTATCTTCTACAATGTCCTCCATGTACGCATGCACGGCATCTTCAAACGTAAAAAAATCGTTTTCAAGATGTTTCATATCTCCCTCCTAAAAATTAGATTCTGTCTATATTATAGCATAAAAAAAACTTTTTGTCAAATTTTTTCGTTTTTTTATTAAAACGCCTAAATAACGACTGGATATAGAATTATACGAAACGGAAAAATATTTTTGTTGTTTAATTCTTTATGCTATATAGATTTAGAATTTTTTTTAAGGGGGCGACGATAATTACCCCCTCACAAACCACTAAAACCACACTAAACAAACAGACTAAACAAATAGGAACTACTACACCAAACTAATAAAGTCTTTTAAATTTACACTAAACTAATAGGAATTACTAAAAATACACCAAACTAATAGGAATTGCTAAAACATACTAAACTAATAGGAACTGTTAAAACATACCAAACTAATAGGAATTGCTAAAAATTAGCACGAATTGATAAAACTATACCACCAGCAAAACTATTTAAACCACACTAAACTAATAAAAAAAACATACCAAAACACTATGATATAGCCAGTAACCCATAAACAGGTAGCCTAAAAACATACACCACAAATACACTAAACAAAAACTAAATAAACACCAATAAAATACACCACCAAAAATATAAACAAATTTTTACAATAATACCCACACCAAAAAAGAAAAACAATATGATGGCAGGGGGGTCAGTACCTAACCCCAAAGCCCCGTCTCCACCCCGATTT
>FWWL01003954.1_pt1 | contig 25920 bp, 25 predicted proteins | sample 2228331 | NCBI WGS metagenome assembly FWWL01 (sample SAMEA103939775, study PRJEB20133) | metagenome | reverse complement strand
CTCGCCCCTCGTCGTGCCGTACCTGGTGTTCGGCATCTCCCTGCTCGTGATCTTCACCGCCGTGGACAGGCTCCTCACCGAGACGATGGGCCTCTACATCGGCCTCGGGCTGCATGCGGTGGTCGTCGGGCACGTCGTGGTGTCGCTCCCGTACACCGTGCTCACGATCATGCCGCTGCTCGAGCGCCTGTCCCGATCCCTCGACGAGGCCGCACGGGACCTCGGGGCCGGGCCGTGGCAGACCTTCCGGCGCGTCACGGCCCCGCTGCTCGCGCCGGCCATCGTGTCCTCGTTCCTCATCGCCTTCACCCTGTCCTTCGACGAGTACGCCATCGCCTCGTTCCTGGCCGGGACCCAGCCGACCTGGCCGGTCTACCTCTTCGCCCAGCTGCGGATCCCGAGTCGGCTCCCGCAGCTCGTCGCGGTCTCCTCGGTGGTGCTCGCCGCCTCCGTCGTGCTCGTGATCTCGGCCGAGGTCGGGCGCCGGGTGGCCGAGCGGCGGTACGGCGCGGCGGCCTCGGGGGCCTGAGCGGGAGCCCGCCCTATCCGCGCGAGCCGGTAGCCTGGGGGACGTGGGACGCGCGAGCACCATCGGTGAGCTCCGCGCCTCCGGGTACCCGGACCGGAGCGTGAAGGAGGAGCTCCGGACGAACCTGCTCGAGCGGCTGCGCCGCGGCGAGGAGCTCTTCCCCAGCATCGTGGGCTTCGGCGACTCGGTCCTGCCGGCGCTGGAGCGGGGGATCCTCGCCGGCCACGACCTGATCCTCCTCGGTGAGCGGGGGCAGGCCAAGACCCGCCTCATCCGCCGGATCGTGGACCTCCTCGACGAGGAGGTCCCGATCGTGGCCGGGTGCGAGGTGAACGACCACCCGTACCGGCCGATCTGCGCGCGGTGCCGGCAGCTCGTGGCCGAGCGGGGGGACGAGACCCCGGTCGCGTGGATCGGGCGCGAGGAGCGGTACGCGGAGAAGCTCGCCACGCCGGACGTGTCCGTGGCCGATCTCATCGGCGACGTGGACCCCATCCGGGTGGCGGAGGGGCGGTACCTGGCGGACGAGCTCACCATCCACTACGGGCTCATCCCGAGGACGAACCGGGGCATCGTGGCGATCAACGAGCTCCCCGACCTGCCCGAGCGCATCCAGGTGGCCCTGTTCAACATCCTCGAGGAGCGCGACGTGCAGATCCGGGGCTACCGGGTCCGGCTCCCCCTGGACCTGCTCCTCGTCGTCACCGCGAACCCCGACGACTACACGCACCGCGGCCGGATCGTGAGCCCCTTGAAGGACCGGTTCGGGACGCAGGTCCGGACGCACTACCCGCGGAGCCTGGCCGACGAGATCCGCATCATGGACCAGGAGGCGAGGCCCCCCGCCGGCGACGTGCCGCTCCGGGTGCCGGTCTACATGAAGGAGATCCTCGCCGCCCTCACCGCGGAGCTGCGCCGCTCGCCCCACGTGAACCACCGCAGCGGCGTGAGCGTGCGCTACTCCATCGGGAACCTGGAGACCCTCTCGGCCGCCGCCGTGCGGCGGGCGGCGCGGACGGGGGAGCCGGAGGCCGTGCCCCGCGTCTGCGACCTGCCCGCCGTCCTGGCCTCGAGCCTCGGCCGGATCGAGTTCGACACGATCGAGGAGGGGCGCGAGGAGGAGATCCTGGCCCGGGCGCTGAAGGCCGCCGAGCTCGAGGTGTTCCGGCGGCGGCTCGCGGGCTTCGACCTGCAGCCCCTGCTCGCCAGGTTCGAGACCGAGGGGCTCGTCGTGGAGACCTCCGACCTCACCTCGGCGGGCGAGCTCCTCGCCCAGGTCGGACCGTTCCCGGGGCTCGCCGAGCTCCTGCGGCGGCTCGGGGTGGAGGAGGAGAGCCCCGGGGTGGCGGCCTCGGCGCTCGAGTTCGCCCTCGAGGGTCTCCACCTGTCCAGGCGGCTCAACAAGCACGCCGTGGAGGGCGGCCCCGTCCGCTACGCCGCCGAGGCGTAGACGGGCGGCGCGGCGGGTAGGATGCCCGCGCCGTGTCCGAGGTCCACGCCGTCGTCGGGTTCTTCGTGGTCGGGGTGTTCGCCCTGGGCTGGCTGTGGGGCCTCGCGGCCTGGATCCTGCGGCGAGGGCCGGGCGAGGGCTACTGGGTCTGGCTCACGGTCGCCCAGGTCGCCGCGGGCGCGCAGGCCCTCCTCGGGATCCTGCTGCTCCTCGTGGGGCGGCGGATGGTGACCCCCGGCGCCCTCGGCGGGCTCCTCCACTACGTCTACGGGCTGCTTCCGATCCTGCTCTTCGTCTTCGCCCACGTCGTCGCCCGCGAGGGGACCGCGAGGCTCGTGGGCATCGACCGGCCTGTGCGGGCCTGGGTCCCCTTCGCCTGGGCCTCGTTCATCTGCTTCGGGCTCACCCTGCGCGCCCTGATGACGGGGCTCGGCATCGGGTAGGCCCGCCCCCCTGGGGCGCCGGGGCTCCCGGGAGCCGTAGGTCGGCTCCCGGCGTAGGCTGGATGCGATGCGGATCCGCTACTCGCGTTGGGACGGGACGCAGGACCCCCTCGGGCCCGAGCTGCCCGTCGGCGAGCTCCTCGAGGAGATCTCCGAGGACGTGCTCTCGGGCGTGGATCCCAAGGAGGCGCTGGACCGGCTGCGGCGGCGCGGCCTCGAGGGTCGGTTCTCCGGGCTCGACGCGCTCCTCGCGCGGCTGCGGGCCGCGCGCGAGCGCGAGCTGGAGCGGCTGAACCTCGCCGGGCCCCTGGAGGAGGTCCGGGAGCGGCTCGAGGAGATCCTCGAGCGCGAGCGCGCGGCCCTCGCCCTGCGGGCCGACGAGGACGCCCGGGCCCGGGAGTCGTTCCTCGAGTCGCTCCCGCCGGACGCGCCGGGGAGGATCCGCGAGCTCCGCGGGTACCGCTTCGCCGACCCGCAGGCCCAGCGGATGTTCGACGAGCTCCTCGAGCGCCTCCGCGAGCAGGTGATGGGCGCGTACTTCCGACGCCTCGCCGAGGGCCTGCGCTCGGCCTCGCCGGAGGACCTGGCCCGCCTCCGCGACATGCTCGCGGAGCTCAACGACCTCATCGAGCGCCGGGACCGCGGGGAGCCCGTGGACTTCGAGGGCTTCATGCGGCGCTACGGGGACCTGTTCCCCGACCGGCCCGGATCCCTGGAGGAGCTCCTCGGCTCCATGGCCCGGCGGATGGCCGCGATGTCGCGGCTCCTCGCCTCCCTGCCGCCGGAGCAGCAGGCCGAGCTCCGCGAGCTGGCCGAGCAGGTCCTGGGGGACCTCGACCTCGCCTTCGAGGTGGATCGGCTCGGGGCCCACCTGGCGCGGCTGTACCCCGACCTCGCTTGGTCCGAGCCCGTCGAGCCCGGCGAGGGGGAGGCGGTGGCGCCGCTCGCGGCCACGGTGGACGTGATGGAGCGTCTCCACGAGTACGAGGAGCTCGAGCGCGCCGCGCGCCAGGACTACCCGGGCGCCACGATCGAGGACGTGGACGAGGAGGCGGTCCGGCGGGCCCTCGGCGAGGAGGCGGCCATCGACCTCCGGCGCCTGAAGCGCATCGAGCGCGCCCTCGAGGAGGCCGGGGTGCTGGTCCGACGGCGGGGGCGCCTGGAGGTGACGCCGCTCGGCGCGCGCAAGCTCGGGGAGCGGGCCCTCGCCAAGGTCTTCGAGCACCTGCGCCGGGACCGGGAGGGCACCCACGAGGCCCGCGACCCCGGGGGCGCCGCGGAGCCGACGGGGGCGACCCGCCCGTGGCGGTTCGGCGATGCGGGGCGGATCGCCGTGCAGCGGACGGTGTTCAACGCGGTGCTGCGTGAGGGCGTGGGGCGGGCGCCGCGCCTGCGGCCCGAGGACTTCGAGATCGTGGAGGAGGAGCAGCGCACCGAGACCGCGACCGCCCTCCTGCTCGACCTCTCGTTCTCCATGCCGCTGCGCGGTCACTTCGTCCACGCCAAGCGCATGGCGCTCGCGCTCCACGCGCTCATCGAGGGCCGGTACCCGCACGACACGCTGTACCTGATCGGCTTCAGCGACTACGCGCGGAGGCTCGAGCCTCGGGACCTCGCGGCCCCCGGGTTCGAGCGCGTCTACGGGACGAACATGCACCACGCCTTCCACCTGGCGGGGCGGCTCCTCGCCGAGCACCCCAGGGCCTCCAGGCAGGTGATCATGGTCACCGACGGCGAGCCCACGGCCCACCTCGAGGGGGAACGCTCGTTCTTCTCCTGGCCCCCGGTGGCGCGGACGATCGAGCTGACCCTCGCCGAGGCCGTGCGGCTGGCCCGGTCCGGCGTCACGTTGAACGTGTTCATGCTCGAGGGGAGCCCCGGCCTGGTCCGGTTCATGGAGCGCCTGGCGCAGCTCACGGCGGGGCGGGTGTTCCTCATGGACGACCGGGAGCTCGGCGCCTTCGTCGTGCGCGACTACGTCTCGCGTCGCGGGCGCTGAGGGGTCGGCGAGGGGGCCGTCAGGGGTCAGCGGTCCCACCACAGGGTCGCGACGAGGTGCTCGGGGGGACCGGCGGACCACAGGCCGTCCCGACGGGCCAGGCGATCCCCCAACGCCTCGGCGATCTCGGGATCCCGCTCCGGGGGCAGGCACAGCCGCCGGCGGACGAGGGCGATGGCGTCCTCGCGCCGCTCGAACCCGCTCGCCCGGGGCGGCCGGGCCTCCCGCTCGAGCCGCACCGGGTAGCCGAGCTCCGCCAACGCCTCGGCGGCGTCGGCCGCCCGTGGCCCGTCGGGGCGCTCGAGCCCGTGGAAGCGCCGCCACAGGTCGTTCATCCAGGCCAGGGGGTGCTCGTCGGTGATCTCGACGACGACCCGCCGGCGGGCGTGCTCGTGGAGGGCCCGAACGAAGGGCTCGAGGTCGGCCACGTTGTACAGGACGTGGTGGCACACGACGACGTCGGCCGGGGCCACCCGGGGGGCGACCTCGGGCCACTCGCCGCGCACGGCCTCGATCTCGACGCCGAGCCCTGCGGCGGCCTCCCGGAAGGCCTCGAGCATCGCCTCGGAGGCGTCCACCCCCACGATCCTCGCGGCCCGGTGGGCGAGGGGGAGGCAGGCGCCGCCCCCGCCGACCCCGACGTCGAGGACGGACCCGCCCTCGGGCAGGGCCTCGAGGGCGCGACGCGTCGAGAGCCCGGGCGGGTGCGAGGCCGAGCCGCGGCCACGGCGGGCCATGAGCTCCCGGGGGAAGCCCCAGGGTGACTCGGGGGCCCGGGCGAGGATCTCCTCGGGGATCCCCCAGCCCGCGAGGAGCTCACGCCACCGCTCGACCGCGCTCACGCGCCCACTGTAGAGTCCCGGGCGGACGATGGCCCGCGGGATCGTGCGATGAACCTCGGCCCGACCGAGGAGGAGCGGCTCCGGATCTTCCAGGCGGCGGAGCTCGCCCGCCGCGCCCTCGCGCGCGGGCTCGCGTTGAACGCCCCCGAGGCCACCGCCCTGATCTGCGACGAGATGCACTGGGCGGCCCGTGCTGGGGCGAGCTTCGAGGAGGTCCTCGAGGCCGGTCGGCGGGCGCTCTCGCGCGAGCAGGTCCTGGAGGGCGTGCCCGAGCTCCTCGCCGAGATCCGCCTCGAGGTGCTCATGGAGGAGGGGACCCGCCTCGTCGTGTTGCGCAACCCCCTCGGGGAGCCGGGGCCGGGCGGGCCGGGGGCCGTGGAGCCGGCCGAGGGCGAGGTCGAGCTCGCGCCGGGGAGGCCCCGGATCACGCTCCGGGTCACGAACACCTCGCGCAGGCCGGTGCGCGTCTCCTCCCACTACCCGTTCTGGCGGGCGAACGAGCGCCTCGTCTTCGACCGAGAGGCGGCTCGGGGGTACCGGCTCGACGTCCCGGCCGGCACCTCGGTGCGGTGGGGGCCGGGAGAGACCCGCGAGGTCACCCTCGTCGCCTACGCGGGGGAGGGAGGACCGTCGCAGGGCGAGACGGACCCGGAGGCGCCGGCATGAGGCTCTCGCGCGCGGAGTACCTGCGCCGGTACGGCCCCACGACCGGGGACCGGGTCCGCCTCGGCGACACGGACCTCTGGGTGCGGGTCGAGGCCGATCACGTCGGGGCGGGCGACGAGCCGATCTGGGGGTACGCGAAGAACCTCCGCTCCCGTCAGGCCCAGTTCGACCGGGCGCCCACCGAGAGCGAGCTCGACATGGTGATCGCGGGGGTCCTCGTCATCGACCCGCTGCTCGGCGTGGTGAAGACGAACCTCGGGATCAAGGACGGCCGCATCGCCGGCGTGGGCCGGGCCGGCAATCCCGAGATCTCCGACGAGGTCGAGCTCGTCATCGGCCCGAACACCTGGCCGGTGAACGGGTACGGGCTCATCGCCACCGCCGGGGCGGTCGACAGCCACGTCCACCTCATCACCCCGCGGCTCGTGCCCGTCGCCCTCGCCGGCGGGGTGACCACGCTCATCACGGCGGGCTTCGAGGAGCCGCCGTACGTGATGGAGCGGACGTACCTCGCCTTCGAGGACCAGCCGGTGAACCTCGGGCTGCAGGCGAGCGCCCGGACGGATCTTCCGTGGCCCGTGGAGCGGGTCCTCGAGGCCGGCGCCTGCGGCCTGAAGATCCACGAGGACTGGGGCGCCTACCCGGAGATCGTGGACGCGGTCCTGGGGCTCGCCGAGGCCCACGACGTCCAGGTGTGCCTCCACACCGACGGGCTGAACGAGTCGTGCGAGCTCGAGGACACGGTGGCCGCGACCCGCGGGCGGACGATCCACGCCTACCACGTGGAGGGGGTGGGGGGCGGTCACGTGCCCGACCTGATCGGGCTGGTGCGCGAGCCCCACGTGATCTGCTCCTCCACCACGCCCACGGTCCCCTACGGGCCGGCCACGGCCGCGGAGCACCTCGAGATGATCCTCGCCGTGCACGGGGGCTCGGCGGAGGTGCCCGAGGACGTGGAGGCCGCGCGGGAGCGGATCCATCCGGCGACGATGGCTGCCGAGGGACCCCTGCACGAGCTCGGGGCGATCCAGATCGTGAACAGCGACTCCCAGGGGATGGGCCGGATCGGCGAGACCGTCCGACGGACCCTCCAGCTCGCTGACGCGATGAAGCGGTGGCGTGTCTCGGAGGCGGGCCAGGGATGGCCGGCGGCCCCGGCCGTGCGGCGATGGGTGCCGGCGGAGGCCGAGGCCGCGGCGGGGGACGCGGCGGAGGCCGCGGCGGGGGACGACGACAACGAGCGCGTCCTCCGGTACCTCGCGAAGGTCACGGTGGACCCGGCCATCGTCCACGGCATCGCGGGGGAGGTGGGGAGCCTCGCGCCGGGGCGTCTGGCCGACGTGGTCCTGTGGCGGCCCGAGCGCTTCGGGGTGCGGCCGGAGCTGGTGCTCAAGGCGGGCGCCTTCGCCTGGGGGGCGCTCGGCGAGGGGAACGCCTCGGTGGAGGGCGCCCAGCCGGTGCGCCAGGGCCCGCACTGGGCCGGGAGCGGTCGGGCGGGGGCCTCGGTCGGCGTGACCTTCGTGTCCCGAGCGGCGCTGGAGGCGGGGATCCGGGAGCGGCTGGGGAGCCGGCGGCGGTTCGTGGCTGTGGGGGGCACGAGAGGGCTGACACGAGAGGCCCTCGTTGCGGGGCGCGCGGCCCTGCCCGTGGAGGTCGATCCGGAGGACGGGACCGTGAGGCTCTCGGGCCGCGTGCTGGCGTGCGAGCCGGTGGACCGGGTGCCGCTCTCGCGCCGGTACCTGTTGGCGTAGGCACGGGGAGCCGGGGTCCCTCCTCACCGCCGGGCGTCAACCCCTTGCCGGGCGTCAACCCCTTGCCGTGGCAGGGGACCCCTCCCCACCGCGACGCGTCAACCCCCTGACCGAGAACGCCGCGGTCGTCATCGACACCGGGTTGACACGAGAGGGGTGCGCGAGGGCGCGGGGTCGACACCGGGTTGACATCCGACGGGGCCGGGAAGCCGCACCCGCAGCGTCAACCCCCTGACCGAGAACGCCGCGGTCGTCATCGACACCGGGTTGACACGAGAGGGGTGCGCGAGGGCGCGGGGTCGACACCAGGTTGACACGGCCGACGGCCGGGGTGCGCACGGCCGCGGGCCATCCCCCGGCGACGACCCTCAGCCCTGCTCGAGGATCTCCCGCAGCACCTGCTCGGTGTGCTCCCCGAGGCGTGGCGGTGGCAGGCGGACCGGCGGGAGCTCCCCGTCCAGCCGGATCGGGTCGGCGACCAGCCGCAGCACCCCCCGCACGGGGTCGTGCACCTCTTGGACCATCCGCTCGCCCTCGGGCGTTGCGAACACCTCGTCCATCCGCAGCACCGGCGAGCTCGGCACACCGGCGGCCTCGAGGGCGGCGAGCCACTCCGCCGCGGGCCGCCGCCGGAAGGCCTCGGCCAGGATCGGCACGAGCGCCTCGCGATGACGTACCCGGCCCTCGTTCGTGGCGAAGCGCTCGTCGGCGGCGAGCTCCGGCATGCCGATCACCTCGCACACCCGCTGGAACATCCGGTCGTTGCCCGCGGCGAGGATGAAGGGCCGATCGGCCGCGTGGAAGAGCTGGTAGGGGACGATGTTCGGGTGGGCGTTCCCGAGGGGGCCCGGCACGACCCCACCGAGCAGGTAGTTGGCGGCCTGGTTCACCATCGCCGCCAGGCTCGTCTCGTACAGGGAGATCACGATCCGCCGGCCACGCCCCGTGGCGCGACGCTCCACGAGGGCCGCGAGGATCCCGCTCGCCGCGTACAGGCCGCAGATCACGTCGAGCAGCGCGACGCCGACCTTCGTCGGCTCCCCGCCCGGCTGGCCCGTGAAGCTCATGAGTCCGGAGAGGGCCTGCACGATGATGTCGTAGCCGGGGCGCGTGGCCGACTCCCCTTCCTCACCGAAGGCGACGAGGGAGCAGGAGATGATGTCGGGACGCTCCGCCGAGAGCGAGGCGTGATCGAGCCCGAAACGAGCCATGAGGCCGGGCCGGAAGTTCTCCACCACCACGTCGCTCGCGAGCGCGAGCCGTCGCGCCGCCGCGGAGCCCTCCGGGCTCGCCAGGTCCAGCTCGACCGAGCGCTTGTTGCGGTTCAGGCTGAGGAAGTAGGCGGCGTCCTCCCCGACGAAGGGCGGCCCCCACGCGCGTGTGTCGTCGCCCGAGCCCGGGCGCTCGATCTTGATCACCTCGGCGCCGAGATCCGCGAGCACCATGGTCGCGAGCGGCCCGGCGAGCACCCGGGAGAAGTCGGCGACGCGGATGCCCTCGAGCGGCAGCGGCCGGTCGTGCGCGTCCTCGGGCACCGGTCTCCTCGCGGGCATCCGTCCGTGAAAAGCGGCGCCGCCGGAACCCGAAGGTCCCAGCGGCGCCACGTGTTTTATACGATGTGCCGGACCGGGGAGTCAAATCGGAGGCCCGGTTTTGTCACTCTTTCCTGGGACGACCTCCTGGGGACGACGACCCGGGCCGACGTCGGAGATGGGGTGAGGACATGAACCAGGAGAGCCTGGAGCGGGCCAACGCCTTCCTGGCGGCGGTGGCCGCTCGGGTGCAGCCCGGGGAGCTGCTCGACGTCGCGCCCGCCGACGTCGCCCGCGAGATCGGGATCGAGGAGCCGCTCGTGGCGGCCCGCGCGGTGCGGGCGCTGCTGGCGCGCCGACGCCTGGAGGCGCAGGACGGCCGGTACCGCCTGCTGGATGCCACGCCGATCCAGCCCGGCGAGAAGGAGCAGGTCCCGCGGCCGCGACGGGCGCGGCAGAAGGTCCGCCGCGCCGTCCGTCGGGAGGTGGGCGAGGAGCAGCGCCCCACGTACTCGCAGATCGGTCGGGAGGCCATCGATCGGCTCGTGGAGCTCGGCCGCGAGGTGGCCACGCTCCGCGCCAGCCTGCGGGCCGCCAAGGAGGAGGTCCACGAGCTCCGCGAGGCGAAGGACGAGGCCGAGCGCCGCGCCAGGACGCTGGCGGAGCGCGTCCGCGAGCTCGAGGGGCGGGCGGAGATGGCCGAGGCCAACCTGCGCACGCTGCTCGCGGCGGCCAAGGGGGCCGGGCGGGACCGTGTGGGGGACACCGAGATGGAGGCCATCCTCGGGGTCCTCAAGGGCGGCGAGGGCGCGCGCGCGGAGCTCCCCGAAGCCCAGCCCGACGAGCCCGCCTGAGGCTTCAGTCGATCGCTGGTGGTGGGGGCCCGCTCTCCCGCCCGGCGATGCGGGCCGCCAGGTGGCACGCCGCGAAGTGTCCCGGGCGCAGCTCCTGGAGCCCGAGGTCCACGCCCCGACAGCGCTCCAGCACGCCCGCGCTCCCGGCCGCGCCGCTCGCGACCTCGGGGCACCGCGGGTGGAACCGGCATCCAGGCGGGACCTTCGTCGGGTCCGGCGGCTCCCCCGCGAGGAACGGGCGGTCGATCCCCCCGGCCTCGGGCACGACCTCGAGCAGGGCCTTCGTGTAGGGGTGGATGGGGCGGGTGAGGACCTCCTCGGCGGGACCGATCTCGACGATCCGACCCAGGTACATGATCGCCACCCGGTCGGCGATGGTCCAGGCGAGGCCGAGGTCGTGGGTGACCACGAGCATCGCGATCCCCAGCTCGTTCCGGAGCCCGAGGAGCAGCTTCAGGATCTCGCCTCGCACGGAGGCGTCGAGGCTCGAGACGGGCTCGTCGGCGACGATGATCTCCGGCTCGAGCACGAGGGCGCCGGCGATCACCACCCGCTGGCGCTGGCCGCCGGAGAGCTCGTGGGGGTAGTTCAGGAAGAAGAGCTCGGGCGGGCGGAGGCCGGCGCGGGCGAGGGCCCGCGCGACGAGCTCCTCCTCCGTCTCCCCGTTCGGGCCGCGGGTGATGCCGTGGACCCGGAGCCCCTCGGCCACCGACTCGTAGATCGTCTGACGGGGGTTCAGCGCGGCCGTGGGGTCCTGGAAGACCATCTGGACCCGGCGCCGGTACTCGCGCAGGGCCTTGGTGGTGCGCCCGAGGGGCTTGCCCTCGAACAGGATCTCGCCCGCGCGGGGCCGTTCCAGCCCCATGATCGTGCGGGCCAGGGTGGTCTTGCCGCACCCCGACTCCCCGGCCAGCGCGAGCACCTCGCCGCGGTGGAGCGTGAGGGAGACGCCGTCCACGGCCCGGGCCTCGGTCGGCTTCTTGCCGAGGAGGCCCTGCCCGAGGCCGATCCGGCCGGCGAACCGCACGTGGAGGTCCCGCACGACGAGGACGGGCTCGCGGGTGTCGGGACGGGGCGGGACCTGCGCCGCGGCCACCTCGCTCACGGCGCCGCCTCCACGGGTTCGCCGCGCTTGACCAGCAGGCACGCCGAGCGCCGCCCATCGCCCGCCGGGTACATCTCGGGCTCGATCCGCGAGCAGTCCTCGAAGGCGAGGGGGCACCGCGGGTGGAACGAGCAACCGGGGGGCACCTGACCGGGGAACGGGGGGTCGCCGGGGAGCCCCGAGGGCGCCATGCGGAAGCGCTCGTCACCCACCTGGGGGAAGGCGGCCGCGAGGGCCCTCGTGTAGGGGTGCCGCGGATCCCGGAACACGGGCTCGGCGGGCCCCTCCTCGACGAGCTTGCCCGCGTACATGATGGCCAGCCGGTCGCTCACCTCGACGAGGACCGACAGGTCGTGGGTGATGAAGAGCATGGCGAGCCCGAGCTCGCGCTGGAGGTCCTTCAACAGTCGCAGCACCTGGGCCTGGACCATCACGTCGAGGGCGGTCGTCGGCTCGTCGGCGATCACGAGGTCCGGGTTGCAGGCCAGGGCCATGGCGATCATCACCCGCTGCTTCTGACCCCCGGAGAGCTCGTGCGGGTAGTCGCGGAGACGGCGGGAGGGCAGCCCCACCTGCTCGAGGAGGGCCCCGGCGCGGACCAGCGCCTCCTTCTCGCCGGAGCCCGTGTGGATGACGATGGCCTCGACGATCTGGTCGCCGATCCGCTGGACGGGGTTGAGGGCGTGCATCGCCCCCTGGAAGACGACGGAGACCGCCGACCACCGCACCGCGCGCAGCCGGCCCGGGCGCATGGTGAGCACGTCCTCGCCGTTCAGCAGGATCTGGCCGGTGACCTGGGTCCTCGGGGGCAGGAGGCGGAGGATCGCGTTGGCGATCGTGGACTTGCCGCACCCCGACTCCCCGGCGAGGCCGAGGACCTCGCCCTTGTGGACGTCGAGGTCCACGCCCCGGACGGCGGGCACCGGCCCCGCCTGGGTCCGGTACGTCACCGTGAGATCGCGGATCGACAGGACGGTCGCCACTCAGCGCTCCCGCAGCTTCGGGTTGAGGATCTCGTCGAGGGCGAACCCGCACATCGTGAAGGCCAGCACGACGAGGACGATGGCGAGCCCCGGCGGCAGGAGCCACCACCACCTGCCCGTGGTCGCCGCCCCCGCGTCGAAGGCGAACTCGAGCATCGTGCCCCAGGAGATCGACAGGGGGTCGCCGAGCCCGAGGAAGGCGAGGGTGGACTCGGACAGGATCGCGATCGCCACCGTGAGGATGGTGTTGGCGAAGATCAGCGGACCGACGTTGGGCAGGATGTGGTGGACGATGAGGTGCCAGTCGCTCGCCCCGAGCGCGCGGGCTCGCTCCACGTAGGGTCTCGTCTTCACCGAGAGCACCTGGGCCCGAACGATCCGGGCGGTCCCGGGCCAGGACGTGATGCCGATGACGAGGATGATGATGGCGAGGGACCGGCCGAGCACGGAGGCGAGCACGATGGCGAGGGCGAGCCACGGCAGCACGAGGAACCAGTCCGTGAGACGCATGAGGACGCTCTCCAGCCAACCCCCGTAGTAGCCGGCGAAGATCCCGATCAGAGCTCCGATCACCATCGAGATGATGGTGGCCGCCAGGCCCACGGTGAGGGAGATCCTGGAGCCGAAGATCGTCATCGCGTACACGGAGCGCCCCAGGTTGTCGGTGCCGAACCAGAAGTGCGCGTTCGGGGGCTCGTAGGGCGCGCCGGTGGTCGGCGACGTCGGGTCCATCGTGGAGCGATCGGCCAGGAGCGGGGCGAAGACGGCGATGAGGATGAAGGCGATGAGGATCCCGAGGCCCCACATCCCCATGGCGTTCCGCCGGTAGAGCTTGGCCACGCGGACGAACGCGCGCCGGCGCCGGGCCCACACGATCCGGCGGGGCGAGATCGTCTTCGGCGGGCGGACGGGGGGCTCCTCGCTCGGAGGCGGGGCCTCGCCGGGCAGGATCGGCTCGGCCCGCATCAGGCGGCCCTCACCCTGGGGTCGAGGTACATGTACGTGAGGTCGGCGATGAGGTTCGCGACGATCACGGCGGCGGAGAAGATCAGGAACAGGGTCTGCAGCACCGCGTAGTCCTTCGCTTCGATGGCCTGGACGGTGAGCCACCCGAGGCCGGGCCAGGAGAAGACGTACTCGATCGTGATGGCGCCCCCGAACACGAAGCCGAGCGAGAGCATCGTGATCGTCCAGGTGGGCAGGAGGGCGTTCGGCACCACGTGGCGCCAGAGCACCTGCTTCTCGCGGACGCCCTTGGCGCGGGCGGTGACGACGAAGTCGTCCGCCATCACGTCGATGAGCGAGTTCCGCATGATGATCGCGTACTCACCGAGGTAGGCGACCGTGAGGACGGTGAAGGGCAGGACCATGTGGTTCAGCACGTCCACCGCGTGCGCGAACCCGGTGAGGTCCGCTCCGATCGTCTCGTACCCGCCCGTGGGGAAGATCGCGGGGAACGGCCCCACCCCGCCGGCGAAGGCCATGAGGACGAGCATCCCGAACCAGAACTCGGGCATCGCGTAGACGAACAGGGTGAAGCCGAGGGACCCGTAGTCGAACCACGTCCCTCGCCGCCACCCCCCCCAGATGCCGATGAGCAGGCCGATGAGGATGGAGGCGATCGTCGAGCTCCCCACGAGCAGGATCGTGGGCCACATCCGCTGACCGATCACCTCCGAGACCTTCCGCCCCTGGTAGATGAAGGAGTCGCCGAACTCCAGGCGGAAGGTGTCCGCCATGTACCGCGCGAACTGCACGAGGATCGGTTTGTCCAGCCCGAGCCTGGCGCGCTCCGCCGCGACGTTCTGGGGGTTGTAGGCGGCGGTCCCGCGCAGGAGCAGCGACGCCGGGTCGCCGGGCATCACCCGGAACAGCACGAAGTTGAACACGAGGACGAAGAGCAGGGTGAGGAACGCCTGCGCCACCTTGCCGAACAGGTAGCTGCGCATCCTCGCCCTGCTCTTCCCGTCCTCGTCGCCGCGCTACGCCTCGTCCTCCTCGACGCGCCGACGCCTGCCGAGCAGGACGGCCGCGAGGATGATCACGATCCCGGCGCCGATGCCGATCCAGGCCGCCGCCGGGATCCCGCGGGTCTCCGCGGCCGCCGCGCCGGCGCCCACCGGCCGGAGCGTCCACCACACGGCGCTCGGGCCGCCCCAGCCCTCGAGCGGGTCACCGTTCGGCCGCGGCTGCGGGCGGAACCCGGTGAACCGGTCCGACCGCCAGGCGGACAGGATCGGGTCGTACCACATCACCGAGTACGCCGCGTCCTCGTAGAAGATCTTCTGCATCTGGTGGACGATCTCCCACCGCTCCTCGACGTCGGTGGTCGTCCGCTGCTGCTCGTAGAGGCGGTCGTACTCCGGGTTGCAGTAGTACGCGTCGTTGTTGCCGTAGCTCTTCCCGTCCGGCGGCCGCTGGTCGCACGTGAACCAGGACAGGGCCGAGTCCGGGTCGGGGTCGGGGATCCAGCCCCAGGAGAACATGTCGTACTCCCCGGCGTTGATGATGTCGCCGAGGCGACCGGAGGTCACGACCTCGACGTTGGCCTTGATCCCGATCTCCTCGAGCCAGGGCTTGATGAACTGGGCCGCGTCCACCGAGGTCTGCTCGTTGGAGCGGACGAAGTACCGGAACTCGAGCGGCCGTCCCGGGTCCAGGGAGCCGGGAGGCATCTCCCGAACACCGTCGCCGTCCGTGTCGCGGTAGCCCGCGTCCTCGAGCATCTGGGCGGCCGCCTCGAGGTCGAAGTCCAGGCGCTCCTCGGGGCTCGGCTCCCAACGCGCGCCCGCCACCGAGACCGGCGGGATGATCGAGTCACCCGGCAGGCCGTGGCCCTGGAGGACCTTCTCGACCAGCGTCTCGCTGTCGATGGCCATCCGGATCGCCCGCCGCACGACGGGGTCCGTGAGCGCGGGGTGCCCGTCGCCGTGGGGCGTGTACATGTCGGTCTTCGGCTGGTAGGCCGATCCCGTGTTCAGGCCGATCTCCGAGAACGAGGGGATCGTCCCCTCCATCGTGGTGATGTTGGGCTGGGTCTGCAGGTCCTCGAAGATGCTCGGCGAGCTGAAGTAGGCGAGGTCGATCTCACCGCGCTTCAGGGCCTCCGCCAGGGCGTCCTCGTTCTTGAAGATCCGGTAGATGATCTCGTCCACGTGGGGCTCTGGCCCGGTCCAGTAGGGGTTGCGGACCATGCGGATGTACTCGCCGGTCTTGAACTCCTGGATGATGAACGGGCCGCTGCCCACGTTCGGGACGTTCTCGTACTGCTTCGGCCGATCGCCCACGATGGACGGGTCGCTCCAGATGTGCTTCGGGAGGATGTAGTCGTACATGTAGGCGATCTCGCCCGAGTAGAGGCTCGTGGGCTGCTTCGTGTGGAACTGGATCGTGTTCTCGTCCAGGGCCACGACCTCGCCGTCGATGAGCGTCAGGTAGTTCTGCGGCAGGTAGGCGTGGCGGCTCTTGTACAGGTTCAGGGTGAACGCCACGTCCTCGGCCGTGAGCGGCTTGCCGTCGGACCACATGATGCCGTCCTTGATGTGGTACGTGTAGGTCATCCCGTCGGGGCTGACCTCCACGTCCGTGACGAGCCCCGCCCCGGGACCGCCGCTCTTGTCCACCCCCAGGTCCTGGTCCCAGTCGATGAGGAGGTGGTACGAGGCCGTCCAGAAGTAGAACTCGATGGCCAGGTAGCCGGTCATCGGGTTCATCGAGAGGGGCTCGCCGGTGCTGCCGAAGGTGAAGATCACCTTCTCGTCCTTGCCGCCGGCCCCCGTCTCCTGGCCGATCGCGGCCTGGACGAGCCCGGCGAGCGCCAGGGCCGCCCCGACGAGGACCGCCAGGATCCTCTGCGACCAAGATCGCATCGAGCGCCTCCTTCCCCCCCGTGGGTGCTCCTCGCCGATCATGGCACCCTCACCCAAGTGGTACGCAGCGGTGCCGCCTCCGGGGCGTGACCGCCGGTCATCTCGGTACCGCGGGTCCGCGGCCGTTGTATAGCACGGGTGTCGCGCCCCGCGCATCGCCCTCACGGCAGCGTCTCGCTCGGGGTCCACCGCTCGGGCAGGGGCTTGGCGAGGAGCTCCTCGATGAAGCCCACGCACTCCGCGACCGCCGCCTCCAGGAGGATCCGCCCCTTCTCGGCCGTCGCCTTCGTCGGGGCGCCGTGGACGCCGGTGTGGGAGATGGCGTTCCACCAGGGCATGAGCTTGAGGGGCCCGTCCGACCAGTCCATCCAGGCGTAGGGCCCCTCGGGGAAGCTGTTCTCGTCCACCGCCCGGTCCATGGCCACCGCCTCGGGATCGATGGCGAGGTAGATCGAGGTCTCGAGCTCGCAGGCGTGCCCCATGCCGCCCCGCCCCGACTCGCGGACCTCGGCGATCACGCGCATGGCCTCCTCGCTCGTGAGGTAGAAGGCCGAGGCGCAGAGCACGTCGGGGTGGCGCAGGCCCACGAGGCGGGCGGCGACGTCGAGGAGCGGGATGTTCGACCCGTGCCCGTTCAGGAACAGGATCCGCTTGAACCCGTGGTGCGCGAGGGAGCTCGCCACGTCCACCGCGTGCTCGACGAAGGTCTTCCACCCGATCGAGATGGGGCCGGGGAAGTCCATGTGGTGCGGGGTGTAGCCGTGGACGAGGGTCGGGAGCAGGACGACGCGGTCGGGGAGCCGCTCGGCGGCGCGCCGGCAGATCTCCGTCGCGATCCGTGAGTCCGCGTCGATCGGCAGGTGCGGCCCGTGGTCCTCGAGGACGCCGGCCGGGATCAGGCACACCCGGTCCTCGGCGACGGCTCGGCGGACCTCGGGCCAGGTCAGGCGCTCGTACAGCAGCGGGGTGGTCCAGGCCATCGCGGGTTCCGCCTCCTTCCTGCGATCACGACCTGAGCGCCCACCCCCGGGGCGGATGCTACCGCCTCCGCCCCAGGGATGCCCGGACGAGGGCGTCGAAGAGGCGTTGCTGGGCCGGATCCGTTCCGGCGGTGTCCTCCGGGTGCCACTGGACCCCGACCATCCACCCGTCGCCCGCGCGCTCGATCGCCTCGACGAGGCCGTCGGGGGCGTGGCCCGTGGCGACGAGCCCCTCGCCGAGCCGCTCGACCCCTTGGTGGTGGTGGCTCGAGCACGAGAGGACCTCCTCGCCCGTGGCGAGGGCGACCCGGGAGCCTGGCGCGAGGCGGACCTCGTGGAGGAGCTCGTCCTCGCCGCTCGGCGTCCCGTGGGGTCCGAACCTCGGGTCGTCGGGGAGGTGCTGGATGAGCGTTCCACCGAAGGCGACGTTCATGACCTGCATCCCCCGGCAGACGCAGAGCGTCGGCAGGCCGCGGCGGTCGGCCTCGAGCAGGAGGGCGATCTCGAGCTCGTCCCGGTCGGGCTCGAGCCCGTAGAGCTCCGCGTGGGGCTCTCGGCCGTAGCGGCTGGGCTCGACGTCGCCGCCGCCCACGAGCAGGAGGCCGTCGAAGCGGTCGAGGAGCTCCTCGGGGCTGCGCGGGTCCCCGGGGAGGATCAGCGTGGGGATCCCGCCCGCTCGACGGACCGCGTCCACGTAGCCCTCGGGCACGCCGTAGCCGCCCACCACCCACCCGCGGACCCGCCCCGGACGGAGGTGGTAGGCGACGACGGCGATCTCCGGGGCGTCCACCGCGCGCCTCAGGACCGCTCCCGGACCACCTCGGCGAAGCGGCGGAACAGCTCCCGTCCCCGCTCCTCGTGGGCGGCGGCGTGGGCCTCCACCTGGGAGCGGAGCTCGTCCGCGCTCACGCCCCAGGCCTCGGCGAGGTCGCCCTCGGCGTCGGCGATCTCGATCCACCAGCGCAGCTCGTGGGCGTCCACCTCCTGGTGGAACTGGATCCCCCAGGCGAGCTCGCCGACCCGGTACGCCTGCACGCGCACGGCGTCGCCCGTGGCGAGGAGCTCCGCCCCCGGCGGGAGGTCGTACGTGTCCTGGTGCCACTGGAAGACGAGGTCGCCGTCCTCGTAGAGGGAGAGGAGGCGGTCCTCCTTCGCGGCGGGCAGCGGGCGGAGGGGGTGGAAGCCGACCTCCTTCACCGGCGCCCGGAACACCGGCTGCCCGAGGGCCCGGGCGAGGAGCTGGGAGCCGAGGCAGATGCCGAGGTAGGGCACCCGCCGCTCCACCGCCTCCCGGACGAGCTCCCGGACCACCGCGAGGTAGGGATGACGGTCGGTGTCGTCCACGTTCGCGGTGCCGCCGAAGGCGATGACCCCGGAGACGGCCTCGAGCGGCGGCGGCTCGGCCCCGGGGGCGGTCATGTTCACGGTGAGGACGTCGCAGCCGGCCGCCGCGAGCGCGCCGGGGGCGACCCCGAAGGTCTCGTAGGCGTCGTTGCGCACGAGCAGGATCGGTCTCACGGGCCCCGAGTCTACGGGCGCGGCGGCCCGGGCGCGGACGTGGCGGGCTCGGCGCGGTAGATTCGCTGGTCCCATGGAGCTGCCACCGGAGCTCGCGAACCGTCCGCCCCGGCCGCCCGGTCACCAGCCGACGGCGAGCCTCACGCTGGAGGCCTACCTCCGGCTGAAGGCCGAGCTCGAGGAGCTGCGGACCGAGGGTCGCGCCCGCATCGCCGAGCGGCTCAAGGCCGCCCGGGAGCACGGCGACATCCGCGAGAACGCGGAGTACGACGCGGCCAAGAACGAGCAGGCGCTCATGGAGGCGCGGATCCGCAACCTCGAGCGGATGCTCCGCGACCCCGAGATCATCGAGGCGCCGCCCGCCTCGGACGTGATCGCGCCGGGGATGCTCGTCACGATCCGGCCCCTGGACGAGGACGAGCCGGAGGACGAGACCTACCTCCTGGCCGAGCACGCCGAGGAGCGGGCGCCGGGCGTCCGGACCATCACCACCACCTCGCCCCTCGGCCGGGCCCTCCTGGGCAAGCGGCTGGACGACGAGGTCGAGTACGAGGCGCCGGGCGGGGTCTTCCACTACCTCATCGTCGGCTTCGAGCCGAGGCGCTAGGGCCATCCGGCGGCGGTAGTCTGCTCGCGCATGGGCGAGACGGACGAGCCGCGTCGGCCGGAGATCCCGAAGCCGAGGGACATGCCCCCGCCCCGCGAGGCGGAGGGCGCGGCGGGGCCCGCCATGGCCCGGCTCTTCGACTGGCCCTACCGGGCGATCCTCGCCGGCGTGCTCGCGCTCGGCCTGTCCCCCATGCAGCTCACCGCCCTCGGCCTGCTCACGAACGTGCTGATCGGCGCGCTGCTCGTGCGCGGGGAGGCCTTCGCGGCCGGGGTCCTCCTCGTCCCCGCGGGGGCCTTCGACGTGCTCGACGGCGCGGTCGCGAGGATCCGGGGGACCGCGAGTCGCCTCGGGGCCTTCACCGACGCCGTCCTGGACCGGGTCTCGGACGTGATCCTGTTCGGGTGCGCCTTCTGGATGCTCGCGGCGGAGGGTGCCCGGGTGGAGGCGGGGCTCGCCCTGGCCACGCTCGTGATCTCCCTCGGGGTGAGCCACGTCCGGGCCGAGGCCGAGGCGGCCGGCGTGCCGCTGTCCGAGGGGCTCTTCCAGCGCCTCGAGCGCTACATCGCCATGGTCGTGGCCCTCACGGTCCCGGGGATGATGCTGCCGATGCTCGTGCTGCTCACGGTCCTCGGCGGGATCACGCTGCTGCAGCGGGCCTGGAACGCGCTCACGCGGGTCGGCGTCGCGGAGGGGTGAGGTGGAGGACGGGTTCGTGCGCGTGGCCTCCCTGGCCGAGGTCCCCGAGGGCGAGCTCCGCTGCTTCGAGCTCCGGGAGGCGCGGATCGGCGTGGCCCACGTCGAGAACGAGCTCTTCGCCTTCGGCGACGAGTGCCCCCACGAGGGCTGCTCCCTCTCCGAGGGTGGCCTGGGGGAGGGGGAGGAGACGGTGGTCTGCCCCTGCCACGGCAGCGAGTTCGACCTGCGGACCGGGGAGCCCATCGCGGGCCCGGCCCTCGATCCCGTGCCCGTCTACCCGATCCGGGTCCGCGACGGCTGGATCGAGGTACGCCCGACCCCCGAGGCCTGCGGCTAAGCGTGCGGATCGGGGAGCGGACGTCCCACTCACCCTCTTGACCACCGCCCCCCCGCGGTAGCGTAGGGCTGCCCGTCGGTTGGAGGGGCCGCGATGGGACTGCGGCAGCGGGCGACCGCGGCTGCTGAGAGGAGGCCCGTGATGAGGCGGCCGAGGGGGGTCCGCGTCCGGGCGACGTGGGTGGTTCTGGCCGTGGGCGTCGTGACCATCGTGGGCGCCTGCGGAGGCTCCGGTCCCCGGCCGGGCGGGGAAGAGCGGCCCGCAGCGGGCGGCGAGCCCGTCGCCGACTGGAACGACCCGCTCGTGAACGGCGTGGAGGTGAGCGGGACCCAGGCGGCGTCGACGCTCCTGCCATTCGTCCCGCGCCTGCCCGCCGAGCTCGGCGATCCGGGGCGCGTGCTGGTCACCGATCCTGCCTCGGCGGATCGTGAGGCCCGGGTCTTCGCCGCCATGTACGACCACCCGTCGTACGGGAGGTTCTGGGTCATCGAACGGGTCGCTGAGATGACCCAGGAGGAGCTGCGGTCGTGGGCGGAGTGCGAGCGCACAACGGGCTGCGAGGGATCCTGGTCCCTCGTCACGGTGGGGGGCGGCATCGAGGCCATCCTCATCGAAGGGCCCGTGGCGACGAGCGTGGTGTGGCTGTCAGGCCAGGTCAGCTTCGACGTCGTTGGCCCGGCGGACACGCTGACCGGCAAGGAGGCGGTGGAGATCGCCGACCTCGTCGCGATCGGGAAGACCGCCGCCTAAGGCAGCCGGCCAGCTTCGCGGGTTAGGCGCCCGGGGCTGGCGCGGATCGGCCCGTGCGGGTAGGCTGCGCGCCGAGTTCGCAGCGCAGTCGTCGTCCGAGGAGGGACCCGTGACCGACCGCACCCGTTTCGACCTCTCCACCGCCGACGTCCCGACGGCCTGGTTCAACTTGCTCCCGGACATGGTCCGAGCGGGCATGCAGCCGCTGCCGCCGCTGCACCCGGGGACCAAGGAGCCGATCGGGCCGGACGCGCTCGCGCCCCTGTTCCCCGAGGCCCTCATCGAGCAGGAGGTCTCCACGGCGGAGTGGATCGACATCCCGGGCGAGGTCCTCGACATCTACCGGCTGTGGCGGCCGACCCCGCTGTTCCGCGCCACGCGCCTGGAGCGCGCCCTGGAGACCCCGGCCCGGATCTACTTCAAGTACGAGGGGACCTCCCCCGCCGGGTCCCACAAGCCGAACACCGCGATCGCCCAGGCCTTCTACAACAAGCGGGCCGGCGTGCGCCGCCTGTCCACGGAGACCGGCGCGGGCCAGTGGGGCTCCTCGCTCGCGATGGCCTGCCGGTTCTTCGACCTCGAGTGCCTCGTGTTCATGGTGAAGGCCTCCTACGAGCAGAAGCCGTACCGGCGCATCTTCATGGAGACCTTCGGGGCCGAGGTGCGGCCCTCGCCCTCGAGCACGACGGAGGCCGGCAAGCGGGTGCTCGAGGAGCACCCGGGCTCCACGGGGTCCCTCGGGATCGCCATCAGCGAGGCGATCGAGGTGGCCGCGACGAACGCCGACACGAACTACTCCCTCGGCTCGGTCCTGAACCACGTGCTGCTGCACCAGAGCGTGATCGGGCTCGAGGCGAAGCGGCAGATGGAGATGGCGGGCGAGCGGCCCGACGTCGTGATCGGGTGCGTGGGCGGCGGCTCGAACTACGCGGGGCTCGCGTACCCCTTCATGGCGGACAGGCTTCGGGGCGAGACGCCGGGGATGCGGTTCCTGGCCACCGAGCCGGCGGCGTGCCCGACCCTGACGAAGGGTCGGTTCGCCTACGACTTCGGGGACACGGCCCAGCTCACGCCGCTGCTCCCGATGTACACGCTGGGCCACGACTTCGTCCCCGCCCCCGTGCACGCCGGGGGGCTGCGGTACCACGGCGACGCGCCCTCGCTCTCGCTCCTCGTGCGCGAGGGGCACATGGAGGCCGCGGCGTACACGCAGAACGAGGTCTTCGAGGCCGCCGTGCTGTTCGCCCGGACCCAGGGGATCGTGCCGGCGCCCGAGTCCGCCCACGCGATCCGCGGTGCGGTGAACGAGGCGATCGCCGCGCGCGAGGCCGGGCAGGAGCGGGTGATCCTCCTCGGGCTCTCGGGCCACGGCCACTTCGACATGCAGGCCTACGACGACTACCTGAACCGTCGGCTGCCCGAGGTGGAGTTCGACCCCGCCGAGGAGGAGGCCGCCCTCGCCCACCTCCCCGAGGTGCCGATCGGCTGAGGGCCCTCCGGCGGCCCCGCCGGAGCGGTAGGCTGGGCGCGGCGATGGCGCCCGAGATCGACCCGCTCGATTTCCTCGAGATCGATCGGCTCCTCACCGAGGAGGAGCGCGAGATCCGGGACGCCGTGCGCGCGTTCGTGCAGGGGGAGATCCTCCCCGGGATCGACGGGTGGTTCGAGTCGGGCACGTTCCCGCGGGAGGTCGCCAAGGGCCTGGCGGAGCTCGGCCTGCTCGGGATGCACCTCGAGGGCTACGGGTGCCTCGGGGCGAACGCCGTCTCCTACGGCCTCGCGTGCTTGGAGCTCGAGGCCGGCGACAGCGGCTTCCGCTCCTTCGTGAGCGTGCAGGGGTCCCTGTGCATGTTCCCGATCTGGCGCTACGGCAGCGAGGAGCAGAAGGAGCGGTGGCTGCCGGCGATGGCCCGGGGCGAGGTGATCGGCTGCTTCGGCCTCACCGAGCCCGACGCCGGGAGCGACCCCGCGAGCATGCGGACCCACGCCCGGCGGGACGGCTCGGACTGGATCGTCTCGGGCACGAAGATGTGGATCACGAACGGGAGCATCGCCGACCTCGCGGTGGTCTGGGCCAAGACGGACGAGGGGGTCCGCGGGTTCCTCGTGCCGACCGACGCCCCCGGGTTCTCGGCCCACGACATCCATCGGAAGCTCTCGCTGCGCGCCAGCGTGACCTCCGAGCTCGTCCTGGACGACGTGCGCCTGCCCGAGGACGCGGTGCTGCCCGGGGTGGTCGGGATGCGGGGGCCGCTGTCCTGCCTCACGGAGGCCCGCTACGGGATCGTCTGGGGGGCCATGGGGGCGGCCCGGGCGTGCTTCGAGACGGCGCTCTCCTACGCCAAGGACCGGGTGCAGTGGGGTCGGCCGATCGCGGGGTTCCAGCTCACCCAGCGCAAGCTCGCGGACATGGCCCTCGAGCTGAACAAGGGGATGCTCCTCGCCCTGCACCTGGGGCGCATGAAGGACGAGGGCCGCCTGAAGCCCCAGCAGGTGAGCATGGGCAAGCTCAACAACGTCCGGGTGGCCCTGGACATCGCCCGTGAGGCCCGGGCGATCCTCGGGGCGAACGGGATCACCCTGGAGTACCCGGTGATCCGCCACATGAACAACCTGGAGTCCGTCTACACCTACGAGGGCACGAACGAGATCCACACGCTCATCCTCGGGGAGGCGCTGACCGGCCTGCGGGCCTACGACCGCTGATGGCGGACCGTCGCCACCCCCTCGGGTTCTGGCTCGAGACCTGCGGGGAGGACCTCACGCCCCGAGCCCCGCTCCCCGGGGACCTCGCGGTGGACGTGGCGATCGTGGGCGGCGGCCTCACGGGGGTGTGGACCGCCTACTACCTGGCGAAGGCGGACCCGAGCCTTCGGATCGCGATCCTGGAGCGGCGGGTGGCGGGCTTCGGGGCCTCGGGCCGCAACGGCGGGTGGGCCTCGGCGGAGCTCACCGTCCCCGCCCCGGTGCTCGCCGCTCGGTTCGGGCGCGACGCGGCGATGGCCATGCAGGCCGCGATGCGTGGGACGGTCCTGGAGATCGCCCGGGTGTGCGAGGCCGAGGGGATCGACGCCCACCTCGTGCACGGGGGCAGCCTGAAGGTGGCCACCTCGGACCTGGAGGCCGATCGGCTCCGGGCCGAGCTGGAGGCGCTGGGGGACCTCGGGGAGGACCGGCGGTTCCTCGACGCCGACGAGGCGGCCGGCCGGATCGCCGTGCGCGGGCTGCGGGGCGCGGTGTTCACGCCCCACTGCGCCGCCGTGCACCCCGCGCGACTCGTCCGGGGGCTCGCGCGGGTCGTGGAGGGGCTCGGGGTCCGGATCTACGAGGACACGACGGCCCGCGCGCTCCGGCCGGGGCGCGTTGGGACCGATCGCGGCACCGTGCGGGCCGGGGTGGTCGTGCGGGCCCTCGAGGGTGAGACCGGGAGCGTGCGGGGCCACGAGCGGCTCCTGCTCGCGATCCACATCCACATGGGGGTGACGGAGCCCCTTCCACCCTCCTTCTTCGAGGAGGTGGGCTGGGCGGGCCGGGAGGCCCTCTCCGACGCCCGACCGGTGTTCGTGTACGCGCAGCGCACGCGCGACGACCGGATCGCCCTCGGGCTCGCCCGGGGCCATCCCCACCCGGGGTGGCTCACGCCCCACTACATCGTGCCGAGCGCGGCGCGGGCGCTCCGGGCCACCCTGGCGCGCCTGTTCCCGCGGGCGGCGGGGGTGCGCATCGAGCGCCTGTGGAGCGGGTACATCGGGGTTCCCCGCGACGGGATGCCCTCGGTCGGCCTCCGGGATGGGATCGCCTGGGCCGGGGGCTACTTCGGGGACGGGGTGGCGGCCTCGAACCTCGCGGGCCGCACCCTGGCCGAGCTGATCCTCGGGCGCCGGAGCGAGCTCGCCGAGCTGCCCTGGGTGGGGCACCGGTGGCGGCCGTGGGAGCCGACGCCCCTCGCGATGCTCGGATCGGCGGCGGCCTTCACCGCGATGCGATGGGCCGACGCCGCGGAGCGGCGGACCGGTCGGGCCTCGCGGCTCCTCGGGCCGGCGGAGCGGCTCCTGTTCGGGCTCGGGTAGCCTGTCGCCGCACCCTGAGGGATGGAGCGACGGATGGAGGTCGAGATGGCTCGCGACGTGGATTGGGCGGTGTTCGAGAAGGCGGTGGAGATCACGGCCTCGGCCGTGCGCGGGGCCCTGGGCGGCCAGGGCAGCCAGCCGCCCTCCTTCGCCGCCGAGGTCTTCAAGGAGGTCTACGCGGTCCTGCGGGAGACCGCCGAGCAGATGCCGCAGCCGAGCAAGCCGGGGTTCTGAGATCCCTCAGCGCAGGGCCCGGGAGAGGTCCCGGAGCGAGACGATGCCGACCACGCGGCCGCCCTCGACGACCGGCAGATGCCGGAACCCCCGCTCGAGCATGAGGTCCCGGGCCGCGCGGGCGTCGGTGTCGGCGGGGAGGGTCACGAGCTCGCGGGACATCCACTGGGCGACGGGCTGGCGGGGGGCGTCGGCGTCGTTGGCGAGGGCGCGCAGCGCGTCCCGCTCGGTGAAGATGCCGACGGGCTCGTTCCCGTCCACGACGAGGGCGGAGCCCACCCCGCGCTCGCCCATCACCGTGGCGGCCTCGGCGACCGTGCTCGTCGGGGCGACCGTCACGAGCTCGGCGCTCATGATCTCGCGCAGGTTCGGCACGACCTGCAGCCTAGCCCGCGGCCGGCGCGGGGGGAAGCCGTGAGCCCGGACCGGGCGGCGCTGCTCGCGTGGTTCGAGCCGCGTCGCCGCGCCTACCTGTGGCGCCGGACGCGGGACCCGTACCGGATCCTCGTCGCCGAGGTGATGCTCCAGCAGACCCAGGCCGCCCGGGTCGAGCCCGCGTACCGGGCCTTCGTCAGGCGGTTCCCGAGCCTGCGGGCCCTCGCGGAGGCGCCCCGGCGGGAGGTGCTCGTCGCCTGGGACGGGCTCGGGTACAACCGGCGCGCGGTGGCCCTCGCGGAGGCGGCGCGGACGCTCGTGCGCGAG